>JACCDQ010830052.1_pt1 | contig 10506 bp, 10 predicted proteins | sample 7446031 | NCBI WGS metagenome assembly JACCDQ01 (sample SAMN15323442, study PRJNA562643) | freshwater metagenome | isolation source: river surface water | place: USA:Blue River Watershed | collected 2017-08-17
GATCGCGCCGACGAAGCCGTCGACCGGCTGGCCCTGGCTGAACATCACGCAGAACGGGATCGAGCGCACGCCGAACATCTGGCTGAGCTGGCCGGCGATCTCGGGCACCTCGTCGCTGTTGAGCTTGGCGAGCGTGAAGCGGCCCTCGTAGGCCGTCTCCAGCCGCTCCAGCATCGGTCCGAGCTGGCGGCACGGACCGCACCAGGGCGCCCAGATGTCGAGCAGCACGGGCTGGCGCAGCGAGGCCTGGATCAGTTCGGTTTCAAAGTTTTCGAGGGTGATGTCGATCATCGCGGCACCTGAGGAAGACGGGCGGAAGGGAAGGCCTGAGCCGGGTGGCGACCCTGTGCTCGGCCGGACGGGACTTGGGGGCTGGGCCGGCGAACACAAGCGGTGCGGCAGGTGCCGCCTAAAATCCCGCCTTTGTCTCGCCCGGAGCCTGCAGTGAACAGCGCCTCGCCCGTGGTCGGCATCGTCATGGGGTCCAACAGCGATTGGGACACCATGCGACAGGCGGCCCAGATTCTCACCGAGTTTGCCGTGCCCTTCGAGGCACGCGTGGTCTCGGCCCACCGCATGCCCGACGACATGTTTGCCTACGCCGAAGCGGCGCGCGGACGTGGCCTGCAGGCCATCATCGCCGGAGCCGGCGGCGCGGCCCACCTGCCGGGCATGCTGGCGGCCAAGACGCCGGTGCCGGTGCTGGGCGTGCCGGTGGCCAGCAAGCACCTGCAGGGCGTGGACTCGTTGCATTCGATCGTCCAGATGCCCAAGGGCATCCCGGTGGCGACCTTCGCGATCGGCGCGGCCGGCGCGGCCAACGCGGCCCTGTTCGCGGTGGCGCTGCTGGCCAACCGCGATGCCGATCTGGCCGCTCGCCTGGACGCCTTCCGGGCCCGCCAGACCGAGGTGGCGCGTGCGATGACGCTGGACGACTGATGGCCACGCATCCCGTGATCCTGCCCGACGGACAGGCGACCCTGGGCGTGATGGGCGGCGGCCAGCTCGGCCGCATGTTCGTGCACGCGGCCCAGCAGATGGGCTACCGCACGGCGGTGCTCGAACCCGATCACGCCAGCCCCGCCGGCCTGGTGGCCCATGAACACGTGCGCACCGGCTACGAGGACGTCATCGGCCTGACCGCCCTGGCCAACGTGGCCGCTGCGATCACCACCGAGTTCGAGAACGTCAGCGCCGCCTCCCTGCGCCAGCTGGCGCAGCACCGGCCGGTGGCGCCCGCCGGCGACGCGGTGGCGGTGTGCCAGGACCGTGCGGCCGAGAAGGCGCATTTCGTGGCCAGCGGGGTGCCGTGTGCGCCGCACGCGCGCATCGAGTCCGACGCCGATCTGGCGGCGGTCGATCCTACCGTGCTGCTGCCGGGCATCCTCAAGACCTCGCGGCTGGGCTATGACGGCAAGGGCCAGCGCCGCGTGCGCGATGCCGCCGAACTGGCGCAGGCCTGGTCCGATCTGGGCCGCGTGCCCTGCCTGCTCGAGAAGATGCTGCCGCTGGCCGCCGAGCTCAGCGTGATCGTCGCGCGCGGCGCGGACGGCACCTGGGTGCACCTGCCGGTGCAGCGCAACCTGCACCGCGACGGCATCCTGGCGGTCACCACCGTGCCGGCCGAAGGCATCGATGTGGCGACGCAGGACGCGGCCATCGCCTCGGCCGGCCGCATCGCCGCCGAGCTGGGCTATGTCGGCGTGCTGTGCATTGAGTTCTTCGTGCTGGCCGACGGCAGCCTGGTGGCCAACGAAATGGCGCCGCGTCCGCACAACTCCGGTCACCACAGCATCGACAGCTGCGACGTCTCGCAGTTCGACCTGCAGGTGCGCACGCTGGCCGGCCTGCCGCTGGTCGCGCCCCGGCTGCACTCGGCCACCGTGATGCTCAACCTGCTGGGCGACCTGTGGTGGGACGCTGCCGGGCGCGAGCGCACGCCCGACTGGGCCGGCGTGCTCGCCTTGCCCGGCACCCACCTGCACCTCTACGGCAAGGCCGAGGTCCGGCGCGCCCGCAAGATGGGCCACCTGACCATCACCGCCGCCACGCCCGAAGCCGCACGCGCCGTCGCCCTGCAGGCTGCGGCCGTGCTCGGCTTCGAGCCGTTCTGACCCGACCGCGCCGCCGTGCCTGTCCTGCTGCCCACCGCGACCGAGGCCGAGCGCTCGGTCAGCCTTGCCAGGGCCGTCGCGCGTCTGGTCGACGGCGGCCTCGTGGCCCTGCCGACCGAGACGGTCTACGGCCTCGGCGCTCGGGCCGATGATGCGCAGGCCGTCGCGCGCATCTTCACGGCCAAGGGCCGGCCCAGCGACCACCCGCTGATCGTGCACGTGGCCGACGCGGCCGGTGCGGGCGTCTATGCGGCCGACATCCCGCCGCTGGCGCAGCGCCTGATGGCCGCGTTCTGGCCCGGCCCGCTGACGGTGATCGTGCCGCGCCGTCCCGAACTTGGTGCGGCGGCAGCGGGCGGGCAGTCCAGCATCGGCCTGCGTTGCCCGTCGCACCCGATCGCGCAGGCGCTGCTGCGCGCGGCCGCGCAGGCCGGCGTCAGCGGCGTGGCCGCGCCCAGCGCGAACCGCTTCGGGCGCGTCAGCCCGACCCGTGCCGCACACGTGATGGACGAGTTCACCGGCCAGCCCGATGCGGACGACCTGCTGGTGCTCGACGGCGGCGACTGCGACGTGGGCATCGAATCGGCCATCGTCGACTGCAGCCGGGGCCATCCGGTGCTGCTGCGCCCGGGCAGCCTGGGGCGGGCCCAGATCGAGGCGGCGGCCGGCGAGCCGCTGCGCGCGCCGGACGCTCAGGCGCCGCGTGCATCGGGCACGCTGGCCGCGCATTACGCGCCCAGCGCCAAGGTCCGACTGATGTCGTCCAAGGCCCTGAAGGACGCGCTCGGCGTGCTCGCGCCCAGCCTGGCCGATGCCCCCGGCGCGGCCGGGAAGGCGCCGACCGTGGCGGTATATTCGCGCCTCCCGAAGCCGCCCGGTCTGCGGGGCGTGGTCTGGCGGACCATGCCGGCCGATCCGGCGGCGGCGGCGCACGAGCTGTTCGGTGCCCTGCGTGACTTCGACGATGCCCGCGTCGGCCTGATCTGGGTCGACGAGCCGCCCGAGGACAGCGCCTGGGACGGCGTGCGCGACCGCCTGCAGCGGGCGGCGGCGGCCTGATCGCCCGGTTCCCCTTCACCCCTTGAATCAGCCACGTTCCCCCGTTGGAGACTCGATGAAGCCCCAGCCCCTGTTTGCGCGCGCCCTGCGCACCGCCACGGTCCTTGCCATCGCCCTGGCCGGACTGGCGGGCTGCGACAGCTCCAGCCGGATCGATCCCTATGTGCCGACCCGGATGATGTCGTTCGGCGACGACCTGAGCGCGGTGGCCGTCAGCGGACTGAAGGTCAACATCAACGGCAGCGACTGCGGCGTCAACCCGCTGTGGAACCAGCAGCTCGCCAGCGCCATGGGACTGAGCCTGCCCAACTGCCCCGTGGGCGGCACCTCCAACGGCGTGATGGGCGCGGCCGCCGGCGCGACCGTCGACAACATCGTCGCCCAGGTGGCCGCAGCCCGCACGGCGGCTGGCGCGGGGGCCTTCGTGCCGGCCACGCTGGCCACCATCCAGGGCGGGCTGTGGGACGTGATCGCCGCCTACGACGAATACCGGGCCACGCCGACATCGGCCAAGTACGCCGAGATGACGGACCGGATGACCGCCAAGGGCCAGCAGCTCGCCGACCTGATCAATGCCGTCACCGACAACGGGGCCGGTCCGCGCGTCGTCTACGGCACCGTGCCCGATCTGGGCTGCTCGCCGCGTGCCTATGCCGACGGGCTGATCATCTCCGGCGTGTGCCAGGACCAGACCTCGCGCACCGATGTGCTGACCGAGTTCACGCGGATCTTCAACACCGCGCTGCGCACCCGCGTGACCAACGACGGCCGTCATGCCGGCCTGGTCATCTTCGACGACCGCCTGCGCTCGATGACGACCACCTCGCCGTCGCGGCTGCGCACCACCCTCTACGGGCTGTACGACGACAACAGCTCGATGAACACGTCGGCCTGCAGCACCGGCACGCCGGCCACGCCGACGACGACCTGCACCACCTCGACCCTGGTGGCCAACGCGACCAGCACCAACTGGCTGTGGGCCTTCGACGTGATCCCGGGTCCTGCCTTCCACAACCAGATCGCGGCCGGCACCGGCGGGGCGATCTTCCGGGCCCGCAACAACCCGTTCTGATCGCTCAGCGGGACGCGCCGGCCAACCGTTCCGCGCCCCAGCCCAGCACCGCATCGAGCACCGCCCGGCCGCCTTCGCGGCTGGCCAGCGGGTGGTTGAGGATGGCGACGACCACCGCGCGACGACCGTCCGGACCGTCGATGTAGCCGGCCACGCCGGCCACGTCGGCCAGCGAACCGGTCTTCAGGTGAGCCCGTCCCGCCACCGATGTGGCGCGCCGCGCGGTGGCTTCTCCGGCCAGCGGCAGGCTCGACACCAGATCGGGCATCCACGGCTGGCGCCACGACCAGCGCAGCCACTGCGCCAGACAGCGCGGGGTGATGCGTTCGTCGCGCGACAGGCCCGAGCCGTTGTCCAGCTTCAGCTCATCGGCGCTGCAGCCGACCTGCGGCAGCAGGCCCTGGACGACCGCGCGGCCGGCCTCCCAGGTCGCGGGTTGCGAGCCACCCAGCGCCAGCAGCATCTGCTGCGCGATGGTGTTGTTGCTGTAGAGGTTCATCGGCCGCAGCACGTCGACCAGCGGCGGCGAGCCGAAGGTCAGCAGCGGCAGCGCCTCGCCGCCCGGACCACCGTTTCGGACCTTGCCCAGCAGCGTGCCGCCGATGGCGCGCCACTGCGCCTCGATCGCCCGGGCGCCGTGCGTGGCGGGCTCGTTGTAGGCCAGCGACCAGCTGCGCTCGCCGCAGCTGCGCGGCAGTCCGCCCGCGAAGGTCCAGACGTTGGGCGAGCGCAAGTCGGCCTGCAGGCGGGCCCGCCAGTCGTCGCACGGCCCGTCCAGCAGCGGCACCCGTTCGGTCATGCGCCAGCCCGCCAGCGGCAGGTCCGCCGACACGTCGGCCCAGGGCTGGGTCGGGTGGGGACGAAAGGTCAGCGTGAGGCTGCGGAAGTTCACCAGCAGCGCATCGGGCCGCGCGTTGTACGGCTTGAGCGGCTCGTTGTCGAAGGCGCCGGGGTCGACCTCCGGGATGGCGTAGGCGCTGCGGTCCAGCACGATGTCGCCGCGGATCTCGCGCACGCCGCGCTGGCGGATCTGGTCGAGCAGCAGCCACAGGCGCTCGGCCACCAGGCTCGGATCCCCGCCGCCCCGGATGCGCAGCGAGCCGTGCAGCACGCCCTCGCGCGGCGGCGCGTCGACGCTGACCTGCGTCTGCCACTGGTGGCTGCGGCCGAGCGTCTCCAGCGCCGAGGCCGAGGTCAGCAGCTTCATCAGCGAGGCCGGGTTGACCGGCTGGGCCGCACGCAGCGCCAGCCAGGGCTCGCCGCCCTCGGCCGGGCCGATCCAGACATGCAGGGCCTCGGTCGGCAGACCCGCCTGGGCCAGCGCCGCGGCCATGGCGGGCGGCATCCGCTGGGCCGACTGGGCCTGCGCCGTCGACGGCGCGGTGCCGAACAGGGCGGCGAACAGGACGGCGAACAGGGCCATGAAGGCCGTCAAGGACATCGGGGTCGGCGAGGTCCGCAGGGTCTGCCTGCCGGCGGGACGGGACGTGATCGGGGTCGTGCGCATCGGCGCCGATCATAGGAGCGCGCCATGGCCGCAACGGCCGACAAGGCCGTTGCCATCGGCCTTGTCGCCACACCCGCACCGCTACACTGGACCGACTCCGATGCCTCTTGCCATGTCCTCGCCCTGCCTGCTTGCCCTCGATGCCGCGACCGAATCCCTGCACCTCGCGGTGTGGCGTGACGGCGTGCTGCACGAGCGCATGCTGGCCGGCGGCGCACAGGCATCGATGAACCTGTTGCCCGCCATCGCCGACCTGATCGAGCAAGCCGGCGCACGGCTGCAGGACGTCGAGGTGATCGGCTTCGGCCGTGGCCCCGGTGCCTTCACCGGGCTGCGCACCGCCTGCTCGATCGCCCAGGGCCTCGCGATCGGCCTGGATCGCCCGCTGGTGGCGCTGGACACGCTGGCGCTGCTGGCCGAGTCGGCGCACCGTCAGGTCGGCTTCGAACGCGTCTGGACCCTGCTGGATGCCCGCATGGGCGAGGCCTACGCGGCCTGCTGGCAGCGCCACGGCGAGGCCGACTGGCGCCTGGCGACCGACGCGGCCGGCGCGGTCATCGCCGGGCCCAGCCTGCTGGGTCCGGATGCCCTGCGCGCACGCGTGCAGGCCCATCCGGCCGCGCTCGCCGGACCCGGCTGGACAGTCCATGCCGCAGCGGCCCAGGGCCTGGACCTGCCGTGCTGCGAGCAGGCCTTGCCCGACGGCGCCGCGCTGGCCGCGCTGACGCGTCGCGCCCATGCCGCCGGACAGTCGATCGATCCGGCGCTGGCCTTGCCGCTGTACGTGCGCGACAAGGTTGCGCAGACCACCGCCGAACGTGCGGCGGCGCGGGCCTGATCGACGGATGCGCGCCCGATGAGCGCCCGCCCCGATCCCGCCGGTCTGGCCCCGCAGGCCCGGCACGACCGTCAGCCGCGCGCCATGCCGCTGGTGATGCGGCCGATCACGCTGGACACGCTCGATGCGCTGCTGGCCATCGAGGTGCGCTGCTACTCGCACCCGTGGAGCCGGGGCAACTTCATCGATGCGCTGGCCGCCGGCTATCTGGCGCAGGGCCTGCAGACGCCGTCGGGCGAACTGGTCGCCTACATGATCGCCATGGCCGGGGTCGACGAGTGGCACCTGCTCAACATCACCGTCGCACCCGAACACCAGGGACGTGGCCATGCCGTGCGGCTGCTGCACGAACTGACCCGCCACGCCCGCACCACCGGTGCGGACTGCCTCTGGCTGGAGGTGCGCCCGAGCAACCTGCGCGCCCGTGCCATCTACGCCCGCCACGGCTACGTCCAGGTTGGCGTGCGGCGTGGCTACTACCCCGATGCCGACGGGCAACGCGAGGATGCGCTGGTGCTCAAGCTCGACATCCGCCCCGGCCGCCCGGACCGGCATGAGCGCACCGACATCGAGGACGGCCATGGTCTGGTCTGAACGTCAGGTCGCGATGCTCGCGGAGATGGGCATCCATCTGCGCCTGCCCACGGGTGAGGGGGCCGGCACGGATGCGGTGGTCGCGCCGGTCGTCGAACCCGTCATGGAGCCGGTCGGTGAACCCGTTGCTGCGCCCGTTGTTGAACCCGTTGTTGAACCGGTCATTGAACCGGTCATTGAACCGGTCATCAGGTCGGCTCCGCGCGCGGCGCCTGCGGTCTCGCCGGTCATCTTCGACGCGGCCAGCCCGGTTGCCACGATGGACTGGGACGCGCTGGCCGCGACCGTGGCCGGCTGCCGTGCCTGTGACCTGTGCGACAGCCGCCGCAACACCGTCTTTGGCGTCGGCAACCGGCAGGCCCGCTGGATGCTGATCGGTGAAGCGCCGGGCGAGAACGAGGATCGCACCGGCCAGCCCTTCGTCGGCGAGGCCGGCCAGCTGCTCGACAACATGCTGCGTGCGGTCGGGCTCACCCGTGCCGACAGCGGCGGCGAGCAGCAGGTCTACATCGCCAACGTCCTGAAGTGCCGCCCGCCGCGCAACCGCAATCCCGAGCCGCACGAGATCGAGCGTTGCGAGCCCTTCCTGTTGCGCCAGGTCGAGCTGGTGCAGCCGCGCCTCATCCTGGCGCTCGGACGCTTCGCGATGCAGTCCATCCTGCGCAGCGCCGAGCCGATCGGTCGGCTGCGTGGCAAGGTCCACCAGTACCACGGCGTGCCGGTGGTGGTGACCTACCACCCCGGCTACCTGCTGCGCAACCCGGTCGACAAGTCGCGCGTCTGGGAAGACCTCTGCCTCGCCCGCGAGGTCATGGACGGCCTGGGCGGCTCATCAGTCGCGTGACTGGCGCAGCGCGCGTGCCGCGTCGAGCGCGAAGTAGGTCAGGATGCCGTCGGCACCGGCGCGCTTGAAGGCCAGCAGGCTCTCCATCATCACCGCGTCGTGGTCCAGCCAGCCGTTGGCGGCCGCGGCCTTGAGCATCGCGTACTCGCCGCTGACCTGGTAGGCGAAGGTGGGCACGTGGAACTCGTCCTTCACCCGCCGGACCACGTCCAGGTAAGGCATGCCGGGCTTGACCATCACCATGTCGGCGCCTTCGGCGAGGTCCAGTCCGACCTCGCGCAGCGCCTCGTCGGTGTTGCCCGGGTCCATCTGGTAGACCTTCTTGTTGCTCTTGCCGAGGTTGCCGGCCGAGCCGACCGCGTCGCGGAACGGGCCGTAGAAGGCGCTCGCGTACTTGGCGCTGTAGGCCATGATCCGGGTGTGGATCAGGCCTTCGGCCTCCAGCGCACGGCGGATCGCGCCGATGCGGCCGTCCATCATGTCGCTGGGCGCGACGATGTCCACGCCGGCCCGTGCCTGGGTCAGGGCCTGTCGGACCAGCACCTCGATGGTCTCGTCGTTGAGCACGTAGCCGGTGTCATCGATCAGACCGTCCTGACCGTGGCTGGTGTAGGGGTCGAGCGCGACGTCGGTCATCACGCCCAGATCGGGAAAGCGGCGCTTGAGTTCGGCGACGACCTGCGGCACCAGCCCGTCCGGGTTGGCGGCCTCGCTGCCATCGGCGGTCTTGTTCGTGCCGTCCAGCACCGGGAACAACGCCATCGCCGGCACGCCCAGCTCGACGCACTGCTCGGCCACCGGCAGCAGGCGGTCCAGGCTCAGGCGCTGCACGCCGGGCATCGAGCGGACGTCCTCGGTGCGGCCCTGACCTTCGAGCACGAAGACCGGGTAGATCAGGTCGCTCGGATGCAGCCGATGCTCGCGCACCAGCGCGCGGGTGTAGGCATCGCGGCGCAGGCGACGCGGGCGGGCCATGGGGTAGGGCGGCGGGACGTGCATGGGTCGAATCTCGGCTGACGACAGGGAGACGTCGATTGTCACGCGAGGTCGGCGGCCATTCCCATCCAGACTTGTCCAAGGTCAGTAGCCAACCCGATCCAGTCGCACAAATCCCGCTGCTACACTCGTCCGCGAGCGACGGGCCGCAAGGCCCTCGTTCCCTGCTTTTCCTCCCTGAGCAGGTGCCTTACCGTGTTGACAGCGTTAAGGCTTTGCAGCCCCAGCATCGAGCTGGGGCTCTTTTTTTGTGCCGTCCGTTTCTCGTGGACCCATGAAAAAGCCGCCTGTCAGGCGGCTGGTCGTGAACGGTGCGCGTGACGTGATCACGCGCCGCCTGACAGGGACGTCGCTTCTTCAGCGACCCATGCCCGCGATGCTGTGCGCCGGCGACTTGATGCCGCCCAGCGGCCCGTTCTCGGGCAGTTCATGGGTCGTGACCTCGACCTGGTCGAGCTGCGCCGGGCGGGTCGCGTTCAGGTCATCGAACCAGGTCGTGCGGGGCGGTTCGCTGCCGGCTTCCGGCGCCGGCGGGCGGCTGCGGCCGTCGCGGTACAGCACGGGTTCGAGCGGGCTGGTCTCGGGCCCTTCATCGCTGGCGATCTCGGCAACGGCCTGCGGCACGAAGATCTTGCGCACCGCCGCCGGGTCGGGCAGCAGCGCCTCGGTCCAGACATGCAGCGGAATCCCGCCGGCACGCAGCACGCGCTCGACGCGCTGGTGACGCTTGCGGGCCCGTTCGGTCTCGACCCGATCGCTCGGCCGGACCTCGATCACCGCGATCACGTTGGAGGCCGCGTCACAGACCATCAGGTCGACGCAGACATGACCGACCCGGCGCATCCATTCGACGTAGGAGTTGCGGGTGGGCACGCGCACGAAGTGCGAGATGGGCACCTGCGCGAGCACCAGATGGTCCGGCAGCGCGCGGCGCAGCACCTCGAAGGCGCGCTGGTGGCGCAGTGTCAGCACGCGCGTCGCTTCAGGCGGCCAGCCGATGACCGTGTCGACCGCATCGAGCGCGCGCGGCCTGCCCACGCTGGGCTTGCGCGACTTGTCGCCCTGGCTGCGGCGCCAGGACCACAGCACCAGAGCGGCGCAAATACCGGAGAAGACCACCAGTGCGATGGGATTGGCGGCCAACAGTGTGAGATCCATCACGACAAGTTAGCGCGCACGAACTGACTCGTCAATGAAGCCCAAGCGGGATCGTTGTAACAGTCTCACCTGTCTGGAGGATGCCTGAACGTGCGCCTTGATTCAGATCCGTTTCACGCACCACATTGGTTCAAAAACCCATGCCGCCCATGCCGCCCATGCCCGGCGGGAACTTGCCCTTGCCGCCGCCCATGCGTTTCATCATCTTCATCAGGCCGCCGCCCTTCATCTTCTTCATCATGTCGCGCATCTGCTCGAACTGGTTGAGCAGGCGGTTGACCTCCTGGACCTGCACGCCGGCACCGGCGGCGATGCGGCGCTTGC
>JACCDQ010701483.1_pt1 | contig 10505 bp, 7 predicted proteins | sample 7446031 | NCBI WGS metagenome assembly JACCDQ01 (sample SAMN15323442, study PRJNA562643) | freshwater metagenome | isolation source: river surface water | place: USA:Blue River Watershed | collected 2017-08-17
CGTTGCCGGGCGCGGCGGACGTGACGGGCGAAGGCGAGGCGGCGGCGGAGTGGCGGCTGCGCACGACGGATGCGAACGCGACGCTCGCGGCGCTGGCGGCGCTGCTCGCGGCCGAGCGCGCGACGGTGGTGGAGCTCCAGGTGCGCAAGGCCTCGCTCGAGGATGTGTTTCTCCGGCTGACGCAATCGGCCGACGCGACGTGACCGCATGAACGCCCTCCGCGCCCACCTCGCCCTCGCACTGCGCCTCCACTTCCGGAACCGGATGGCGCTGCTCTACGGCTATCTGTTTCCGCTGATCTTCCTCGTGGCCTTCGCGGTGCTTTACCGGCACGAGCGCGTGCCGCTGCTGCGGCACATGGGCGAACTGCTCACGGTGGCGGTGCTGGGCGGCGCGTGTTTCGGGCTGCCGACGACGCTGGTGAGCGAGCGGGAGCGCGGCGTGTGGCGGCGCTACCGGTTGGCACCGGTGCCGACCTGGGTGATCATCGCGAGCACGGTGCTCGCGCGCTACGCGATCATTTTGACCGCGGGCCTGCTGCAACTCGCGCTCGCGCTGGCGATCGGCATGACGCTGCCGGAGCATCCGTTCGGGCTGTGGGTGGCGTTCACCTTCGTGGCGTTCGCGTTCATCGGCCTCGGACTCGTGATCGCGGCGCTGGCGGACACGGTGCCGGCGGTGCAGGCGCTGGGGCAGTGCATCTTTCTGCCGATGCTGATCATCGGCGGCGTGGCGGTGAAGCTGGCGGCGCTGCCGCTGTGGGCGCAGCACGTGTCGGCGTTTTTTCCGGGTCGCTACGCGGTCGAGGCGTTGCAGGCCAACGTGAGCGGCGCGGGGCTCGGCGGATCGCGTTTCGCATTGCTGGCGCTGGCCCTCACGGGCGTGGCGGGCTGTCTCGCCGGCGCGAAGCTGTTCCGGTGGGATGCGCAGCAGCGGTTCTTCGCGCGGGGCGGGAAGCTTTGGCTGGTGCCGGCGCTCGGCGCCTGGGTGGCGGTGGGGCTGCTGGCGGAGTGGCGCGGCCGGATCGCGGTGGCGGCGGATGCGGAGGTGCCGGCGCCGAAACCCGCCGCGGTCGCACCGGCCCCCGAACCCGTGCCACCCGTTCCGCCGGCGCCGGTGGCGACGGTGCCCGGGCCGGCGGTGCCCAAGGCCCCCGCGCCGCCCTGGGCCACGATCACGGCCCAGGACTGGGACGGCCTCGATTACCGCGTGCCGCCGGACCACGGCATCGTGTCGCCGATGGCGCCGCCGGACGAGGCGCCGGAGGATTTCATGAAGGAGCAGTGCGATGCGGTGCGCACGAAGCTGACGACCTGGCCGCCGGGCAACGACACCGACGACCTGCGGGCCATCCGCAGCCTGCTCTATGTCGCGGCCGTGCCGGATGCGATCCAGATGCCGGTCGAGCGCTACCTGCCGCGCATCGTCTACCAGCACCTGCTCGATTCGTATCCGAAGGAGAAGCTGCTGAAGGTGCTGACCTACATCGCGCTCCACCCGCTCGACGGCCCGGTGATCGACGACATCGGCGACCTCGGCGTCGAGGGGACGGCGGGCGACCAGATGGTGGTGCGCGAGCGGGCCTACCTTTACGCGATCAAATTCGTCGCCCGGTTGTCGGGCCGGATCGAGGAATGAGCGCCGCACCAGCCGGGTTATTGCCGCCATGAAGCCGCCCTCCGACCGCACCGTGAAGATCGTGCTCTTCGTGATCTTCGTCATGACGCTGGTGTGCCTGCCCTTCGCGATCTTCGGCGAGGACTTCGTGCTGCCGCTGCTGGAGTCGCGGGAAAAGCAGACGGGCGTGCTGACATTGCTGGCGATCGCGTTGCTGGCCTGCGATTCGGTGGCGCCGATCCCCGCGACCCTGGTGATCATGTATCTGGCGGCGAAGGCCGGTTGGGTGGCGGGGATCGTCGGCGGCACGCTCGGGATGTGCCTGGGCGTGCTGGCGGCGGCCTGGCTGGGCCGCACGGCGGTGGGCCGGATCGCGCCGAAATTCTTTCCCGACGCGGAACTCGCGCGGCTGCGGGAGTCGCTGCAGGGCCGGCTGTGGCTGACGCTGGCCTGCATGCGCAGCGTGCCCGTGTTGGCGGAAACCTCGGTGATCGCGGCGGCGGCGATGGGCGTGCCGGTGGGGCGGATTTTCAAGGCGACCCTCGTGCCCAACGTGGTCGTCGCGGCGATCTACTCGGTGGCGGCCGACGACTCGGCGCTGACGGCCGGGATCACGTTTTTGCTGACGATGGTGCTGTCCTACGCGGTATGGCGGATCGGCACCGCGCGGACGCCGAAGGCCTGACGATGCGGGCGCGTTTGCCGGTTTTTTATTCCGCAACCCGCCGGCGCGGCGCTCGCTTGCCATCCGCCCGCGGCCGAACCTGACTGCGCAGACCCCTTTTCCATGACCACCTCCTCCACTCCCCGCGCCTCGCTGTTCTCGATGATGGCCCTCGAGTTTTTCATCTGGGGGGCGTGGCTCCCGCTGATTTTCGGCTACCTGCCGAGCCTCGGTTTCACCCCGACGCAGCAGTCGCTGATTCTGAACGCGTTTCCGGTGGCCTCGATCATCGGCATGTTCTTCAGCAACCAGTGGGCGGACCGGAAATTCGCGGCGGAGAAGTTCCTCGCGGTGTCGCACCTGATCGGCGGTCTCGCGATCCTCGGCTGCGGCTTCACCAAGGATTTCTGGCCGTTCTTCCTGCTGATGCTCGTGCACTGCCTGCTCTACGTGCCGACGATCTCGATCACCAACGCGATCGCCTTCGCGCACATGAAGGACGCGGGCAAGGAATTCGGCCTGGTGCGCATGGGCGGCACCATCGGCTGGATTCTCGCGGCGTGGCCCTTCGTGTTCATCTTCGTCGATTGGGCGAAGGTCGACGCGGCGGCCCCGAGCGGCTTCGTGGCCTGGCTGGGCGCGGCGCTGGCGAATCCCCTGACCGGCGAAGCCGCCAAGGCGGCGACGAAGTGGACCTTCATCGTGGCGGGCATCGCGTCGCTGGCGCTGGCGGCCTTCAGCCTGACGCTGCCGCACACGCCGCCGAAGAAGGCGGACGCCGGCGCGACGGAGAAGCTGGCGTGGCTCGAGGCCATGAAGCTGCTCAAGCATCCCTTCGTCCTCGTGCTGTGGCTGGTGACGCTGGTCGATTCGTTCGTGCACAACTGCTATTTCAGCTGGACCGGCGTCTTCCTCGGCACCGCGACGAAGGACGGCGGCGTGGGCATCGCGCCCAACTGGATCGCGCCGGTGATGAGCATCGGCCAGGTGGCGGAAATCCTGACGATGTTCGTGCTCGGCGCGACGCTGAAGGCCCTCGGCTGGCGCACGACGATGATCGTGGGCATCCTCGGCCACGCGGCGCGGTTCGCGGTGTATGCCTTCGTGCCGGACAGCGCGGGGGCGATCATTTTGATCCAGGTGCTCCACGGCATCTGCTACGCGTTCTTCTTCGCGACCGTCTACATCTTCGTGGACGCGTATTTCCCGAAGGACATCCGTTCGAGCGCGCAGGGGCTTTTCAATCTCCAGATCCTCGGGGTCGGCGCCCTGCTGGCCTTTTCGATCTGCCCGTGGCTGATGCAGGAAGTCTACGCGGTGAAGGATGCCGCCGGCAAAATCACGGCGACGGACTTCAAGGGCCTGTTCCTGGTGCCGTTCGGCGCGGCGACGGCGGCGGCGATCGCGCTGGCGCTGTTTTTCCACCCGCCGAAGACGCCCGAGGCGAGCGGCGGGGCGGTGGCGGCGCCGCATTGAGGCGGGGATCGGCGCGGCACGCGCCTCCCGATCGCGCGATAACCTGCGCAACGCGTTGGCCGGGCAACATGCCCGGCCTTCCTTTTTTGGGGCGGGACTTGGACATCGCGCGCGGCGGCGCGGCGCGACAGGCTGGTCGAGCAGCCGGCTTCCGGCCGGGCAAAAGGCGACCGTTGTCGCCGCGGCCCGGTCGGCGAGGTTGTTTTCCCCCCATGCGAGACGACTACCTGCGCGCCGCCCAGCTTGTGATCGACGATCCGACGGTGCTGATCAACGTCGTCTCCCGCCGGGTGAAGCAATTGCGCCGCGGCAACCGGCCGCTCGTGGAGTCGCTCGAAAAGATGTCCGCGGAGGATACCGCGCTGCGCGAAATCGCGGAACGGAAGATCAGCTACGAACTCGGGCCGGTCGAACAGATCAACGCGCGGGCGTGAGCCGGCCGGGGCGCGACCTCCTTGGCGGGCGACGTGGGGTGCGGGAATTTTGAAACATCGGAGGGGCCGGAACGTCTAACGCCGCCACCATGAGCACGCGTTTCTGCCGCCGCCTGGCCATCGCCCCCGGAGTCGCTCTGCTGGTTTTTTCCGCCGTCGGCGGACTGGCCGCCACGATCCCGCCCGCGCCGATCCTGGAAAAGCCGCTGGCACCGGTCGTGACCGAGTCGCCCGGCGAGGCGCCTTCGCCGCAGCACGTGTGGGTGCCGGCCCATTGGCGTTGGCTGGAAGGCGCGTATGTCTGGGAGGCGGGGCGCTGGGAGATTCCGCCGGCCGGGGGCGTGGTGTGGCACGCGCCGGAATGGAAGAAAGAGGCGAACGGATTCGTGCTGATCGAGGGGTTCTGGGACGAGGCGCCCGCGGCGGCCGCCGTGGCCGCGCAACCGACGACGGTGGTGCGGGCCGCGCCGACCCCGCCGCCGCAGGAGATCGTGGTGATGGCCGCGCCGCCGCCGCCGCCGCGGGAAGTCATCATCGAGCGGCCCTCGCCGACCCATGTCTGGGTGGGCGGTTACTGGGCGTGGCGCGGGGGGCGGCACGTCTGGGTGGCGGGCCGGTGGTCGACGCCGCCGCGGACCGGGGTCGTGTGGGTGGGGCCGCGCTGGGAAAGCCGGGGCGGGCGCTACGTGTTTGTCGACGGTTACTGGCGGGATGTCGTGGTGGTCGCGCCGCCGACCGTGCCGCCGCAGGTCGTGGTGACCGGTTCGCCGGTGCCGGGCGTGGAGGTGTCGGTGGTGGTGGCGCCGCCGCCGCCGCGGCGGGAGGTAGCCTATGCGCGGCCCGGGCCGGATTACGTCTGGATCAACGGTTACTGGGCGTGGCGCGGGGGCCGGCACGTGTGGATCGCGGGCTATTATGCGCGGCCGCCGCGCGGCCATCGCGTGTGGGTCGAGCCGCGGTGGGAACGGCGCGGCGGCAACTACATCTTCATCGAAGGGCGCTGGGGCAACTAGGCCGGCGGTCCGCCGCGCTGCGGCGGGCGGAGCGCGGGCTTACTCCGCGCCGTCGGCGGGTTCGACGGTGATCGCGGTCGACAGGGTATGCTGGCCGCCGCCGGTGAACAGGCCGCGCACGGGACAGACGTCGCTGTAGTCGCGGCCGCGGGCGACGACGATATGGCCGGCGGCGGCGAAGCAGGTGTTGGTCGGGTCGTAGTCGACCCAACCGGTGCCGGGGATCCAGACGGAGACCCAGGCGTGGGAGGCGTCGGCGCCGCGCAGGCGCGGTTTGCCGGGTGGCGGGGTGGTGAGCAGATAGCCGCTGACATAGGCGGCCGGCAGTCCGTGGCTCCGGATGCAGGAAATCAGCAGGTGGGCGAAATCCTGGCAGACGCCGCGCCGGTGCTCGAGGACGGCGGAGATCGGCGTGGAGATCGTGGTGGCCTTCGAATCGAACGTGAACTCGCGGGAAAATTTGGCGCCGAGCGCCGCAAGCCAGGCCAGCACGGGCGGATCCTCCGCATCGAGCCCGTCGGCGAGCGCCCGGGCCCCGGGCAGCAGCGGCACGTGGGGCGAGGCATGAAGGAACTGCTCGAGGGAATATTCGGAACCGTCGTCGATCGCCGCGGCGATCTGCGCGCGCGCGACGGAGAGCGGGGGCGTGAGGCCGGGCATCGGCAGGACCGGATCGTCGCGCTGCACGAGGCAGCGGCTCGTGATCGCGAGTTCGGTGTGCGGCTCGCGGAGCGTGAAGAGGTGATGCTGGTTGCCGAAGACATCGGTCCGCAGTGCGAGATCGCCGGGCTGGGGGCGGATTTCGAGCTCGTAGCCGTCGCAGTGCTGCACGGGCTCCGGCCGCGGCCGGAGGTGCAGCGACTGCCACGCGGCGGTGGCCGCGGACGTGTGCCGGTAGCGCGTGACGTGCGTGACGTGGTAGAGCGGCATGCGGCGCGCCTATTTCGAGGCCTCGGTGTGGATGAAATACACCTGGGTGAGCCGGTCGCTCAGCTCGCAGAGGATGGCATGGGCCTCCTGCAGGAAGGCCGCGGTCTGCGCGGGGGACCCGGCGAGGGCGGCGGCGTCGAGCAAGCGCACGCGGCTGACCAGACGGAAGGCCGCGGCGCGCAGGGCGCCGACGGCGCGCGGGGCGAGCTCCTCCGGGAGCGCGGTGAGGTGTTCGTTCAGACGGTCGGCGATCCAGCGGAGGCCGCGGGGATTTTCGGCGGCGGCGAAGAGCCACGCGTAGACGGACGCGGGTTGGAACGAGCCGTGGTAGGTGGTGCGGTAGCTGAAGAGGCTGTCGGCGAAGTGCAGCAGCGTCTGGAGGCGGAATTCGCCCGGAGCGCCGCGGCCGACGAGGTGGCGGGCGAGAAACACGAGCTGCTGGCCGCGCTCGAGGTGCCGGCCGAGCGAGAGGAAGCGCCACGAGGTGTCGTGGGCGAGGGTTTCGTTGGCGATGGCCTCGAGCGCGCTGAGGTGCGGGGCGACGGCGGCGGCGTCGGGCGGCTCGGGCGAGTCGAGCGTCGCCCGCAGGTGGCGGAGGCAGCGCCAGGCCTCGGGCGGGAGGCGCACCTTCGCCTGGTCGAGGTTGCGCACGAGGTTGGCGAGATTGGCGGCGAGGCTCGCGGGCACGGCGGGGTCGTCGATCACGTCGTCGAGCAGGGCGTCGAGCTGCTCGATGTTGGCGCCGGCGGGGATGCGGGCGCCCTGCAGTTCCAGCAGCAGGCGCAGCGAGGCGTCGGCGACGGCGGGATCGAGAGCGGCGATCTCGTCACGCAGGAGCGGATCGAGCTTTTCGAGCAGGCGGGCGAGCTGGACGGAACGCTCGAGGTAGCGGCCCAGCCAGAACAGAATGTCGGCGAGGCGGCTCGGGGTGTCGTTCGGCCGGTGGATGAGGTCGGCGAGCGCGGCCACGGGGGGCGGCGGCGTGGGGTTGCCGCGGTGGAGCACCCAGGTGTCCTTGGTGACGCCGCCGTGTTGCAGCGTGACGAAGGCGTCGTCGCCGGCCGGGTGGAAGCGGGTGAGGCCGCCGGGCATGACGCGGTAATCGGTGCCGTCCCAGGCGACGAACAGGCGGAGAATGAACGGGGCGGGCCGGAGCGCGCCGTCGATCCACGCGGGCGTGGTGCCGAGGTGGACGCGTTCCTGGCCGCAGAAGGCGCCGGGGGCGGCGGTGATCTCGGCGGCGAGGGCGGCGCGCGCCTCGGCGTCGAGAAAGCCGGTGAAGCGGGTGGCGGAGGGGCCGGGCGCCCGGAAGGTGGGTTTGACCGCGAGCGAATCGAGGCGGGCGAGGACGTAGTCGCGGGCCTCGGGGTGCCCGCACCACCACGTGGCGACGCTGGGCAGCTGGAGGTCCTCGTCGAGGACTTCGCGGCAGAGCGGGGCGAGAAACGCGAGCAACGCGGTGCTCTCGAGCGCGGCGCCGCCGAGTTGATTGGCGAGGGCGACGCGCTGGCCGTGGGCGGCGTGCACGAGCCCGGGGACGCCGAGCAGCGAGTGGCCGTGGAGTTCGAGGGGGTCGCAGTAGGCGGAGTCGACGCGGCGCAAAATCGAGTCGACGCGCCGCAGGCCGCCGACGGTGCGCAGGTAGACCTGGCGGTCGCGCGTGGTGAGGTCGGCGCCTTCGACGAGCGGGATGCCGAGGTAGCGCGCGAGGTAGGCGTGCTCGAAGTAGGCTTCGTTGGCCGGGCCGGGGGAAAGGAAAACGACGCGCGGATCCTCGCTCGGCGGACGCGGCGAGAGGGATTCGAGCGACTGGCGGAAGCCGCGGAAGAAATCGTAGAGGCGCTCGACCGGGGCGCTGTGAAACACCTGCGGCAGCACCTGGCGGGTGAGGATGCGGTTCTGCAGCGAGTAGCCGAGTCCGGAGGGCGCGTCGAGGCGGTCGCGCAGCACCCACCACTGGCCGTCGGGGGAGCGCGCGAGGTCCACCGCGAAGGTGTGGAGCATGACGTCGCGCGGGCGGCCGAGGCCGACGCAGGGGCGCAGGAAGTGGGGATTGGCCATCGCGAGCGCGGCGGGGAGCGCGGCGCGGCGGAGCAGTTTCTGCGGCCCGTAAAGGTCCCGCATGATCTCGTTGAGCAGGCGCGCGCGCTGGCGCAGGCCGGCGCTGAGCACCTCCCAATCGTCCGGCGCGAGGAGAAACGGCACGGCGTCGAGCGGCCAGGCGTGGGCGTCGGAGCGGGCGCCGGCGTAGACGTTCATGCTGACGTCCTGCTCGACGATCGCGCGCTGGCAGGAGGCGTGGGCGGTGCGCAGCGTCGCGGGGGCGTTGGCGCCGAGCAGGCGGAAGAACGCCGCCCAGACGGGCCGGATCGAGCCGTCGGGGGCGCGGCACTCGTCGTAGCGTCCCGCCGGCGCGGCGTATCCGGGGAACGGATCGGTCGCGGAGGCGGGTTGGGACGGCGGGACGACGGACATCAGGTGGAGGGATTCTCGGGTGCGGGCGCCGGACGGCAAGCAGCGAGCGGGCCGGATCTGCGCCTGGACGCGAATCGGCCGACGTCCGGCGCGCGGGCCGTCGGGTCGCGCCGGCCGGAGCCGGAGCGACGCCGCGACGTTCCCGCCATGGCGGTGATGTCCGTCTCCCCAGGGCGGGAGACGGTGGGCGGCCTCGGTCGGGTGCCCAAACCCGTTACGGGCGGGAGACTTTGAACGGGTCGCGGAGGTCGAGGGTGTGCGGATGCTCGGGCGTGATTTCGCGGGCGGGCGTGGGCAGCGGACGACCCGGGGTGTGGCCACCGGGATAGAAGCGCGCCAGGCGCCGGCTCTCGGCCTCGTAGCTGTTGACCGGGAAGGTGGCGTAGTTGCGCCCGCCGGGATGGGCGACGTGGTAGGTGCACCCGCCGAGGACCTTGTCGTTCCAGCGGTCGACGAGGTCGAAGACGAGCGGGCTGTCGACGCCGATGGTCGGATGGAGGCAGGACGGCGGCTGCCAGGCGCGGTAGCGCACGCCGGCGACGAACTCGCCGTTGACGCCGGTGGCCTGGAGCGGGACGCGGGCGCCGTTGCAGGCGACGTAGTAGCGCTCGGGCACGAGGCCGGTGAGCTTGACCTGCACGCGCTCGACGGAGCTGTCGACGAAGCGCACGGTGCCGCCGGGCGCGCCCTCTTCGCCCATGACGTGCCAGGGCTCGAGGGCGTGGCGCAGCTCGAGGTCCATGCCGCGGTAGGTGACGCGGCCGTTGAGCGGGAAGCGGAACTCGAAGTGCGCGTCGAACCAGCGCTCGTCGAAGGGCAGATCCCAGCTGCGCAGGTCGGCGACGACATCGGCGAAATCCTGGCGGCAATAATGCGGCAGGAGGAAGCGGTCGTGGAGATCGGTGCCCCAGCGGACGAGGCGTTCGGGCGCGTAGGGTTGATCCCAGAAGCGGGCGACGAAGGCGCGGAGCAGGAGCTGCTGCGCGAGACTCATGCGCGCGTGCGGCGGCATTTCGAAGGCGCGGAGCTCGAGCAGGCCGAGACGGCCGGTGGCGCTGTCGGGCGAGTAGAGTTTGTCGATGCAGAACTCGGCGCGGTGGGTGTTGCCGGAGGCGTCGGTCAGGAGGTTGCGGAAGATGCGGTCGACGAGCCACGGCGGCGTGGCGCCGTAGCGTTCCTGGTTTTTCGACAGTTCGCGGAAGGCGATCTCGAGCTCGTAGAGGGAATCGTTGCGGGCTTCGTCGACGCGCGGGGCCTGCGACGTGGGCCCGATGAAGAGGCCGCTGAAGAGGTAGCTGAGCGACGGGTGGTTGTGCCAGTAGGCGAGCAGGCTCGGCAGGAGGTGCGGCCGGCGCAGCAGGGGGCTGTCGGACGGACGTTCGCCGCCGAGGATGAGGTGGTTGCCGCCGCCGGTGCCGGTGTGGCGGCCGTCGACCATGAACTTGTCGGTGCCGAGGCGGGTCTGCCGGGCGGACTCGTAGAGGAACTCGGTCTTCTCGGTGAGTTCGCGCCAGGAGGACGACGGGTGGATGTTGACCTCGATGACGCCGGGATCGGGCGTGACCTTGATGGTGTTGAGGCGCGCGTCGTAGGGCGGAAGGTAGCCCTCGATGACGACGGGGAGCGCGAGGTCGGAGGCGGTGGCTTCGATGGCGGCGAGCAGATCGAGGTAATCCTCGGTCGTGCGCACGGGCGGCATGAAGATGAAGAGGTGGCCTTCGCGCGGCTGCACGCAGAGGGCGGTGCGGACGATCCACGGCGCACTCTCCTGCGTGGCGGGCACGCGGTCGGCGGGCGGGAGGGTCTGCGGCCGCGGGTCGTGATCCGACGTTGCGCCGGGCCCGCCGCGGCGGCGGAGCGCGTCGAGGGCCGGGGACGTCGCGGCGGTCGGATCGC
>JACCDQ010132533.1_pt1 | contig 10504 bp, 9 predicted proteins | sample 7446031 | NCBI WGS metagenome assembly JACCDQ01 (sample SAMN15323442, study PRJNA562643) | freshwater metagenome | isolation source: river surface water | place: USA:Blue River Watershed | collected 2017-08-17
AAAAGCCACGGCTCGGCCGATGCGTTTGCCTTCGAACAGGCCTTGGCGCGGGCGTATGATGCGGCACACAACCAATTGCTGGACAACGTGAAGGCACGGATTGCCCACGCCGCTCCTTTGATGGCGGCGCCGGGTGTGGTGGCCGAAACCGGTTCAGTTGTTGCGGCTTGAAAAAGAAGCCGCGCCACAACACAGACAACATGCGACGTTATTCCCGAATCACAGGCACGGGCAGCTTTTTGCCATCGCGCCGCCTGACCAATGCCGACATGGTGGCCTTGCTGGCCCAGCGCAGCATTGAAACCAGCGATGAATGGATCGTAGAACGCACCGGCATACGCGCTCGCCACTATGCCGATGACGGTCAGGTGGCCAGCGATTTGGCTTTTGAAGCCGCCAGCCGGGCGCTGCAAGCGGCTGGGCGCAAAGCGGCCGATATCGATCTCATCATCGTGGCCACGTCGACGCCGGACATGGTGTTTCCGTCCACCGCTTCCATTTTGCAGCGCAAACTCACGCAAGCCGCGCAGGCGGCGGGCGAGCCCGGTGCCGCGGGCGGTGCCGCATTCGATGTACAGGCCGTGTGCAGCGGCTTTGTGTATGCACTGACCGTGGCCGACGCCATGATCCAGACCGGCGCCGCCCAGCGTGCGCTGGTGGTGGGTGCTGAGGTGTTTTCCCGGATTCTGGACTTCAATGACCGCACCACCTGTGTGCTGTTTGGTGACGGTGCCGGCGCTGTGGTGTTGGAGTCGGTGGAGCACGATGGCTCGGGCCCGGCGGTGCTGGCCAGCGACATCCATGCCGATGGGCAGCACACCGACATCCTGTGCGTGCCGGGCACGGTGTCCGGAGGGCAGGTGTTGGGCGACCCCTTGCTCAAAATGGACGGTCAGGCTGTGTTCAAACTGGCGGTGGGCCTGCTGGAAAGCGCCGCCCGCAATGCCTTGGCCAAAGCTGGCAAAACCGATGCCGACATCGATTGGCTGGTGCCGCACCAAGCCAACATCCGCATCATGCAAAGCACGGCACGCAAACTCAAGCTGCCGATGGACAAAGTGATCGTGACCGTGGATCAGCACGGGAACACCTCGGCCGCGTCTATTCCGCTGGCGTTGGACCACGGGGTGCGCAACGGGCAAATTCTGCCCGGTCAGACCCTCATGCTTGAAGGTGTGGGCGGCGGCTTTACCTGGGGGGCGGTGCTGGTTCGCCTGTGAGGGTTGGCCGCAGCGTCTGTTCGTCATCGGCTTTCTGCCGGTGTTAGGAGATATCCACATGACTTCATTTGCATTTGTGTTCCCTGGTCAAGGCTCTCAAGCCGTGGGCATGTTGGACGCCTGGGGCGATCACCCCGTGGTGGCCGAAACCCTGAAAGAGGCCTCTGACGCTTTGGGCGAAGACGTGGGTCAACTGATCCACAGTGGCCCCAAAGAAGTGTTGGCCCTGACGACCAACACCCAACCGGTGATGCTGGTGGCGGGTGTCGCCGCCTGGCGCGTTTGGCGCTCCGCTGGTGGGGCATTGCCTGCTGTCGTGGCCGGTCATTCGCTGGGCGAATACGCTGCTTTGGTGGCATCGGGGGTGCTGACGCTGGCACAGGCGGCACCTCTGGTGCGTTTCCGGGCCCAGGCGATGCAAGAGGCCGTGCCTGTGGGGGTGGGTGCCATGGCCGCCATACTGGGCATGGACGCCGAGGCTGTGAAGGCCGGGTGTGCCCAGGTGCAAAGCCAGTTTGGGGCCGACAGTGGTGAGGTGGTGGAGGCGGTCAACTTCAACGACACCGCCCAGACCGTGATCGCGGGCAGCAAGGCGGCGGTGGAAAAGGCCTGCGAGGTACTCAAGGCCTCCGGGGCCAAACGTGCCTTGCCTTTGCCGGTGTCGGCACCGTTCCATTCCAGCCTGATGAAGCCCGCCGCTGAGCGCCTCAAGGAAAAATTGGCGGCCACCGTGTTTGCCGCGCCGCAGATACCAGTGCTCAACAACATCGACGTGGCGGTGCAAACCGATGCCGATGCGATCCGTGACGCCCTCTACCGCCAGGCTTTCGGTCCGGTGCGGTGGGTCGAAAGCGTGCGTGCACTCAAGGCCCGGGGGGTCACCACCGTGGTGGAGTGCGGGCCGGGCAAGGTACTCGCGGGCATGGTCAAGCGCATTGACAGCGAACTGGTCAGTGCCTCCGTCTACGACCCCGCCACCTTGACCGAAGTGCAGGCTTTGCTGGCGGCCTGAGCCAGCCCGTTTGCAAGAACACAACCCGAGGAAGGATTGACCATGACTGAAATAGCATTTGCTGGCCAGGTGGCCTTGGTGACCGGTGCCTCGCGTGGCATTGGAGCCGCCATTGCCCTGGAGTTGGCCAAGCGCGGCCTCAAAGTGATAGGTACCGCCACCAGCGACGACGGTGCCGCCAAAATCACCCAGGCCCTGGCGGCTCACGCTGGCTGCAAAGGCGCCAAACTCGATGTCAACAACGTCTCTGAAGCCGAGGCGCTGATCGATGCGATCGTGAAAGAGCATGGGGCCTTGCAAGTGCTGGTCAACAACGCGGGCATCACCCGCGACATGCTGGCCATGCGTCTGAAAGACGAGGATTGGGACGCCGTGCTGGACACCAACCTCAAGGCCGTTTTCCGCATGAGCCGTGCGGTGATTCGCCCCATGATGAAGCAGCGCTATGGCCGCATCATCAGCATCACCAGTGTCGTGGGTGCCTCGGGCAACCCCGGTCAGGCCAACTACGCCGCCGCCAAGGCGGGTGTGGCCGGCATGACCCGCGCCCTGGCACGTGAGCTGGGCAGCCGCAACATCACGGTGAACTGTGTGGCCCCGGGCTTCATTGAAACCGACATGACCGCTGCTTTGCCCGAAGAACAACAGAAAGCCCTGTTGGGCCAAATCCCCCTGGGGCACTTGGGCAAACCGGCCGACGTTGCGCACGCCGTGGCTTATCTGGCCAGCCCGCAAGCCGCGTACGTCACCGGGCAGGAGTTGCATGTCAACGGTGGCATGTTCATGGCTTGACGGGCTGCGCCCCAGCGGTTTCAATCCGGTAACGGAGTTTTCGTATAACATTCGCCCCCGGTTCACCGCCATGGGGTCGACGTGAAAAGCAGGGCAACCCGGTTGCCCCGGCTAGAATGGCGGTACAGTTTTTAACCACCCTCAGAGGGAACTATGAGCGATATCGAAGCACGTGTGAAGAAAATCATTGCCGAGCAACTCGGCGTGGAAGAAGGTCAAGTCACCAACGAGAAGTCTTTCGTGGCCGATCTGGGTGCTGACTCTCTCGACACCGTGGAGCTGGTCATGGCCCTCGAAGACGAGTTCGGCATCGAAATTCCGGACGAAGACGCCGAGAAGATCACCACCGTGCAGAACGCGATCGACTACGCGGTCAATCACCAGAAGGCCTGATAAGCCGATGAGCCGCCGCCGCGTCGTCGTGACCGGTCTGGGTTGCATCAGTCCCGTGGGTAACACGGTGGATGCGGCCTGGGCCAACCTGCTCGCCGGTCAATCCGGTATCGATCTGATCACCAAGTTCGATGCCAGTGCTTTTGCTTGCAAAATTGCTGGCGAAGTGAAAGGGTTTGACTTGGAGTCCTACATCAGCGCCAAAGAAGCGCGGACGATGGACACATTCATACACTACGGCATTGCCGCTGCGGTTCAGGCCGTGGCCGACGCCGGCTTGCCCACAGGCGAAGCGTTGAGTGATGAAGAGGCGTGCAAAATCGGTTGCATCATTGGTTCGGGCATAGGCGGTTTGCCGATGATCGAGGGCACGCACGCTGAATTGACGAACCGTGGCCCCCGCCGCATTTCGCCTTTCTTCGTGCCCGCTTCGATCATCAACATGATTTCCGGGCATGTGTCCATGCGGTTCGGGTTCAAGGGCCCCAACCTCGCAGTGGTCACGGCCTGCACCACGGGTTTGCATTGCATTGGCGAGGCGGCTCGCAAAATCGAGTACGGTGACGCCGATGTGGTCGTCGCTGGTGGTTCCGAGGCCACGGTGTCCCCGTTGGGGGTGGGTGGGTTCGCCGCCATGCGCGCGTTGTCCACCCGCAACGACGATCCGGCAACCGCTTCCCGCCCGTGGGACAAGGACCGCGATGGCTTCGTGCTGGGTGAAGGCGCCGGTGTGATGGTGCTGGAAGAGTACGAGCATGCCAAGGCCCGTGGGGCCAAAATTTATGCCGAGGTGTCGGGTTATGGCATGAGTGCAGACGCCGGGCACATGACTGCACCGAGCATGGACGGTCCGCGCCGTGCCATGGTCAACGCCTTGCGCAACGCAGGTATCAACGCCGATCAGGTGGATTACCTGAACGCCCACGGCACCTCCACGCCCTTGGGCGACGTGAACGAAACCAACGCCATCAAAGCGGCTTTGGGCGATCACGCGAAAAAGGTGGTGGTGAACTCCACCAAGTCCATGACCGGTCACCTGCTGGGTGGCGCGGGTGGCATCGAAAGTGTGTTCACGGTGTTGGCCTTGCATCACCAGAAAAGCCCCCCCACCATCAACATTTTCAGCCAAGACCCCGAGTGCGATCTGGACTACTGTGCCAACACCGCACGTGACATGACCATCCATGTGGCCGTGAAGAACAACTTTGGGTTTGGTGGAACCAACGGAACCTTGGTGTTCAAGCGCATCTGAGCCCTTGGGTTTCTGACTCACCAGAAGCATGCACAACGCCCCATCGGTGGATTGTCCGGTGGGGCGTTGTGTTTTTGAGCGGCGGGCTACCTGGGTGTTGGTGGGGGTGTGGGGGCTTTCCCAAGCCTTGTGGTGGTGGCATGTCGGTACCATGCAACCGGCCGGGTGGCTCAGTTTCCTGGCCGCTGGCTGGTTGATGTTCTGGCAACGCAGGCGACAACAGCAAGTCGTCGCAGGATTGCTGCGGTGGACCGGTGCAGAATGGATTTGGTTCAGCCCGGCTTATCGGCGTGGCAGCCCGCTCAAACGGGTGGTTTGTGCGCTGGACTTCCAGCGTGTGTTGTTGTTGCGGGTGGAAAATGCCGTAGGCTTGCGTTGGTGGGTGTGGCTGGAGCCCCCGGTCGATGCTCCGCCTGGGTTGTGGCTGGCGGTGCGCCGTGCGGTGCATGCCGCGTGTCCCAGTCCCGGGGCCTGACGAACCGGGTGTTTCGGGTATATTGCCCCTGCCTTCACGCCTATGACCGTTCCTGTTCCTCCCGCCTCCCCCTCTACCGACAGCGATACGCTGTTGGTGGAGCGCACGCTGGCTGGCGACCAGCGGGCGTTCGAGATGCTGGTGATCAAGTACCAAAAACGCGTGGAGCGGCTTATCGGTCGCATGGTGCGCGATGTGGACCTGGTGCCCGATATCGCCCAGGAAACCTTTATTCGGGCCTATCGCGCCTTGGCCAGTTTTCGGGGCGAGGCCCAGTTTTACACCTGGTTGTACCGAATTGCGGTAAACACTGCCAAAAAACAGTTGATGGCGCTCAAGCGCGATCCGGTGGTGCCCATGAGTGCGTTGAAACCGGACGATGACGAGGAAACTTTTGACGCGCACGATGCACTAAATCCTCATGCAGCCGATGCTGAAACGCCCGAGGCTGTTTTGGCCAGCAAGGAAATCGCGCAAGCCGTGCATGCGGCACTCGATGCCTTGCCGAGCGAGTTGGCCCAAGCGTTGACATTGCGGGAGATCGAAGGATTGAGTTACGACGAAATTGCCCAGGCGCTGGATTGCCCCATCGGCACGGTGCGGTCGCGCATATTCAGGGCGCGTGAAGCCATATCGGCACGCATCAAGCCCATGCTGGACCGCCAGACCGGCAAAAGGTGGTGATTGGGTGAAGGCGTTGACACTCCCATATTGATCACAGGCGAGCACATGAACACAAACGAATCGAACCGCCCTGCCATTCCCACGCTTTGCGATCGGGAGTGGGTGTCGGCTTGGGTGGATGGACCCGAGCATGCTGCACCGTGCGCCGACGTAGACCGCGCTTTGCGTGCCTATGCCGATGATGCAGAAGCGCGTGAAGCGTGGGCCACCTACCATTGGGTGGGTGATGTGTTGCGCGAAGGGGCGGTGGCGCCGGGTCGAGGCGATCCCGGTTTCGCTGCTGCCGTGATGTCGCGGTTGGGGGAAGAGGGCGCTTTTGCCTCGGTTGTCGCCCCGGGTGTGGTCCAGCTTGCAGATGTTCAGCAGCCAGCCGCCAACGAAGCCTGGTTCCGTTGGCGCTGGGTGGCGGGCGTGGTGGGTTTGGGCGCTGTGGTCACCGTGGCATGGCATTTGAATGCCTCACCAACAGCCGGTGTGGGGCCTCAGTGGGCCTTGTTCCAGGGGCCAACAGTTGAGGCCGACCCTGGTGCTGTGGTGTTGCGGGACCCGCAACTGGAAGCCTTCTTGGCGGCTCACAGGGGGCAGGGAGGGCTGAATGCTCTGCAAAAACCCGCCGGATTCATGCGCAATGCCACTTATGAAGTTTCTCAACGTTAACCTGAAGCGGCGAGCGTGGTGTGCTGGCGTGTGGGCGGCTGCACTGGTGTGGGCGGGCCTTTTTGCGGGGCACGTTCTGGCGCAAACGTCCAAATCGCCAACGGCATCGACGGTTCCGGCAGATGCCTCGATTGAGCTGTGGATCGAGCGCTTGCACGAAGCTTCGCGCAGACGCAGCTACGTGGGCACTTTTGTGGTATCGACCGGTGACGAGGTGTGGTCTTCCAAAATCTGGCACGTGTGCGATGGCGTACAGCAAATGGAGCGCATCGACACCCTGACCGGAACGCCCCGTACCACCTTGCGTCGCAACGACGAAGTTTTGACTTTGCTGCCGGATTTGAAAACTGCGGTCAAAGAAAAACGTGAGGCCCTGGGGCTGTTTCCCGAGATGATGAAGCCCCCAGCAGGGGCCCTGGGTCAGTGGTACCGAGTCAGGGTGGTGGGGGGTGACCGGGTGGCGGGCTTTGATGCCCAGGTGGTGGACTTCGTGCCGCTCGATGCGTTGCGTTTCGGTTACCGCGTGTGGACCGAGAAGAAAACCGGCCTGGTGGTGAAACTGCAAACGCGGGATGCGCGTCAGCAGGTGCTGGAGCAGATGGCCTTTACGGAATTGCAGTTGGATGCGCCGGTGCGCATGGACGCCCTGGTGAAACTGATGAACTCTGTCCAGGGGTACCAGTTGGTCACGGCTCAGCTGGAAAAAACCACGCCCGAGGCCCAGGGATGGCGCCTGAAACAAGAGGTGCCAGGGTTTCAGTCGATGAGCTGCCAGGTGCGAGCTGACATGAGCCAAAACCCGGCCATGCAGTGGGTTTTTTCCGATGGGCTGGCTTCTGTTTCGTTGTTTGTGGAGCCGTTTGATGCCAAGCGTCACACCCAGGAAAGAACGGCCATCCAGGGGGCAACCCATTCCTTGACCCGACGCCTGGGTGGGCACTGGGTGACTGCGGTGGGCGAAGTGCCCACTGAAACATTGCAACGATTTGTACAAGGCATGGAACCCACACGATGAAGTGGGGTCAGTCTGTCCAGGGCTTGATTTTGGGGCCGCTGACCACCATGTTGGGCCGTAGATTGCAACACCTAATGGAGTAACGCATGCAAACCCGTGTAGGAAATGTTCGACCTTGGAAGCGCATGGCCTTGGGGGGCCTGGTGGCACTGGGTTTGACCGCCGGCATCTGGGGTATCAACCACACATCGGTGGGGGCGCAAACCGCCGCCAACCCGCCCGTGCTGGTCAAAGGGCTGCCCGATTTCACCGATCTGGTGGATTTGGTCGGACCCTCTGTGGTCAATATCCGCACGGCAGAAAAGGTCCGCCAGGGCGAAGCTGGCAACAGCCAGGAAGAACAGATGCTGGAGTTTTTCCGGCGTTTTGGCATTCCCGTGCCGCCGGGCATGGGCAACGGCCCGCGCACCCCCAGGCAAGAGCGGGGGCAGGAAGAGGAGCGCCCACGCGGAGTGGGCTCTGGCTTTGTGGTCAGTGGGGATGGCTACATCATGACCAACGCCCATGTGGTAGACGGTGCCGATGAGGTGGTCGTTACGCTGACCGACAAACGCGAATTCAAGGCGCGTGTGGTGGGGTCGGACAAACGCACCGATGTGGCTGTGGTGAAAATCGAAGCCCAGGGTTTGAGTGCGGTTCGGATCGGCGACGTCAGCCGCCTGCGCGTGGGCGAATGGGTCATGGCCATTGGTTCCCCTTTTGGGTTGGAGAACACGGTCACGGCCGGCATCGTCAGCGCCAAACAGCGCGACACGGGTGACTATTTGCCTTTCATACAAACCGATGTGGCCATCAACCCGGGCAACTCAGGTGGACCGCTCATCAACATGCGCGGTGAGGTGGTCGGTATCAACAGCCAGATCTATTCCCGTTCGGGCGGCTTTCAAGGCATCTCTTTTGCCATTCCGATTGACGAAGCGGTTCGGGTGTCCGACCAACTCAAGAGCAGCGGCCGTGTGACACGTGGGCGCATCGGGGTGTCAATCGACCAGGTGACGAAGGAGCTGGCCGAGTCCCTGGGCCTGGCCAAACCCGAAGGTGCCTTGGTTCGCGGAGTGGAGGCAGGCTCTCCGGCGGCCAAGGGTGGGCTGGAGCCGGGTGACATTATTTTGAAGTTCGACGGCAAACCAATCGAAAAATCGGTCGATCTGCCCCGCATCGTTGGCAACACCAAGCCAGGCAACCGCGCTGTGGTGTCGGTGTGGCGACGTGGCAAGTTGCAGGAGGTACGGGTGACGGTGGGACAGGTGGAGCCGGAAGAGGTGGCCGCCAAAACGCAACCGCCCTCTGAGAAACCCAAATCCACCGTGCAGTCCAAGGGCTTGGGCCTGACCCTGGCCGAGCTGCCGGTGGCACGGCGCGACGAACTCAAAATCAAGGGTGGGGTGCGCGTGGAAGCCGCAGATGGGCCTGCCGAACGCGCCGGTTTGCAAGAGGGGGATGTGATTTTGGCGGTGGGCAACCAGGACGTGCAAAACCTGAAGGATTTTGAGGCCGCGGTGGCTCGATCGGACAAGGCCCGTCCGCTGGCGGTACTGGTTTACCGGGGCGGGGAGGCGCGCTACCTGATCATTCGCCCAGGCAGTCGGTGAACCGCAGAGGACTTGCCAAGCTGTTTTTCCGGACAAATTTCGATTTTGCCTACAATCGGGGCCTGATTGCCAGCCCAGCGCGTGCTGCGGGCGGCCCCCAGGCGCGTCACCCCTTGACGCGCCTTTTTTCGTAAGTGCGCCAGAAAGCGCATTGCGACGACACGAGTTTGACCGTTAGCGATGAACCACATCCGTAATTTTTCCATCATTGCCCACATCGACCACGGCAAGTCCACCTTGGCTGATCGTTTGATCTCGCGCTGCGGCGGGTTGAGTGATCGTGAAATGAGCGAACAGGTGCTCGACTCGATGGACCTGGAAAAAGAGCGGGGCATCACCATCAAAGCCCAAACGGCAGCCCTGCAGTACAAGGCCAAAGACGGCAACACCTACAACCTGAACCTGATCGACACGCCCGGTCACGTGGACTTTTCTTACGAGGTGAGCCGTTCTTTGAGCGCGTGCGAAGGTGCTTTGCTGGTGGTGGATGCCAGCCAGGGCGTGGAGGCGCAGACGGTGGCCAACTGCTACACCGCACTCGATTTGGGTGTGCACGTGCTGCCCGTGCTCAACAAAATGGACTTGCCTCAGGCCGACCCAGACAACGCCAAGGCCGAAATCGAAGATGTGATCGGCATTGACGCCACCGACGCCATTCCCTGTTCGGCCAAAACTGGCATGGGCATCGATGAAATTCTGGAGCTGGTGGTGGCCCAGGTGCCGCCGCCCAAGGGCGATCCCAATGGCCCTTTGCGCGCCATGATCATTGACAGCTGGTTCGACACCTATGTGGGTGTGGTGATGCTGGTCCGCGTGGTTGATGGCACCTTGAACCGGGGCGACAAGATCAAGCTGATGGCCACCGATACGTACTACAACGCCGAAAAACTGGGGGTGTTCACGCCCCACAACGAGGCGCGTCCGTCCCTGAATGCGGGCGAGGTGGGGTACATCATCGCAGGCATCAAGGAACTCAAAGCCGCCAAGGTCGGGGACACCATCACAGCAGTGAAAACCAGCAGCGGTGCCAACCTGGACTTTGCCACCGAGGCCTTGCCCGGCTTCAAAGAGGTGCAGCCGCAGGTGTTTGCCGGTCTGTACCCGACCGAGGCCAGCGAATACGATCAATTGCGCGACGCGCTGGAAAAGCTGCAATTGAATGACGCTGCGTTGCGTTACGAGCCCGAGGTGTCGCAGGCGCTGGGCTTTGGCTTCCGCTGCGGCTTTTTGGGCCTGCTGCACATGGAAATTGTGCAGGAGCGCCTGGAGCGCGAGTTCGACCAGGACCTCATCACCACCGCGCCCAGCGTGGTGTACGAAGTGGTCAAGGGCGACGGTGAGATTGTGATGGTGGAAAACCCGTCCAAGATGCCGGAGCAGGGCCGGATCGAGGAAATCCGCGAGCCCATCGT
>JACCDQ010097554.1_pt1 | contig 10503 bp, 8 predicted proteins | sample 7446031 | NCBI WGS metagenome assembly JACCDQ01 (sample SAMN15323442, study PRJNA562643) | freshwater metagenome | isolation source: river surface water | place: USA:Blue River Watershed | collected 2017-08-17
CGCTGGGCAGTTCGCTGCCGGGCAAATGGTGGTCGGTCACCAGCACCTGCAGGCCCAGCGCTTGCGCCGCCTGCACGCCCGCCACGCTGGCGATGCCGTTGTCCACGGTGATCAGCACATCCGCGCCTTGCGCGTGCACACGCTCGGCAATGGGTGGGGTCAGGCCGTAGCCGTCGACCACGCGGTCGGGCACCAGATAGCTCACGTTGCGCGCCCCCAGCATGCGCAGGCCACGTACGCCCACGGCGCAGGCGGTCGCGCCGTCGCAGTCGTAATCGGCCACGATGCACAGGCGCTTGTTTTGCGCGATGGCGTCGGCCAGCAGCTTGGCCGCTTCCGTGGTGCCCAGCATGCCCGCCGGGGGCAGCAACAGGTTCAGCGCGTCGTCGAGTTCGTCTTTGGACTGCACGCCACGGGCGGCGTACAGGCGGGCCAGCAGGGGGTGGATGCCCGCTTGTTCCAGCGCCCAGGCGCTGCGGGGGGGCACATCTCGGGTGAGCAAATTCATGGGGCGATTCAGGGATGTTCAGGAGGTGATGAGGGCTTGGAGTGCCGCTGCAGGAGAGGGTTTGTTGAACAGCCGGGTTAATGTGCGAGTGGTGCGCTGGTACCAAGCGGCAGGTGCAGCGGTGTAGGTGTGGGCTGTGTGCTCACTGCACAGGCTGAGCGTGCCTTGGCCCGTGGCCTTGACGTGTTGCAACAGGTCGGCCACGGCCGTGGCATCGAGTTGCTGCCAGGCTTGCTGCCAAGCCTGCACGTCGCCATGCAAAGCACTGCTGCGCAAGGCGTGCGACAAAGTCACGGCCTGTCCAGCGGCGGCTGTGTGCTCGGGCAGCATGCCCGCGCCGTGCAGCCAGAAGGCGTTCACGGTGTACTGCCGCTTGGCTTCTCGGGCATCGTTGACCGGATGGTTGTAGAGCAGCATTTGCATCTCGCTTTGCAGGCGCTGCAAGGGGCGGGCTGTCGGATGATCTGGCATCCAGGGCTTCACGTTCTGACCAATCACCCGGTCCAGCGAGGCGGTGGGCACGTCGGCCAGCAGCGCCCCCTGGACATGCCAGAGCAAGGCGCTGTGCCAGGTGACGTGCAGGCCGTCTTCCTGCAAGAACGGTTGCATGGCTTGCAGCAGTTGCTGCGATTCATCGTCAGACAGGTGCAAATGCGCCGGGTCGGCCATGACCACCTCGTCCATGCCGATTTGCCAATGGCAGGGCGTCATCCAGGCTTGGGGGGCGGTGCTGTGCGTACCTTGCTGCGCCTGGTGCCAAGCGGCCCAGGGCAAGGTGTCGGCATCCGGTGACCAGCCCAGGGCTTGGGCTTGCAGGCGTTCGTGCGGCAGGTGCCAGGGGGTGGGGCGGCGGTCTTGCAACACCTGCTGGCGCTGCAGTTGGCCCAGCAGGGTTTGCAGCTTGGGCAACTGCAAACCGGCCCAGACCTCGGGGCCGGTGAAGGCCTGGCTGGCCGCATAAGGAATGATCAGGTGCATGGGGTGGGATTGTCGCAGGCCCCCAAACCTGGGGTGGCTTCAGTGGACGTTCATGCCGTAGACCACGGCCAAAGCGATGGCGAAAATGGCGGCCCAGATCGGGCGGTTGTGCTTTTCGATGAATTTGAGCACCACGTCTTCCAGGCTTTTGGATTCGTGCGGGGGGCGAGGGTCCTGTGTCATGGCTGCGCGCTCCAGCGTTGGGGTGAGCCATTATGGACAGACCGGCCGATCTCTTGAAGGCACAATGGCCAACACCTTTGAAAAGTACGGAGACCGCATGAAAGAGACCCCCTATGCCTGGGTGGTGGTTTGGGCCACTTTTGCTTGCCTGGCGCTGATCTTTGGGGTGTCGTACTCGTTTGCGGCATTTTTTGAGTCGTTCGCGGCCGAGTTCTCGGCGCAGCGGGCCGATGTGTCCTGGATTTTTGGCCTGTCGGGCTTTGTTTACTTTGTGCTGGGCGCGGGCGGCGGCATGCTGGCCGACCGCTTCGGGCCACGCATCGTGTGCTCGGCGGGCATGGCCTTGATTGCACTGGGTCTGCTGGCCACCAGCTGGGCTACGTCTTTGCTGGCGGTGTATGTCAGCTACGGCTTGCTGGTGGGCCTGGGCATTGCGCTGGTGTACACGCCGTCGATTGCCAGCGTGCAACCCTGGTTCACCACCCGACGCGGCTTGGCCGGGGGCATTGCCAGCTCGGGTGTGGGCGCAGGCACTTTGCTGGTGCCGGTGCTGGTGGCCATGGCGATTGGCCCCATGCCCTGGCGCGAGGCCATGCAGCTGCTGGCCTTGGCCGTGTTGGTGCTGGGCTTGTTGGCGGCGGGGTTGCTCAAGCGCGCACCGAGCAACGCCTCAAGCGGTGCGGGCGGTTCAGCCACAGGCCTGAGCTTGCGCGAGACCTTGCGCAGCCCCACTTTCCGCTGGCTCTACCTGGCCACGGTGCTGGCCTCACCGGTGATGTTCATTCCTTTTGCGCATGTGTCCGCCTCGGCGCGCGATCTGGGCTTGGGCGAGGCCTTTGCCGTCGGTTTGGTGGGCCTGATTGGTGTGGGCAGTCTGGTCGGGCGCTTTGCGATTGGCCTGCTGGCCGACCGGCTGGGCCGGGCGCAAACGCTGGTGCTGATGCAGCTGTCCATGGGCGCGTCGTATCTGCTGTGGGGCGCGGCGGGCGGGCAGGCCCTGCTGCTGGTGTTTGCGCTGTGGTTTGGCCTGAGCTATGGCTCCATCGTGTCGCTCTTGCCCGCCATTTGCATGGATTATTTTGGTGGCCGTTCGGTGGCCAGTGTGGTGGGCACGCTCTACAGCGGCGCGGCGCTGGGTAATTTGCTGGGCCCTGTGCTGGCTGGGGCGGCTTTTGATTTCAGTGGGCACTACCTGGGCGTGATGGCCGTGTGTGGCGTGTTGTCGCTGATGGCCACCTGGGCCTCACGGCAAATGAAACGCTGCGGCCAGGCGCGGTATTGATTTTTGAGAAAGAAGCACCTGATGCACAACGATTTGCACGCGCTGCGGCGCATCCTCAAAAGCTGTCCCACCATCGCGGTGGTGGGCCTGTCGGCCGAATGGCATCGGCCCAGTTACTTTGCGGCCAAGTACATGCAGTCGCACGGCTTCAAGATCGTGCCGGTCAACCCGCGCTATGCGGGCCAGGAGGTCTTGGGCGAGACCTGTTACGCCAGTCTGGCCGACATCCCGTTCAAAGTGGACATGGTCGATGTGTTTCGCCGCAGCGACGACGTGCTGCCGATTGCCGAGCAAGCCGTGCAGATCGGCGCCAAGTGTCTTTGGCAGCAACTGGGCGTGGCCAACGCGCAGGCCGACGCCTTGGCCCGGCAGGCGGGCATGGATTCGGTGACCAACCGCTGCGTCAAGATCGAGCACGCCCGGCTGTTTGGCGGTCTGAACTGGGTGGGCGTGAACACCGGCATCATCTCGGCGCGGCGGCTGGTGTGAGGCCAGCCATCGCCCACGGGGGTGGGCGCCTAACCATTCAAGCCAACTTTTCAGACCGAACACCATGACCGACCGCCAATTCCACCCCGAAACCCTGGCCATACACGCCGGGCAAATCCCCGATGCGGCCACAGGCGCACGCGCCTTGCCGATCTACCAGACCAGCAGCTTTGTGTTTGACAGCGCCGAGCATGCCGCATCGCTGTTCAACCTGCAAACCTTTGGCAATGTGTATTCGCGCCTGAGCAACCCCACGGTGGCGGTGCTCGAAGAGCGTGTGGCCGCGCTCGAAGGGGGGCGTGCGGCGGTGGCCAGTGCCTCGGGCATGGCGGCCGAAACCATGGCGCTGATGACCATCTTGCAATCGGGTGACCATGTGGTGGCGGCCGGGGCCTTGTACGGCGGCTCGGTGACCCTGTTGGCCACCAGCCTGGCCAAGTTCGGCATCGAGACCACCTTTGTGGACGCCACAAAGCCCGAGGCCTTTGCCGCTGCCATGCGTCCCAACACCCGGGCGGTGTATGCCGAGAGTCTGGGCAACCCGAGCATGGTGGTGCTGGACATTGCCGCCGTGGCCGAGGTGGCCCATGCGCACGGCGTGCCGCTCATCATCGACAACACCGTGCCCAGCCCGCTGCTGTGCAACCCGCTGGCGCTGGGCGCGGACATCGTGGTGCATTCGGCCACCAAATACCTGGCCGGGCACGGCACCACGCTGGGCGGCGTGGTGGTCGAGGGCGGCAAATTCCCTTGGGACAACGGCAAGTTTCCGGGCATGACCGAGCCCTCACAGGGCTACCACGGCGTGAAGTTTTACGAGACCTTTGGGGACTTCGGTTTCACCATGCGCTGCCGCATGGAAAGCCTGCGCGTGTTAGGCGCATCGCTCAGCCCCATGAGCGCCTGGCAAATCCTGCAGGGTGTTGAGACCCTGCCGCTGCGCATGAAAAAGCACTGCGACAACGCTTTGGGTGTGGCCAAATTTTTACAGGCCGACCCGCGCGTGGCCTGGGTCAACTACCCTGGCTTGAGTGACCACCCGCAACACGCCTTGATGCAGCGCCAGATGCGCGGCGCTTCAGGTCTGCTGTCGTTCGGCGTGAAAGGCGGCTTGGCGCAAGGCGTGAAGTTCATCGAGTCGGCGCAGTTCATGAGCCACCTGGTCAACATCGGCGACACCCGCACGCTGATCAGCCACCCGGCCAGCACCACGCACCGCCAGCTCGACGAGGCCCAGCAACTGGCCGCCGGTGTGCCGCCCGACATGGTGCGCATCTCGGTGGGCCTGGAAAATCTGGACGACATCCTGTGGGACATCGACCAGGCGCTGGACAAGGCCAGCCGCTAAGGCCTGATACAAAACCGCGGCCTGGCGCAGGCCGCATCGCCAGCAGGCTGGCTCCCACAAAAGAAAGGTCTGGGCTGAGGCTTTGGCTTTGACTGCTTTGTAGGAGCTTGCCTGCAAGCGATGGCTTGCAAACCAAACGCCTTTTCATGGCCAGCAGACTCGTTCACACAAAAACAGCACCAGCGAAGCAGGTGTCAGCCAGGGCCCTAGCGGCTGCGCCCGCAGATTCAAACCGCCTGGGCCAGGGCGACAAACTCGGCCACCGGCACTTCTTCGGCGCGGCGCTGCAGGTCAAACTGGCCAGCAAAGCCTTGTTCGTCCAGCCATTTACCCAAGGTGTTGCGCAAAATCTTGCGCCGCTGGCTGAAGGCCACCTGCACCAGCGTCTCCAGAGTTTTGACGTTGACCATCGGCGGCGTGGCCAGCGGCACCATGCGCACCACAGCGCTGTCCACACGCGGCGGCGGGTCGAAGCTTTCGGGCGGCACGAACAGCACATTGGCCATGTCGTAGCGCCACTGCAGCATGACCGACAGGCGGCTGTAGTCCGAGGTGGCGGGCTGGGCCACCATGCGGTCGATCACTTCCTTTTGCAGCATGAAGTGCTGGTCTTCGATCACGTCCACCTGCGCCAACAAATGGAACAGGATCGGCGTCGAGATGTTGTAGGGCAGGTTGCCGACCACACGGATTTTGGCGGCGCCCGTGCTGCTGCCAGCCAGCATCTGCGTGGCCAAGGCCCTGAAATCGACCTTCAGCACGTCGGACTCCACCACCGACAGGTGCGGGTGCTCGCGCAGGCGCACGGCCAGATCGCGGTCCAGCTCGATCACCGTGAGGTGTCCCAGACGCTCCACCAGCGGCTGGGTCAGGGCCGCCAGGCCCGGGCCGATTTCAACCATGGGCTGTCCGGGCTCGGGCTGGATGGCGTCCACGATGGCATCGATGATGCCGCCGTCGGTCAAGAAATGCTGACCAAATCGTTTGCGGGCAATGTGTTTCATTGGGGTGGCTCGCGCATCTCGACGTAGGCGCGGCCGCGCACATCGTCGGCCCACACGACATAAGCTTCTTCGAGCTTTTTCTCGCGCAAGGCGTTGCGCGCCATGTCACGCTGCTGGGCATCGGACATGGGGACATTGCGGCGATCGGTCACCTCGATCAGGTGCACGCCAAAGCGGGACACCAGCGGTTCGGCCACCTGACCCGGGCGCAAGCGGTTCATGACCTGCTCGAACTCGGGCACGAACATGCCGGGATTGGCCCAGCCCAGATCACCGCCTTGCTGCGCACTGCCGTCTTGCGACAGGTTCCTGGCCACCGTGGCGAAATCGGCCTTGCCCGCCAGAATGTCCTTGCGGATCTCGTTCAACCGGCTCAGTGCCTGGTCCTGCGACAGCTGGGCACCGGGGCGCAACAGGATGTGCCGCGCACGCGTTTGCGTGACCACCAAGGTGGCCGGGGCCTGGCGACGCTCCAGCACCTTCAGGATGTGAAAGCCTGCGCCCGATCGCACCGGCTCGGACACCGCCCCCACCGCCAGCTGGCCGGTGGCGTTCACGAACAGTTCCGGGTAACGGCTGGCCGAACGCAAGCCCAGCACGCCACCATTGGTCGCCAGATCAGGGGCTTGGGAATAGGTCTTGGCCAAGGCGGCAAAATTTTCACCGCTGCGGGCGCGCTGGGCGATCTGCCGAGCACGCTCGGCCAGGGGTTGTACCTGCGCTTCGGTGCTGTTTTCCGGCACCGCGATCAGGATCATGCCCAGGTTCAGCTCGGCCGGGGCCTGCGCCGACAAGGCCGCTTGTTCCTTCAGGCGCTCTTGCAGAAACTGCTCGACTTCGAGGTCGCTGATGCGGACACGGCCTTCCACTTCGCGCTCACGCACGCGGGCCAGGGTCAGCTGTTTGCGCAATTGCTCACGGTACAGCCCAAGGGACATGCCTTCTTGTTGCACGCGTTTGCGCAACTCGTCGCGGGAAATCTGGTTGCTGCTGGCCACGTTCTGCTCGGCCTGGTCCACGGCCTCATCATCGATGCGGATGCCCATGTCACGCGCTTGCTGCAGCTGGGCCTTCTCGTTGATGAGCTGCTCCAGCGCCAGGCGCTTGAGCTCAGCGCCATCGACCTGACGCCCTTGTGCCGCCGCTTCGCGCGACAAGCGCTGGCTCAGCAGCTGCACCTCCTGGTTGGTGACCGGCTCGGCGTTGACCACCGCCACAATGAAGTCGGCAGGGCGGATGGCGGCCGCCTGCGTCTGGGCCAGCGCCACGGCAGCGGGCCCCCACACAGCCAGGCCCAGCGCAGCCCACAAGGCCCATGGGGCAGAGAAAAGGGATTTATTCATAGTTCTGGAACCGGCTTGGCGCGACATAGTTGTCGCGCAAATTTTGATAACGGGGAATGTTGTTGCGCAAGGCATTCAAAGGGCTGGCCCCCACACGGGCCAAACCGATGAACTCCAATTGAAACAGCAAACGGCTGGTGGCCGTGCTCACCGTGCTTTGCAGACGCTCAAAGGCAATGCGCCCGAGCCAGCAGCCACCGTCGTACTCAAAGCCCAGCAAACTGTCCACCAGGCGGCGCTCGGTCAGGCTGAAGTTCATGCGGCCTACGCTGTACCAGCGGTCAGGCCCCAGGCCCTGGCCCGGCGCACGGGTCCAGGCCGACTCGGCATCCGGGTCGCGGCGCCCCATCAGGTCACTCAGGGGCCATTGCCAGCCCAGGTCCACCTGCTCGCTGACATCGCGGTTCAAACGGTAGGCGGCATTGAGCACGCGGTAGGGGCTGGGGCTGTAGCGGCCCTGAAACGTGGTGCGGCTGACGTTGTTGGTCTGGTTGTTCAGCTGCACGGTAGCGTCCAGCGCCCAGCGGTCGTCCCAGCGCACCCCCGCGCCCAACAACATGTCGCTCAAGCCCGTCTGGGCCGCGGTCTGGCCGGGCAAGACCACCTGCTGGTCGGAAAAACGGATGCGCTGCGCCATGCCCACGCGCAGCATCTCGGCACCGTTTTGGGCATCGAAGAAACGGCTGGTCACGCCCAGCGTCAAGGCATCGTTGTCAATCAGGCGATCGTGGCCCACATAAGCGTTTTCGCTGTAGATGGTGGACAAATTGAAGTCGGTGGCCCCGCTGTCGTACACCGGCAACATGCTCTGGTCACGGTAGGGCGTGCGGGCATAAAAAGCCCGGGGCTCCAGGGTTTGCAGCACCTCGCGGCCAAACCACTTCGTCTCGCGCTCGAACACCAGGCCCGAATCGACCGAGTAGGTGGGCAACACGCGGTTGGCACTGCGGCTGCCGTTGTCCATGACCCCATCGAGCTGGTAACGCGTGGCGTGCAGCTGCAGCTTGGGCGTGACAAACCCCCAAGGCCGAATCCAGGGACGGCTGAGCTGGGCCTGCACAAAGCTGCGCTCGCCGTTGCGCGGCAAAGCCGTGTTGTTGGGAATGCGCGAGTAGTCCGCTTCAAAGCGGGTGGTGTCCCCGGTCACCGTCCAGTCCAGTCCATCGGCATTCCACTGACCGTAACGCAAAGTGACCTGGGGGGCCCGGTCATAAGGCGGCGTGATGGGCGCGCTGATGTCCTGCAGGGTTTGCCAGCGCTGCACCTGGGCGCTCATGCTGAAGTCGCCCCGGCCCCAGCTCACGACCCCGGTGCTGGGCAACAAGCGCTGCGTCAGCACCTGACCCGATCGTGAAAAATCACGCCAGTAATTGTCGTCACTGACGCGGTTCAGGTTCAGCCCCAAGCCTATGCGGCCCACACCGTCAATGCCCGTCTCGATGCCGCCCTGGTGCTGGACCGACAAGCCCCAGCGGTCTTGTTGGCGCAAGCTGTCCGAAGGCATCAGGTTCAGGCGCAGCTGGCCGTTGTAGTCGGGCTCCAGGTAACGGAACTCGGTGTCCACGGCCACCCCCCGCTTGCTCATGACCTGGGTCGTGACCGTGGCATCGCGCTGAGGTGCCAGGTCAAAGTAGTAAGGCTGTGACACCTGCACGCCGCTGGTCGTATCAATGCCCAGCAGGGGCGGCAGCCAGCCGGATTTGCGATCGCCCGTCAGCGCAAAGCTCACGTCCGGCAAAGCCACCAGGGGCACATCCTGAAAGCGCAGCTGCACGCCTTCGGCGGTGGCCGATGCCTCTTCGTTGTCCAGCGTCAGGCGCGTGGCCTTGAGCACCCATTCGGGCAACCACTCGGGGCCGGGCTTGCGCCGGCAGGTGGTGTAGCTGACCTGGTGGACCACCGAGCGCTGGCTGTCCAGAAATTCCAGCGAGGCCGCTTCACCATAACCACCGCTTTTGTACAACTCGAAGCGCGGTTGCTCGAAGCGGCCCGTGAAACTGTCCAGCTGCAATTGCAGACGCACGCCCTCGAACAAACTGCCCTCCCGGCTCACGCGGACCGCACCTTGGGCATTCACCCTGTCCTGGGTCTGGTCGTAGTCCAGGCGATCGGCGCGGATGCTCAAGCCCGGACGCCGGATGCTGGCCTGGCCTTGCAACTGCACGTCCAGATCCGGTCGCGCCGTCAGTTGCTGGGCCTCCACAAACGTCGGAGCCTCTTTTTTCTGGGTCTCGGAAACCGCCTCTTCCAGCAAAGGGCTGCTGCGCAGCGTCAGCGCGGGCACATCCGATCGCGTCTGTGCCCAGGCCGCACCGGACAGTGCGCCGCACACCACCGCAGCCGCCCCAACCGTTGGCGCAGCAAACCGGGGCAACAGCAAAAAAGAGGCAGGGAAAAGCTTCACAAACAGACGGGCAGGGTAGAAGGGCAGGTCAGGTCGACGCATTCGGCCCTGAAAGGGCTTTGTAGAATCTGATTATCCATGAGCCACCCCCTCCCATCCTCCATTTCCCCCACCACCGCCCAAGCGCAGCAGGTCAGCTGGAGCGATCCCCAGCGTCAAAGCCTGTTCCAGGCCTGGCTGCATGGCGTGGCCCCTGCCCAGGGTTTGTTGCCGCAAACCCTGCGCATCGCATCCGCCGATGCCAGCTTTCGGCGCTATCTGCGCGTTGACACACACCAAGGCGCCAGCCGCATCATCATGGACGCGCCGCCCGACAAGGAAAACTCCGAGCCCTTTGTGCGCATCGCCGCCTTGATGAAACAAGCGGGCCTGAATGCCCCCGAGGTGTTGGATTGGCACGAAGCCCACGGCTTCATGCTGCTGAGTGACCTGGGCGACGCCACCATGATGTCGGCCATCGACCCCGAGCGTCCGCAAGCCAACCACGGCCTGTACATGCAAGCGGTCGACACGCTGGTGCAGTGGCAGCTGGCCTCGCGCCCTGGCGTGCTGCCGCCCTATGACGCCGCGCTGTTGAACAGAGAACTGAGCTTGTTCCCGGATTGGTATCTGGCCCAGCACCGGGGCGTGCAGCTGCAAGGCTCGCAGCGCGAGGTGTTCGACAAGGCTTTTGCCCTGATCGTGCAACGCAACCTGGCCGCGCCCAGCGTGTATGTGCACCGCGACTTCATGCCGCGCAATTTGATGATTCCGTTTGGCGCGAATCCTCAGCTCGGCGTTTTGGACTTTCAGGACGCGGTGTATGGTCCCATCACCTACGACATCGCCAGCCTGATGCGCGACGCCTTCCTCACTTGGGAGGAAGACTTTGTGCTCGACATCACCATCCGCTATTGGGAAAAAGCCCGCAAGGCGGGCTTGATGGACTTTGAAGACTGGCACAGCGACTTTGGCGCGTTTTACC
>JACCDQ010184779.1_pt1 | contig 10502 bp, 23 predicted proteins | sample 7446031 | NCBI WGS metagenome assembly JACCDQ01 (sample SAMN15323442, study PRJNA562643) | freshwater metagenome | isolation source: river surface water | place: USA:Blue River Watershed | collected 2017-08-17
CAACTGCGTGAAACAATCGGATGAACATCGAAGACGTGATCGCCGCGGCCGAGCGCCATGGCCAAGATAGCGAACCTGATCACGAGGTGGGAGACCTGCAGGACTGCCTTCGGGCAGCTGCAGGGCTATTCACTGAGGAGCAGCTCGCACAGTTCTACAAGACCGAGGCCGTGATGAACGTCCTCGAATGGGGAGGAGAAACATGCGAATTTTACGAGGTCGTCTTGGACGATTGCGACGGAAGACGTGCTATTTTGCACATCCGAGAAAACGGAAGAATTGAGCACGTCGACGGTCAAAAGAATTGGAAGAGACTCCTCTTTACTTTCAATGACTCTGGAGCCCCTGACTGGATAGTTAAAATCATCAGCAAGTTACAAAGCGAAACTTGAAATCATGTCTAAAAAAAGAACTGTAAAAGACCGCAACGGTGAAGAGCATGAAATCGACGAGGATAACTTCCTGGTCAGCGGAGTGCTCATCAAAGTTGATCTGTGCGACATCATCAACAATGACGTGGAAGGATTTCTGGATCTCATATCTGAGGACGCCGGATTCCCGTTGTTGATGCAACAGGATTACACGATTGAAGGTCACGAGCCTGAAAACGTGTTGCTGCTGCGCGTGAAGGGCGATGTGTCCATGGAACTCGAAAACCAGGAGGACTGATGTTCGCTTCAGACTACTTGAAAGCCTATGAAGACGGCGGTCCCCATGACTGGGAGTGCGTCTTCGACATGGCCTGTGGTTACGACCCCCTGCTCTGTCGGGGCTACGACATCACGGCCTATTGGAGCCCGTCCCGAAGCCTTGTGGCGTTCGGCAATGCCTGGGGCGATGTCCCGGACATGCCGATCGGCGTGAAGCCCGAGGAGTGGCAGCTCGAAGAGTGGGTCAAGCTGCACCCAGGTTGGCTGGAACGCTGGCGCAACGCCGCTCGTGCTCGGAAGGAGGCCCGCGAGGCCAAGTTCAAGGGCATCGATAAGGTGTTCGACACCTATGGCTCCGGCAATGTCTACGTGAAGTTCGTGGCTCCTGACGGAAGCGTCCGGGAGATCGCTGAACCTTGCGGAGTCCACGGTCCGTTATACATGCTTCGGGTGGCAGTGAGCTGGATGACCCGGCACATGCCGGTCGGCACGAAGATCAACAAGCTCACGGTGACCAGGCGCAAGCCCATGCACCGTGGCGAAAAGAAAGCTGCATGATGAAAAAAATCACATTGAAAAAAATCACATTTGAAAAAGCATTCGAGTTACTGGGATGGGCCAAAAGGATTCTGGTGCTTGTCCCGCAGGAAGGCTGGTTGTCTGGAACGCACGACCTGGACCTGCAGGTGAACAGTGACGGCAGTTCAGATCCTGATGATCCAAACTTCTGCTTCTTGCATATCGAGGTTGACAACGGCGAGGGCCTCGGCTGGGCGTTTGACTTCCTTGTGGACGACAACCGCGAGGTGTTGATCGACACGGAGCACGACATCATGCGGCTGAAGCGAGACGGAGCGGATGTCGAACTTCGGCTGCTGGAGGTCATTAACCTCAAACAGGCAATCGCATGAGCAACTCCCCGTTCACAGGATTAGAGTTCCTCTACGAAACCACCGAAGATCGCACGGCATTCGGTCCACACTGGATCGGGCCGGATCGCATGGACCACAACGTGTGGACGCCTGTCGGTAAGTTCGAAAAGGAACACGACACAGACGGCAAGACCGTGATCGTCGAGGGCGTGTATTGCCCGGCCCAGTTTTACCGGATCATTGTCGAGGATGATGAGACTGGAGCTAAGTTCAAATTGTCCACCGGATCAGGCTGGCAGATGAGGGATATCATGATCCAACTGGCCAAGGCCATGACCATCGGGATGTTCGTCGTGCGACCGTATACAACTGAGCGCAGGCCCCCTGCCTGCAACCCCACCCAAGAACGTGAACAAGAGAAACATTCGTAAATTACAAGAGGCCGGCGTTAAAACGCTGTTTCAGCTGCACGCGCTCTACGAGCTCGTAGAGCACCCGGAAGGTCTGCGCATGACGAAGCTGGCACAGAACATCGGCATATCAACCGCCGGCATGACACAGATCGCAGACAACTTCGAGAAAGCGTGGTTGGCCGAGCGCCTGACCCCAAAGGGCACGGACCGCAGGGTCACGATCCTGAAGCTGACGACTAAAGGGCATGTGTATGCCAGAATAGGAAGGACCCCTGACGAATGAACCACAGTGAACAAATTGCGCGGGAAGCAGGATGGATGCTGGCTTCCGATATCCCCAAGGATCCGGAGTTCATGCCGGGCTTGGCGGCGATGACCGAAGTCGACCAATCGGCCTATGACCGGTTCGTCGAGAACGTCGTCGACAACCCTGGACTGTGGTGGTTCAACCGCAACAGTCACGAGTATCGCCCGCGCCTCGATGGCGGATGGGCGGACCTTGTGAACCAGGAGGGGCTGGCCGTATTCAAGGCCGTGCGCTGCGTCGTAGCCTGCCGCAACTCGAACGGCGAGCCCGAGTTCTTTCCGGTCGTCGTCAACGTGACGGATGATGAATACGAAGACGGCGTGCACTACCACACAGCCAAGCGTCTGGCCGGCGAGGCCGGCCACGAGGACATCTGCTGGTGTTGCGACGAGAATGACCCGGCCTTCGGGATCTTTGAAGCCCATGACGACCTGCGCAATGCCCTGGATTCCCTGCACGGAGAGTTCATGAGCCGGATGCAGCTCGTCCGTCCCAGCGACTGGACCCCGGAGGAGAACCAGGCGGAGCACCGGGCCCGCCAGCTACTGCAACGCACACACCCCATTGAATATGGCCAAGACCCTGACGAAGAAGAAAACTGATTCCCCAACTGGGGAATGGAAGAACCTGATCGTGCCCGCCGGGGCAAATGCTGAGGACCTGCGCAAGCTGATCCCCCAGGACACGCCGGCGCCGCTGCCGGCCGTGGTCATCCCGCACAAGGTGTTCCACTTCAAGAAGTTCAGCTGTAACCAGCGGATGTCCGAGGAAACCCTGTGCTTCTCGGCCGAGGTCTACCTCAACGGTAAGCACCTGGGCATGGTCTGCAATCAGGGCCAGGGAGGTGACTCGTTCTTGGATGGCGGGGCCCGCGAGCTGCAGCAGTGGCTTGATACGCTGCCCTCCCCGTCCATGTTCCAGGACGCCTACGACTCGATCCTGACGGTCCAGAAGTATCCGGATCCGTCGGCCTATGGTTGGTGGAACTCGACGTCCAAGTGGTCGGTGGATCACTTCCTGTCGACCTACGCCGGGCGCATGGCAGCTGAGAAGCCCAACGCCAAGCTCAGGGTGCTGTCGAACTACGGCCAGAACCATGTCCCTGCCCGTTACAAGGGCGGGATGGGTGACGGTCCGATCCTGGGCGTCCGCTGGCATCTGCCGGCGACGGCGTTCGGGCTCAAGGCCATGGGCTTCGTTTACTACCCGGACGCTCACCCCCTGGCGCCCTATGCCGTGGGCTGGGGCTGCAAGGACGAGAGCCTGGCGGTCACCCATACCCCGACCGGTCGCAAGTGCTACATCACGTCCCTGGAGCCTGATGAATACCGTGCGCGGTTCTGTGACGATCAAGAATCTGTGCACGGCCCGACTTCTGAGTTGATTCCACCTGCCGTAAAGGAGGATAAGGGTCAATGATCAAGCTGGTCCTGGAACTGTTGGTTTGCCTATGGGTTTTCGCGCTGCTCGTGATGCTGATACGTGGTGTGCTGACCTGGTATGTGGTGCGGCGTGACAGCCGTGTCGATCGCCTGGTCAGGGACTACGTTGAAGTGGGCACGCGTTGGGGGAAAAACGAGGGATTTCACTCATTCCTCCGAGCCCCGTGGACTCACCGACGGGATCGGGAAAAGTTGGAGCGGTTGGAAGCCCAGTACATTGCGCTTGGTTACCAACCGCTTTCCGACGACGACTGGATCGACATCGGGGCATTGGGATACAGTGCGAAAAGGCTGCTCTACGTGAAAATCGGAGAGCAGCCCTACTCTTTGTCTGGACGGGTGGAGGAAGATCTGCGTCAAATCATTGAAAAGTCATGCGAGGAAGAAAAAGCTACCGGAGCCTAGTTCAGGCAAAACTGGTGACCCATGTGTCGGCCAGGCGCTGGATGAAACTCCAGGCGATCTACGGCAAGGCCATGAAAGACATTGCCGCGATTTACGTTGGCAGCATCCTGAGTGATGAACGCCTGAGTATGATCATCTACGATGAGCTGCAGGACATGGTGGAGCGAGGATCGATCGAGAGGAAGCGTGATGCGGACGGGGTGGCGGTGTACCGCTATACCGGTAAGCACGTGGCTCCTGTCGAACGCCAGTTCAACTTCGGCATGCGCGACGTCGCGTCCCTGCGTAAGGCCAGGCGGAAGCAAAAAAAGGGAAGTCAATGAATCAGCCTATGGACCCAGAGCTTCATGTGATCAAGGTTCTTGATACGAAGCACGGCCAGCTGACGGTGCACCTCAAAGGAAAGCTTTCCGAAACGCGCATAGACGGGTCAGTCAGTTCAACGCTCCCAAGGCGTGGACACATTGACCCGGCTATCGACGCAGTTGAGGCGCTCGTCCTGGCCCATGCTTGCAACTACATCCGAGTGGACCGGGTCAACTATATGGAAGGCGTCGAGAAGGCGCTGGATGCCATTCTCGATCGCGCTGGCACAACGGTGCCGATTGAGGCCGAGCTCCTGCAGAAAATACGCGATCGCCTGCACGAACGCAGCGCCATGGCCGCGCAGATTGCGCATGGAGAAGAAGGTGAAGACGCGGATGATTTGATCGAGGAACTGGATAAAATACTTCAGAAATGAGTGAACTAATCAGAGGCCAAGGTCTCGTGGTAACTTCCAGGGGCACTTTGCTTGCTCTTGAACAACTTGGGTGGATCTCTGAGCCTCCCGAACATGTTCGGCCGAAAGACAAACCCTGGGGCAACGCTGATGGCTATCACTACGTTGACGATGCTGTAGCCGACCCACTCCCGACGCTGTCATGGCGCAGGGGAACTGGAAGGAATACCACAAAGTCGTGGGTCAGCCAGGCTCTGGAGTTTCAGCTGCGCTACGTGGATGGGTGTTTCTACCCGTTCGTGTTCTTCCGGGACTATGTGGAGCCGGAGCATAAGGTGGATGCGGCCTTACCCGAACCGTCTTTGGAGTGGTTCGACCATTTCCCTACCGAGCCCGGAACCTACTGGCTCTACGGAGATCCTGAGTTCGGAAGCATGGGCGGACACTACACCGGTACCATCCCGTTCGAGCCGGCGATGTATTTCGTTGAGATCTTTGAGATCGCCAACGGGATGCTGGCCAAGACCGAAGGCCGCATGGTGTTCGATCGCCCGTTTGATGCTGAAAAGCGTCAGGCCGGCTTCATCGGCAAGTGGAGGAAGGCCACGCTGCCTGATCCGCCGAAGCTCGATTACCCGATCATACCCAAATCATGAGCACTTGCACCCGCAATGCCGAGTTCGTCGGCACCTGCGTCGAACTGCACCCTAGACACTTGGATGCCTACGACGATTCAAGCCGTAGCATCTCGTTCGAGACCTTCAGGCGCCATCTCGGTTCCGAGACGGTCATGGAGCTCGAGCAGAGCATGGGCTACGGCAAGTGGCTGCGGCTGAAAGATGACCATGCAGTCACCTACAGCCGCGGCAAGTGGAGATGGAGGAAGGCGGTATGCATGATGCATTCGTCGATTCATCACATTTGGACAATAGATTGACCCAATGAGTAAGGAAGACACACACTACAAGGTTGGAGACACCGTCCGGTGGACCGATCCAGATGACGGAGTCTGCACCCGCCAAGGCGTGCTGACAGCCGTCCGCTACCTGGGCCCCGATGCCTTGCGCATCACCATGGGAGAATGGGTAGCCGAGGTGTTGGAGAGCGAGCTGACACTGCTCAAGTGCGGACCAACGCCTGGCAAATGGAAACTCCACGACCCAGGTCCGGGTCCCTACGCGCCTCTGGGTGAGCACCGGGTCATGGTATTGCACCCGGACGGTGAGCGGCTGATAGCCTGCTGCACGACCGGGCACGCAGCCAAGTATCGCTTGCCCTATGCCGAGCGCTTGGCCAACGCCAAGCTGATCGCTCAGGCCCCGAAGATGCTGGACGCCCTGAAGCGGGCCAAGGCTGAGATCGAAAGCCTGAGACGCAATACGAAGGAAGCGGCAGCCGGCCCCAGTGCGGTCGTTGTCGAAATCGAAGAAATCATCATCGCCACCCAATGAACCAAGACATCATCATCCGGAACGTGGATCCCGCTATGCTCGACCGGCAGCGGCTGACCCTGCAGCGGGCTATAGGCATCCTGCGTCAGTATATGAATACGGGCTCGAAAGAAATCAGCTGCAAGGACGTCGAGGCGCTGGAAGGTATCCAGAACATGCTCGATGACTGGTCCGATCGCCGGTTCAGGGGCGAGGATGAAATGCAAGATACGATCAGCTTCATGGGGATGGCGCGCATCGCCTGCGCCACTGTCCCGGACACGGTCGTGGATGAGTTGGACATCTCTGACGAAGAGTTCATCCGTCTGCGCGACAAACTTCATCAACTCTCAGGTACTGTTCACAGCGGTGTCAGCGAGGGGGACGCAGGACTGCCATGAGCACGACACACCAAATCACACTGACCGAAGCACGCAACCGCCTCAGCCGATTCAACCACCAGGTGAGGCGCAAGCCCGACGGTAAGTTCGAGATCTTCCGCAACCGTGAGCGCGGCAAGGAAAGCTCGTTCGTGACCGATGACCTGTGGGCCGGCTTCCTGCAGGCCCAGAACCGTGAGATTCAGAGGTTCGCGGCGAAGGTGGCCAAGTTCAACCTGCGCGAGGAGATCGCAGATGCCTTGGTCGAATGGTTCACGGCTTACGGCCGCCAGTGGAAGGACCTGCTCAGGCGGGCCTGGTATAACGGGAACTACGGGTCGTTTGGGCACTCCAATGTGTCTGCCTACCTGCAGCAGTTCAGAAACACCAACGGAATCGAAATCGTATGCCGCCTGTGAATAATCACGAAGAACTGGCGCAGAATATCAAGGATTTTGCCATAGCCCTGGATTTCTTGAATGTCCGCGCAGGTGCCCGAAAGCTGGTCCACTGCCCGGGCGACTTCCAGAAGTTTGTCGAAAGTAAGGCCTCGTGCTGCTGGGGATTCAACGGCCCAGATGGACTGGTGATCGAGGACGGGCTGCACATCGCCGTCTGCGCGCCCAGCGTGCACAAGGTTGGCGAGAAGCCGGTCCTGTATTGGGACTACAAGCGGGAGGTGACGGATGAGCGCTAAGCCTCTGCACCCGAAGAAGGTCAAGGGCGGCGTCAATAACAGGCCGGCAACCAAGCCTCCGGCCCCGCCAAAGGCCTGGGGAAGCAACTGGTGGAACGGTGTTCCGCCGGGCGCCATGGTCCATTACACGAATCGCCAGGGGCAAAAGCGGAAGGGGCGGGTGGTGATGAGCCTTCCGACCCATCTGGTCCTGAACGGCGGAGGCCCGCACGGCACACCGGTGCTCGTGGACGGCAGCAACTACAACTCGCACACCAACCCCCGATGAAAAACATCATGCCTGTCGTTCACCTGAACGGCACATCAAAGAACCTGCTTCGGCATTCCTACAAGGGAATCCTGAACGCGGCCAGGGAGCTCCGCTACGCCTGGGACCGAGCCGAGCTGCACCCCCGGGACTACTACATGTTGACCCAGGGCGAGAAGGACCAGGCCGCGGCCGATCTCCTCAGCCGCCGGGCCGCGATCGAGGACATCGTGAATTACGCCGAGGAGGTGCTTGAGCATCTGGACGGCGGCCAGGAGTTCCGCTGCAAGGACGGGAGCCAGGAACAGATGAAGGCCGGCCCGACGACTATCCCGGCTGATCACGATCGCCATATGGAGCAGGTAGCAGAGTTCATGAGCGGATGTGTTGGTCAGCCTGTAACCAAGCAAATGGTGGACCACATCAAAAGTGGCGTCACTTCCATCCTCGAAGGGGGAAAAGAACTGGCAACACGTCGCCGAGAAGTCGCGGACCGGACGTTCGAGGAATACGACTTCGGACCGTTCAAGGTCACGGATTCGGACGGCTGGACGATCGACGGCAAATACTGGAGCCGCAAGGTCTACGGGAATACCGAGGAAGGCCGCTCCTGGGCCAGCTTCGGGGTCGAGTTTGTCGACAACTCAACGGAGGTCAGGGCAACCTGGTGCCAAGGGTGAGCGACGACCTTGACTACGACGAGAGCGACTCCGCAGACTACGACAAGGACTTCATGCTGGAGATGCTGCACATCGGGGTGGTCGAAGGCGGCCACCTGCCCTCCTGGAAGCCCGGCCTGACCCGCGAGGAGATCGTCGCTGCGGCTAGGAACGAGCTGGTCGAGCGCACCACGCCCAGGGACGGAGGGTTCCTCTTCCCCCGGTGGGTCGTGGACATGATGCGTGAGATGCGGGAGGACCATGATTTCATTGCGGCCCTCGCTCACCACTGCTACGAATGCGGGTGGATGGACGGGCAAGAAGGGTTCACTGGTGAGATCCACCTGGGTTTCCTGGCGCATCCTGAAGGCAAGGACATCGAGCAGCTGGTGGAGGCCTACGTGGCCAAATACAGACCAAAAGAGACTGATGAGTGATACACCGACACCCAAGATGCTGGCCGGGATGCTCAGCGGTATGTTTATGCATACCGACAACCGGCATACGATAGCGCAGGCTGCGGCGTCCATGATTCTGAAGCAAGACAAGGACAGAGCTGAATTGTTTGCCCTCGGTTTCAAGCTGGGGTTCATGGTATCTCGTGACGGCTTTAATGGTGAATGCTCTTTCGACCACTGCGGACCGCCCAAAGTTGAGGCGGAGAGCGGGTCGGTTGAGGAGTTCATGGAATCGATCGAGAAATCTGCGAAGTTCCGAAAACTCCGCGATGAGGCGGTTGCCGACTGGACCAACACGAACGCTGCTGTAGAAGGAGGTTCACGTGAGTAAATACAAACAATACGCCAAGCGAGATTTAGAAGCCCTGCAGCCTCACTACATCAAGCACGTTGATGCTATGACCGCTGAAGGGTTGCACAGCAAGTCGGACATCGCTGCCGAACTCGCCTGGCGCGATTTGCAGATTGCCGAGGCGCGGGATCAGGTGAACCATTACAAGGCGATGCTCACCAAAGAGAGCGGAGAGGTGACGATAAGCCGAAACGGATATGTAGAGCAGCTCGAGCAGCAACTCGACAGGCGGGCGGAAGAACTCAATAAAGCCAACCGAATGCTCGACAATATCGCGAAAATGGCAAGGGCGCTGCACGATTCTCCGCTATCGCTTCAAGATCATTTGAACCGATTTGCGGAGCAGAGAATGGCCGCCACGGCCGAAACTCTAGGAGGAGGATCCAATGGGTGAAATGAATAAACCGATGAAGGAAGAACACGTGTTCGAACAATGCGTTGAGCAGGCACTTCAGTTTTACGAGGCTGCCAACTCCAGAGCCTGGGATAAAGCGGCTGCTATACATCGCTATCTCAACCACGCGGAAACCCATGCTGTTGTCAAACGCCTCGCTACCACGATCTTCGATAAGGAGCGTGAGCTCGCTGAGGCCCGGGTGAAGATTGATGACCTGACCGCTACGGACATCCACTCATGCCATCCAAAATGCAAGCGACCCGCGTGCGTAGCGCGGCGAGAGCGGGATGAGGCCAGGGAGCAGCGCGACGCGCTGGCGGTAACCATCCACAATCTTCGCTCAGAGATGGAGCAGAGATATAAAACCCATTTCGGCGGATACCGGCTGGCAATGAAGGAAATGCTGGAAACTCTCGCCGCCGCGGAAGGAGCGAGGCAGCCCGCGTGTGCGTGCGGCAAGTGCTCGAACGGCCTCGTTGCGCATGTCGGTGAGCAAGGAATGCGTTGGGTTGATTGCCCAGCTAAATCTGCGACGGAAGGAGCCCCGGAGCCTGAAATTCCAAAGGACTTCTACGAGGCAATGGATGACTACCGCAACGGTCGAGGGTCTGAAATGACGGACGAGAAGTTGGCGGAAGACAAAGCCGTCGAGGAAGGAGGGGAAGGTGAAATCGAGCAATCGGCCGATGTTGAGGAGGCTGCAGTCCATAAGCCTTGCTCTCCGACTTCGTGCTTTCAGTGTGGTCACCACCAAGATTACATGACCCACCTGACTAATGCCGTGCGCTGTCGTTATCCAAGTGTCAGAGTTCCTCGGGTGGAAGCGATGACAATTTTCCTCCACGGCAACGCAGTAATGCCGATCAAGGCCGCAGCGGTGTGCCCGCATTTCTGTTCTCTGGAAGATATCAAGAAAGCAACTGATGAGGAGGTGGGTCTTGAGTAAGCTCAACAACCTTCATCGCATGCAAGACTTGGCCGTTGAATGCGCTAAGCTCAAGCACGCTCTCGGGGAGGCGGGCCTACTGAAGTCGATGCACGCCATGGACACAGTGACCCAGGTCGTCGGCTA
>JACCDQ010589130.1_pt1 | contig 10502 bp, 8 predicted proteins | sample 7446031 | NCBI WGS metagenome assembly JACCDQ01 (sample SAMN15323442, study PRJNA562643) | freshwater metagenome | isolation source: river surface water | place: USA:Blue River Watershed | collected 2017-08-17
AACGTTGGTTAGTTGCTGACTATGTTCTAAAATTAAAAAGTCAATTATAATTGTTGAATTAACTGATCGTTATAGATATGTATACATTTTCAAGTAAATTAAAAACTTTTTCTTTTATCCTAATGGCAGTAGGTCTTTTAGGTATTGGATATGGTTTTTATACTGCACCAAAAGATATTAAAGAAGTAGAACAACTACTTGCTGCAGAAAATCATGGTGGTCATGGTGCGATAAAGCACGAAGTTTCTGTTGCTAATGAATCACATGTAGTTGGCGAAGATTCAAAAGTTGCTAAAGTTAGTGAAGAAGCAGAGCATTCAGAGCATTTAAATCATGTGTTACACCAATTACAAAATAAGCCATGGGCTGCATTATATGTTGCTTGTATCTTCTTTTTATTGATTTCTATGGGGACATTGGCATTTTATGCAATTCAACAAGTTGCTCAAGCGGGATGGTCTCCAGTATTATTTAGAGTAATGCAGGGAATTACTTCTTATTTACCAGTAGCATCAATTTTATTTTTCATTTTGTTAGTGTTATCAGGTCTACATTTCAATCATTTATTTGTATGGATGTCTGAAGGTGTTACAGATCCTAAAAGTGCCAACTTTGATGAAATTATTGCAGGTAAATCGGGTTACTTAAATTTTCCATTTTGGATTGTTAGAGCAGCTATATTTTTATTGGGTTGGAATTTATATAGATATTATTCAAGAATGAATTGTTTAGCTCAAGACGAAGCAGATGATAATTTGAATTATAAAAAGAATTTTAAAATTTCTGCTGCATTTTTAGTATTCTTCATCGTTTCAGAGTCTATTATGTCTTGGGATTGGATAATGTCCATAGATCCACATTGGTTTAGTACATTATTTGGATGGTACGTTTTTGCAAGTTTCTTTGTGAGTGGTATCACGATGATTGCTATGGTAACATTATATTTAAAATCTAAAGGATATTTAGAGTATGTAAATACAAGTCATATTCATGATTTAGCAAAATTTATGTTTGGTATAAGTGTATTTTGGACCTATTTATGGTTTTCTCAGTTTATGTTAATTTGGTATGCTGATATTCCAGAAGAAATTACCTATTTTGTTACTAGAATCCAAGTTTATAATTTACCATTTTTTGGTGCTGTAGCTATGAATTTCCTTTTCCCTCTATTAATTTTGATTAACACTGATTTTAAGAGAATTACTTGGGTAGTTGTTATGGCGGGAATTGTTATTTTGTTAGGTCACTATGTTGATTTCTTCAATATGATTATGCCCGGAACAGTGGGTGATCAATGGTTTATCGGAGTTTCAGAAATAGCTTCTGTTCTTTTCTTTGCTGGGTTATTCATTTTTGTTGTTTTTACAACATTAACTAAGGCTCCATTGCTAGCTAAAAGAAACCCATTTATTGAAGAGAGTAAACATTTTCATTATTAATATTTAAAGAAATAAACAGATGACAAGTTTGTTGGTAATTGTAGTTTTAGTTTTATTGGCTGTTGCATTTTGGCAGTTAACTAAAATTTTTGATCTTACTCAGGTAGGAGCGTCGAATTCAGATGATTCTCAGATTGCAACTGATAATGATAATAATGTTCAAGGGTATTTAATGTTTGGCTTTTTAGCTTTCATTTATGTATTTACAATTTATTCATTGTTAGCGTGGGGTGATCTTCCTTTACATACTCCTGCTTCTGAGCACGGTAAAGATGTAGATAATTTAATGGGGATATCATTTACGTTAATTTTTATTGTTCAGGCAATTACACAAGTATTATTGCACTATTTTGCATTTAAATACAGAGGTAAAAAAGATCAAAAAGCGTTATTTTTTGCAGATAACAATAAATTAGAAGCTGTTTGGAGTGCTATTCCTGCGGTAGTCTTAGCGGGTTTGATTTTATACGGTTTGTATGCATGGAATAATATTATGTTTGTTGACGAAGATGAAGATGTTATTGTAATTGAATTATATGCACAGCAATTTAAATGGACTGCTCGTTATGCAGGTGCAGATAATGTCTTAGGAAAAGCTAATGTTAGATTAATTGAAGGTGTTAATGCTTTAGGTGTAGATTTATCCGATCCAAATGCTCAAGATGATTTTGTAGTGTCTGAATTGCACGTACCTAAAGGAAAAAAAATACATTTTAAATTCCGCTCACAAGATGTTTTGCATTCGGCTTATATGCCTCATTTTAGAGCTCAGATGAACTGTGTGCCAGGAATGGTTACTGAGTTTTCTTTTGTTCCAACCTATACATCTGCGGAGTACAGAGAGTTACCTTTTATGGTTGAAAAAATAGATAGAATAAATAAATTGAGAGCAAAGCAAAGTGAAAAACTTGTAGCAGAAGGTAAGACTGCTCTTGATCCATATACATTTGATTATTTATTATTATGTAATAAAATTTGTGGTGCTTCTCACTACAATATGCAAATGAAAATAGTGGTTGATTCACCAGAGGATTACAAAAAATGGTTGTCAGATAAGGTAGCTTTAGTTAAGGAAGTGAAAGCAGCTAATGAGCCAGCTCCTGCAGAAGGTACTAGTTCAGATTCAACAGCTGTTGTTAGCGATACAGCTGGAGCTAAAATGGCTATGAAATAATTAATATAATATATTTAAAAGTATACAATATGTCAGCAGAAGGACACGGTCACGAACACGATCATCATCATAAAGAAACATTCATTACTAAGTACATATTTAGTATTGATCATAAAATGATTGCAAAACAATACTTAATTACAGGTATAGTTATGGGAATCATTGGAGTTGGTATGTCATTGCTATTCAGAATGCAACTAGCTTGGCCAGAAGAATCTTTTAAAATCTTTAATATATTATTAGGAGATAAGTTTGCTCCCGAAGGAGTAATGGCTAACGATATCTATTTAGCCTTAGTTACAATACACGGGACTATTATGGTATTTTTTGTATTAACTGCTGGCTTAAGTGGAACATTTAGTAACCTTTTGATTCCACTTCAAGTTGGAGCAAGAGATATGGCTTCAGGTTTCATGAATATGATTTCCTATTGGTTGTTTTTCTTATCAAGTGTTATCATGGTTTGTTCTTTGTTTGTTGAAGCAGGACCAGCATCGTCAGGATGGACTATTTACCCTCCATTAAGTGCATTACCACAAGCTATACCTGGTTCAGGAACTGGAATGACATTATGGTTAGTTTCAATGGCTATCTTTATTGCTTCATCTTTAATGGGGTCTTTGAACTATGTTGTAACAGTTATTAATCTCAGAACGAAAGGGATGACTATGACAAGATTGCCTTTAACAATTTGGGCTTTCTTTATTACAGCTATTATTGGTATTGTTTCTTTCCCAGTTTTGTTATCAGCAGCTTTATTATTAATTTTCGATAGAAGTTTTGGTACCTCTTTCTTTTTGTCAGACATTTATATTGCTGGCGAAGTTTTACACTATCAAGGAGGTTCACCTGTATTGTTTGAACATTTATTTTGGTTTTTAGGTCACCCTGAAGTTTATATTGTATTATTACCCGCTTTAGGAATTACTTCTGAAATTATTGCTACAAACTCTCGTAAACCAATTTTTGGATATAGAGCAATGATTATGTCAATTTTAGCAATCGCTTTTCTATCAACAATTGTATGGGGACATCATATGTTTGTGTCTGGTATGAATCCGTTTTTAGGGTCAGTATTTACATTCACTACATTACTGATTGCAATTCCATCCGCTGTAAAAGCATTTAACTATATTACAACGCTTTGGAAAGGGAACTTACAATTTAATCCAGCAATGTTGTTCTCTGTTGGATTAGTTTCAACTTTCATTACTGGAGGTTTGACAGGAATTATCCTTGGAGATAGTACTTTAGATATCAATGTACATGATACTTACTTTGTTGTTGCTCACTTTCACTTAGTAATGGGTATTTCCGCACTTTATGGTATGTTTGCTGGGATTTACCATTGGTATCCAAGAATGTTTGGACGAATGTTAAATAAAAATTTAGGATACATCCACTTTTGGGTTACTGCAGTTTGTGCTTATGGGGTGTTTTTCCCAATGCATTTTATAGGATTAGCTGGATTGCCAAGACGTTATTATACAAATACAAATTTTCCATTGTTTGATGACTTGCAAAATGTAAATGTATTGATTACTACGTTTGCTTTAGTGGGTGGAGTTTTTCAGTTAGTTTTCTTGTATAATTTCTTTGTTAGTATGTTTTATGGTAAAAAAGCTGAGCAAAATCCATGGAGATCTAATACTTTAGAATGGACTGCACCAGTAGAACATATTCATGGGAATTGGCCAGGTGAAATTCCTGAAGTTCATAGATGGCCTTATGATTACAGTAATCCTGAACATGAGGATGATTTTGTTCCTCAGAATGTTCCAATGAAACCTGGAGAAGCCGTTTTACATCATTAATATCAGTAAGCCTCTATTTAAATAGAGGCTTTTGTTTTTTATACAATGAGTCAAATTTTAGTGTGGCTCTAAAATCTTTCTTTATCTTTGTTTTATGAACGAAAATTTAGACCCTACCACGAAAGGATACAATTCAGATGAGCTTGATCTTGAAAAGAGATTGAGACCGCTATCATTTGATGATTTTGCTGGGCAAGACCAAGTTTTAGAAAATCTTAAGGTTTTTGTACAAGCGGCCAATCAACGCAATGAGGCTTTAGACCACACACTTTTTCATGGTCCACCAGGTTTAGGAAAAACAACATTAGCTAATATTCTCGCTAATGAATTAAATGTTGGAATTAAAATTACTTCAGGGCCTGTGTTGGATAAACCAGGTGATTTAGCTGGACTGCTAACCAATCTAGATGAGAGAGATGTGTTATTTATTGATGAGATTCATCGTTTAAGTCCTATTGTTGAAGAGTACTTATATTCTGCTATGGAGGACTTTAAGATTGATATTATGATTGAATCTGGACCTAATGCAAGAACTGTTCAAATTAACCTAAATCCTTTTACTTTAATAGGAGCAACAACACGGTCGGGTTTATTGACTGCTCCAATGCGTGCTCGATTTGGTATTTCATCCCGTTTGCAATATTATACTACAGAATTATTGACCACCATTATCGAGCGTAGTGCAAGTATTTTAAATATGCCTATAGATCTTGAGGCCGCGATTGAAATTGCTGGTAGAAGTAGAGGAACACCCCGTATCGCTAATGCTTTGTTGCGTAGAGTACGTGATTTTGCACAAATTAAAGGCAATGGTACAATTGATATAGAAATTGCAAAATATGCCTTAAAAGCGCTTAATGTGGATGCACACGGTTTGGATGAAATGGATAATAAAATTTTAAATACCATTATTGACAAATTTAAAGGAGGCCCTGTAGGCTTAACTACTTTGGCTACAGCTGTATCTGAAAGCAGCGAAACCATCGAAGAAGTCTATGAACCGTTTTTAATTCAAGAAGGATTTATTATGCGAACTCCCCGTGGGCGAGAAGTGACCGAGAAAGCCTATAAACATTTAGGTAAATTAAAATCCAATATTCAAGGCGGGTTGTTTTAATTTTGGGAGCTCATCCTGCTATCCGCTGTATCTTTATTGCAACTTCGGAAGCCTCAGTCACCATAAAGGATGCCGCTTCTATCAGGGCTAGTTAAACCGGTTTTAATTCTATTTCTATTAATAATAAATCAAAATATTCGCAATTAATCAAATCTGAGGCGCAACGCCTTGGTTTTTTGTCTTGTGGTATATCAAAGGCTGAATTTCTAGAAAACGAAGCTCCACGGCTCGAAAAATGGCTTAAAAACAATTGTCATGGTCAAATGAGTTATATGGAAAATCATTTTGATATGCGTTTGAACCCTACTTTGTTGGTTGATGGTGCTAAAAGCGTGGTTTCTTTGTTATTCAATTATTACCCTTCTGAATTACAGCGCAAGGGTACTTATAAAGTCTCAAAGTATGCATACGGACAAGATTATCATTTTGTCATTAAAAGCAAATTAAATGAGCTTTTATTTTCTATTCAAGAACAAATAGGCGATATCTCAGGCCGTGCTTTTGTTGATTCGGCCCCAGTTTTAGACAAAGCTTGGGCTGCTAAAAGTGGCTTAGGCTGGATAGGAAAAAACAGTAATTTGATAACCCAAAAAGTAGGTTCTTTTTATTTTATAGCCGAGTTAATTGTTGATTTAGAGTTAGAATATGATGTTGTAACTACGGATCATTGTGGTAGTTGTACGGCTTGTATAGATGCATGCCCCACACAAGCCATTATAGCTCCGTATCAAGTGGATGGGAGTAAATGCATTTCGTATTATACAATCGAATTAAAAGATAATCTACCTGAAGAAATGAAAGGTAAATTTGATGATTGGGCCTTTGGGTGTGATGTATGCCAAGATGTTTGTCCTTGGAATCGTTTTTCTAAATCACATAAAGAACCGCTATTTAATCCAATCCCAGAACTGCTTTCATTTTCAAAAAAAGATTGGCAGGAAATAACAGAAGATACGTTTAAAAAAGTATTTAAAAATTCCCCACTCAGACGGACTAAATTTGAAGGGCTTAAAAGGAATATCAATTTTATTAAATAAAATTTAGTTTGCAATACTTGATTTTCTGATAATGATTTCAGTAGGAAGTTCGATGATTTTTGGGTTACATTCTTTATCTTCTTTTCTTGAGATCATTTCTTCCAATAATAGGTTAAAAGCTTCTTTTCCCATCTCATGACTAGGTTGTTCTACGGTACTTAATTTGGGCGTAATTACTTGTGACATAAACCAATTACTAAAACCAATTATTTTGACATCTGTAGGGATATTAATTTTTTGTTCATTACAGTAAGCCAATACACCTACTGCAACAAGATCGGTAATAGCAAATATTCCATCAACGTCTGGATGTTCTTCAAAGAGTTGTTTAGCATACTCATAACCCTCTTCAAAATTTACTTTCTCACAAGCATAAACTAATTTAGAATCAAAAGGGATGTTGTTTTTTTCTAATGCCTTTTTGTATCCCAAATAGCGATCAATAGAGTTTTGAGGATTAAGAGGCCCTCTAATGTGGGCAATTTTTTTACATCCATTATCAATTAGGTGTTGTGTAGCTTCAAACCCTGCTTTTTGATCATCAATAATTACTTTAGAGCACTTAGCTAATTTGGCAATTTTATCAAACATTACCAAGGGAATTTTACGCTTAATAATCTCCTGAATGTGATTGTCATTATTGGATTCATTTGAGAGCGACATTAAAATACCATCAACTCTTTTATTGATAAGTAATTCAACTTGTTTCTTTTCCAGTTCTAAGGTTTCATTAGATTGCAAAATGATAACGAGGTAGCCGTTTTTTTCAGCTTCATCTATTATTGCTTTTATAATATTTGAAAAAAAATGATGTGATACTTCAGGGATTATTAATCCAATGGTTTTAGATTCTTTAGTTCTTAAATTTACTGCAAAGCTATTGGGTGTATAATTTAAATTTTGTGCTAATTCTTTAACCGCATTCTTTGTTTTTTCACTAACATCAGGATAATTTTTTAACGCTTTAGAAACTGTTGTAATCGAAATTCCTAAGGTGGTTGCAATTTCTTTAAGAGTGATATCTTTCATTATCTTTATGTTTCTTAGTAATTAGTTATAGCAGATTGATTCTGTTCTACCTCAATTTAAAGCTTGTTTTTGGCATATAAATTTATCAACAATATTATTGATTTTTATCGAATGATTAACCAATAAATTAAATAATTACAAATTATAAATCTAACGTTATATTTTAAACATTATAAGAGTTCTTAATAAAAAAGCGGTTTCCATTTGAAACCGCTTTTATTAAGATTATCTTTTATTTTAACTCTAAAATCACAGCCTCGTACGGTCGTAATGTATTGGTTTTTATAGATTTAGACTTTGGGTAATTGGCTAATAAAATTCTTGATTTTTCAGTTGAAAATCCTAAATTATACGAACTTTCTTTTTCCGTAAAGTTCAATACAATTACTATTTTTTTGCCATTAAGCTCTCTTAGGTATGAAAATACATTTGGATTTTCTCGGTCTAAAAGAGTGTATTTTCCATATTGAAGCACAGGATTTGCCTTACGAATTTTTACTAATTTTCTGTAATAATTCAATACTGAATTTGGATCTTTTTCTTGTGCTTCGGCATTAATTAATATATAGTTTGGATTCACCTTTAACCACGGTTTTCCAGTTGTAAACCCACCATTTGCGCTAGCATTCCACTGAAATGGAGTTCTTCCATTCTCTCTTGATGTTTGTTTCTTGTTTTCTAAAAAGGCATGTAAATCACCACCTGCGTTTTTAAGCTCTTCGTATTTGTTTCGAGTATCAACATCGTTGTAATCCTCGATTTTGTCAAAACGAATATTGACCATTCCAATTTCATCTCCATTGAAGTTGTAAGGAGTTCCTCTCATAGTCATGACAAAAGTGGAAAGCATTTTGGAAGAAATAGCTCTAAATTGCGGAGTGTCATTTCCAAATTTACTTACCATTCTGGGTTGGTCATGGTTTGCTAAAAAGATAGAAAGCCATCCTTTGTCTTTAAAAACTTCATCATATCTTGAAAATATGTCTTTGTATTTTACTAAGCCAAATTCACGAACATGATTCCCAATATCGACACTCTCAAAGTGATAAGCTAAATTCAACTCTTTACGAGCTGGATCAACAAACTTCATTGCCGCTTCTGGAGAATCTCCTGCTCCTTCTGAAACGGTCATAGCATCTGGGTATTTGCTAAGGACCTCGCGGTTCATTTCTTGAATGTGTTCATGGAGCCTTGGTCCGTTTCCGTAAAATTTGATAATTTCAAGCGTGTTTTTAACAATTTCTTTTGGTAATTCAGGGAAAGTATCATCTTTTGAAATAAATTGGAAAGCATCCATTCTAAATCCGTCGATTCCTTTGTTCAACCAAAACGCCATGATGTCATAAATTTCTTTACGAAGCGCAGGGTTATTCCAGTTTAAGTCAGGTTGTTTTTGAGAAAAATAGTGTAGGTAATACGCATTGGTTGTGGCATCGTATTTCCAAGCATTACTTTTTACATCAAAAAAGCTCCAACGGTAAGGAGGAGTTCCTTTTTCGGCAGGCCACCAATAGTAGTAATCACGGTATTTATTGTCTCTAGAACTTTTGGATTGTTTGAACCATTCGTGTTCATCACTACTATGATTGACTACCATATCCATGATTAATTTGATGTTTCTTTTGTGCATTTCTTTTAACAAAAGATCAAAATCTGCCATCGTTCCAAAATCCTTCAAGATTTCTCTGTAGTTGCTAATATCATAACCATTATCATCGTTGGGAGAATCATAAATAGGGCTTAGCCAAACCGCGTCAATTCCTAAACTTTTCAGGTAATCTAATTTTGAAATAATCCCTTTAATATCGCCAATTCCATCTCCATCGCTGTCTTTAAAACTTCGAGGGTAAATTTGGTAAATCACGGCTTCTTTCCACCATTTTGCATCGCTACTTTTAACAATAGTAGTTTTGTTTTCTTGTGCTGTCATAGAAGCCAAAGAAGCAAAAAATAAGGCAATTAATAGTAATTGTTTTTTAATCATAAGTAAGTCAAAATTTAGTTTTTATTTAATGATTTCGTTGAACTCCAAACGTTCTCCGTCAGGACCTAAAATATTGAAATATTTACAGCCTTTATTCCAAAAATCTAGGAAAACAGGTTCTGTTTCAAGAATGGTGAAATTGTTTTCTTTCAGTGTTTTGAAAGTTAAATCAATATCATCTACATCAAAGGCAACGTGGTCAATATGTCCGTCTTTTCTATTAGCAATTTCGGACAGGTGAGAGGCCGGCATTTGGTATAATTCCAAAATCATAGTGCCACGTTGCATCATGGCGACAATTCCACCTTTTTCACCTTCAATTTCAAAGGTTGATGGCATGACATTTTTAAAACCGAATTGCTCATAAAAAGCAATTGATTTTTGAAGGTTGGAAACTGGAATTCCAATGTGTTGTATGTGGTTTATTTTTAAATCCATGGTCTAGATTTGCATAAATTCAGCAATAGTTTCAGGTGAAATTGTTGGATTAGCACCTTCGTTTTGAGCGACTAAAGCACCTAAGGCACAAGCAAAATCAATCGCATTTTGAGGTGCGACTCCCGTTAATAATTTGGTTAACAAACCTGCCAAAAATGAATCACCAGCACCTACTGTATCGGCTACGGTTATTTTATACCCACTATTGTAAAATAATTGATTGTTGTATAACAAAACGGCTCCGTGACTGCCTTTGGTTACACAAATATGTTTAGTGTTAGTTTTTTCGGCAATAAACTGAATATTTTGTTCCAAAGAATGAAAAGGAGAGCCTAGATACTCGCTAATTTCATACAATTCATCATCATTAAATTTGATGAAATCAGCTTTCTTCATTAAGTCTGAAAGTAATTCTTTGGTGTAAAAAGGCGCTCTTAAATTCACATCAAAAATTTTATATTTAGCACAAT
>JACCDQ010989321.1_pt1 | contig 10502 bp, 8 predicted proteins | sample 7446031 | NCBI WGS metagenome assembly JACCDQ01 (sample SAMN15323442, study PRJNA562643) | freshwater metagenome | isolation source: river surface water | place: USA:Blue River Watershed | collected 2017-08-17
ATGAAGGAAGGCGATCCCCATCCCATCGACTCCAGCAAGTTCACCCCCGCGCAGTTTGTGGGCTGCGTGATCACCGCCCCGGCCGTTCCCCCCATGATTCAGGCGGCACGAGACGCAGGCTGCCAGACCATGATCGGCGCAGACATGTTTGCCCGGGTGCGTGATTTGATGGTGACTTTTCTGCTGGAGCCTGCAGCATGAAGCTCGTCCGCCAAGGGTTGCAAGGCATCGCCGATGGCGAAAGCTTTGATGTGGTCGTGGTGGGGGCGGGTGGCGCAGGCCTTTCGGCTGCGCTGTTTGCCGCCATCGACGGCGCGAAAGTGCTGATCGTAGAGCGCACCGAATACGTGGGCGGCACTACGGCCTGGTCGGCGGGCACCACCTGGGTGCCGGGCACGGGGCACGGCAAGCGCGTCAACCCGAACGACACACTGGAAGCCGCCGCCACCTACCTGAACGACGCCGTGGGCGAACGCACCCCTGCCGCGGTGCGTCAAGCCTTTCTGGCCCATGGTGCCCAGGCCGTGGCGCATGTTGAGGCGAACAGCGAAGTCAAATACCGCCCCTACCCCAAGCACCCCGACTACATTTCTGACCTGGGTGGGTCAACCCTGAACGGCCGCGCGCTGGAACCGCTGCCCTTTGACGGCCGCCTACTGGGTGATCTGTTCAGCCTGTTGCGCCCACCCATTCCCGAGTTCACCGTGCTCGGCGGCATGATGGTGGACCGCACCGACATCAACCATCTGCTGGCCATGACGAAATCGTGGCCGTCGCTCAAGTACTCGGTACGCATTGTGCTGCGCCACTTGGCTGACCGCCTGCGCTACCCGCGTGGCACCCGCCTGGTGATGGGCAACGCACTGGTGGCGCGGTTGCTGTATTCCCTGCAGCAGCGCGGCAACGTGACCCTGGCCATGGAAACCGAGGTGAGCGAATTCGCCACCGGCACGAACGGTGTGGAAGGCCTGACGCTGCGCAGCGGCGGCGAAACCCGGCGCGTGCGCGCCAAAGGCGGCGTGGTGTTGGCCAGCGGCGGCTTCAACCGCCACCCGGGCCTGCGCGCGCAAATGCTGCCTGGCATTCCCGCTGAATGGTGCCCGGCCGCGCCCGGCCATACCGGCCAGATGCACGACCTGGCCCAGGGCCTGGGGGCAGCCTATGCCACGGGCGGCATGAGCCCGGCATTCTGGGCGCCCGTGTCTCTGCGCAAGCGTGCCGACGGCAGCACTGCCGTGTTCCCGCACTTCGTGATGGACCGGGCCAAGCCCGGCATGATCACCGTCAACCAGGCGGGCGAGCGCTTCGTGAACGAAAGCACCTCGTACCACCTGTTTGGCCTGGCCATGCAGGCGGCGAACAAGACTTCTCCCGCCATTCCCGCCTACCTGGTGTGCGACGCCGACGCCCTGCGCAAATACGGCATAGGCATGGTGCGCCCGGTTGGCAAGGGGCTGGAGCCCTTCCTGGCCGACGGCTACCTGACCCAGGCCAACACCCTGGACGAACTGGCCAGCAAGCTGGGCATGGACGCCGCCAAACTGCGCCGCAGCGTGGAGCAGATCAACGCCTACGCCGACACCGGGGTGGACCCCGACTTTGGCCGTGGCACCACCGCCTACCAGCAGAACCTGGGCGACCCGAACTGGCCGGGCAAGAACCCCAACATCGGGCCGCTGCGCCAGGGGCCGTACTACGCCGTGCGCCTGTACCCGGGCGACATTGGAGCGTCCACCGGCTTTGCCACCGACGAAAACGCCCGCGTGCTGCGCGGCGGTGATGCCGCGATTGACGGCCTGTACGCCGTGGGCAACGACATGAATTCCATCATGGGCGGAACCTACCCCGCGCCGGGTATCACCATCGGCCCAGGTCTGGTCTTTGCCTTCTTGGCGGCGCGTCACGCCGTGCACCGCGCTCAAGCCTGAGGGACGCACGAAATGTCCAGTCAAACGCCGGTTTCATCGCCTTCGGGCGTGCCGTCGGCCGTCAGAATGCAAGCGCGTTCACATGGACCAACTTTCGTGTTTACCCTAAATTCAATCGATGATCGATCAATATCGATCGATGAACGATCATCGCAACCGATCCTCATGAGGTTGTTTGACACCACCGTTCTACAGTCGTGTCAGGCCCCTCTGCGGTTATGCCTTTGAGTCCGGGCCACAGGACTTCTCTTCAACTTCCCTAGGAGACATGCTCATGCAAACCTACAAACGACAGTTCCTGAATGTGGCCCTGGCCGCTCTGGCCGCTGCAGCCTTCGGACAAGCCCAGGCGCAAAGCTACCCGGCCCGCGACGTGACCGCCGTGATCCAGTGGGGTGCGGGTGGTGGCACCGACGTGGCCATGCGCGGCTACGCCCCTTATGCCGAAGAAGCCCTGGGCCGCAAGATCGTGCTGCAGAACAAGCCGGGTGCGGCGGGTGCCATCGGCGCCAACTTCGTGCTGCAACAGCCCGCCGACGGTTACACCCTGTTGATGGGGGCCGAGCCGCAGTCGCTGTACCGCGTCATGGGCGTGGCCGATTTCGACTACGACAAGTTCTACCCGATCAACATCGCCGCTGTGGCCAACACCATTCTGCTGGTGGCCCGCCCCAATGCGCCGTGGAACACCATGCAGGATTTGCTGAGCCATGTGCAGTCCAACCCCAACAAGGTGAAACAGTACCTGGCGGGGCAGGGCACGGTGCCGTTCACCATGAACGCCATGATGAGCACGCTCACCAAGTTCGACACCATCAAGGTCCCGTTCGACGGTGACGGCCCCGCCATTGCAGCTCTCCAAGGCGGTCACGTGGACATCGGCTTTATCGCCTCCGGCGCGGTGATTGAACACGTCAAGGCCGGCCGCCTCAAGGCCCTGGCCGTGGTCGATTCCAAGCCTTACCAAGGCATTTCTCCCGTGACCGACGCCCCGTCGCTCAAAGGCATCACCAAGTACCTGCCCTGGGGTTCGTGGTACGGCGTGTTCGTGAAAAAAGAAACGCCCGATGACGTGAAAGCCAAGCTGGTGGCCGCGTTCAAGAAAGCCGGTGACAACCCCGCTTACCGCAAGATGATGGAAGGCCGTGGCACCACGGTGCTGAACATCAGCGGTGCTGAAGCCGAAGCCTTCATCAAGAAGTTCCAGTCCACCACCGCGTGGTTGTACCAAGGCGCAGGTGCTGCCAAGGTCGATCCCGCCACTCTGGGCATTCCCAAGCCCTGAGTCTGAAGGGGCCCGGCCAGTGCGTGCTGGCCGGTGAATCGCAATCGGTTCTGGTGACCCACCGGGTCACTGGGCCTCTTTTTTCTCGTGGAGTCATCGCATGCACTCAAGTCATCCCAGACTGCCAGGCGAATTGAGCTTCATGGTGCTGATCGTCGCATTCAGCACCTTCATGCTCTGGGCGTCGTACAACATTTCCAAGTTCGAATCGATTTCTTCTGCCGGCGCCTTTCCGATGGTGTGTGCCGCTGCGATGCTGGTCACTGGCCTGATGAGCCTGCTCCAAACCGCGCGAGCCAAGTTGTCGCTGGAGGGTGACGAGACCCTGTTGCAACAGTTCGTTCGCAAGCTGGCGCCGCCGCAACTGGTCATGTTCGCCGTGCTCATCAGCCTGTACATGTTCCTGTTGGAGCGGTTGGGCTTTCTGCTGTCGTCGTACCTGTTTCTGGTTAGCGCGATGCAGTTGCTGGGCAGCCGCCGCGTGGTGCTCAACCTGCTCATCAGTGGCGGCATGTTGATCGCCATCTACATCGTGTTTCAAACGGCGTTTTCTGTCGTGTTGCCCTCGGGTACCTGGTTGGCCCCGTATCTGCCGGAGTACCTGAAATGATGGAAGCCATTGGTTATTTCTTCATGTCCTGGGTGGACATCAAGATGCTGCTGCTGACGGCGCTCGGCACGTTCGCAGGCATCTACATCGGTGCGATTCCGGGGTTGTCGGTCACCATGGCAGTGTCCATCCTGATTTCGTTTACGTTCAAGTGGGACGTCAACGAAGCGCTGGCCTTGATTTCCGGTATTTACCTGGGCGGTGTGTACGGTGGTTCGCGCAGTGCCATCCTGCTCAACATCCCAGGCGCACCATCGGCCATTGCCACCGGCATGGATGGCTATCCGCTGGCCAAGCGCGGTGAAGCGGGCCAAGCCATCGGCTTGACCACCGTGGTCTCGGTGTACGGCGGTTTCATCGGCATCCTGGCGTTGGCCGTGGCGGCGCCGCTGGTGTCCGACCTGGCCCTGATGTTCGGTCCACGCGAATACCTGCTGCTGGCGCTGTGGGGCATTTTGCTGGTGGGCAGTCTTTCGGGCGAATCGCTTTCGAAAGGCATTTTCTCGGGCGCCTTGGGGGCCTTGATCGCCTGTGTGGGCCTGGACCCCATGACCGGCGAGCAGCGCCTCACGTTCGGTAGCTTGCAAATGTCGGCCGGTATTTCCTACATCGCGGCCATGATCGGCTTTTTCGGCGTGGCCGAGGTGATCGCTCAGGTGCACCAGCTCAAGCTGAAGGCGATCAAGCAAAACGTCAGCAAGATCATCCCGTCCTGGGGCTTGGTGCGCAAGCACCTGGGTCTGGCCACCCGCACCTCCAGCATTGGCGTGGTGGTGGGTGCGTTGCCCGGGGCCGGTGGCGACATTGCTGCGCTGATGGCCTACGACCACGCCAAGCGCACGGTCAAAAACCCGTCGCGTCCTTTTGGTGAAGGGGCGTACGAGGGTCTGGTGGCTCCCGAATCGGCCAACAACGCGGCAGTCGGTGGCGCCTACGTGCCCATGTTGACCCTGGGCATTCCGGGCGACGCGGTCACGGCCGTCATCATCGGCGCGCTCTACATCCACGGCCTCAAACCGGGCCCGATGCTGATGATCGAGACGCCGCACCTGTTCTGGTTTGTGGTCGGCTCGCTGGCTCTGGCAAACATTTTCTTGCTGATCTTTGGCCTCACGGGCATCAAGATCTTCGCCAAGATCGTGGAAACGCCCAAGCCTTTGCTGCTGCCCTTGATTCTGGTGTTGTCGGCTGTGGGCGCCTACGCCATCAACAACAACCCGGTGGACGTGTACTGGATGCTGGGCTTCGGTGTGCTTGGGTACTTCCTCAAAATGTACGGTTTCCAGGTGGGGCCGGTCATCCTCGGGATGATTCTGGGACCCCTGATGGACCGCAGCTACCGCCAGGCCATGATGTCCACCGGCAACGATGTCGGCGTGTTCGTGACCGAGTTTTTCACCACGCCTCTGTCGGCCATCATCCTGGCTGCGCTGACGTTCACCATCGTCAGCCAGACCGCCGCCTGGAAGCGTTGGCGCAACAAGGGCCAGGTCGCTGTGGGATAATTCTCCCCGAACACAGCGGTGGCCGTAACCCGGCCGCTGCCCCGGCTTCGCCTTGACCGGAACCCCAGCAAACCCTTGAAACACAGGGGTTTCTGGGGTTTTGTCTTGGCACCTTCCCTGGTCTATGGCAGTTTCCACGACCCTCGGTCGTTCCCGTCTTTTCCGTCTGTTGGCGCAGTGGTCGTCGCCTGGTACGCAGGTTGCGGGCGGCGACATCGCGCAGCAATGGGCGGCCTGGCTGGACCCGTTGCAGGCGGTGCGATTGCGGTCTGGGCTGGATGCGATCGACGCCGCCCCCGTGCCTGCAGCTTCCGCATTGCCGGCCTCGGGCTTACAGGGTTTCCTCGCCGAGGTGCGGCGCCTTCAGGCGGCCTGGGCCGTGGCGGTGGACCCCGTCGCCCTGCAGCCCGAATCGGAGGCTTCGCTGGCCGCCGTCGAAGCGTTGTGGCCCGGTCACGCGGCCCTGTCCGGCTTTGAACGGTACCGCCGAGTGCACTTGGAGTGGCAGCGTCAGATGGCCGCCATGGTCACGCCATTGCGTCAGCAGGTGCGACGCAGCTTGGCGCGGGCCGGTGGGGGTTGGCAGCGTTTGGCATTGTTGGATGCGTTGCTGGAGTCGCAATGGGAGCCGCAAGAGGCGAGGGCGCTCGGGCAGGTGCCGGTGTGGCTGGAACGCCGGTACGAGCACGCCGGTGGGCAGAGCGCCGCATCGTTGAAACCATTTTTTAGCGACTGGCAAGCGCTGGTCGACGCCGAACTGGACGTGCGTTTGCAGCCGGTGCTCGGCCTGTTGGACAGTTGGGAGCAGGAACACCCATGAGATTGAAAACACGCCCCAGTTACCACGTCGCGTTCGCGTTGGGGGTCTTGACGTTGCTGTGGATCGGCGCCAGTTTTGTGGGTCACAGCGTGATCGCCCTGTTGATGACTTGCGCCATCGCGGTGGTTTTGGTCACGGGCGCCTGGGAACTGCACCGTTTCCGTGGCGACAGCCAGACGCTCGCCACCGCCGTCGCTCAACAAGTCCAAACGCTGGTCGAATTGCCGGGCTGGCTCGCCCAATTGCCCCCGAGCCTGTCCACGGCGGTGCGCCTGCGGGTGGAGGGCGAACGGGTGCCGTTGCCGGCACCGGTGCTGGCACCCTACCTGGTGGGTTTGCTGGTCATGTTGGGCATGCTGGGCACCTTCCTCGGCATGGTCATGACCTTTTCTGGCGCCGTCGGGGCGCTCGAAGGCTCGGCCGATCTGCTGGCCATCCGTGCGGCGCTGGCCGCCCCCATCAAAGGGCTGAGCCTGTCGTTTGGCACCTCGGTGGCGGGTGTGGCAGCCTCGGCCGCGCTGGGCTGGATGTTGGTGCTGGCCCGCCGCGAGCGCATGGAGGTGGGGCGCCGCCTGGACGCCATGGCGCAAGCCCAGTTTGCGTTGCACACCCCCGCCCACCACCGGCGCGAAATGCTGGCGGCCGTGCAGCAACAGTCCGCCACTTGGCCGGCGCTGGTAGAGCGCCTGCACACCTTGGCCGACAGCTTGGACCGCCGCGACGCGCAAACCCAGGCCCAGTGGCTGGAGCAGCAGCAGCGTTTCCAGCAGCAGGTCCACACTGCGTACACCCAGTTGGCCGACGACGTGGGCCGAGTCCTGCGCGAGAGCCTGACTGCCGCCACCCGTGCGGCGGGAGAAGCCTTGCAGGCCCCGGTCCAGGCGCTGATCCACGACGTGACCGAACTGACGCAGCGCCAGCAGCAAGCGCAGGCGCAGGCGATGCAGCAGCAGCAGACCGCCTGGGTGCAGGCGCTCAACCATCAAGTCACCGAGCTGCTGCACCAGTGGCAAGGTGGCATGGTGCAGCACCAACAGCGCCTGGATGCCGCCGACGAGCAGCGCTCGCAGTGGCTGGCGCAGCTTCAGCAATGGCAAACCGCAGTGCAAGCCGATGCCCAACAGCAGCGCCACCAATGGCACATGGCTGGCCAGCAGTGGGAATCCCGCCTCACGACCCAGGCCGAGCAGGCCGAGGCGCTGACCGAGCGCATGGCCCAAAGTGCCAGCCAGTTGGGCAGCTTGGGGGCCAGCTTTGACCACGGCGTGCAGCGTTTTGGCGAGTCCAGCGAACGCCTGTTGACCGCGCTGGAGCGGGTCGATGGCGCGCTCCAGCAATCCATGGAGCGCAGCGACGAGCAATTGGCCTATTACGTTGGCCAGGCGCGCGAAGTGATCGACCTGTGTCTGGCGTCGCAACAGCGGGTGGTGGAAGACCTGCAACGGCTGCGCCAGCACGAAGCGCAAGCCCGCCAGTCCCGGGAGACCGTTTGATGCACGGCGTGGACAGTCCCCTCGACGCCGACGAATCCTCCGCGCCCATTTGGGCCGTTTTCGGCGATCTGATGGCCGGCCTGCTCGGCGCTTTTGTGCTAGTGCTGATCGGGGTGCTGGCCTTGCAGATCGACCTCGCCGCCACGTTGGACGCCGAGGTGCGCAAGCGCCAGCAAGAAGAACAGCGCCGCATGGCCCTGGAAAAGGCCCTGGCCATTCCGCTGGAAAGCGGGCGCGTGACCCTGAACGAAGGGCGCATCGGCATCGCTGGCAGCGTGTTGTTCGCTCGGAACTCCGACCAACTCCATCCCCAAGGCCGTGAGCTGCTGCACAGCCTGGTGCCGCCCCTGCAGGTTTATTTGCGCGAGCGCAACGAGGTGCTCATGGTCAGCGGTTTCACCGACGACAGCCCAATTCTGGAAGGCAACCGGCGGTTCGCGGACAACCTGGAACTGTCGGCCCAGCGCTCCCTCACGGTCACCCGAGCGCTGATCGATGCCGGGTTGCCGGGCGCTCGCGTGTTCTCTGCCGCGTTCGGCGCCGAGCAACCGGTGGCCGCCAACACCGATGAAGCGGGGCGGGCGTTGAACCGTCGGGTTGAGATCGCCCCGGTACCGATGGTCGTGCCCGCCAGCAAGCCATGAATGCCCGGCCGCCCGTTCTGCTGCCCAGCCGGGGCTTGAGCGCCTTGCGGGCGTTGAACCAGCACCTGCGCAGTGTCAGTGCCTCAGCGGGTGCTGAAGGGGCGGCTGTCGCCCCAATGCGCAGCGTTCAGCGCTTTGGGCGTTCCTGGTCGCGCTGGGCGTCGCAAGAGCGCATGGCCCGTGCCTTGCAACAAGGGCCCGACAACGCCGGGCCGCTCAATGCCCACCGTTTGGCCATTCGCGCGCTGGCCCAAGTGCAAGACGTGTCACCTGCTTACGCCGCACACCTGATCGCACAGCTTGACGCCTTGCATGGGTTGCTGCAAGGCGCCGCCACAGAAGCGCAGCTCAAGCCTGCGATCGTGCCAGCGGTAGCGCCCGTGAAGGCGCGAACCCCACGGCGGCGCCGAGTTTGAAAAAGCTCACCGCTTCGTCCAGCTGAGCGGCCCGTTGCCGCAGGCCCTCGGCCGTCGCTGCGCTTTGCTCTACCAAAGCCGCATTTTGTTGGGTGGCGTCGTCCAACTCACCGATGGTGTGGCTGATCTGCCCGATCGCCGCCGATTGTTCGGCCCCCGCCTGCGAGATGTGTTGGATCAGGCCCGACAGCGACTCCACCTCGCGCTGGATCTGCTGCACGCTCTGGCCCACGTGTTGTGCCAGGGCCGCACCCGTCTCGGTGCGCGACACGCTTTCCCCAATCAGCGCCTTGATTTCCCGCGCCGCATTCGCGCTGCGTTGTGCCAGGCTGCGCACTTCCGCGGCCACCACCGCAAAGCCGCGCCCTTGTTCGCCGGCGCGTGCCGCCTCCACCGCGGCATTCAGCGCCAGAATGTTGGTCTGGAACGCGATGCTGTCGATCATGCCGGTGATGTCGTTGATGCGGTCGCTGCTGCCTTTGATGGCGTCCATCGTCTGGATCATCCGGCCCATTTCGGCGCCACTGTCTGCCGCGGAACTGTGCGCTTGTTGCACCAGCCGGGCTGCCTGTGCGGCCACATCGGCCGACTGCTGCACTTGTGTGGTCAGCTCCGACACCGAGGCCGACGTTTCCTCCAGGTTCGCAGCCTGGCGTTCGGTCCGGCTCGACAGGTTGTTGCTGCCGGCCGCCATTTCGCTGGCGCTCAAGGCCACATCGGCGCTGCTTTGGCGCACTTCACGCACCACCCGCACCAAGCTGTCGTGCATTTGGCCCAGACCCGCCAGCAGCTCGGTCAATTCGTCGCGGCCCTGGGTTGGAATGTGCACTTCCAGGTTGCCGTTGGCCACTTCTCGGGTCACCGCCACCGCAGCGCGCAGCGGCACCGTGATGGAGCGGGTGATGAACCACGCCAGCGTTGCACCCACCGCCAGTGCCACCGCCGCAGCCAGAGGCAGCAGCCACCGCATCCATTGCCCCATTTGATCGGCGCTGGCGTACTCCTGCTGTGCCTGCTCCAGTTTCAGCGTCAGCAAAGCGTCCAGCGCGGCCTGCACCGGGGGGGCCAGCGGGCTGATGCCGTTGAGGTAAGCATCCTGCGCATCGTCGTACCGGTTGTCCACCATGGCCTGGTTCGCAGGCAGCAAACCGTCGGCAAAGTAGCGCGTGCGGGCTGCCTCCAGGGTTTGCCACAACGCAGCTTCCTCGTCGCTCGTCTGCTCAGGCTGGGTGGTGTCGGCGAGTGCCTGAATCCGGGTAGTGTTCTCCGAGAACTCCCGGGTCCGTTTTTCCACGTTGCTCGCGCCGGGGTTCATCAGCATGTCCATTACCAGCACCCGGTTGCGCTGGATCAGGTAATTCATTTCCGACAAGCGCTGCAACGGCACGGCTCGGTCTTCAAACAGCGTGCGGGTGCGCTCGGTGGTTTGAAGCGTTGCGCCGAGTGCGATGGCCACCACGGCCAGCATCAGCAGCAGCAACAGGGCAAAACCTGCAGACAGGCGGGCCCCGATCTTGAATCGATTCACAGACTCTTTCCTCTATTGACGAGAGGATGGAGTCTGTGACCGAACTGTGAAATTACCGTGACAAATGGCGCTGGGGTGCCACCATCACCACCAGCAAGCTGGCGAGGGTGGACGCCACCAAGGCACCAGCAAACGGCGCCAGGGTGGGGATGCTGTTGGGGAATGTGGCGGCCCAAATGCCTTCGGTCCAGCTGCCCGTTTGCCACCAACCCGGCAACACCGCGCCCAGCACGCCCGCCACCGCGCCCGCCAGGGCGGCCAGCGGGCTCATGC
>JACCDQ011079119.1_pt1 | contig 10499 bp, 8 predicted proteins | sample 7446031 | NCBI WGS metagenome assembly JACCDQ01 (sample SAMN15323442, study PRJNA562643) | freshwater metagenome | isolation source: river surface water | place: USA:Blue River Watershed | collected 2017-08-17
GAAGCCATCTGCTTGTAGATGACCTTGGCCGCCCAGACGGGGTTCAGTCGGGTCATGATATCCATCATCTTGGCGTCCTGGCCGATGCAGATTCTCGGCTTATTGTCTTCAATCGCGTCCACCATTGCCTTGGCTGCATCGGGTGCAGGCGTGGTTTTGAAACTGCTTGCCGCAGCATCTGCGTTGGCCGGAATGGCCATGCCAGAGTTCACCGCGATGTTGGTAGCTATTGCGCCTGGGAAAACTATCGTGACGCCAACCTTGGTGGCCATTAGCTCACTGCGCAGTCCCTCGGTAAACAGCTTGATTGCCGCTTTTGAGGCACCGTAGACGCTCTGACCTGGAACTGGAGCGTAGGCACCCATCGAAGAGACATTGAGGATATGGGCTTCGGGCTTGGCGAGTAGTCCTGGTAGGAAGGCCTTCGTCAACATCAGTGGCCCATTGAAATTGACTCGCATCACGTGGTCGGCCTGCTCGAGCGTCAGTTCATTGATAACCACGAACGGCTGAATGATTCCGGCGTTGTTGATGATCGCGTCAGCAGCACCGAGCGAAGTGGCAACTGCGGTAGGGAGTGCTGCAACGCCGGCAGCATCGGAGACGTCGAGTACGTGCTTTGAGCAGGTTCCGCCCTGCCTGGAGACCATTTCTGCAGTCTCATCCAGGGTTTCCTTGCGAAAGTCAACGAGCGCAACCTTTGCCTGTCTCCGGGTCAACTCGAGCGCGAGTTCACGACCCATTCCGCTACCAGCTCCAGTTACCACTACCACCTTGTTTGCTACCTTCACGGTTGCCTCCTTGTTTGTGTAGAACTTCGTCTACAGCTGCAGTCTAGGAGTGTGCCTTGGCATTCCGAACTTAGGTTTGGCTCACCTAACGCGCTCAGCCAGTCGGAACGCCAGTTCGAGGCCAAGGAGTGTCGGTACTGCAACAGCCAAAGTCACTAAAAGCTGCTGTGAGTCGAGTAACTCGAATCCGAAAAATTCTCGGGCAAGTTGCCAGGTGAATAGCCCGACGAAAAGCCCGACCATTCCAAGCCAAATCCAAACCTTTACGGTGTTGAGCGGGCGGGCCAAGGTAACCAGGATCCATAGTCCCGCTAGGGCCAGCAGCAGAGAAACCGAAGTTTGCGACTCGGGTCTGGTCCAAAGCGAGTTACGGGTCAGGAAGCTCAGCACTATCACGCCGACAGCTACAAGGAGGCCCGCTGGAATGCAAAATGCCAGCGACCTTCTCAGGAAACCAGGAACATAGCGTTTGTGATTCGGCAGAAGTGCCAGCGCAAAGGCAGGAAGGCCAATGGTGAAGCCATCGATGGCTGAGAGTTGGCGGGGGAGGAACGGGAACGTCCAGAGAGCAACGCCGAAAACAATCGCGAGAGAAATCGCCCAAACAGTTTTCGAAAGAAACAGCCGGCTAATCCTCTCGATGTTCGCGATCACTCTTCGCCCCTCAGCCACAACCGAGGGGAGCGTGGCGAACTTGCCATCGAGAAGCACCAACCGGGACACCGCCTTGGTGATTGCAGAACCTGAACCCATAGCTATGCCCAGGTCGGCCACTTTTAGAGCGAGTGCGTCGTTCACCCCGTCACCGGTCATTGCAACCACGTGTCCACTCAACTGCAGCGCTTTTACCATCTCGCGCTTTTGCTCGGGGGTAACTCGTCCAAAGATTTGATTTTGCTCTAAGACCTTCGAAAGTTCCCCAAGTTCTTCAGGTAAATCCCTGCCATCGATCGGCGCGCCCATGGCTTCCAACCCCGCCTCCCGGGCAACGGCGGCAACTGTTGCGGGGCTGTCACCCGAGATGATGCGAACCCCGACACCCTCAGCAGCGAAGTAGCGAAGTGTCTCAGCCGCGTCGGCTCTTACTTGCTCGCGGAGCAGAATCAGGCTCACAGCGCTGAGGTTCTTAGGCAAATCGCCTTCGACAAGAGCTGCTGTGGTGTGGGCTAGCGCTAGTACGCGCTTACCTTTATCGGCCTCAGCTCGAGCCTGAGTTAGCGCAACACGGTCTGCCTCCGCATTCAGGATGAATTCCGGTGCACCCAAAACCCAGGTTCCCGATGCCTCGCCTTCAAATTCGTAAGCGCTCCACTTCTCCAGCGATGAGAATGGGCTCTTGTTCCTATGGGTAAGGTCAGCTGACTCGAAGTGCCCCCGCAGGCTTGACGCCGTGGTGTTGGCATCGGGGTCATTTGCAAAGTGCGCTAAAACCATCCGCCAAGGCAGCGATGCCGAACTGCCAAGCTCTTGAACAGAATCGAAGACGATAGCGCCTTCTGTGAGTGTCCCAGTTTTATCGAAGCAAACGACGTCGACTCTGGCTAGTCCTTCAACCGCGGGTAGTTCTTGAATCAAAACGTTTTTGCGCGACAACCTCACAGCTGAAAGCGCGAAAGAGATGCTCGTGATTAGAACTAAACCCTGAGGAATCATCGCGATCACACCCGATATCGCCCCAACAACGGCCGAGCGCCACTGTCCGGTCTCCACCGCGCTTGCCCAACCACCAGCGGCTTGCATCTGCCCGTTTAGCGCTATCGCAACAACCGGAAGCAACAGCCAGGAGATCCAGTAGATGATTCTGCGAAGAGCGTTTCTCAACTCGCTCTGTACCATCGAGTAACGCCGAGCCTCGAGCGTGATGCGATTTCCATAGCTTTCCGGCCCGATGCGAACCACTCTGGCTCGAGCTGTTCCCGAAATCAGGCCGGAGCCAGCCATTAGGAGGTCGCCGTCTGACTTGGCTACCGGCTCTGCCTCGCCAGACAGCAGCGACTCGTCAACTAGCAGGCCGTCACTCGCCAGAAGTTTCGCATCTGCAGAAATTTGATCCCCGGGGTGCAGTTCGAGCAAGTCGTCCAGTACAAGATCTTCGGGGTGTAGCTGCAATACTTCGCCACCGCGCAGCACCCTGCTGAACGGAGCATTTAGAATTGCGAGGCGATCCAGCGTTCGCTTAGAGGTGTACTCCTGAACGATGCCAATCAGAATGTTGAATACGACGGCGAAGCCAAAAAGCGCATCCTTCCATTCGCCCAAGAGCAGCAGCAGAATGAAGCTTGCTCCAACCACTGCGTTGAACAGAGTGAGCACGTTGCTTCGAAGTATTTGAAGGATGGAGCGGCTCGAGGCAAAATCTTGAATGTTTACGAGGCCCAATGACCTGCGTTCTTGAACCTGAACCTGGTTTAAGCCGGCCTCGAGCAACAATTCATCGGTGACGTCAAGCAACTTCAACCGCGCAGCCTTGAGGCGCTCTTGGCTGGCCTCCGCTCTTATGGTGGAGCGATCCCGCCTAGGTTGTTTTGTCGGCACCATGGTTAGAACCTATCGCCAGTCTGGACTAACTGCTGTTCTGAGTCTCAGGCGAGCGGACCTTTGTGAAAGTGTTCGAATACGAGATTTGTACGCGTGTTGGCAACTGCGGGGTTTCCCGACAAATTCGCTAAAACAAACCGTTGCACGTGATCTGAGTCCTCTACGGCGAGATGAATGATGAAGTCCTCTGCACCGCCAAGGAAGAACATCTGCACAACTTCGGGCAACTCCCGCATCTCCTGCATGAATTGGGAAAGTTGCTGTCTTGCTCCAGCGCGGAGAGTCACTGAAATTAGAACCTGGAGGCCGAGCCCCAGTGCCTGGGGGTTAACATCCGCCATAAAACCACGGATTACCCCGCGTTGAAGTAGGTTTCGAACGCGGTTTAGGCAGGTCGATTGGGCAATACCAACAGCCTCGGCGAGCTCGGCGTTGCTCTGCCGGGCATTAGCTGTTAGCAGGGCGATGAGTCGACGATCAATATCGTCGAGCTCAACGTGAGAAACATTCTTCATTTTGTCACTCCGTAATGCTGGGTCTATTTGAATTATTGCTCATTTCAACACTAAATGAACGAATAATCTTCGTTTGAACCACCAAGTCTTTCGCTTTCTCACCAAAATGGTGACTGTTAGCGAGCCCTCAGGAGGACAGTGTGCGCGTAGGAATTCCAGCTGAAGTAAAGAATCACGAAGATCGGGTGGCGATCACGCCTGCCGGCGTTTACGAGCTGGTCAAAAACGGTCACGAGGTTTTCATCCAGAGTGGTGCGGGCATTGGATCCGGTTTTTCCGACGCTGATTTTGAAGAGCAGGGTGCGAAGTTGCTTGCCACCGCGGAGGAAGTCTGGGCAAAAGGCGACCTTCTTCTGAAGGTTAAAGAACCAATTGCAAGCGAGTACCACTTGTTGAGGGCAGACCAAACGCTATTTACTTACCTGCACTTGGCCGCGTCCCGCGAATGCACCGATGCTCTGCTCAAGGCCGGCACTACTGCAATCGCCTATGAAACTGTGCAGCTGCCGGATCGATCGTTGCCACTACTGCAGCCAATGAGTGAGGTAGCCGGTCGTCTCAGCGCCCAGATCGGCGCTTACTACCTAATGTCTTCGGTGGGTGGCCCTGGTTTGCTGATGGGTGGTGTACCGGGAACCCCTCGAGCCAAGGTTGTAGTCATCGGTGGCGGTGTCGCTGGCGAGAATGCGGCGCAGATTGCTCTCGGCATGCGCGCCGAAGTGGTCGTGATAGACAGTAATCTCGCAAGGCTTCGCCAACTCGATGCTCTGTATGCTGGCCAAATCCAGACCCGTGCTTCGAGTTCCCTGGAAATTGCCAACCAACTTGAATCCGCCGACCTGGTTATTGGTTCAGTTCTCATCCCGGGGGCAAAAGCTCCAAAGCTGGTCACCGACGCCATGGTGGCAAAAATGAAGCCGGGCTCAGTTCTAGTCGATATTGCAATCGATCAGGGCGGTTGCTTTGAGAATTCGCGCCCGACAACGCACCAGGATCCCACCTATCCAGTTCACAACGCGACTTACTACTGTGTGGCTAACATGCCGGGTGCTGTTCCAGCCGCATCGACGCGAGCACTTACGAATGCAACCCTCCCATACGCGGTTGCGTTGGCAAACAAGGGCGCTCTCAAGGCCATGGCCGAAAATCCTGCACTGGCGAAAGGTCTGAACACCTACGCTGGAAAGGTCACCTACGCCAGTGTCGCGGAGGCATTTGACCTTGACCTTACGGACACCGCAACTATCTTGGCTGCTGCTGAGTAATGCAGTGAATGCCGCCGCCCCTGTCAAAGAGGGGTCTGGCGTCGACAGCGACGATTTTGCGATCTGGGTGGGCCCGCTGCAGGATTTCGCGGGCAACAGCGTCGTTAGGATCATCGAAACCGCACATCACTAAACCGCCGTTCACTAGGTAGTGGTTGATGTAGCTGTAATCGACCCAGCCGTGTTCGTCCCGCAGTTGCAGTGGTGCGGGCACAGCGATGAGTTTGAAGTTGCCTGCGCTTTCTAGCGTGTTGCGAACCTCACGACTGACCTCAAAGTCTGGGTGCTCGGGGTTTTGCTGGTCGTGATACAGGATCGTGTCCTCGTCGCTGAAGCAGGCGACTATGTCAACATGGCCGCGCGTGCCGAATTCGTCGTAATCACGAGTGAGACCCCGCTCGAGCCAAATCGCCTGTTCCGTTCCCAACTTGCGGTGAATTTCCGCTTCCACCTCGGCTTGACTCCACTTCGAGTTGCGTCCCTCGCCCAGTTGCACGGTTTTGGTGAGCAGAACGACCCCGACCCCGTTCACATGCAATCCACCTCCCTCATTGATCAATGGTGAATCGAGTTTTACCGCCTGAACTTGAGAGTTGATGAAATCACCGATGCGGCAGTCCTTTTCCCAGGCTGCCCATGGCTGAGCGCCCCAACCGTTGAAAACCCAATTGACTCCACCGAGCTTTCCACGCATGTTCTCGCTGGTTCCCTTCACGAATGTCGGGCCGATGTCGCGCATCCAGGCATCATCGAGCGGAGCCTCTATCAGGGCGACCCTGCTATCCAGGTAGGTCTTGGCAATTTCCACCGCGGACGGGTCTACAACCATCCAAACTGGTTCAAAGTCGACTATCGCTGCTGCAACATTTGCCCAGGTGCGTCTGGCGGTCTCTTGCTCCTCAACTGACTCGCCCAGCGTGTAGCCGGAGTGCGGCCAGGCCATCCAGGTTCCGGAGTGTGTTTCCCACTCGGCTGGCATCCGCCACGTAGTTCCGTACATTAGTGCGCAACCCCAGCTATGCCGCCGGCTTCACCAGCGCCTGATTCGGCTCTGGGGTTCACCACCGCTTCAACCAGTTTGCCGTAGGTGTCGGGGCGCCTGGTGGCCAGGAATGGAAAGAGGTCTAGCCAATCGCGACGCTGATCAAGGTCCAAATCCGCCACCAGAACCTCGTCGCCCTCTCGGCCGGCCCGCACCAAAATGCGCCCGAACGGATCCGAGATGAAACTGCTTCCGTAGAAGGTGATCGACCCTTCGTTGCCGTAACGGTTTGGAACCACCATGAAGGTTCCGTTCGATATTCCATTGCCTACGATGACTTGCCGCCACAGCGGTTCGGTGTCAAAGTCTGGGTGGTCGGGCTCCGAACCGATGGCCGTAGGGTAGACCAGCACCTCGGCTCCGCGCAGCGAGTAATTGCGCGCGACTTCGGGGAACCACTCGTCCCAGCAGGTTGGTAACCCAAACTTCCCAGGCACGCCAAACTTGGTGAGATCGTAAACCGGATAGGGGTCCGGGCTGGAAGGTCCTGGCGCGAAGTAGCGGTTCTCGTGGTAGCCGGCAGTAACTGGAATGTGCAACTTGGGAGTCTTCGCGATCACTCCAATTTCCGGAGCCACCAGACAGGCAATGTTGAGCCCGCGACCGTCTTGAGACGCAACTTTCGCGAAAAGTGAGATGTGCACAACTAGCCGATAGCGATCGGCCATTTCCTTCGCAAAACGGATGGTGGGTCCCGTCTCCAAATCTTCAGCCAGCGTGTTGGGAACAGCATTAGGCAACGAGTCCGCGAAGTACCGATTCAGTGTCAACTCTGGTAAAAACACGGCGCAAGCGCCATTCTCGGCGGCCATAGCAATGCCACTCTCAAGTACCCGCAGATGTTCGTCTGGGTCAGAGTGCCAGCGCGTTTGTACTAACGCCAAGCGGACCGGCTTGCGAGTATTTGGGTGAACTCTGGAGAGGCTCGGCAACGCGGGGGAAACGGTGAGTTTCATTAGGCCTCCATTTCATCAAGCAGGTTGGTGAGTTCGGCGATAGTAGTCAGCGGGTTGATGATGGCAAACCGCATCATGGTTTCACCACCGTGCGAACTTGGAACAGCAAATGCGGTACCAGTCAGGAGCATTCGGTCGCTCCAGTCTTGGTAGTCGTTGGGACCCCAACCAAGCCGGCGAAATGCCACAATCGACAAATCGGGATTGCGCATAAGTTCGAAATTTGGACGGCTCTGGATTTCCTCGGCGATGGCCTTTGCAACCGCGATGTTCTGCTCGACGGCGGCTCTGTAAGCGGCAACTCCATGGCTTGCCAAGCTAAACCAGAGCGGGAGTCCTCTCGGGCGTCGCGTGAGGTTCATGGCGTAGTCACTGGGATTCCAGTCGTCGGCATCGGTGAGCGGGACAAGGGATTCACCGTGCTGGGTGTGAGCCGCCTTCCCCCAACTGGGTTCCCGGTAAACCAAGGCACAAGCATCGAAGGGCGCGTATAGCCACTTGTGCGGGTCAACGATGAACGAGTCGGCCAGCTCAGCGCCAGCGAATAGGTGGCGAGCCGATTCACTCAGGATGCCCGCCAGCCCATATGCGCCATCGATGTGGAACCAAATTCCGTGTTGCTGCGCCACCTGACCGACCTCGTCCAGGCGATCTACAGTCCCAAAGTTTGTCGTTCCAGCCGTCGCGACAATAGCGAAGACCGAGTTCTCTTCGACCTGGCCCAAAATCTCACGCGTGGCGTTTCCTCGCATCCGACCCTCAGAGTCAACCGGAACGGGGACAAGTTCGATATCCATTACGCGTGCCGCTGCCTTCAAAGATGAGTGTGCTTCGGCGGTGCAGATTAACCGCCATCTGGCGGGTTGGTTCTGTCCTGACTCACGCAAAAGCTCTTGAGCTCGGTATCTGGCCGCCACCAGTGCAGAGAGGTTGCCTAGAGTTCCTCCCTGGACGAAAACCCCTCCCGCGGTTTCTGGCAACCCAACCTCGGCTGCTAGCCAGGCCAGAACCTGATTTTCAGCGAAGACTGCACCGGATCCCTCGAGCCACGAACCACCGTAGATAGATGAGGCGGATACTACGAGATCAAAGAGCGAGGAGGCTTCCGTCGGTGCGCAAGGTATGAAAGACAGGTAACCGGGGTGATCTACTGAGAGGCAAGCCGGTGCAAGTATTTCCGTAAAAGTTTCGAGGGCTTTTAGGCCACCTAGCCCGTGTTCGGTAATGGTTTGCCCGGCCGCTTCAAGTAGTTGTTCGGGGGTACTTGCCAGGTCAAGTGGAGCGGGATTCAGATCCATCCGATACCGCGCGTAGTCGAGCACTCGCTCGCGTAGTTCAAGAGTTTCGGGACCTCGACTGTGCATTGGGGTCAGGCCAGTTGGCTCCATCTTGCGGTCTCCTTCGACCACACCAGATTACTCCGCCGCTTCGGCTGCTATCTGTTCGTGCACCTTCACCATGTCTAGGTCGCGCACTGCAGCGATGAGTTCCTCTAGACCCTGGCCAGGAAGAGCGCCGGGGCGATTGTAAAGAAGAACGTTTTCACGAAAAACCATCAATGTTGGAATAGAGGAAATCCCTGCCTGATCGGCCAGCTCACGCTGCTCCTCGGTGTTCACTTTGCCGAAGCTGATATCTGGGTGCTTTTCTGAAGCCTCTTCGAAGATAGGGCCGAACATCCGGCACGGGCCGCACCATTCTGCCCAGAAATCAACGATGGTGATGCCATCGCCGCTGACGCTTTCCGCGAAGTTTTGATTCGTGAGCTCTACGGTTGCCACTTTGTTCCTAACCCTGCTTTTTGGTGAGTTGCGTCACCAAGATACCCGAGATAACCAACACCCCACCGATGGTCTGTATTCCGTCTATCGTCTCGCCGAGCCAGAGAAAACCGAACACGAACGCAAAGAGTGTCTCCGCCGTGCTAACCACACCCATCACGGTGGCACTCAGATGACGCAGCCCGGCGAACGCGAAGAACAGTGGCAGAAACGAACCGAAGGTTCCGAGCCAAATGAGCGCAAGCCAGGTGGGCACCGTGCTTCCCGCAAGATTGCCACCCAGGTCGAGCATCGCAGTCAGGTCAGGAAATTGATCTGGGCCGGGACGTTTGACGACCAGCCAGAATGCGGATGCAATCCACATGGCGTGAAACAGCGTGCTGAATGAGTCGCGGCGGCGTTGAATTCGATCGCCCGTGATGAAGTAGACGGTGACCGACACCGCGCAGAGTAGCCCGAAAAATACGCCGAGGCCATCGAGTGTGCTGTTCCAGATTTTGCCGACAATCACCATTCCGGCGACCACTAGCGCTACACCCGTCCAAAGTCCGCGCGCGGGTCTTTCTTTGAACAGGAACCAAGAGGCAAGCGGGATCATAACTATGGCGGTGTACTCGAAGAGAAGGGTGATGCCAACTGGGATCCGGGACACAGACTCCGTGTATGCCCAAATCATGACGGCGATGCCTATGACACCAAAGAGCGCAAACTTGGCGATTTCGTCTCTGCGTATTTTCAGCGCCGATGGGTTTGTGGCAGCAACAATCACTCCAGCGATCAACGCGGTACTTGCGGTTCGAATCAGAACCAGTAGCGACGGGTCAATTCCCGACTGGACTAAAACCTTTGATGTGCTCGCGTTGAGCCCGAAGAGGAGGGTCGCCAGCACCGCGAAAGTGAACCCGAGTGCGGGTCGCTGCTTGAAGGCCATTTAGCGTTTTGCCCCGGTCCCATCGACAGCAAACTGCTCAATCTCTGCAAGCTCCGATGGAGTCCAAGCCTTTGCGGCGAGCGCTTGATAGTTGTTCTCCAACTGCTGGACAGAACTGGCACCGATGAGGGCGCTGGTGACCTGAGGATGGCGCAAACACCAACTGATGGCTAGTTGAGCCAGAGTCTGGCCGCGCTCCTGGGCAATCCGGTTCAGGGAATTGGCGCGATCCAGATATTCGTCATCGATCGAGTCTGGTTTGAGGTACTTGGCGCGAGCCGCTCTCGAGTCCTTGGGGATCCCCTTGAGGTAGCGGTCAGTGAGCAACCCCTGTGCCAAGGGGCTGAATACAATCGAACCAACTCCAAGCTGGCCTAGAACATCGAGCAATCCGGAACGTTCTATTGTTCGATCAAACATGTTGTAGCGCGGCTGATGAATCAGCAGCGGGACGCCCATCGAGGCAAGTATCTCTTTGGCTTGGCGGGTCGCTTCAGGGGAGTAGTTGCTAATGCCCACATAGAGCGCTCGGCCACTCTGGACGGCGGTCGCCAGCGCTCCCATGGTTTCTTCTAGCGGTGTGCGTGGGTCAAACCGGTGGCTGTAAAAGATGTCGACGTATGGAATCCCCATCCGATTGAGGCTCTGGTCGAGACTTGCCAGAAGGTACTTTCTCGAAC
>JACCDQ010244282.1_pt1 | contig 10498 bp, 10 predicted proteins | sample 7446031 | NCBI WGS metagenome assembly JACCDQ01 (sample SAMN15323442, study PRJNA562643) | freshwater metagenome | isolation source: river surface water | place: USA:Blue River Watershed | collected 2017-08-17
CGTGCCGCCAAGTGTTGGACTGGCTTGTTGCACAGGGATCAGGATTTTTCCGCCGGCGAGGAAGCTGCCTTCCTGTCCGCTGATGGCCATCACATTCGGCTCGGCCAGGATCTTCACCAGTCCATCCTTCTTTTCAGCTTCGATGGCAATCTGGGTGCCAGACGCACGGGTGATGTTGGCCTTGCCCGCAAGTTGACCGGTCAGGAAATTGGACAGCAGGTTATAGGTCCACATGCCGTTGGACGGTCCGCCAGTGACGCTGGCACCGAGCTTGTCGATGAGTGATTTCGACACTTCGGCGATCTTCACTTCCAGCATCACCTGCTGAGCGCTGGTGACGGTCAACAGGTTGACCACACGCACTTGCGCCAGCTGCAGGTTGGTTTGCTGCCCAAAAGTGGTCTGCGTCGTATTGGCTAGTCCCTCCTGCTGCGCGTTCTGACTCATGACTGCCGGCTGACGCACATAGGCTTGTGCCAGTTCCACGGCTCGGGCTATCGCGACCGCATCGGACACCGAGCCGGACAAGACCAGGCTGTCGGCGGCCGCAGTGACGCGGATGTCCTTCTCTTCCGGCATCAGCTCCTTGAAGGTGTTCTGCAAGCCGGCCGGATCCATCGTGACGGCCACATCGATCACACTGCAAGTGCCACGCTTGCCCTGCAAGATCATGTTGGTGGTGCCCACTGCCACGCCCAGCAAATACAAGGTCTCGGGTGACACCAGCATCGCTTGAGCGACGTTCGGGTTGCCCAGCGTGCGGTTCGTCACCGGATCGGGCAGCTTCAGCAGTGTCGATTTTCCGATCGGCAGAATGATCTTGGCCGGCGAAGCGACTTCGCCGTTGCAAGTCAGCCCTGGCATGGTGGTCTTGGGCGTGGCGGCGACCTGGCCGCCGACGGCTTGCTGTGCGTGGGCCGGTGTGACGGTCATGGCCACAGCGGCGACCATGGCAGCTGCGCGGCGCATCGTTGATGCGGTGGTTATGGTGTTATTCATCGCGATTGCCTCCCTGGTATGGCCGGTCTCAGTAGCATTCCTGCGAATTGCGCAGGCCGTTGATGACGCCGACGCACGGTGCCTGGGGCACGTCGACAGCGGCCGGAGCGGCAGCGACGGGGGCAGGTGCGGCCGAGCTGCCTTCCGCCTTGGTACTGGTCTGCGCGACCTTGGTCATGTTGCCCTTGACCTTGTGCGCGACTTTTTTCGGCCCTGACTTCGCAGGGGCAGTCGCAGTCTTCTTCTCGTCTGGCTTGCCCTGCTCTTTCAGGTCGAGCAGGGTCGCCTTGGTGACGCCGGTAGTCGTGGTCTCGCTCGGGTCGATCTGGTTACGGAGTACCAGCGACAGGTTGCCTACGCTGCGCGCGAGGTCGATCTTCTCCGCTTCTTCCGGCGTGACTTCGAGGGTCACCGCATTCACCACGCGCGGTTTCGTTTCGTCTCGACTGGCTTCCTGTGCAACCGCCAGCACCAGGATATGTTCGAGCACGATCTTCGAGATCGCCTGGTCCTTGTTGCTGTTGCGTTCACCATCCTTCTGCGTGTTGACGATGATGTCGACGTAATTGCCCGGCAGCGCGAAGCCTGCCACCCCGATCACGTCGTTGACGCGCACCGTGATCGCGCGTCGCCCTTCACCAATCACGGCAGACAAGCCACCTTGGGTTCCCATGGGCGCGAGCTTGGCTTCGAGGATGGGTTCACCTCGCTGCAGCGCCGATCGCACGACGCGGTCTTGCAGTTTCTTCGGATCGTCAACAGCGCCGCTGGGTACGCTGCCTGATGGCCAATCGACGACCTTGACCATTTCTGGCGCGATGCGCTGCCCGAGGCTGATTTCTGTCGCAGCGACCGCCACACGAGTGACGCCCGTGGCTGATTGCCGGTTGAGCCATTTCGAGGCCAGCATCACGGCGATCAGCCCGGACACGATGGCGACGGCAAGTACGACTAATGTTCTAGTGTTCTTCATATTGCCTCCAGCTCTCAGGTATTCGAGGCCTGGTTGTTGGCGCCTGACCAGTAATGGCGCCTCTCGACCCTGCCCGCATGGTTCAGTGTCGAATCAGGGCAAGCCCCCGACGACGGGACTGAATGCGCCCGGCAGCCACTGTCCAACCGCAATCACCGCCAGCGCGATCACGGCGGCAATCGCAGATCCCATCAGCGCATATTCGATCGCCGTCGCTCCCTGCTCGTCGGCAGCAAACGCTGCAATGCGTGTTGCGGTTTGCTTCATGGCTGCCTCTCGTTTCCTTGACCTTGTTTTCACAGCAGTGCGGCAAACGTGCCCAGCGCAATCACCACGCCATACGGGATCATTTGCCTGCCTGCTTCTGCCGGCACGCTTGCCGGCCCCTGTTGCCTGGCGCGCCGTGCCGACCTGACCTGCCACTGCAGCACCAGCCAGGAAAGCAAGCTGGTCTCCTTTTTCAGCGCCATCACCACCAGCGCCCATGCCCCGCCGATCAGGCAAGTCAGTAGCGCGATATCGATGGCTACCCATGGGCCTGCATACATGCCGATCACGGCCATCAGCTTCACGTCGCCTGCCGCCATGCCCTTGACCAGGTACAGCGGCAGGAATACGCCGAAGCCGACTGCTGCGCCGTACAGGCATTCGCGGAGACCGATGCCATCCGGCGCGAAGGCCGCCAGCATCAAGGCCGCCGCCGCACTGCCGGCGACCAGCCAATTGGGAATGCGCCACGAGGTCCAGTCCGTCCATGCGGCGACGGAGACAGTGATGGCGAGCGCGACCAGGCTACTGAAAGGAATCGTTTCATGTGCCAGGAGGTTCATCGCATTCGCCTTCGTCTCGTGGAGGTGCGGGCTGGGTTTTCGTCAGCAGCTTTCCCGCTTACGGGAGCTTGCTGTTGACGGTCGTGAAGGCGGTATTGATCTTGTCGCCGAGCGCCACGACGATGGCGACGATGACGGCTGCAATCGCGGCAACGAACAGGCCATACTCGACTGCGGTCGCACCTTGCTCGTCATGCCAGAACTTGCGCGCGCGATCTGCGATGCGGAGTGAGTTTGTTTTGATGTCGTTCATGTTTTCTCCGTAGGGACAAGAATCTTCGCGGGTGGAGCAAGGCGCCGGTAACGACGCCTGCTCGCACGGGCGAACTTTCAAGACGATCAGGGCAGCTTGGAATTGATGGTGGTGAAGGCCGTATTGATCTTGCCGCCCAGGGCCACGACGATTGCGACGATCACGGCAGCGATTGCTGCAACGAACAGGCCGTATTCAACGGCGGTCGCACCCTGTTCATCTTTGGCAAAATCCTTGATGTGTTTAGCGAGGAATTTCATGTTTGCTCTCCAATCTGATTGAATGAATGGCTTCGGTACCTGGGATCGCCGCCGCGCTGTGCCACTATCGAGACTGCTTGGGGGTTTCCCGCCATCTGACAAAATGTTGCCGGTTTGTCATTGGTTGCAGTGTCGTTGCGAATCAGGCAAAACGGAATAGTGCAAATGTACTAATTGCCGTTGTGTTATTTCCACATACCTTGTTTTTCAAGGATTAAAGGCGTCAGTAATTACTTACCTTTAGTGCAATCTTTTCGGAAAAATTTGATTTATGACAAGTTTGAAAGGTCCTGCAGGCTTGTTTCCCGGCGAAAATCCCCCCAGACCCAGCAACAGGACAACACGACATGAAAAGCACTGACCTGCGTCGCCCCACCAAGAAAGCCGAATCCGCTTCCTGTTGCGGCGGCCATGCGCATGACCACGACCATGCGCCGGCAGCGACCGCCGTCGACAAGCCGTATACCGATCCGGTGTGCGGCATGAAGGCCGCGGCGAACCCGGAGAAGATGGCCACCTACGATGGCCAGACCTACTACTTCTGCAGCACGGGTTGCGTCACCAAGTTCAACGCCAACCCACTGCGTTACCTCGATCCCGAACGCAAGGCGGCAGCGGCCGCGGCCGCCGCCGCTGCAATGCCGGCAAATGCGATCTACACCTGCCCGATGGATCCGGAGATACGGCAAGTCGGCCCGGGCACCTGCCCGATTTGCGGCATGGCGCTCGAACCCATGCACGCGACGCTCGAAGAAGACACGACCGAGCTCGATGACATGACGCGCCGCTTCTGGCTCAGTCTCGTGTTGTCGCTGCCGCTGTTGTTAATCGCCATGGGCGACCTGATCGGCTTCGATGCATCAGCCATCTTCGGCATGCAAGGCAACGCGTGGCTGCAAGGCGTGCTGGCGACGCCGGTCGTGTTGTGGTTCGGCTGGCCCTTCCTGGAGCGCGGCGCACATTCGTTCAGAACGGGCCATCTCAACATGTTCAGCCTGATCGCCGTCGGCGTGATGGCAGCCTGGCTGTTCAGTGTCGTGGGCTTGCTGTTCCCCGGCGCGTTGCCGGATGCATTCAAGATGCACGGCATGCCACCGCTGTATTTCGAAGCGGCCGCCGTCATCGTGTCGCTGGTGCTGCTCGGACAAGTGCTGGAATTGCGCGCACGCCTGCGCACCAACGCCGCCGTGAAAGCGTTGCTGGCGCTGGCGCCGACAAACGCCATTCGTATCGCCGCCGATGGCAGCGAAAAGGAAGTGCCGCTCGATCAGGTGCGCATCGGCGACCTGCTGCGCGTAAAGCCGGGCGCCAATGTGCCGGTCGATGGCTCGGTGACCGAAGGCGAATCGAGCGTCGATGAATCGATGCTGACCGGCGAACCCATGCCCGCACTCAAGGGCGTCGGCAGCAAGGCCGTGGCCGGCACCGTGAACCAGAAAGGCAGCTTCGTGATGCGTGCCGAAAAAGTCGGCGCCGATACGCTGTTATCGAAGATCGTGGATCTGGTAAACCAGGCCGGGCGTTCGCGCGCGCCGATACAGAAACTCGCCGATCGCGTGTCGGGCTGGTTCGTGCCGGCGGTGATCGTGGCGGCCGTGCTCGCCTTCATCACATGGGCCATGTTCGGCCCGTCACCGGCACTGGCCAATGGCCTGGTCGCTGCGGTGTCAGTGCTGATCATCGCCTGCCCTTGCGCCCTGGGCCTGGCGACACCGATCTCGATCACGGTCGGTATCGGCCGCGGCGCGCGTGAAGGCGTGCTGATCAAGGATGCCGAAGGTCTGGAATTGATGGAGAAAGTCGACACCGTGGTGGTCGACAAGACGGGCACGCTGACCGAGGGCAAACCCAAGGTGCAGCAGGTGGTCGCCATGGAGGGCTTCGATCGCGACAATGTCGTGGTGCTGGCGGCGGCGTTGGAGAAGTCCAGCGAACACCCGCTGGCGCAGGCCATCCTCGCCCACCTGCAAGCGCAATCACTGCCGCTGCTGACGGTGCAGGACTTCACCTCCGTCACCGGCAAGGGCGTGCGCGGCGCCATCGACGGCAATACCATACTGCTCGGCACCTCACTGCTGCTGCAGGAAGCTGGCATCGCAACGACGGCGCTGGACGCGAAAGCGGACGAGCTGCGTGCGATCGGCCAGACCGTGATGTTCGTCGCCGTCGGTGGCAAGCTCGCGGGCCTGATCAGCGTGGCCGACTCGATCAAGCCGGAAAGCCGCGAAGCGATTCGCATGCTGCACGCCGATGGCGTGAAGATCGTGATGATGACCGGTGATAACGCCCGGACCGCGAAAGCCGTGGCCGCTTCGCTCGGCATCGACAGCGTGCACGCCGAAGTGCTGCCCGAAGAAAAATTCCGGCACGTGCAAGCCTTGCAGCAGCAAGGGCGAATCGTTGCGATGGCCGGCGATGGCATCAATGATGCGCCGGCACTGGCTGAAGCCAGCGTCGGCATTGCGATGGGCACCGGCACCGATATCGCCATGAACAGCGCGCGCATCGTGCTGGTGAAAGGCGACCTGCGCGGCATTGCAAAGGCACGTCATTTGTCGCGTCTGACCATGCGCAACATTCGCCAGAACCTGTTCTTCGCGTTCATCTACAACTTCGTCGGCGTGCCGGTGGCGGCGGGTGTGCTGTATCCGTGGCTGGGTCTGCTGCTGTCGCCGATGATCGCCAGTGCGGCAATGAGCTTGTCGTCGGTCTCGGTGATCGCCAACGCACTGCGACTGCGGGCAGTCAAACTCTGAGCCTGCACCTGCGATGACATCGCCACCGCGCAAGGAAAAAGCCGCGCATGCGACATCGCAGTCGCATGCAAGGCTGTTCTATGCGCTGTGGCCCGATGCAGCGACGTGCGATGCGCTCGCCGCGTTGCAGGCACATGTACGTGGCCGCAAGGTCGCGCCAGTCAACCTGCACCTGACGCTGGCCTTCCTCGGCAGCCAGCCGCGCGCTTCATTGCCACTACTCGACAGCTTGCTGGACAAGCTGCCTGAGCAGCGCTTCGCGCTGGCCATCGACAGCTACGGCTATTTCAGCAAAGCGCGCATTGCCTGGGCTGGCCCGTCATCGATGCCGGATCCGCTGCTCTGGGTATACAACGCGATGGTGAATGCGCTCGATGAAGCGCAGGTGGTCTACAAATCCTCGGGTGGCTTCCGGCCGCATGTGACGCTGGCGCGCGATGCGGAGTGCATCGCCCCGGGAGTCGCGCCTTCACCGGCCATCGTCTGGCCAGTGACTAACATCGCGCTGGTGGAGTCGGTACCCGTGCAGGGCGGCGTGCATTACGAATTGCTGGCCACCCGCACACTGGCGTGAACGGCAGCGCGCTTGTTCAGCCAGCCGCTTGGTCGGCATCCTCGTCAGCAGTCTCGTCGGCATCCTTGTCGGCAGCCTCGGCGAGGTTGCGCAATACATGGCCGGCCGCGACAAAGCCGAAGCTGGCCGTCACCACCACTGCCGAACCATAACCGGCGCAATTGATGCCAGTGATGCCGGTCATGCCGGCGTTCGATGGCTTGGACTGTCCTGCACTGTCCTCGGATGCGTCGTCGTCATCCACCTCGCACACCTCCGGCTGGCGCAATGGCTCGGAAGACCACACGGCGTCGATATGAAACTTGTGGCGACGGTCGCGCGGAAAACCATGCGCTGCACGCAAGCGCTTGCGCACGCGCGCCAGCAAGGGCTCTTGCTCGGTGCGCGACAGGTCGCACACCTCGATGCGGGTCGGATCAACCTGCCCGCCCGCGCTGCCAATGGTCACCAGCGGAATCCGGTGCTGTCGGCAATGGACGATCAGCGCGACCTTGGCTTTCGCATTGTCAATCGCATCGATCACATAGTCATAGCGACCCGGCGGCAGCAGCTGTGGCACATTGTCCGGATCGATGAACTCTTCGACTTCGCCGACTTCACAATACGGATTGATCTGCGCAATCCGCTCGCGCAACGCGCCGACCTTGGCCATGCCGAGGGTATCGGTCAGGGCATGGATCTGGCGGTTCACGTTCGACTCGGCCAGGTGGTCGAGGTCGATCATGGTGATCTTGCCGATGGCGGTACGGGCCAGTGCCTCGACGGCCCAGGAACCGACGCCGCCGACGCCGATCACGCAGACATGCGCCGTACGAAACGCGGCCAGCGCCGCATCGCCATACAGGCGCGCAATACCGCCGAAGCGGCGCTCGAAGTCGATGTCTGCCGCCGGGACGGCTGGCTCACCGCTAGCATGAGCTGCCTTGCCGTCGGCTGCCTTGCCGTCAGCTGAAAGAGTGACAATGGGAAGTACGCTGGACATGCGCGCATTTTAACGGACGCCAATACTTTGCCGGGCTTAAACTAACGTTCTTGTTCCTCCTGACACGCATCGTGCCCCACCTGACTCCGCTGTTACGCCTGATTGCCATCGCCGTGACGGCCCATGTCGCGCTGGCGGCGGCCCGGGTCACGACCTCGCTATATGCGCTGTCGCTGCACGCGTCGGAATTCACGGTCGGCTCCCTGATTGCCTTGTTCGCGCTGTTTCCGATGCTGCTGGCCGTCAGCATAGGCCGCCTGATCGATCGTATTGGCGTGCGCAAGCCGCTGATGGCCGGATGCGCCGCCGCCACCAGCGGCGTGTTGCTGGCCGCGCTGGTGCCCGGTATCGCCGTGCTGTACCTGGCGGCGATCCTGATCGGCACCGGCTTCACGGCCATCTTCATCGGCGCCCAGCATGCGGTCGGCACGCTGTCGCCGCCGGGCGAACGGGCCGCGCATTTCAGTCAGCTGTCGCTGGGCTTTTCGATTTCCGCGTTCACCGGGCCCCTGATCGCCGGCTTTGCGATCGACCATCTCAGCCATGCCGCCGCTTATCTCGCCTGTGCGCTGTTCACCTTGCTGGCCTTCGGGCTGACGGCCAGTGGCGTACTGCCCGAGCTGCCGGGCCATGGTAAAGAACGCAAGGCGCGAGAAGGCGGCGCGTTCACGCTGCTGTTCGATCGCGAGCTGCGCGGCGCCTACCTGGTCGGCATCCTGCTGGCCGCTGCCTGGGACATGTTCACCTTCGTGACGCCGATACACGGCACGCAGCTCGGCCTGTCGGCTTCGCGCATCGGCATGATCCTCGCGACCTTCTCGGCGGCCACCTTCCTGGTGCGCCTGGCGATGCCAGCGATCGTGCGCCGTTATCATGAATGGCAGGTGCTGACCGGGGCGCTGTGCCTGGCCACCGCCTGCTACCTGCTGCTGCCTTTCATGCAGCAGGCATGGAGCATGGCTGCAGTAGCGGCGGCGCTCGGCCTCGCGCTCGGTACCAGCCAGCCGAACGTGCTGGCGCTGCTGCACGCAGGCGCGCCGCCCGGTCGGGGCGCGGAAGCGATCGGAATTCGGGCTACCATAGGCAATGCGAGTGCGGTATCGCTGCCGCTGGCCTTCGGCGCCGCGGGCGCGACGCTGGGACTGTTCGCCGTCTTCTGGGGACTGGGGCTGGTGATCGCCACCGGCATTCCCGTGGCTGCCCGCCGCGCGCTGCGCGTGGGCCGCGAGGCTGCAGCGGAGGCGAAGGCTCGCAACGATCAACGCATTGATGAACGACTGACCACGGAAAAGACCGGAAACCCATGACAAAGAAGATTTCCATCGCCGACCTGCGCCGCGACTACAGCCACCACCAGTTGTCCGAAAGCGACGTGGACCCGGATCCGATCAAACAGTTTGCGAGCTGGTTCCATGAAACACTCGAGGCCGAGCTGCCGGAGCCGAACGCGATGAGCCTGGCCACGGTGGACGGCGAGGGCAAGCCTTCGTTGCGCATTGTGCTGCTCAAGGATGTTGACGAGCGCGGCTTCACCTTCTACACCAACTACCAGAGCCGCAAGGGCGAGCAGCTGCTGCAGAATCCGCATGCGGCACTGACCTTCCACTGGGTAGAACTGGAGCGCCAGGTGCGCATCGAGGGCATCGTCGAGCGCGTGGACGAAGCCGACAGCGAAGCCTATTTCAATGTGCGACCGCTGAAGAGCCGGCTGGGCGCCATCGCATCGGCGCAGAGCCGGCCGATTGCGAGTCGCGAAGCCCTCGAACAACAATTCGCCGACGCCGAACGCCAGTTCGGCGAGGCTCCGCCGCGTCCTGCGCACTGGGGTGGGTATCGCCTGAAGCCGACCTGGATCGAGTTCTGGCAAGGCCGCCGCTCCCGGCTGCATGACCGCGTTGCCTATACGCTGGGCAGCGACGGGCAATGGCAGCGGGAACGCCTGCAGCCCTGATCCAGACCGGGGCGGTGTCGCATTATTCCAGAGCAAGCACCGCTCGAAGTTAGATTAATGTCAACACAAGCTTCCGCGCCGGGCTGCATAGTCCGCCGCGGGAGGTGCGATGTTCTGGCAAAGAAAGCTCGAGCAATGGGTTGACGCCATGCGCACGCGCGCGACGCTGCCGCTGCGCCTGCAGTTGTGGAACGGCCGGCATTTCGACTTCAGCGCACGTACGCCCGAGGTCACGATACGGGTGCCCACCCCGTCGTCACTAACCTACCTGCTGAACCCGACACTGGACAATCTCGGCCGCGCCTATGTCGAAGGCAAGCTCGAGGTCGAAGGCCACCTGCGGGCCGTCATCGAAGTTGCCAATGCGCTAGCCGAGCAAGGCTTCACGCACGGCAGCCGGCTGGGCCAGCTGTTCCAGCCGCGCGCGCACTCGCGCAAGCTGGATGCATCGGCGATCCAGTATCACTACGACGTCTCCAATACGTTCTACCAATGCTTCCTGGACCCGAACATGGTCTATTCCTGCGCGTACTACGCGTCGGGCACGGAAGACCTGGCGACGGCGCAGATCAAGAAGATCGACCATATCCTTAACAAGATCCAGGTCAAGCCCGGCGAGCACCTGCTCGACATAGGCTGCGGCTGGGGCGCGCTGGTGATACGCGCCGCCGAGCGCTTTGGCGCACGCTGCACCGGCATCACGCTGTCAAAGAACCAGCATGCGCTGGCCACCGAGCGGGTCGCGGCAGCCGGCCTGTCAGACCGTGTACGCATCGAACTGGTGGATTACCGCGATATCGATGGCCGCTTCGATCGCATCACCAGCGTCGGCATGTTCGAGCACGTGGGGTTGAAGAATTTGCCGCTGTACTTCTCGCGCATGCGCGACTTGCTGGCCGACGAAGGGCTGGCGATGAATC
>JACCDQ011685948.1_pt1 | contig 10496 bp, 9 predicted proteins | sample 7446031 | NCBI WGS metagenome assembly JACCDQ01 (sample SAMN15323442, study PRJNA562643) | freshwater metagenome | isolation source: river surface water | place: USA:Blue River Watershed | collected 2017-08-17
AACGATGTATACACGAAATTACGATAAGGGTCAGCTGACGTTCCAATATCAAAACCATCCGCAATCAAATACTGCGTCGAAATCGCAACGGCCTTCATATCTACTTTACCTGATAAATACAGGTAAGTTCCCAACAAATTTCCGTGACGATTTTCCTCGGCGGTCCAACTGCGAATCCACTTCACCCATCCATTTTCTTGATCCAAATAATCCACGGAATCCATGCCCAACAACCAAGACTCATACGTAGGCAAGGCCTCTTCGGTGATGGTATCACCAATTAAAACCGCCCAATAATCATAAGGCAATTCATTCGCAGCCTCTTGCAACAATTTCACCTCCTCGAAGAAATTCTCCTTCGTAGAATCTGGAAGCATATCGGCGGGTTGCCAGTTGGAGTCAATCGGATTTAAAAAATCCTTCATGTAGCCATCCATGTTTTTGGCTAGCTCCGACATAACTTCTAAACGCGTGTGAAATTGAGACATAATTCGATTGGTTAACAAAATGAGCTATGAAGATACACAAAAAATCAAGATTTTGGCTGAAAATGCGCAAAATCAAGACCCTTATCATCAATTTTTAGCACATATGCATTTTTATATGCCGGCGAAAACCAATCCCCTAAGTTGTAATAGTTAATTCCCTTGCCCAAATCAAAAGCAATGGGATGGTGACGATGTCCGAAAACATAAGCTTCAATCGAACGATTCTCCCGTTGGTCGAGCGCAAAACGCTCCCGAACAGCGGCTAAAATGTAATCTGTCTCCGGATCAAAAGGAACTTCCCCCGCTTTGATGGTTGAACTCTTTCGAGTACCCGACCATGCATGTGCTAAACCCACGCCTAAATCCGGATGTAACCATCGGAATAAGAATTTTGCCAATGGATTGACAAATACCTTTTTCAAAGCCTTGTAGCCATAATCCCCAGGCCCCATTCCATCGCCATGCCCCATACAAATACGTGTGGTTTTAGTAGCAAACTGAAACTCAAATTCAGTTGGCTCAAAATAGATACGAGCCCCTAACTCCTCCACGAAGTAATCCTTCATCCATAAGTCATGATTCCCAACGAAGATATGTAAACGAACACCTCGATCAGCTAATTCAGCCAAAGCACCCAGAATTCGAACAAAACCCTTAGGGACTACCTTTTTGTATTCAAACCAGAAATCGAATACATCGCCCAATAAAAAAAGATCACTGACATCTGATTCCACACGTTTTATCCACTCAATCAGCACAGCCTCCCGAGCACGCGAAGTGGAAGCATCTGGAAATCCCAAGTGCATATCCGATAGGCAATAAACTTGTTTCCCTGGGGGAATAATGATTGACTTCATAAATAGCAAAAATGGGGAGGGAATACCCACCCCATTCGGTTAATCTTCTTTCTTTGGACTACGTTTTCTCGGCGCCGGCTTCTTCTTTTCAGCGGGCTCCTCTTTCACAACAGCTGGCTTTTTGGCAGCGCGCTTTTCAGTCTCAGCTAATTCCCGCTCATCCTTCGCATCTTGTCGCTTCTTTTCCGTCTCACCTTTAATGAACTCTTGATAAGAGGTCAATTGCTCAAAGGGTCTTGGCCCTACTAATTCTTCCAAATCACTTTGGAACAACACTTCCTTCTTTAATAATTGCTCCGCCAAAATCGTCAACTTATCCTTTTTCGACGTCAATAATTTCTTCGTACGCGCATAAGCCTCCGAAATGATTTTGCGCACTTCCTCATCAATCTCACGTGCCGTGGTCTCCGAATAAGGCTTACTAAACTGATAATCAGAGCCTTTGGAATCGTAATACGAAATATTGCCCAACTTATCATTCATCCCGTATACGGTCACCATCGAATAAGCTAATTTGGTAATTCGCTCCAAATCATTTTGAGCACCCGTCGATATTTTACCAAACACGATCTCCTCTGCAGCACGACCACCTAAGGTTACGCACATCTCATCCATCAACTGCTCAGTACGGTATAAAAACTGCTCTTTCGGTAAGTATTGCGCATACCCTAAGGCAGCCACCCCACGAGGGACAATCGATACCTTAACCAAAGGATTCGCATGCTCCAAGAACCAGCCTGCAATCGCATGACCCGCCTCATGATAAGCTACAATCTTCTTCTCCAATGGATTAATAATCTTATTCTTCTTCTCTAAACCTCCAATCACACGGTCCATCGCCTCTTGGAAATCATCCATATCCACAGCCGTTTTACTACGACGCGCAGCAATCAAAGCGGCCTCATTACACACATTGGCAATTTCAGCTCCTGCAAAACCTGGAGTTTGCGCAGATAATTCCTTTGGATCAATATCCGCCGCTAATTTTAGCGGCTTCAAGTGTACTTTAAAGATCGCTTCCCGACCAATAATATCGGGCTTATCAATAGAAATTTGGCGATCAAAACGACCTGGACGCAATAAAGCCGCATCCAATACATCCGGACGGTTCGTTGCCGCCATGATGATAATCCCAGAATCCGTCGCAAATCCATCCATCTCCACCAAAAGGGAGTTCAATGTATTCTCACGCTCATCATTAGAACCCGGCATTTGACCTCTTCCACGCGAGCGACCCACCGCATCAATCTCATCGATAAAGATGATACACGGTGCTTTTTCTTTCGCTTGCTTAAACAAATCACGGACACGCGCCGCACCAACCCCCACAAACATCTCCACAAAATCAGAACCTGAAAGTGAGAAAAATGGAACTCCTGCCTCGCCCGCTACCGCTTTCGCCAATAAGGTTTTACCGGTTCCCGGAGGGCCTACCAATAAGGCACCCTTCGGAATTTTACCCCCTAAATCAGTGAATTTCTTCGGAAATTTCAAGAACTCGACAATCTCCTGGATCTCCTCTTTGGCCTCATCTAAACCTGCCACATCATCAAACGTAACACGCACTTTGGACTCCCCTTCGATTAACGTCGCTTTGCTCCGACCAATGTTAAACAGTTGGCCGCCACCGCCGCCACCGCCACCCATGCGGAAAAACAAGAAATAAAAACTCAAGCCCATTAAGATGAAAAAGCCCCACGTTCCCAACCAATCCAAGGGACCAGTACGCGTCTCCGGTGTAGCAAAAATGCGCTCATTACGCGGAAAATCTTTTTGACGCTCCTCTAGAAAATGCTCAAATCCTTCTTTGGAAATGATCGGAAATTCAAAGTGTGGGCCTTGATTGACAGAGACCAACCCTTGAGGGGATTTTTTAAAGTACTTAGATACGAAAGCTGGCTTTAAACTTACTTCAACCAACTTATCATTTACAATTACGACCGATTGCACTTCCTTCTGAATCACCATGGATTCAAACTGACGCTGATCGATCGACTGCAACGTATGCTGTTTCGTAAAGAAAAACATACTCACCATTGCAATAACAAGACCGATGATCATCCAACTTTGCATTCCACCGGCCGGCTTTTTCGGCATGCGGGGTTGAATTCCAGAACGTCTTGGGTTTTTACTATTACCTTGTTTTGCCATTAGAATAATTTGTTTGGGCTATTAACACTAAGGATGACTAAAAAAGTTCGAAATAATCAAATTATTCAGCAATGTGAGTAAACTTGGCATCACCCCATAGTTCCTCCAACTTGAAAAAATCGCGTTTATCTTTCAAAAATACGTGCACAATCACATCGTAATAATCCATCAAAATCCACTCACGGTTTGCTTTCCCCTCCATGGCATGCACATGAATCTTTCCAGATTCCCATACCTCTTTATCTACCGAATCTGCAATCGCCTCAATCTGCGTATCCGAGGTACCTGAAGCAACCACAAAAAAATCTGTAAAAGCATTCGCTACACCACGCATGTCCATCACAACGATATCTTGAGCCTTCTTTTCCTGCATTCCCTTCACTACCCACTGTACTAACTCTTCAGATGCATCTTTCGTAGTGGCTTTCTTTGTGCTTTTGCTCATAAGTTTGTTTAAAAACGAATTATCGAACCTGGTTGAAGTCCTAATAACGAATAAAAAATTAAATTTGTTTCTTGTAAACCTAAAATTACGAATAAAAGTTGAACAATTACCAAGCCCCTACCCGCTTCGTCGGCAAAAAAACGAAATATCTAGAATGCTGCGAATCGACTAACCTCCTCGGCTTTCAAGAGGCTTTGAGCGCAGAGATCCCCGAAGGATTTGCTTGGATTGCGGGTCAACAAACGGCTGGCAAAGGCCAAAGAGGGAATGTTTGGCATGCTCAAGCCAACCAAAACCTTTTGGTCTCTTATTTACTCAAACCTGAACACGAATTGCTTTCCGCACAATTTTACCTAAGCAAAGCTGTCGCTATCGGCATTGTTCAAGGTTTACAAAATTGGGCGACAGAAAACCTGGGAGAAACATTACCCTTTACCATCAAATGGCCCAATGACATCTACCTCGATGGACAAAAACTAGGTGGCATCCTCATCGAAAGTAATTTTCAGGCGGGAAAATGGGCATTCAGCATCTTAGGCCTTGGCCTAAATATCAACCAAATGGAGTTCGATGGGCTGCGGGCCACCTCACTTCGAAAATGGACGCAAAATCCCCAGTCGATTGACATTAGTATCGTATTCAATTACGTTTCTTCAGGCATCGAAAAAAGCTATCAAGACTTTTGCAATCAGGCTTTTGCTGAACTCGACGAGAACTACCATCGCGAATTGTTCCGACTAAATCAATGGCATACATTCGAAGACAAAAATGGACCATTCGAAGGCAAAATGTTACGCGTCAATGAACAAGGGCTAATCGAAATTGAGAAAAACGATGGTCTCGAAAGCTATGATATCAAAGAATTAAGTTTTATTTTTAAGGATTAACCTCGAATAAACCTTGATTGAAACTTACCAAAGCAACCTTGAAAACTTCCTTCATTGGGCAGCAAACAGCCCTCAAAAAGCTTACTTAAAGCAACCTATCGGAGGAGTTTATGAAACATACAGTTATCAAGAATCGCTAACTATTGTTGAAAAAATTGGAACCTACTTGCATAAGCAATTGTCCGATCAACAACCCATGCATATTGGGATATTATCCAAAAATAGTGCCCATTGGATTCTCGCCGACTTGGCCATCGCCTATGCAGGAGCCATTTCCGTTCCATTTTATGCCACGCTAACTGCCGAACAACTCAACCAAGTTCTAGTCCATTCGGAATGTCAAATTTTGATTGTTGGCAAGCTCGACCAGTGGGATCAAATGAGGGCGGGCATTCCCGAACATATACAGATCATTTTTACACCCGATAGTGCTTGCACAACCGGGGTATCTTGGGAAAGCATCATCCAGGATAAAACTGATTGCATAGCTCCCATTCTCCCTAAAAAAGAAGATCTAGCTACCATCGTTTACACCTCTGGAACAACAGGGGTGCCGAAAGGTGTCATGATTACCAACGAATCCATTGGGATTGCACTTAATCTCGCGCGAAAAATCGCACATTTAGATCGACCCAATACACGGTTTATCTCATACCTACCCTTGTGCCATATTGCAGAACGCAACTTCGTTGAATTCGCCAGCACAGCGGCAGGCGGTACCATTCATTTTGTGGAGAGCCTAGAAACGTTCCAGCGGGATTTAGTTCAGGCGAGACCTAGTCACTTTTTAGCTGTTCCCCGCATTTGGGCAAAATTCCAAGAGGGTATTTTACACAAAATTGGTGGACAGAAAAAACTGAGTTTATTACTTTCCATACCCCTGGTTAGACGATTTATCCAGAAAAAAATTCAAAGGGGTCTTGGTTTAGATCAAACCTGCATGGTGATAACCGGTGCTGCCCCAATGCCGCAGGAATTGACTGCCTGGTTTCAAACCATTGGCCTTTTTATTCAAGAGGCATACGGCATGACCGAAAACCTAGGATTAAATAGCCTCATGCCACGCGAAAAAATCAAACTGGGTACGGTGGGACGCATCCACGATCAATGTACCACCCGAATTGACCCCGAAACCGGTGAGATTCAGATGAAGGCTCATTACAACTGCTTGGGTTATTACAAAAATCCGGAACAGACAGCCGCCTTATTCGATGGACCATGGTTGAAGACAGGTGATATGGGTCAGATGGACTCCGACAACTACCTCAGCATCGTCGGACGCGTTAAGGACAATTTCAAAACCGCCAAAGGGCAATATGTTTCACCGGCGCCGATTGAAAATGCCTTGTCCTTACATACCTATGTGGAAGTTTCTTGTGTCGTTGGGGTCAATTTGCCACAACCTTTGGGACTGATCATTTTAAGTCCAACAGCGCTAGATGTTAACAAAGCGGATCTTATCACCGAATTAAATAAGCATCTCCAAGCGACGAATCCGCAATTCAAAAAATACGAATATTTGAAAAAACTGATCATCATGCGAGAGCCTTGGACAGTTGAGAACGCTTGCCTAACCCCAACGCTGAAAATCCGACGAATGGAAATTGAACGATTGGTCGAATCGCGCATCGAATCTTGGTATGAGTCAAAAGAAACAATCATTTTCGAATAAGGTAATTTAAAATTGTCTCCTTTTGCGTATCTTGAACAGATGCGCCACCATTTCATACTTTTGGTTTTTATTTGGATGACCCAAAGCTTCCAAGGCTTTGGGCAATCGATGCGTATAGATTCCATCCATTTTCAAGGCAACGAAAAAACGCGCGAAAACATTCTTCGTCGGGAGCTTGATTTTCAGGAGCTTGATTCCCTCAAGATTGAGGATTTAAACGAACGTATCGAGTTTAACCGAAGGAAATTGATGAATACGAATCTATTCATCTGGGTAAAAGCGGATTATCACCAATTACCTAATGGGAATTTATCCATCCAATTTGAGTTCTTGGAACAATGGTATATCCTTGGATTTCCAATATTTCAATTGGCCGACCGCAATTTAAACGACTGGTGGTCGCGTGGGCATGACTTAGGGCGTGCCATTTATGGCGTTCATTTTTTACACAATAACTTCATGGGAAGGAATGAAAAATTAATGATTAAGGCCGAAACGGGTTTCACGCAAAAAGCAGAAATTAGCTATCAAAACCCCTACATCGATCCACAAAAGACGCTTGGACTTACTATTAATTTAGCTTACAGTACACAAAAAAACTTGGCCTACCGGACGCAAAACGACACCCTTACTTTTCTTAATTCCGAGAAACTATTGCGTGAAAAATGGACTGGGGGAATTCAGTTTAGAAAGCGCTTCCGATTTTATGATTTCCAAACGATAGAATTAAAATATAGCCACTCCATTATTTCAGATACCATCGCCAAACTGAACCCCTCCTATTTTGGCCAGGGCAAAACCGAACTTAATTATGCTCAATTAGGTTATGCATTTACGTATGATTTCCGCGATTTCATCACCTATCCGCTGAGAGGTAGGAAAATAGATGCGAGCTTTACGAAATATGGTTTACTAAAAACGGACCAGGTAGACTATTGGGAGGCTAGCGCATCAGCAGCTTTTTTCTTTGATTTAGGAAGTAAATTTTTTTTATCCACTCAAGTGAAGACCAAGCTAAGTCGGGATGGATTTATCCCTTACGCCAACATACGCGGGCTTGGTTATGGAAGTGATTTGGTTCGCGGATATGAATTAAATGTGATTGATGGAACCAATTTTTTCCTATGGAGAAATACGTTTAAATATCAATTGGTAAATAGGATTCTACGCATTCCTTTTATCAAGTATAAACAATTCAACCAAATGCCAATAGCCATTTATCCAACGGCATTTTTGGACTTGGGTTATGTTTATAATGCCAACAAAGAAGCTCGAAATAGCACAAATCAATGGCTCATGGGTTCGGGTCTAGGTTTTGATTTTGTAACCTATTATAATTTCCTCTGCAAGATAGGATTCCCAATTATCAATGGTGGTAAAACAGGAATGGTGGTAAGTATTGGGCGTGAATTTTGAGCAAAAAAAAACCAGTCACAGACCGGCTTCTTTTTAAAATACCTAACCACTAATAATCTTAAATATTGTTATGCGTAATGCATTAATTTCTTAGATGATTTCAAAAATAAGAATATTTTCAATAACAATGATTCATGCCTGAACGAAATTATTTATTTTTGATCTAATACCCCAACGAAGGAAACCATGAAAAGATCCCACAGCTACATCTATATTTTGGCAGGATGCATGTTATTGAGCGCTTGTACGAAGGACACCAACTCATCCGAAAATGCGAAAATAACGCTGTCTCCTGAGCAATTGAAAATTAAAGAGGCTTGGAAGTCAAGTAGTGATTGGGTAAAACAAATAACCTCCAGTGATACCTTGGTCATTCGAAATACTCAATGGGGAGTCGGGATGGATGAAATCAACGAAAAAATCGAATTATCTGAAAGCCAACCAGCGCAAGGTAAATCTTACTCACTCTACTTTGATGATAGTGATTTAAACTTTGTGGACATTTCCTACCTACCCAATAAAGACGGAAAGTTAAACGAAATTGATTTAGATATATATGTGGAGGAAATGCCCCAAGTGGGTCAATTAAGGTCGAGCCTTAGCACTTATTTTGATGCCAAATTTGGCCCATCAATCACCAAAGGAAATAAAACACAGTGGAACCAAAATAAAAATACCCAGGTCGAGTTAGAGGATGTAAGTACCTCCAAGGACCCAGGTATCAAAGTAATTTTGAAGTCGAAATCTTAAACCTTCCAAATCCAACCGCGTGTGTCAGCGACCTCCCCAAGGCGGATTTGATTGATTTCATTGTATACTCGCGTTGAAAAATCGGATTCTTTGCGCTCAGGCAAATCATAATCTTTCCCTTCGAAACCAATTGTTGCAATGGGCGCAATCACGGCAGCTGTACCAGCCCCAAATGCTTCCGTAACAGATCCATTTTGAATTCCTTCAATTAATTCTTTAACCGCTAATTGGCGCTCCTGAACCTCCATGCCCCAATCTTTGGCAATTTGCAAGACAGATTTACGTGTTACACCATCCAAGATCGTATCACCCGTCGCAGCGGTCACCAATGCTCCATTAATGACAAACATCAAGTTCATGGTTCCTGCCTCTTCAACATATTGGTGTGTCGCGGCATCCGTCCAGATGATTTGATCATACCCATCTTTGATGGCATTTTGTGTTGGGAACAAAGACCCACCATAATTCCCGGCATTTTTGGCAAAGCCAACACCCCCTTTAGCCGCGCGGATATATTCCGTTTCAACACGCACACGTAAAGGCTTTGAATAATAGGAACCCACCGGGCAATTAAAGATGATGAATTTGTAAGTAGTCGATGGCGTTACCCCAACATACTCGTCCGTTGCAAACATAAAAGGACGAATATAGAGTGAACAACCCGCTTTGGCAGGCACCCATGCCTGATCTAACTTTAACAATTCCCGTAAACCGCCTAGGAAAATCTCTTCTGGAACCTCCGGCATACACATGCGAGTTGCGGATTTATTGAAGCGCTTCAAATTCTCTTGCGGACGGAACACTTGAATATGTCCATCTTTTGATCGATAGCCCTTCATTCCTTCAAAAATTGCTTGACCATAATGCAAAGACATCATAGCAGGCTGGTATTCCAAAGGTCCGTAGGGTTGGATCGTCACCGACTGCCATGCACCGTTGGCGTATTCAGCCACGAGCATGTGATCAGCAAAACTGCGACCAAAGGCAAGAGTATCAAAATTTACTTGATCAATTCGAGATTGAGCGATAGGTTGAATGTGGATTTGCATAATAATTAATTTATTTTCCTGAATTCCATGGAATTTCAGGGATACCTAGGCTATGATGTAAAAAGCGGCACACCATAAATAAGTAATCAGATAATCGATTTAAATAAGCCATGGCAATTTCATAATCCGTGTGCTCAGTGGCCTGCACCCAACGAATTAAACTGCGTTCGGCACGCCGACAAACCGTCCGAGTAATCTGAGCAACAGCAATGGTTTGATGTCCTCCCGGAAGTATAAAAAAGCGCATGGGAGACAATTGTGCATCGAGCGCATCAATATTTTCTTCCAAGGCCACGATATCATGCAATGAAATCAATTCCATATTTCCAAGTGCTTGCTTTGAATCACTGGCGACATGAGCCCCTAATACGAACAAACTCGATTGAATAGCTTGCAATTTATCGGCTAAATCCGTATCAACTTGACAAATCAATAATCCGATATGTGAATTTAACTCATCGATATCCCCAATTGCCTCCAAACGAAAATCGGATTTCGATAACCCAATTCCATCTGCCAAACGGGTAAAGCCCTTATCACCTTGTTTCGTATAGATTTTCATATTTACAAAAATAGTTTTTTCGGCCTTGAATCCAAAGAAAAGCACCTATTAATCAAATTCCAATAAAGATTAGGCACTTCGGCGCGTATGAACTAATTTTGAGGACATTTTGAATCCTATGTCGATAGATTATTTCGTTTCGCGTGTTTGGCGCATCGTTTCCATGGTAGCCTTTGGCATCACCTTGTTATTCGTTTATCGTGGATTACCAGATCCCGC
>JACCDQ012213484.1_pt1 | contig 10495 bp, 21 predicted proteins | sample 7446031 | NCBI WGS metagenome assembly JACCDQ01 (sample SAMN15323442, study PRJNA562643) | freshwater metagenome | isolation source: river surface water | place: USA:Blue River Watershed | collected 2017-08-17
CCGCCGCCGTCGATGTTCTTGCTCACGTACTTGGCGATGTAACCCGCCGCCGTGCCCTTTGCTGGGTCGATGCTCACGAAGTCCACGCGGTTCTTTTGTGCGCCCGCTTCGTCGCCGTCCACGCGTAGCGCGTAGGCCCGCACCACGGCCCGCATGGTGCCCACTTGGTCGGCGTGCATGAACAAAAGCAAATGCCAATGAGGGCAGCCATCGTGGTGCGCCTCAGTGATGCGAAACCCGTAAACCCGCACGCCTGAACGGTGAAGTTTTGCGCGGATGCTCGCCCATGTTTTCGTAAGGTAGTGCTGCGCTTCACGTGGGGTGAATCCTTGGAATTTTGGGTTGTCGATCACGCGGCCATTGCTCGCCGTGCGCTTGGGGTGGTACTTGCTCGGGCAGGTGATGGTGACGAATTCGGCCACGTGGCCCAAGCCCGTCGCCATGTCTTCAAAGCCTTTGATGCGGGTCATTAACTCCCCGCGTCGAATCCGCGGATTCGCCACGCTCAGCGCTGCGAGTTCCCCCAGCTTGTACACCTCGCCGGTGTCCATGTTGGTGGCTTCCGTGGTGTCGAGCGTTTCCGCGTTGCGCTTCTTTTGCTGCGCCCTGCGCTCTACCGTGGCCGTGGATGCGTAAATCTCGCCTTGCTTGTGAACGTAGCCCAGCGCGATGGCCTCGGCTTCTAGCGCCCGCGCTTGGGTCTTGCGTAACGCCCTGCGCCACCATAGGTGGTCAGTCATGCGCGAGATGGCGGGCCCGTCTTCGATGTGGTCAGCTGGTGGTGTGATGCCGTAGCGTGTCACAAAGGCCGCAAGGCGGGCCCGTAGGGCCTCAGGCGTGCTTAGAAATACGCTTGGGGCTACCTCGGCCAGCGCCATGGCTTTTTGGGCCTTGGCGCGGGCCATATCGCACAATTCGCCGTCGGTCAGGGTGATGGGTACCCGAAGCGCGGCCATGCGCTCGGTGGTGGTCAGTAGCCACAGGTTTGACAGCCGCAGCGCTTCGCCTTGCTTGGTGATGGGCAAAGCGTTGGCCCCTTCCAGCTTTTTGGCGTGCAGCCGTCGCACGCGCTCGCGCCATTGCGCGGGCACGTGGGCCAGCCGTTCACGCTGCCATTGCTCGGGGCTTTGAAACTGCATTACAGGTCGCCGTACTCAGGCCCGTAAAAACCGGCCGCAAGGCGTTTTGGCTTCGCGTCGCGTGCTGCCTCGATGCGTGCCGTTTCCTTGCGTTGTTCTTCCAAGTTCAGGCGGTCGGCTTCACGCTGCGCGGCCCTTGCGCTTGCGCACTCTGTAACGGCCACGTATCCGGTGTGGTAGGCGACGACAAAGTTATCGTCAGCCGTTTGAATCACGACGTGCGTGCGCATGGTTTAACCCTTGTCGTTCAGGGTTTCAGCGCTGCCAATTGCGGCCACTTCGTTGGCCTCGCACGCGGCTTCCAAGGCGAAGATCAGCGCCCCGCATTGGTCAGGCGTTAGGCTCAGAATTTCCGTGTGTGGCCCCAAGTCGATGGTCACGCCGCCCAGCTTGCAGGGTTGAACGGTGATGCTTTTTGACGGGGTGAGTTTGATGGTCGATTTCATGTCCATGCCTTTCGTGTTGTTGTGGCTTGAATTGTTACGCCATTGGCATGGCTTTCGCCAATTGATTTTCTTAATTCTCATTTGCAAGTCCATAGCATTGCTATCGCATCGCCGGTTTTCATAGGTTTTGACTATGTGCCGCGACGCGTGCAAGATGCGACACAGCGCGGCCATTGGTGCCGTGCGTGTTGCACTGGTTTTGAAATTGGTCTAAAGAACCCGAAGCGCCCCGACGGGCGTGGGTGTGTTGGTGCGAGTTATGCCGAAGGCTTACCCGTTACGGGTGAACCTTCGATAGATTATGCGCACTCGGCCACTTATCCACAGCCATGGGGTTTACAGAAATTACACCCTTTGCCGATAACGGTTTTCCCTATGCTGCCCGCCGATGCCCGTGAATTGGAGTATTACGCCGATGCCCTCGGCTTGCCTGAAATCCGCCGCTTGTGTGGCGTCCACCGCACCACGCTTATGCGTTGGCTCGATGGCACGTCCACGGTGCCCGTGTCGGTCTTGAACCTCTTGCGCATTGTGTCCACCGGTCGATTGCCCAGCATGGGCAAAGAGTGGCAAGGCTGGTGTTTCCAAGCCGGTGATTTGTTCACGCCTTCCAATTTGCCCGTGTCTGCCGGTGAGATTCTCGCCATACCGTACCGCCGCGCCTTGATACGTGAACAGGAAAAGCAAATCGCACACCTACGCGCCACGGTCGAGAAATTGACCGGCGAATTGGCCCGCGTCGATACCGCGTCCAACGATGCCCGCCAATGGCCTTACGCGCCCCCTGAGGGCGACGTTAAGCGTGCGATCAATGGCGGGTGATGATTTGGTCGATGCGCTGGTGTGCTTGGTCTGCCGAACGGTTGGCCGCGTCTGCCAGCGCTTCCGCCATTTCCGCCTTGGCGATGGCCTTGGCAATGTCGGTTTTGATGCCCGCATACACCGCCGCCGCCGTGCCCGCCATGCCTACCAATTGCATTACCCAATCCGGCATTTACTCGGCTTTCACTTCCGGCAAGATGATGGCACCCAGCGCGGCCACGCCGCCCAAGATTTGGCCCACAGCTGAGAGCGTGCCCTCGGGCAAGCCGAACAGCAGCCCCAGCGCGGATAAGCCCGCCCACGTCGATGGTTCTTTGATGCGTTGCAGGATTCGGATTGCTTTTGCCATGGTCGTTACTTCCAGAGATAGTTGAGGAATTCCAGTGCAGGGCAGTCGAATGAGGCGTCCCACGTGCGCCCCTCGGCCTTGGCACGCTCGCACGCGGTTTTGTTGGTGGCAGGGATGCCCAGCACTTGGCCGGTGCCCACCACGGCCCCCGTGACGATGCCATTGGTCAAGTCCACCGCCGCCGTGCCGATGGCCGCGCCGGTTTCCTTGGCACCCTTCGATGATGCCCACAGCAGTGCAGCGGCCACAGCGCCGCCCGCGATTAGGTAGGGTGTGGTGATTTTCATGTGAACCACTTCGAGCTTGATGCGCTGGGGTTTGACCAGATCAGCTGCCCGCCTTGGTAGTAGTTGCCCTGCGGGTCGATGGCCGTGCCGTCGCTGAAATAGCGCCACCCGTTGCCCCATGCCTTGCCGCCGTTCATGCTGTCGAAAATCTCCACGGTACCGGTGGCGGTACCGGTCACGCCGGTGGCTGTCTTCGCCGGTGTCTTTTTGCTTTGCGTGATGAGGTACACGGCCACGGCCGCGAGCCCCAAAACGATCATGTTGTTGTCCATTTTCATGGTGGTGCCTTTCGTGTTATGCGGTCATGGTTTCACCGCCCGCCATGGCGTATAGGCCACGGGCTCGGTCAAGTGAAATCGTCGGTTGTCCATAGGGCGAATAAGGCAGGGATGCCCACTCGCGCGAAATCTTCTTCAATGCCGCGTCAAAGCGGCCCGCGATCACATCGTCCAACGCGCCACGCGCCGCGATGCGTCCCAGCGCAAACAGGTCTTGCGATTGGGGCGAGAAGTCGGGCAGCTGCATGATTCGCTTTGTTTCGTCCCACGACGATGCGAGTGCCTGATACGCTCCCGCCGCCGTGCTGGTGTAGCCCGATGCCGATACTTTTACGCGTGGGTGGTCGGCATACGAATCGAACAGCTTGCCGCCGAACAATCGACGGTAGCCATTCGCGTCGGCCGTGCCCTCGCCGGTGCGAATGACGCGCAGCATTGCTTGCACGTTTGGATGTGCCAGCGCTGAGCGTGGCACTGTTGCCATGTTTGATACTTTCAAGATTCCCCCCGTTATGGTGTCCACGAATTCCGCCGCCGTTTGGCTGGTGTCGGTCAATACGCCCTCGGCCGTGGTCAGTAATTCGTCGCCCAAGCCCTCGCCGCTGTCCACCACGTCGGTGGTGTCGTCTTGCGTGTTTTGGTAGAGCAGCCACGCGCCATAGGCGAGCAGTGCCGCCGCGCCAATGAGTGGTGCGTTTTTCATAGCCACGCCGCCTCGGGTCGCTCGGGCCATACGGGTGCCGCCACCGGTGTGATGTAGAGCGCTCGCACGCTGTCGCGGTAGGCTTCAAAGGCTGCGCGGTTGCTAATGTTCACGTCGGGCAACATGGCCCAATCCGTGGCCTCTAGCCGTTCTTTTGCCTCGGCCTTGCACAATTCCAGCGGGTCAGGTGTTGCCGGTGTTGGTTCCGGTTCAGGCGTTGGGATTTCTTGATACTCCCAGCCGCCCGCGATGAAATGTCGCGTGCTGCCTTCGACGTGTGCCGGTGGCTCGATGGTGGTGGCGTGTGCAGGAATTAGCCAGCCGCCCACGTTCAATGGGTCAGCGTCGGCCACGCCTTGGCCGAGATATTCGCCGGTTTGTTGGTCGTAGTGGTGAATATTCATTTTGTCGCCTTAGTACTTGATGCACGCGAGCATTGCCACGTTGCGCGGGCGTGTTTCATTGCCCCCACCCGCATTGTCAGAAGTCCACGTGCCCATTGTGTTGCGCGATGGATAAGTCCCCGTCGGTGCGTATGTTCCGGCGTTGTCGTTGTAGTAGCCGGTTTTGACCACTATCCCATGATTATGCGTTTGGTATGCGTGCCCTTGCGATGAGCCAATTGAACGCCCCGAATCCACGCCGCGCCCGTCGTCCATCCCGCGCACAAATTCCCCGCGCAAATCCGGCACGTTAAACGTTGTCGAGCCGTCTCCCGCGCCATAGGTGGTGCCGATGGCCGTAAACAATTGCCCATATGCCGAACGCGATACCGCTGCGCCGTTGGCTTTAATCCATCCATCCGGTGCGCTCGATGCCGCAAAATGCGCGACAGTGCCCGCCTTGATGCCGCTTGCTGGTGCGTTATTGATTGGCATGGTTAGCCTTCCACGATTTGAAGGTTTGCCGTGCCAGCGCCGTCACCGATTGCGTTGATTGCGCCCGTCGGCACGTAGCCTTGAAATTCCAAACTTGAGCCGCCGTTGAGCAAACGCACGCCCCCGCCTGACGTGGCCGCTACCCCGTCCACACGTACCCACACGGTTGCGGCTGAATCGTTGTTTTGAATCAGCAAATATCGACGGTTTGCGTTAGCGGGCAACAGTTGCACGTTTGTCGTCGAAACGGCCACCACTGAATTGGCAAATGCACCATTGACGTTCAAAATATTAACGTCGCCCTCTGGCGTCTTGTCATAGGCCACCACGTTGCCGTAACGAATCACAAACTGAATTGCTTGCGTCGTGGCGCTGGTGATGGCGATGCGGTCGAATTCGCCCTTGTCGAATTTCTCCGCGTAGCCCTCTCGCACGTTATCGCCCTCGGCCACTTCTTGGCCGTTGTAGTAGAACGTGACTTGCAGCGGGTCGGTGCCTTCCATCAAACGGAAAAAGTCGCCGCGCTCGTAAAACTCGAGCCGCTGCCCTGCGTTGATCGTGATGGTTTCAATCATGGGTTATTTCTTTCGAGAAAATGCGAACGCCGCAGCGCCCGCGATGGCAATGACGATCATTGTTTTTTGGTCGATGCTTCCACGTGCGTCGTTTTGCGCTTGGTTCAATGCGCCCACTTGCGCAAGCGTGGTTTGCTGCGAGTTTTGCAGCGCGTTGCCCGCGCCGGTGAAAAGTTTGTCGGCAAGGCCCAGCAATTGAGTAAAGCCTTGCGAGTTTGCAGCGTCGGCCACGTTCACCGTGTCGAGCGCCTTTTGCACAATCGCGCCGTCGAGCGCTTGCACGTTGATGGTCGAGCCGTCCGACGAAATGGCAATGCCCTCTTGCAAGGCAATGCGTTTGTCTGTGTTGTTGGTGGTGCTATCGGTGCGCGAGCTTGAGCCGCCGCCTCCGAAGCCGTAGATGCGCCGCCCGCCTTCGATGCGTGTGCAGCTATCGCCAATGGGCTCGCCCATTGCGTAGAGTGTTTGGCGTGAGATTGTTTTTGTCATAGGTGTTTGCTTAAAACGATTTCCCGCGCTTGGTATCCCATGCACGCCAGTTTTTTGGTGAGCCCTGCGCGTTGCGTGTGAATTCGCACGCTGGTGCATCCGATAAAAAGTGATTCGATGTGCGGCATGATGGTGGCGGTTAAGTCCACGCCGTCTAAGCCCCCAGCAGCCAGCAAAACCACGCCCTCGGTGCCTTCCACTTTCAGGATGAACACCATCACGGGTTTGGTTTCGTCGCTTACCAAAAACGCCTTGGCCTCGCCGCGCTCCACTTGGTCGCGCATCGAATCAATTTCTATTTTTCGCCGGTCGCAAAGATGTGCAAACGCTGAATCAATCAGCGCTTGCACGCCCTCGCCCCATTGGGTCGGCGCGATGGTTAGGCTTTTTTCCGTGACATTCGCCATAGGATGATTGCTCCCACCGCAGCGACGAAGTAAGGCACATAGTCGGTCATGTTGCCCATGCCGCCCGCCCCCGTCGATGTGGTTTTGTCAGAAGTCGATGACAACGCACCCTCGCCGAAATTTACGTTCCAGCCTGAGTTGTCGAACACCGCTTCCGAACGTCCTACCGCGCTCGATGGTGCCGCCGGTGAGCCCATGCCTTGGCCTAGGCCACCTGCAAACGAGCTTGCGACACCAATCCACGGATTAGCCGCCGCAGCCCCAGCCAAAACAGCGCTTCCCGCGTCTGCCATGGCTTTAGTCTTTCAGCAGCATCACAGCCAGCAAGCCAGCGCCCAAGAGCAAGAGCGTCCCCGTAGGGATGCCCATTGCGCCATTGCGCATAGCCAATTGGCCTTCGTTGTAGTAACCCATGGCCCCCAATTGCTGCAATTGCAGCTTTTGAAGTTCATACTGGTTATTGAATTTGGCGTCCGTTGCAGAGCCGAGAATTTTTGAGCCTACGCCCTGAATCCACGACTCCCAACTAGAGCCACCGGCGCTAGTGGTTTCGTCCATGGTGGCCCCTTTTTACAGGTTGCCCAGCGGGTCGAGATATTCGACGTACACGGTGCCGGTGTCGGCCGCGCTGAAGTCGAACAGCCATTCCAAGCTGCGAGCGTCGCGGGTGTCCAAAGCCTTCTTGATACCGCCGTCTTCCACGAAGTCGATGGTGTACACGTTGGTTTGTGGCACGCGGCCGAGTTTGGTTTGCGCGAATTCGTTTTCAGCTTTCACGGATTCGTGAATAACCAAGCCGTCTTGCTTCACGGTTGCGCCGGTCATGTTGCCGCCGTGGAAAACGTGAACGCGCTTAATCACGCTGCCGTTTTGTGCGCCGAAGGGCACGGTAATGGGCAAGCGGCCACCGGTGGCGATGTTGTAGGGATAGCGCAAGAGTTTGGAAATCAGGGGAGCGAACGGAGCCGCTGCGCCTTGGTTGTCCTTCTGTGCTGCGCTTTCCACCAAAATCGGTGTCAGTGTCGGAGCAGTTGCACCGGCAATGGTCACTTCGGTGGTGATGTTTTGGATGCCCAACGACGTATCAAACGCACCAACCATGCGGTCGAGTTCCGTTTGCATTTTGTAGTCGGCGAATTGGATATCCAAAAATGCCGCGTTGGTGGATTCGCCACGGTAGGCGTTGATTTTGTCCATATCGGAGCCCGATGCTTCGATGATGACTTTGCCGTTGGCTTTCACCTTGAGCAAAGAGATCATTGCCTTGGTGAAAGTGGTGCCGCCGAGTTTCAAGCGGAAATTTTCCAGCGTGCGGCCAGCCGTGATTTGGTTGGTTGCAGTGCCAGAGGCCACGACGTTGCTGAATGGCAAGCCGTAGCGGGTGAGTTTACCTACGCTCATGGTGTAGTTCCTTCGGTGTTTGGTTGATTACAGAACGTCTTTGACGTAGGGCACGCGCTTGGCGACGACGCCAGCGGCCACAGCCAAAGCACCGGCTTTCACCATGCCGTTGCCGTATTTGTAAGCAGCGAACAAGATGCCGCCAGCGATGGCGAATTTCATAAGGTCAGATTGATTCATTTGGGATTGCTCCGAGTTGGTTGAACAGTTGCACATAGCAGGGATGAATTGTTAGTGCGAAAAAAACGGGGCACAAGGCCCCGTAAGGGTTACAGCGAAGTAACCCGCATGGAGAAATCAAAATTTCATTTTCCCGCGCTCAATTGCTCCGGTAAGTGCATCGAGCTTCACGAATTCCAACGGCACCAAGCCGCGCAGCTTGTCGGCCTCGATGCCGGTTTTGCGTGATAGATACGTCACGTCGTCGCCGCTTGACTGCCTGAAAATCACGAAGTCCGACGCATTGCCCACGGCCGTCTTATCCGCTTCACTCCAGCGCTGAGAGATTGCCCATATCGTGATGCCACGTTTAAGCCCTCGCCGCAGCAAGATGCCCCAATTGTTTGGCGCTTTGCTGGTGGTGGTCACGTCGGCCAGTTCCTCGGCGATCACGTCGCACGGTGCGACGTATCTCCCCGCGTACATGGCACAGCCCGCAAAGAAATCGAATTCCTCGGCCAGCTTGCCACCGGCGACGTATGCGATTTTTTGCGGCCCCTTTACCGTTGCAGCTTTCAGCAGTTCCGCCCGCGTGGTGATTTTTTTGTAGCCACGGAGTTGGCTCCATTGGTCTTCCGGATCCCAAACGAATTGGCGCGATGCCTTGGCGGTTTGTTTGCGCGTCCATGCCGTCTTGCCGCTGCGTGATGCACCGGCGATGACATACAAGCGCCCGTCCTGCGTTTTCACTCCCCGCCCCCTTCCGGTACAGGGATTGGGGCCCCAAAAACCACGCCCTTCGATGGCGTTGGCCCCGTATCGGTAACGGATACAGGCGCGGCCGGTGCGCTGATGCGCTCGGCTTCGCGTTGCTTGGCTTGCGCTTTGGCGCGTGCCATGTCCTGCGTGATGCCTTGGTAGGTGGTCAGTGCCAGCGGGCCCACGATGGCCGCGCACGCGATTTCCTCGCCCCACTCCCCAAACATTCCGCCTTGCATCCAGCCGTGTTTGTTGCATACCGCAGCGATGGCCCCCGCAGCCGCCGTGGTCACTTCGGGCGTGTAAGTCTCCCGTAGGCTTGGGAATATAGGCGCGAGCGTTGCCACGGCCACCTTAATCAGCCCCTCGAGTTCATGGGCTAGGTCGAGATTTGGCACCGGTACCGCTTCACCGCCCACGGGCGGGCCCGCGCTCGCCTCATTCGCTGCCGCTTGCAGCGCCGCAAAATCGGCCGCTTGCTCCGCGCTTGGCGCGGTCGTTTTGTCGTTGGTGTCCATGTCAGCCCCCCGTTAAGAATTTCACCGCGTCATCCAATGCGCTGCGAGGCTTTGCCGCTGCCTTCGCTGGTGCCTTGGGTGCCGCTGCCTTGGGCTCGGGTACCGGTGCCGCAGCTGGTGCCGCAGCTGGTGCCGGTGCCGGTGTCTTTTCCTCGGTGGTGCCAGCGGCCCACGGGAAACGCTCCAAGAATTTGCGCACGCGTCGAGCGTCGCCGCCGATGCGCATTTGTTGGTTGCACTCGGCTTCACAGTAGCCGAATGGGTGCCCGTTTTTGTCGTGGGTGATGCGCATACCCTTGGCCGTGCCGCACGTGGGGCAGTCGATGTGGCCGAAAATCTTTTTCTCAGCCATGGTTACGCTCCAAAGCCGAACGGTTTATCCACGTGTGCGCCGTGAAGGGCTCGCCCTCGCGCACGCCCTCGATCAAAACGCGCACTTGTTTTTCCCTTGTATCGGTAACGGTACCGACAAGGCCCGCGTATTTGCCCGATTTGATGCGTGCCACTTCGTGGACTTTGAAAACGTCGCTCATGTGTTGCCTTTCGTTGTTGCTGATTCAATCGGTAACGCTTGCGCGATTACCTCAATGTCGATATTGACCGCGTCGAGTTCCATGCTTATGGCTTCCATGGCCGAAAAGATCGGCTCCACGTATGCCGCCGCCATCACTTTGACGTGTGCCGGTGCCCCTGCCCACTTCTCGCGTGCCGCGTTGACTGCCGCCCGCCTCACCTTTGCCGCTTCCATTTTCTACCCCTTCCGTACAGTTATTGACACGAGTCCAAGGGGTCAGCGCTTCGCGCTGCCCTTGAACAGCCCTTTCTATTTTCCATTTGTACCGACGCGAGAAATGCACGCGGTCGCGTTTCACTTCCCGTAACCCTAACGGGCACGCCGGTGCGATTTCCCCGTAACGGGTACGGGGTGCCTCATACGGTATCTGTAACGCATACCGCCAACGCTCCCCCTCGCGAGTGTATGCGATGCGAATGGGCAAGCATTTGCGCTCTACCATGGGCCCGCCCATTACCTCGGTGTAGCGTCGCCAGTTGCCCGCATCCGCCGCCGATAACGCCGCTTGCATGGTGTCGCCCATGTCGTCGGTGTGGCTTGTGCGTCGCAGTTCACGCCATACGCCCACCGGTGGCCCGCCGATTTGTCGGAATTGGCGGATTCCCCACGTCGATGCCCATGCCTCGATGCGATGGCTTGGCGTAATGGCTTGGTGGTCTTCGCCTTCCACGTCGCCTTGCACCACGTATCCGCCGCCGTCGATGTTCTTGC
>JACCDQ011920054.1_pt1 | contig 10494 bp, 6 predicted proteins | sample 7446031 | NCBI WGS metagenome assembly JACCDQ01 (sample SAMN15323442, study PRJNA562643) | freshwater metagenome | isolation source: river surface water | place: USA:Blue River Watershed | collected 2017-08-17
AACACAGCTGCATTTCTTTCCAGAGCGTGTGGATGGAAACAAAATCAAACCGTTTTTTAATAAAAAGTTCATTCATATTGAACCCAATCAAGAAGCCGTTTACATGCAGAAATTCGTTTTACCCCTGCTCGAAAATCACGATGTATTTGCTCTTGGATTTGATATTGTAACCGAACAGCTGGATGTAAAACCGGTTTTACGTCTGACTAAAGCTTGGGAAAAAGCAGCCAATTTGGTGCTCTATTTCCAATACGGAGATTGGTTGTTTCCTTATCATGTTAACAAGCGTGTAAACGTACAGTTGGAAGAAAAACCCAATAAAGAATATGTATTTCATCGGATTAGACGTTCGTATCAAATTGAAAATCAAAAGATTAAATTACTTTCCGAATGGGGATTGCAATTTGGACAAGGAAGTTTGTTTAGCTTACCCGCCGATGAATCGTATTCGCTGATTGAGTGGATTAATGCCAATACCGATCAGCTTGAGCGCAATGGTTTTGTGCTTGAACAAGATTTTACGGAAGTCAATTATTACCTGGGAAATATTGAACTAAAAATTAAAGTAAATAAATCCGAAGATTGGTTTGATGTTATGGCCGTTGTGAAATTTGGAAACTTTGAAATTCCATTCAGCCGTTTAAAAACCAATATATTACAAAATAAAAGAGAATTCGTGCTTCCCGATGGAAGCATTGCCATTCTTCCCGAAGCTTGGTTCTCTCGATTTTCGAATCTGTTCAATTTTGCCATTGACCAAAGTGAAGTGCTTAAACTGAAAAAAATTCACTTGGCCTTGCTCGACGATCTGGAAGAATATTTGGAAGAAGATTTGCCCAAAAACGATTGGGTAGAGAACTTATCCAATCAGGGTGTTCCCGATTATCAATTACCCACTGGATTTTATGCGGATTTAAGAAATTATCAGAAAGATGGATACAATTGGTTGCGTTATATTTTAGAAAATCAATTTGGTGCATTGCTCGCAGATGATATGGGTTTGGGTAAAACCATTCAAACACTGGCGCTTATTCAACATTTTTCCAATCAATTCAAAATGAGCAAAGACTTCGGACAGAAGAAACCATCCGAAGATCAAATTGAACAATTGTTATCCGGTAAACTCGTACAAGAAGTAGATCACGACCATATTTTTTGGCATGGACCCTGTTTGGTGATGTGCCCCAAATCTCTTTTATATAATTGGAAATCGGAAGCTCGCAAGTTTTGTCCCGATTTGAAAGTGATACTTTATAATGGTATTCATCGACATAAATCGTTGCAGGAATTTGGAGATGCTGATTTGGTAGTGATGAGTTACGGTACCATGCGCAATGATGTTGAATTATTGAAGCGATTTGAATATCAATGCTTGGTAATTGATGAAAGTCAAGCCATTAAGAATCCTTCTTCTTTAACCGCTCGAAATTTGTTGCGATTGAAATCAAAACATCGCGTGGCTCTGACCGGAACGCCAATAGAAAATACTTTGTTGGATATTTGGAGTCAGATGAACTTTTTGAATCCCGGGTTATTGGGTTCATTTACCTATTTTGAAAAGCAATTTATCAAGCCCATCGAAAAGAGTGGAAATGCACTCCGAACCGATGAATTACGTCGATTCATAGATCCGTTTGTATTAAGAAGAACCAAGTCGCAAGTAACGAAAGATCTTCCCCCGAAAATCGAAAAAATTCACTACTGCGAAATGAATGAGGAGCAGGAAGAATTGTACGAAAAGGTGAAAAGTCAGTATCGAAACGAGATTTTACATCATGTAAATCAAGTAGGAATTAACAAATCGCGATTGAAAATTTTTAACGGATTGATGCACCTACGACAGTTGGCCTTGAATCCGGTTTTAAAGGATCATGAATACGAAGGAAGCAGTGGAAAAGACGATGAAATTACGCGTATGGTGATTCGTGCAATAGAAAATGGACACAAAATTTTACTGTTTTCACAATTCGTTGGTTACTTGAAAAACATTGGTGAAATTCTGAAAGAACATCAAGTAAAGTATTGCTATTTAGACGGTTCCATGGATGAAAAAGATCGTGCAGATCAAATTGAAATCTTCCAAGCAGACGAATCCGTTCGCGTATTTTTATTGAGTTTACGAGCCGGTAATTCGGGTTTGAATCTTACTGCGGCGGATTATGTGTTCTTAGCCGATCCTTGGTGGAATCCATTCACCATGAAACAAGCTGAAGACCGTGCACATCGTATTGGACAGGAACGTGCGGTGATGAGTTATAAATTTATTACCAAAAATACCATCGAAGAAAAGATTTTAGCCCTACAATTAAAGAAAACCAAATTGGCTGAAAGCATTATTCCCGATGAAGATACCTTATTGAATAATATTGATGTTGAAGAATTGGAAGAACTGCTAAATTGATGGAATTATGATTCAACCCAACTCCCAATGGTTTCAACTATTTCAACATAATAAATTATTGGATCCTTTGGAAAAGGTGATTGAATTTGTTCAAAATCGACGTACTGTAACCACCGTTTTTCCGCCCGAAAACTTGGTGTTTAATGCTTTTAATTCGACCGATTTTAATCAAGTTAAAGTGGTAATTATTGGCCAAGATCCCTATCATGGCATGGGACAAGCACACGGTTTGTGTTTCTCCGTTCCCGATGGAATCGCATTGCCGCCATCACTGAAAAATATTTACCAAGAGTTGGAATTGGAGTTTGGCGTTAAAATGCCTGAATCCGGGAATTTGCAGTATTGGGCCAATCAGGGGGTATTTTTACTAAATACATTATTAACGGTAGAACAAGGATCTCCATTAAGTCATGCTCAAATTGGTTGGGAGTCTTTTACTAAGATTTGCATTCAATTGCTTTCTAAACATCGAAATAATGTGGTGTTCCTTCTTTGGGGAAGTCATGCACAGAAACTTTCGCAATATATTGATAATCAGAAGCATTTGGTGTTAAAAACGGTTCATCCCAGTCCACTTTCTGCCTATCGAGGATTTGTTGGTTGCAATCACTTTAAAATGGCAAATGACTACTTAATTAAACACAATTTGTTGCCAATAGATTGGAATTTTCAAGCATCGAATTAAATGGTTAATTTTGTTGCGTGTCGACTCTCATTCAACCTGCAGATTATTTGATTAAAATTGATAATGCCTTGATTTATCAGGGCAAAATGCCTGTTTTAGAAAACATCAATCTTCGTGTTACTGAGGGAGAGTTTGTTTTTTTAGTAGGTCGAACCGGTTCGGGAAAATCTTCCCTGCTAAAAGCTCTGTATGGCGAATTGCCCTTGATAAGCGGAACTGCGGAAATTGCCGGTTTTCAGTTGAAGGACATAAGATCCAGTCAAATACCGTTTTTAAGACGGAGTTTGGGAATTGTTTTTCAGGATTTTCAACTATTGATGGATCGTTCAGCCATCGATAATTTGATGTTTGTTATGCAGGCTACGGGTTGGAAGTCCAAGCAAGAAATGTCCAAACGAGCGAATGAAGTGTTGAAAATTGTTGGCCTTGAAAACAAAGGATATAAATGGCCCAATGAATTAAGTGGGGGAGAACAACAGCGATTGGTGATAGCCCGCGCGTTATTGAATAATCCGAAAGTGGTATTGGCTGACGAACCGACTGGAAGCTTGGATCCTACAGTTAGTGATGAAGTTATGGAGCTTCTGCAACACATTTGTTCAGAAGGTACTGCGGTTTTAATGGCCACTCACGATTATCGACTGATTCACAAATTTGGCGGTAGCATTTACGAGGTAAAAGACAAAACCGTTCAGTCTGTTCCCGATGTGAATCACCTGAATTGGTAATAAATTACGTTACGGAATGTCTAAATTGTGAATCTCTGAAAATTCATAATTTACCCAATTTTTTCTGCTTTTTTGGGGTTTTTCGGGGGATGCGAGTTTGGTATTTGAATGGAATATTTTGCTCAAATTGGAGCGCTCTATGCCGCGATTATCGGTTATTATTATGTATTTAACGTTTTGTTTTGGGGGATGATTTAACGGTTGCAAAAACTGCAAGAGTTCATCCTGATTGTGGAAAAAGCGTTGTTGATACGATGTGTTGTTTGGAGATTGTGGAATTGATTGGGTCAAATGTTTAAACTCGGAGTAATTCTCCATTAGGGCCGCTTGTGGTGTAATAAAATACATGGAATTGAATGGAGAATTGTGGTTGAGGTTTATGGTGATTCCTGACTCAGTCGTTTTTTTAATAATATTTTGAGTTTGAACTCTAAGCGATTCCAAATTCTGTGTGGCGTATACCGAATGGGGAAGGGTATAAACCGAGAAATTCCAAATAAATAGAATTACACTTATTCTTTGAATGGTAACAAATGATATTATTTTATTAAAGCGAGCTGAAAGGCTGTCCCAGTTTGAATTGGAAGTAAAATTCGAATTTAAAACAGCAATATTGCTAGAACTAGGGTTCGAATTTGAAACAACAACATTGTTAGTATTAGGATGAATAGTTGATTTAGAATTGAAAATAAATTTGAGATTGGAATTAGTTTTTAAGTTAGATTCAGAATAGGATTTAGGTTTAGAATGGTGGTTTTCGATTGGCAAACTTTGCAGTTTTTTGTGCGAAAATTCACACGAAATTAATGCTATCAAAAAAGGTATAAAAACCATAAACTCTAAATTCCCCACGCTGTACAATGCAAATAACCAGGTGAATATCAACGAAAAAACCGGTCCCATTGAAATCGGTTGCATGGAAAAGAAATTTGAATTTATCGCCGAATCACACTCGGGATTAGCATCTTTTTGGGAATTCTTTTTATATTGAATTATCTGAATAATCAAATAAACGATTAACGCGATGAAACCCAACCAAATGGGCCACGTATGCAATATTTGATATGACAGCTCTCCATGAATTTGGACAAAAATTCGAAGGGTATTAATTACTGCAAATATCAGATTTTTGAGGCTGGGCGTGGTTTGAACCAGACCCGATTGAACATCCTGAAAAAATAAGTTTACGAAGGTTAACTCATAAAAATACGCCGCGATTCCATATCCCCCGAGAACCAAAAAAAGAAAGATAATTGCACGACGTATACCCGTAAAGTTAAAATCCATTCGTTGAAATAACGATCTTAAACTGAATTTGATTGGGTTGTTGTTATCAGATTGGGCCAGGGAAGGATTCCAAATTAAGGGTGCACATACAATCAAGTATGTTTGATGAAATCCAACGGCAATTAAATAGGAAAGCATGGAAATCCATGGGTTTCCTCGAAGTTGTTGGTGCCAACCCAAAAGTGCAAAAAATATGGGGAATATGTAGGTTTCATTTTCGCTGGAATATCGAACGAATACGAAGCACGAAGCCGTAAAAAGAATCCAAATCCATCTTGAAGTTGAAGGGTATTTCTTTGATTTGAGAATGCTATTAAGTACAATTAAAGAAAACGCTCCGAAAAATGCGTTAAGAATTACTCCAACTTGAAGCGGATCGGATTGAATTCCAATAATTTGTAAAATTCTCCAGATGGAACCAACCCCGTATTTATGCAGCAGGTGATGTCCCGAAATCCAATCTCCTTTAATGATTTCACAGGCATATCCATAGGAATCTCCAGTATATTCCGTGGGAAGGAAAATCAATTTAATTGCCAGTAATCCAAGAATGAGAAGTGAGATGTTAGGTTTCATTTTGAATTGGGACAGTTATTGAAATTGATTTTTTTACGAAATAAAATGTGGTGTGAAGGGCTGTTTAAGTTCATCAAAACACGCTTTTTTTTGCGAAAGTTGCAAAACATTTATCATTTATTTAGGAGATGAATGAAGTTTATCCGTAGTTGGATTCTGTATCTTTGCATTCCAGTGGGAGTTTTAGAACATCATATCTTTCAATTATTATCCAAGTCTGCTGAGTCCATGGGACTGAAATCCTTTGTGGTAGGTGGTTTTGTGCGTGATTTGATTTTGAAACGCGATAACAAGGATGTAGATGTCGTTGTAATTGGCAGCGGGATTGAATATGCCCAGTGTTTTTACGAGTTGCTTCCTCCAAAAGAGGCACATATTGCATATTTTAAGAATTTTGGAACAGCTCAGATTAAATATAAGGATTGGATCATTGAAATTATTGGAGCACGTAAAGAAAGTTATCGCCGAGATTCACGAAAGCCAATTGTGGAAAATGGAACACTAGAAGACGACCAGAATCGCAGAGATTTCACCATTAACAGTTTGTATATTAGTTTGAATGAGGAAAATTACGGGGAGTTATACGATCCTTTTAATGGTGTTCAGCATCTTCAAGACGGTATCATAAAAACACCTACGGATCCCGATACCACATTTTCAGATGATCCATTGCGCATGCTGCGCGCCATTCGATTTGCAGCTCGATTGGGTTTTGAAATTGAACAAGAAACCTGGAATTCGATTTGTAGAAATGCACACCGATTGGAAATCGTTTCTCAAGAGCGAATCACCGATGAATTCAATGCCATGATTCTGGGAACAAAACCATCGGTTGCTTTTGATTTGTTGTTGAAAAGCGGATTGCTGGAGCAATTTTTTCCGGAATTTGTTAAATTGTTGGGCATTGAAACCATCGATGGAAAAAGTCATAAAGATAATTTTTATCACACCACACAAGTACTCGATCAAATTTGTGAATTAACCGATAATCTTTGGTTGAGATGGGCTGCCATTCTTCATGATATTGCTAAACCACAAACCAAACGATTTGATCCGGAAGTGGGATGGACATTTCATGGACATGAAGATCGAGGTGCACGAATGGTAAAAGGTATTTTTAAACGTTTGAAATTGCCTCTTGACGAAAAAATGCGCTACGTTGAAAAGTTGGTAGCCATGCATCTTCGTCCTATTGTGTTGTCGAAAGAAATTGTTACCGACAGTGCGGTACGTAGGTTAGTCGTGGAAGCCGGCGATGATGTAAACGATTTGTTGATACTGTGTCAAGCCGATATCACCAGTAAGAACAAGATCAAGGTCGCCAAGCACATTGAAAATCTCAAAAAAGTGGAGGAAAAAATCCAAGAAGTTTTGGAAAAGGATGAGCTGAGAAATTGGCAACCTGTATTGACCGGGAATCATATTTTGGAGCGCTATGAAATTGCGGATCCTCGAAAAATTGGTGACATCAAAAATCACGTAAGGGAAGCCATTTTAGATGGAATCATTCCTAATGATTTGGAACAAGCATTCAAAATTGCCGATGAATTCGCTGCAACGATGAATATCCGAATTAAATAGGCGAGTGCAGCTGCCCAGGTCTGTTAGAGTATAATTTACATTATATCAGGTTCAATTCGGGTATCAACCCGGCCGAGCGCAAAAATTGTACATTTTTTTAATTTATTACCGACATCATTAGAAAGTACGTGTATTTTTTTCGATTTTTGTAGCATTATGTTGCTTCTTTCTACTATCCGTAATAACAAAGAAAACCTTATTCAACGTTTGAACATTCGTGGTTTGAATGGACAAGAGCTTATTGAACGTGCTGAATTGTTGGACGAGCAAGCTCGACAAATCCGCACCGAAATGGAAAAAGCTCAAGCTCAAAGCAATGCCTTGAGTTCGCAAGTGGGAGCGTTGATGAAGGAAGGTAAAAAAGAAGAGGCAGATAAAATCAAATCGGAAACCGTTCAACTGAAAGAAAAAATTAAAACGTTAACCGTTGACGTTGAAGCGAAAGAGCTAGAATTAAAAAATCACCTTTTAACCGTACCCAACACACCGGATTTGTCTGTTCCTGCAGGAAAATCAGCCGATGACAATTTAACCGTGTTGACGCATGGTAGTGCTGTTGAATTGCCTGAAACGGCACTTCCGCATTGGGAATTAGCAATAAAATACGACATCATCGATTTTGAATTGGGTGTAAAAATTGCCGGTGCAGGTTTCCCTGTTTATAAAGGTAAAGGTGCTATTTTGCAGCGCGCTTTGATTCAGTTTTTCTTGAATGAGGCGGGTCGCAATGGTTACATGGAAATCCAACCACCATTGTTGGTAAACGCAGATAGTGGATACGGCACAGGTCAGCTTCCCGATAAAGAAGGACAAATGTACCACGCCACTGTAGATGATTTGTATTTAATTCCAACAGCGGAAGTACCCGTTACCAATATTTATCGCGATGTAATTTTGAATGAATCGCAATTACCGATTAAAAACTGTGGTTATACTCCGTGTTTTAGAAGAGAAGCGGGTAGTTATGGCGCACATGTTCGCGGATTGAATCGTTTGCACCAATTCGATAAAGTAGAAATTGTACAAATTGTAAAACCGGAAGACAGTTACCAAACCCTGGAAAATATGTCGGAATACGTTCAATCCTTATTGCAAAAATTGGGATTGCATTACCGCGTATTGTTATTGTGTGGTGGCGATATGGGATTCACCAGCGCGAAAACGTACGACATGGAAGTTTGGAGTCCCGCACAGAAAATGTGGTTGGAGTGCAGCTCTGTGAGTAACTTCGAAACCTATCAAACCAATCGTTTGAAATGCAGATATCGTAATTCTGAAGGTAAGACGGAATTGGCTCACAGTTTGAACGGTAGTGCGCTGGCTCTACCTCGTATTGTTGCTTCTTTATTGGAAACCTACCAAACCGAACAAGGAATTGTGGTTCCCGAAGTATTGCGTCCTTACACAGGATTTGATATCATTAGTTAAAAAATTGGATGCCGTTAGTTAAATAATGAATCGTTGATTAATGGAATTGAGCAATTGGCAAAATGACACTTCTAAACAATATTTATTCATAGTAAATTTGAATATATGAATAAAGCACAAGCTTTTGACTTCGATAAGGATTATTCTATCGAAGAATTACTTCAAGCCGTTATTGCCATTAAAGAACTTCCCAATCAACTTGCAAAAGTGATTACTGGTTTAACCGATGAAGATGCGGGTAAGCAGTATCGCGAAGGATCTTGGACAGTTCGTCAAATCATTCACCATTTAGCCGATTCCCACATGAATGCGTTTATTCGCACCAAGCATTTGTTGGCTCAGGATGCGGATTCGTTTCAACCCTATGATCAGGATATTTGGAACAGCTTAATGGATAAGGATTACAATCAAGAAGCCAGTTTTATGATTTTGTTGGGGATTCACCAACGTTGGAGTTTGATTTTGTTGGAGTGTTTGAAACAACCCGAAAAATACTTGGCTTTGTCTGCTTACCATCCCCAGCACCAAAAGAACATTTCATTGGCTCAATTAATCGCCTTGTATGGCTGGCACGGTTCACACCATGTTATGCAAATCCAAGAAGCACTAAAAAAGTAGTCGATTTGATGAAATACCCGCCAATATGCAGTAATTTTGCATAAAATGGGTTACTACAATAATATATTGGAAACCATTGGTAATACGCCGCTGGTTAAAATAAACAAAATCACTAAGGATTTACCTTGCACCGTTCTGGCTAAAGTGGAAACAACCAATCCGGGAAATTCCATTAAAGACCGAATGGCCTTGAAAATGATCGAGGATGCCGAGAAAAACGGCCTGCTTAAACCCGGTGGTGTTATTATTGAAGGAACTTCCGGAAATACCGGAATGGGTCTGGCCATTGCCGCGGTGATCAAAGGTTATCGCTGTATTTTTACTACTACCGATAAGCAAAGTAAGGAAAAAGTCGATGCCCTAAAAGCATTCGGTGCAGAAGTGATTGTTTGTCCTACAGATGTAGAACCCGAAGATCCTCGTAGCTACTATTCCGTTTCTACTCGTTTGGCGAATGAAATCCCCAACGCTTGGAAACCCAATCAATACGACAACTTGAGTAATTCTCAGGCGCATTACGAACAAACGGGTCCCGAAATCTGGGAACAAACCGAAGGAAAAATCACCCATTTGGTGGTAGGCGTTGGAACCGGGGGAACCATTTCCGGAACCGCAAAATACCTCAAGGAAAAGAATCCCAACATCCAAATAATTGGTATTGATACCTACGGTTCGGTGTTCAAAAAGTACAAGGAAACCGGAATTTTCGATAAAAATGAAATCTATCCCTACATCACTGAAGGGATTGGGGAAGATTTTCTTCCTGCCAATGTGGACTTTTCATTGATCGACCATTTTGAAAAAGTAACCGATAAAGACGCAGCAGTTATGACGCGCAGAATTCCCCGCGAAGAGGGAATCTTTGCTGGAAACAGTGCCGGTTCTGCCATGGCTGGATTGATGCAGGTTTCTTCGAAGTTTAAAGCTGGAGATGTGGTGGTGGTGATTTTCCACGATCACGGAACTCGTTATTTGGGCAAAATGTTCAACGAAGACTGGATGCGCGATCGCGGTTTCCTTCCCGAAAAACCCAAATTGACGGCATTGGATTTGATCCAAAATCATAAAGATTATCCGTTGGTTTCTATTTTGGAATCCGACACCTGCAATGCGGCATTCAAGAAAATGCAGCAATTCAATATTTCGCAGTTGCCCGTGGTGAACGAAAAAATGGAATTTGTAGGCTCCAT
>JACCDQ010177860.1_pt1 | contig 10488 bp, 12 predicted proteins | sample 7446031 | NCBI WGS metagenome assembly JACCDQ01 (sample SAMN15323442, study PRJNA562643) | freshwater metagenome | isolation source: river surface water | place: USA:Blue River Watershed | collected 2017-08-17
TGGTCTAGTTTTACAGTTTTCAAATATACATGTTTTAGATATTATATTAATCATATTTTCAAGCTTATGTTTACTACAATATATAGCTTTTTTTTCACCTTCATAATTAAATGTTGGTCTAGTTTTACAGTTTTTAAATATACAAGTTTTATTTTTTATATCGATCATATTTTCAAGTTTATGTTTACTACAATATAAACCACCAGCTTCACCTTCATAATTAAAACAAGCTTTAGTTTTGCAATCATCAATTAAACACTTCATATTTTATTATATAATAAAAAAAATATCAAAATTAACTACAATAACTTTTAAATTACATTATACATGATTTTTAAATTTTTAATTTTGTATAGTTTTTTACATTTCATTGTATGCGAGTCATTTGTAATAATTAATGTTAAATTTGGTAAATTTTTAATACTTCTAATAGAAATCATATTATTAAATTTTGCAATTAATGTTTTTAATTGTTTCATTTTTTTTAATTTTACATCACTAATCACATTATTTTTAGAAATATCTAAAAGTTTTAATTTTTTTAAATATTTTAAACTTCTATATGTTATATTTGTATTTTTAGCAATGTATAATTCTTCTAAGTTTGTTAATTGTTTTATAGAATTATCAGATATAATATTATTTAGATATAAATTTAGTTTTTTTAAATTTACAAATTTTATAATATCATCATCTGTAAAATTGGCACCAACACTCAATTCTGATAGTAGTTCATATGAAATGTTAAAGTTTGACAAATATAACGATTTATTGCCACACAAAGATAATTTTTTTAAATTTGTAAAATTAAAACATACAATATCTTTATCTTTTATTATAATGTTATTATTATTATCTCTAACATAACCACCATCATCTTCATCGTTTTCATCATCATTATTTTCATCTTCATCATCACCATCTTCATCATCACTAAGTTCATTTATATAATCTTCATCTTCCTCATCATCTTCATCATCATCATCATCATCAGCTTCCGACATATATGAATCATCACTTGATACATATGCTGAAAAATTATAGTCATCATCATCAAAATATAATAATTCTAGATTTAGATTATAAATTCCATTATCAATTGTACTAGTTGTATTGCTAATATTTAAAATTTTTAAATTTGATAAATATGAAATACCATAGCTTGTTATTATTCTATTATATTTAATATTTAAAACTTCAAGATTGGTTAGATATTTAATACCTTCATCACTAATTTTATAGTGTTGTCCTAATTCAAATATTTTTAAATTTTTTAAATATTTAATACCTTCATCAGTTATATAATTTGTTGAATAACTTGAAATATCTAAAAATTCTAAATTAATTAAATGTTTGATACCTTCATCAGTTATTGTTTTATCATGGCTTGAATGATTACATCTATAAATTTCTAATTCTTTTAAATGTGGTACAAGTTCAATACCTTCATCAGTAATAGAAATATTATTAATTAGTTTTAATTTTTTTAAATTTTTTAAATATTTCAAATTATCATTTAAAATAAAATTACATACTATAAGTTTTAATTCTTCAAGATTTATCAAAGGTTTTAATATTGATGTATATTCAAAATTAGATCTAATATGGTACAAATTTAATATTTTTAAATTATTCAAATTAAACAATGTATTTTTAGATAAGCTATTGTTTATATTGTGTAGTGTTAATGATTTAAGATTTGTACAATATTTAATTTTATTTAAATTGTGTGAATTATTTTGTTGTGATGGTACATAAATGTTTAAAAATTCTAATTTTTTATATTTATGTATATTTTGTAAAAGATCAATGTAGTTATAAATAGAATTATATTCTGAAACATATAATGTTATATCTCGTAAATTATGTAAAAAATTAACATCAATAAGATCATAAGATAAATTTATTTGTGTAATAATATCTAATGGTTTAATAATGTCATATTTAATCTGCTTATGGTGGTATATATTTTTAATTCTATAATTAAAATTATATCTTAAATTTCTACAATTTTGATTTATTCCAATAAATTCCATCGGAATGTATTGACCTATTTTAATCAATATAATATCACACAGATCAGCAAAACCAGACATTATTTTAATTATTATAAATAATCAAAAATGATTAAAAAAAATATTATAATCTATGATTATATTTATAGCTCATTTAAAAATTTAATCAAAAATAAATTAAAAAAAAAATAATATACATAAACTTTTAGAATCAGTTGCATTTTTTTTATTAGATTTTTTAGCTCGTAATAAACAGAGTTTAAAAGCTTCAGGTGTAAGAATATATTGCTTACGATGTTTATTTCCAGTATTATTTACCTGCTGCGGGATATCTCGCAGCAGGTAATGTTGACCAGAAATTAAACCTAATTATTCAATATATATAATTTTATATTTATTAATTTTGTCTTTTTTAATAACATTTGGTAGAGTATGACAAAAAATTATAGTATGTGGTGATTTAAAATTATATTCTTTTTTTTTATATTTAAACGATCCATTTTTAATTTGATTTATTTTATAAAGTTTATTTTTATTAAATTTTTCTAATGAACTTCTAAATATATCAATTAATACAATATTACGTTTTCTAGATTTTATAACTTGTTTAAATAAATAATCACAATTTCCATAATCTATTATAACATCATTATTATCAATAGATCCCATCATACATATATATTTACATAAAAATGATTTGCCAACATTACCAATTCCATATTTTTCAATCATAACATAAATAAAATCATCTGGTTCATTTTTTAACATATTTAAAATATATTGTTGCCATGATTTCCATTTTATATTATAATATTCATTTATCATAGAATGTATACTTTCAACATTCATTCTTATACTTTAATAACATTATTTATTAAAATAATCTATTACAACATAAGAATCTACAAATAAACCAATAATAGAAAATATTAACAAAATATATTCTATTTTATGTTTATTATTCATTTTTACAAAATATAAAATAATAAACATAAAATAGAATATTCCAAGAATATCACAATTTGTATCTTTTATATATTTTAATAAATCCATTTTTATATCTATATCTATATCAATAAATCTATTTTATTATTGTAATAAATGATATATCATTAATCCATAATGACTATATTTATGATATTTATGATTTTTAGTATATTTTGAATAAAAATATAATAAAACATTGAGATACAATATAAACTGATAATTTCTATCATTTATTAAATGATATATTAGAAATAAAAACATAAATGTTCTATCTAATATTTTTAACATGTTATGTGTATAACCATGATTTAGTATAGATACAATATTACCAGTTATAATTACACAAATTAAAATATGATCTTTAATAAAATAACATTTAGCTAAATGTGGTATAAAAACTATACAACTTGATTTGTATAATATTAAATTCATTATATAAAAATATACAAAAAAATGAAGTATACAAAAAAAAATGAAGTATACAAAAAAAAATGAAGTATACAAAAAAAACTAATATAATAAGATATAAGTTAAAACAATTATTATATTAGTTTTAATAATTTATATTAATATATAAACAATTAATGAATTAAAAAGTATCATATTAATTAATATTTATATATTAATATATTTATAAATATATAAATATTAAAATAATATTACAAGATGATTGTTTGTGATTATGATAAAAAAATTAATAATGTAGTATTATATACGCCAATACAAAATGAAATGAAAGATTATTTAGTAATTCTTATCAAAATGAATACATGTGGTGCATGTATTAGATATATGCCAGAATGGAGTAAACTTATAGCAATGCCAGAATTTGTTGAAAAAATAAATTTTTTAATGGTTGAATCAAATGATCCAGATGGTAGAAATTTTATTAATCAATTAAATATATACAGTAAATATTTTACAGAATTTAATAATCCACGAATAGAATATTTCCCATCAATATTAATTTTTAAAAAAAATGGTGGGAAATATGAATTTTATGAAAAATTCCAATCTAATAGATCACTATTACCACTACATCTTAAAAATTTAAAATAAATACTTATATCAACATATATTACATATATACATATATTTATTTATATACACTTATACTTATATAACACTTATATATTTTACAGATATAAATTTGATAATCTTAATTTTTTTTTATTTATTGTTAAAATATGAATTGTAAAAAATATAAGAAATTATTAATGGATTTAAATTGGTATGAAATATCAAAATACAGTAATAAGTATAATATAAATGAAGAATTTATTAAAAATTTTTATGAATATATAAAATGGGATATTTATTTAAAATATAATATTGTGAATATAAATATATTAGATAAGTATAGTGAATATTTACATTGGAATAATGTTTGTAAATATCAAATATTGAATGAAATATTTATAAAAAAATATATTGACAAAGTAAATATTGAATATATAATAAAATACCAATTTTTATCTGAAGATTTTATTAATGATAATATTGATTTATTTGATATAAATTTAATAATAATTTATCAAAAAATATCAAATTTTTTTATAAATAAACATTCCAATATTATTAATTGGAATTATATTATAAAATTTAAACAACTATCTCCAATTATTGTAAAAAATAATATCAATTATATAAATTTAGATTTATTATGTAAATATCAACAATTAGATGAACAATTACTAGAATGGTTATTACAACTATATGACATAAATTGGAAAATAATTTCAAAATATCAATTATTAAATGAAATATTTATAGAAAAATATGCAGATCATTTACATTGGCCTTTAATATGCAGATATCAAAAATTAACATCTATATTTATAAGTTTGATGTTTAATTATATTGCATCAAATTTACATATTAATATAAAATATTTATGTAAATATCAAAATTTAACAGATATTTTTATAAAAAGATATTATATAATTATAGATTGGATTAATATAATATTATATCAAAATGTATCTATTATGTTATTACAACAATATAAAAATTATATAAAATTTAATGAACTTTCTAAATTACAAATAAATACAATAAAGAAAGAAATATCATTAGAATTTTTACACATATTTAATAAAGAATTAAATTGGAATGATATTTCGAAATATTATATATTATCTGAAGAATATATAGATAATTTAAAAGCTTATATCAATTGGGATATAATAATAAAATATCAGAATTTATCTGTTAATTTTTTAAAAAAAAACATTGCTAATATAAAAAATATTAGCAATGTTTACAAATACCAAAATTTAACAGATGATATTAAATTCTGTTACTAATTCTGTTACTAATTCTGTTACTAATTTTTTTTAGTAATTTTTTTATTAGTTTCACTAGTTTTATTAATTATAGCATTTATTATAATCTATATCTGTAGAAAATCCATTTCTTGGATCATCATATGCATTTTTTACACAAAATGTACCATATGAATAATAAAAAGTTATAATTGAATAACATAAACCAGTGTAATACCACAATGTTTTTCTTCTTGTAAAAAACTCTTTAAAATAATCATAACCGTAAGATAATATCAATATAAAAGTTAAAATAATCAACGCCCAAATAAATATAAAAAATGATATAAGTGTATATTCTAAATTATATGCTTTTACAAATCGTTTTTTAAACAAATAAAAATCTCTATCACCATTTTTATTAACTTTATAATTTATATAATAAAATTCTGGATCATATTTATATTGTTTTTGTTGTAATGTTTTAGTTCTCGGGTCTAAAATCATTTCATTACTATACAAATTATGCATTTCTGTTAACTCTTTATGTTCATCTGGCAAAGCGGTTTTAAATATAAGCATATTATTAATATATTATATTTATGTTTTTTATATTTAAAAATTAAAAAAAAAATAATGTTGTGATTTTATTATTTTATCATTTTAATTTTAATTTAAAAATTATATCAGATACTTTATAAATATCATCATTAATATTAAATTCTAATTTAGAAATAATAAACTTATCAATTTTATTATTTTTAATTTTACAATTTTCTATATTAAAATGTATATTAACCTTTTCGTTTTTTATTTTTTTATCTTTTAAAATTTTTGTATTAAAGTATAAATCAGTATAGTCATTTATTGTATTTTCTAAATTATTAAAAGCTTTTGTTGAATGTGTATATTTTAAAGATTTATTAAAATTATTAATAAATCTTTTATTATTTTTTACAAATTTACTATAATTATAAATTTTATTCATAATGTATAATAATGTATAATAGTGTATAATAATATATTAAAAATAATTTCAATTAAATATTTTAATATATATTTTCATAGATAAAGATATAAAATAATCTATATTAATGAAAATATTATATTTATAATATAAAAAAAATATTATAATTATCTCACTATTTTTATTTAATTTTTACTTTGTTTTTATATTTACATTAATCATTTTATCAAGTTTATGTTCAAAACAATAACCATCTGTTGATTTATCAATAAAATTATATATTGGGCGTTTTTTACACCCATATTGTGAACATTTTGAACATGTTACATTGATCATATTATCAAGTTTATGTCTTTTACAATATACACCATTTTTTTTCCATATATAATTATAATGTGGTTTAATATTACATCCATTTTGCAAGCATCTTCGATCTTTTATATTTATCATATTATCTAATTTATGCCATACACAAAATCTTGTTTTTTTTTCATTTTCATAATTATAACATGGTTGAATTAGACAATTAGCAAATTCACATTTTTTAGATGTTACGTTTACCATATTTTCAAGTTTATGTGCAAAACAATATAATCCAGTATTTTTACCACTATAATTAAAACATGGTTGAATTAAGCAATTCAACATTTTACATTTATTTTTTACTCTTATCATATCATTTAGCTTATGTTTTTTACAATATTCAGCTTTTTTATTTTTATAATTATAACTTGGTGATGTTTTACAATCTTTGATTTTACACATGTTTTATTTATAATATAATATTAATTCAAATTTAATATTAATTATAATATCAAATTAAATTGAAATGTATTTAAATATATTAAATAAAAGCATTTTTATTTAATATTATTTTGAATTAATATTTTATTATATTAAAAATATATCATGTCAAAAAATATTTCATTAAACCAATTAAACGAACGCATTTTTAACGTTAGACCAATTAGAAATCAAGCTTTATGGGATTATTATAAACTTGCAGAAAGTTGTTTTTGGAAAATTGAAGAAATTGATTTTAGCAGAGATAAAAACGATTGGGATAATAAATTGAATGATAATGAAAGACATTTTTTAAAATATGTTTTGGCATTTTTTAGTAAATCTGACTTTATTGTTAATATTAATTTAGATGAAAGATTTTCAAAAGATATTTTATCGTTTCCTGATGAATTTAAACCTTACACTCAATTTTTCTATGATTTTCAAAAATCTATGGAAAATATTCACAGTGAAACATATAATTATACATTACAACTATACATTACCGACCCAAATGAATTAAATACATTAACAAATAGTATCATTACAATTCCATCTATTAAAAAGAAAGCTGAATGGGCTTTAAAATGGATTAATTATGATATTGATAATGATAATAAAAAAAATAAAAATAATAATGAAGATTTAAAAAAACATAGTATTTTATATAGATTAATTGCTTTTGCATCATTAGAAGGTATTTTCTTTAGTGGAAGCTTTTGTTCTATTTTCTGGCTGCGTGATAAAAATATTTTAAATGGTTTAATTCAATCTAATAAATTTATTTCTAGAGATGAGGGTTTACATAGAGATTTTGCATGTGAATTATATAATCAATTAATTACATATGAAGGTTATTCTAATGTTGATAAATCTAAAATTTTAGACATTATTGTTGAAGCTGTTGAAATTGAAAAAATATTTATTACAGAAGCTTTAAATTGTAGATTACTTGGAATTAATGCAAATCTTATGAATGAATATATCGAATTTGTTGCTGATAATTTGTTAGTTAATATCAAATTAGAAAAATATTATGAAACATTAAACCCATTTGCATTTATGGAAAATATATCATTAGAAAGCAAAACGAATTTCTTTGAAAGACGAGCTAGTGAATATAGTAAACAAGGTTCAAAAATCAATATTGATAAAGATAATACTCTAAAAATTTTAGATGAATTTTAGATGAATTTAAAATAATATTAGAATAATTAAAATCTATTTAAATATTCTACTATTAATTTTGATTTATATTAAACTATAATAAAATGATACCATATTATTATCATAATGAACAACAAATACCAGAAGAACATGAAAAAACTTTAAAATATATAAAAATAGCTTCATTAATATTAGTTATAATAGTTATAATTGGATTGATATTAAATATTTTAAATAATAATGATAATAATGTAAATAATTAAATAAATATACAAAATAAAAATAATACAGTTTATTTTTTTTGTATAAAATATTTTTAATTTTTTAATATTACATTATAATAATAATAAAATATAATGGTAAAATTAAGTAAAAATATAATTACTGGGTGGATTTTTATAATATATTTAAAATATATTTATCCATTTATATTGAACTTTTATAATGTGAAAATTATTAATAAAGATAAGCTTATTAATAAAGATAAAAATAAACCAAATATTTTTATTTCTAGACACTCGACACATAATTTTGATATATTAATTGGATTAATTACACTTTATAGATATAATAATAAATTAGTTCGTGGTTGTGGTCATTTTCTTGTTAAATATTTATATCCACATTATATCAACTTAGGAATTTTTGTCGGTACTAAAGAAAATGCGCAATATTTATTAGATAATAATGAAGATATATTTATAATGCCAGGTGGTGCTGAAGAAATGACAATTGGTTCAAATAATTCAAATAAATTATATTGGTATTCAAAATCTAGAAAAATTAAATCTGGATTTGCAAAATTAGCTATAAAAAATAATATAAATATAATTCCAATATGTTGTAAAAATGTTGAAAATATGACCTTTTCACCATTTGTTTATATTGCAAATAAAATATATATTATAAAATTATATGATGATTTATTAAATAATACAAATGGTATTATATATAAATATTTATTCTTTTTTAAAATTTTAATTAGTACAATATTTAATAATTTTTTAACTATTCCAATACCATGTACAATTGAAATTATCATTGGAGATGAAATTAAATTAAACGATAATGATGATGTATTAGAATATACTATAAAATGTAAAAAAATATTACAAAAAATGTATGATATAAATACTTTATAATTTATTTTAATTTAAATTTAAATAAAATTATAACTTTCATAAAAACTAAAATGCTAATTATATTTTTATTTTTATTTTTAAAAGTATTTTACGTTGAATCTAACCTATGTAGAATATCATTTACAGATTATGAAACAGCGATTTCAAATTTTAATTATATGAAAGAAGCTATAGAATTAACTAATTCTTACCCATTAGCTGAATGGTATACAGATAGAAATAATAAAGACTCGTTAAATGGAATGTTAGATAATATAATAAATAATTGTAATGATTTAATACCTATTATTTCTATTTATGGTTTACCAAATAAAGATTGTATTTCACTGTTTTCATTACCCGGTGAAAATAAAAACAGTGATGATTATACAAATTTTATTAATAATTTACATAATAAATTAAATAATAGACAAGTAATTTATATAATAGAACCAGATGCTGTTGGTATTTTATTATCTGATAATTGTGGATATGTAAATAATTATATACAAAATATTCAAATTGCAATTAATATACTATCTCAAAATCCTAATGCATTATTGTATATAGATGTTAGCCATTGGACAATTAATGATAATAATAAAGGTAATATTTTAAATATTTTTAATCAAATAGATAATAATAAAAAATTGAAAGGTATTGTATTAAATACTTCTAATTTTATAAAAACTAACGAAATGGTAGATTTATGTAATACATTTATATCATATGGTTTTAACAATTATAAATGTATAATTGATACCAGTAGAAATTATTTAGGTCCAGATGCTACAAATGAATGGTGTAATGCATTAAATACTGGAATTGGTACACCACCTACATCAACACCATATTTAAACAATATAGACTATTTATTATGGATTAAACAACCAGGAATTTCAGATGGTGAATGTACTAACAGAACTGAATTATCATTAAAAGGACCCAGTGCTGGTACATTTTTTGAAGATTATTTTATATCTTTATGGAATAATGGATATTTTGTAAAAGAAAAAAATTACCCACAAATAAATAAAAATAGTGGATATTCTTTTATGTGGCCAAATACAGAAACACCAACAGTAACATCAACACCAACAGTAACATCAACACCAACAGTAACATCAACACCAACAGTAACATCAACACCAACAGTAACATCAACACCAACAGTAACATCAACA
>JACCDQ010912415.1_pt1 | contig 10487 bp, 11 predicted proteins | sample 7446031 | NCBI WGS metagenome assembly JACCDQ01 (sample SAMN15323442, study PRJNA562643) | freshwater metagenome | isolation source: river surface water | place: USA:Blue River Watershed | collected 2017-08-17
GGGTCGACAGCGATATCCCAGTCGAGCGGCTGGCCCTGGCCAATGATTTCGCCGTTGAACAGCATCGGTGCTGCATCTTTTTCACCTTCGCCAATAACCACGATGCCGCCAAAGTCGGCGCCCATCAACGATTCGCGCATGGCATCTACAGCAAGGCGATCAACCAAAAATTTATCGCCGCTGCCAACCTGAGGCCAGCATGCCGCAGTTGCCGCAACGGTTGCCGCCAAAATATCAATGGCAGGGCGATTGGCGTTATGCAAAGTCATGGTCTCTTTCATGCATCGTTCGGGCTAAGCGGGCTGCATCCTTGCTAACATCATAGGTAAGTCGCCGACGGAGTCGCCTAAACACCCAACAACTTAGGAGAACTGCTATGCCTGTAGCATCACCAGACCAATACCTAGAAATGCTAGACCGCGCTAAAAAGGGTGGCTTTGCTTACCCAGCGATTAACGTTTCTAGCTCACAGACTCTTAACGCAGCACTTGCCGGCCTTGCCGAAGCGGGTTCTGACGGCATCATTCAGGTAACCACCGGCGGTGGAGACTACTGGTCTGGCCCAACCATCAAGAAGATGGCATCAGGCGCAGCAGCCATGGCAGCATTTGCTCGCGAGGCAGCCAAGAACTACGGCATCACCGTTGCCCTGCACACCGACCACTGTGCCAAGCACCAGCTTGACGAATTCGTACGACCACTAATCGCAATCTCACAGGAGCGCGTAAAGGCCGGTCAGGACCCACTATTCAACTCACACATGTGGGACGGCTCAGCTGTTCCTATGGCCGAGAACCTAGAAATCGCTAAAGAGATGCTTGCGCTAACCAAGAACATCGGTGCCGTGCTTGAAATTGAAGTTGGCGTTGTTGGCGGCGAAGAAGATGGCGTTGAAGGCGGCATGGGCGAGCACCTTTACACCACCCCTGAAGACGGTCTGCTAACCGCCGAGGCTCTTGGCCTAGGCGAGAACGGCCGCTACATGGTTGCTCTTACCTTCGGTAACGTGCACGGCGTTTACAAGCCAGGCAACGTAAAGCTTCGCCCAGAACTACTTGGCGAGATTCAGGCTGCAGTTGGCGCCAAGTACGGCGTTGCAAAGCCATTTGACCTAGTGTTCCACGGCGGTTCTGGTTCAACCGATCAAGAAATTGCTGACGCAGTTTCACACGGTGTAATCAAGATGAACATCGACACCGACCTTCAGTATGCATTCACCCGCCCAATCGCCGGTCACATGCTTGCCAACTACGATGGCGTGCTAAAGATTGACGGCGAAGTTGGCAACAAGAAGCACTACGACCCACGCGCCTGGGGCAAGATTGGCGAGGCCGGCATGGCAGCTCGCGTTGTTGAAGCCGCACAGCAGCTTGGTTCAGCAGGAAAGTCTCAGGGCTAATCAGCCAGAACTAGATTCAAAAAGCAAGAAGCCCGTTGGATTTCAACGGGCTTCTTGCTTTAACAAACTTTTTTCTGTGACTATGAGCGCTTGGCCTTATTGGTCACATCGTTCGAAGTTCCCTTAAGCTCCTTGCGAAGCTCGGCCGGCAGTGAGAACTGAACATCCTCTTCGGCAGTTTGCACGGTGCGCACATCGCCAAAGCCTCGGGCTGCGAGGTGGTTCAGAACTTCGTCAACCAGTTCTTCTGGAACTGACGCACCCGAAGACACACCAACGGTTTCGACGCCTTCGAACCAGGCCTCATCGATTTCGCTCGCAAAGTCCACTCGGTAGGCGGCCTTTGCGCCTGCCTCTAGGGCAACCTCAACCAAACGAACGGTGTTCGACGAGTTGGCCGAACCAACCACGATTACCAAATCCGAACCAGCGCCAACCTTCTTGATGGCAACCTGACGGTTCTGAGTGGCGTAGCAGATGTCATCGCTCGGTGGGTTTTGCAGAGTTGGGTGCTTTTCGCGAAGTTTTAGAACGGTCTCCATGGTTTCGTCGACCGAAAGCGTAGTTTGCGAAAGCCAAATCAGCTTCTTAGGGTCGCGCACCTTGGCGGCAGCGATCGATTCATCCTTGTCGATGATTTGAACGATGTCTGGTGCCTCACCGGCAGTTCCCTCGACCTCTTCATGCCCCTCGTGACCAATCAACAGAATGTCGTAGTCTTCGGCGGCAAAGCGTTGAACTTCACGGTGCACCTTGGTAACCAAAGGGCAGGTGGCATCGATGGTGTTGAGGCCACGCTCTTGAGCCGCGGCAACAACCGCAGGCGAGACACCGTGAGCCGAGAAAACTAGAACCGAACCGGTTGGCACCTGGTCTACTTCGTCAACGAAGATTGCGCCACGCTTTTCGAGCGATGAAACCACGTGCTTGTTGTGCACGATTTGCTTGCGCACGTAAACCGGCGAACCGTAGTGATCAAGTGCCTTTTCAACTGCGATGACAGCGCGATCAACGCCTGCGCAGTAGCCGCGCGGAGCAGCGAGCAACACCTTCTTGCCGAGGGCAATTTCTACGGTCTGTTGTCCTACTGGAGCGGTATCCTTGATTTCAGTCACCCCTCAATGATAAACGCCTTGATTTGATGGATTGTGGTGGCAAATGCTGGAGGTGCCATGAACGAGTTTGAAACCGGTGCCGATTCCAAGGTTTCCAGCGAACAAAGCCCGTGGCCGGTCAGCCGCCTGTCGGCAACCCTAAAAGACTGGATAGAACGACTCGGCTACCTGTGGATTGAAGGCGAGCTAGCCTCAATCAAAATCGGCGCCACCAACATGTTTGGCGAACTTCGAGACTTGCAGCAAGAGAACAGCGTTTCGATTCACTCTTGGAGCGTTGCCAAGATCCCGGGCGACCTAAAACAGGGCGACAGAGTTGTAGCACTGATCAAGCCAGCTTTTTGGCCTAAAGGCGGCAAGCTCACCATGCAGGTCGTCGAGATGCGCAAAGTTGGCCTTGGCGAACTACTCGAACGCATCGAAAGACTCCGTACCCTGCTAGGCGTCGAAGGCCTCACCTCCATCGAGCGCAAAAAGCCGCTGCCGTTTCTGCCAAACAAAATCGGACTAATCACTGGCAAAGACTCGGACGCCGAAAAAGACGTGCTCCAAAATGCCAAACTTCGTTGGCCGAATGTTCAGTTCAGAGTTATCCACACCCTCGTTCAAGGCGACAAAGCCGCTCCCGAGGTAATCAACGCCATCAAGGTGCTCGATGAAGACCCAGAGGTCGATGTCATCATCATCGCCCGAGGTGGCGGTTCTTTTCTCGACCTCATGGTGTTCAGCGATGAGGCACTGGTTAGAGCTGCTGCTGCCGCAATCACGCCAATAGTCTCGGCTATCGGCCACGAAAACGACCGACCAGTTCTCGACGACATCGCAGACCTCAGGGCATCAACCCCCACCGATGCTGCCAAGCGCGTTGTTCCCGATGTCAAAGAAGAGCTTCACAAAATCGAGCAGCTAAGCCAACGCGTTCGCCTTCGGGTGGAGGGCTATGTTGCCAATCAAATCGAGTTACTTGGCCAACTCCGTTCGCGCCCAATCCTTGCGAACCCTTTCACCTTCATCGATGACAAAGAGCTCGAGCTAAATCGAAACCTTTCGGCAATTCGGTCATCGCTGGCCAATGTGCTCGACAAAGAAGGCATGCATCTATCTCACCTCAAGCAGCAGGTGCGGTCACTTTCGCCGCAATCAACCCTAGATCGCGGTTATTCGGTGGTGCGCGACGACAAGGGCCACGTCATAGCCGACGCAAGCAAAGTGAAGACCGGGCAAAAACTCAAAATTCGCCTAGCCAAGGGTGAACTCGGCGTGATTTCCGAATAAACCTTTTACCTATCCGAAACCAATAGCTGACCGCAACAAAATAGACTGGATACCAAGATGAGCGCAGAGAAGAAGACCAACGAAGCAAACCTTGATGTTGCCGGGTTTACTTACGAACAAGCGCGCGATGAACTTGTTAAGGTGGTCGCCGAACTCGAGGCTGGTGCGGTAAGCCTCGAGCAGTCGCTGGCCCTTTGGGAACGCGGCGAGGCACTAGCCACCCAGTGCGAGACTTGGCTAACCGGCGCCAGAAAACGCCTAGATGAGGCAATCAAAACCAAGAAGTCCGAGGCCAAGTAAATTGTCTGAAGATTCAGCCGCTAAACACCGCGCCAAACAGACCGCGCGAAACCTAACGCTTTCAATAATTGCCTGCCTCGGCATTGTTTTGGCAACCGTCCTCATTGTTCCTCGCGACGACAGCAACCGAATTCAACCGGTTGACTACAAGGCTTCGGCGATATCGGCCGAGGCTGCAAGTGGCAAACAGATTCTCGCGCCAGAATTGCCACAGGGATGGTGGGCCAACCGTGCTAAATGGACAGCCAACCCAACCGATGGCGTTGCGTTTTGGAAGGTCGGCTTCGTTGGCCCGAAGAATCAGTGGATTGGCATGACCCAAGCCTTCGAAGTAAACCCAACCTGGGTGGCTCTACTCTCTAAGGACTACGCGCCAGACCTTGAAGCCATCGATTCAAACCCAAACTGGACAAAATGGGCAACCCAAGATGAGGGCAGCGAACCAACCCTCTGGACTTTGGCAGTCGGCAACGACCTAGTGGCCCTAAATGGCTCTGGAACCGCAGAAGAATTTGCCGCATTTGCCACCATCATTGAGACGGAGGTCATCAAGTGAGCGAACAGAACCGACCGTCAAACCCACGCGAAGCTTGGCAGGCCATGGTTGATGGCAACCGCCGCTTTGTCTCGGGCGATCTTGCCCACCCTCGTCAAGACATCGATCACCGTGAGGCTTTGGCTGTAAAGCAGAGGCCGTTTGCCGCGCTATTTGGTTGCGCAGACTCACGCCTTTCGGCAGAAATCATCTTCGATGTTGGTTTAGGCGACCTCTTTGTGGTTCGTAATGCCGGCCAGGTCATTGCCGAAACAATTCTTGGTTCGCTCGAGTATGCCGTTGAGGTGCTTGGCGTTCCCGTCATCTTGGTGCTGGGTCACGATGAATGCGGTGCCATTCGCGCAACCATCGATGCCACCGAAGGAAACCTAAACTCGGAGGGTAAATTCATCCACGACCTTGTGGCTCGAATCAAGCCAACCGTGCAGGCGGCAAACGCGGCCGGCAAGCACGCCATCGATGATGTAACCGAGTTGCACATTCAAGACACAATCAACGAAATGCTCACCCGTAGCGCCTTGATTGCAAGTGCAGTGAAAGCGGGTAAATTGGCTGTGGTCGGAGCAAATTACAAGCTCACCCTCGGCGAAGTACACCCTATTGTCACCATCGGCGACATCCAATAATTTTTTAGCAATTCAAAAGAACAAAGGAAATTCAACGTGGAATACCGCATCGAACACGACACCATGGGTGAAGTAAAAGTTCCAGTCAACGCCCTGTACCGCGCCCAGACCCAACGCGCGGTCGAGAACTTCCCAATCTCTGGAACCACGCTTGAGCGCGCGCACATCGCAGCATTGGCTCAAATCAAGAAGGCAGCCGCCCAGGCAAATGCCAAGTTGGGCGTGCTAAACCAAGATGTCGCCAATTCAATCGCCTCGGCTGCCGATGCCGTAATCGCCGGCAACCACGATGGAGAGTTCCCGGTCGATATTTTCCAGACCGGATCAGGCACCTCTTCGAACATGAACATGAACGAGGTTTTGGCAACACTGGCATCGGGCATTTTGGGCTCGGCAGTGCACCCAAACGACCACGTAAACGCATCGCAGTCTTCAAACGACGTCTTCCCTACCTCGGTTCACGTAGCGGTCACCGCTGCGCTGATCAACGACCTGCTTCCTTCGCTCGACCACCTAGCGATTGCACTTGAAGAAAAGAAAGAACTCTGGAAGACCGTGGTCAAGGCCGGCCGAACTCACCTAATGGATGCCACCCCGGTAACTTTGGGCCAGGAATTCGGTGGTTACGCGGCACAGATTCGCTATGCAATTGAGCGAGTCGAGTCAACCATCGGTCGAACCGCAGAGGTTCCTCTTGGCGGCACCGCAGTTGGCACCGGAATCAACACTCCAAAGGGCTTCCCTCAAGAGGTCATCCGCCTACTGGCAGCCGAAACCGGGTTGCCAATCACCGAGGCCCGCGACCACTTCGAGGCCCAGGGTGCCCGCGATTCACTGGTTGAGGCATCGGGAGCACTTCGCGTGCTTGCTGTCTCGCTAACCAAGATCAACAACGACTTGCGCTGGATGGGTTCAGGACCAAACGCGGGTATTGCCGAATTGCACATTCCAGACCTGCAGCCGGGCTCGTCAATCATGCCTGGCAAGGTGAACCCGGTTGTACCAGAGGCAGTCATGATGGTTTGTGCCCGCGTGATTGGTAACGACGCAACCGTCGCATGGGCTGGCGCCACCGGCAACTTTGAGCTAAACGTAGCCATCCCGGTTATGGGCAATGCTCTTCTAGAGTCGATTCGCCTGCTTGCCAACTCAATGAGGTTGCTGGCCGACAAGACCGTTCGTGGCCTAGAGGCAAACGTTGAGCGCGCTCGTGCACTAGCCGAGTCGAGCCCTTCAATCGTGACCCCACTGAACAAATACATTGGCTACGAATCGGCCGCCAAGATCGCTAAGCACGCGGTTGCAGCCGGAATCACGGTTCGTCAGGCAACCATCGACTTGGGTTATGTAGACGGCGACAAGCTAACCATGGAGCAACTCGACAAGGCGCTTGACGTGCTGTCGATGACCAGCCCTGGCCTATAGGTTCGCATTAACGGCTCTTTCGACACGGGTTTTGCCATCGCTTCGATGGCTGCCGTGGCAACCCTGCTTGGCTGCCTTCCCGTGGCCTTTGGAAAAGCGCACAGCTCACTGTTTAACGGCTTAGCACTAATCGTTTCGGCGATTGCTATGGCTTCGGTGAGCGTTGTGGAACTGATTCCTTCGGCACTTCAACTTGACCTAGGCTGGCAAGATTCGCTGTTTTGGTTGGCCGCCGGCGCACTGATGTATCTCGTGGCTCGCTGGTCTACCCGACTACTTACGGCTAAAAAAGAGTCACTTTTCTCATCGATGCTGCTGGTAACCGTGGCGCTTACGCTTCACAACATCCCTGAAGGCACCGCGGCCATCGCTGCAACTAGCGCAGACCTCGAAACCGGAATCTCCACTGGCATAGCCATCGGCTTTCAGAACCTTCCCGAGGGATTGTCGATAGCCGCGCTTACCTTGGCCGCCGGTTTATCTCGAATCAAGGCATTCGGTTTGGTAGGCATATCGGTGTTAGCTGAGATTTTTGGCGCGGCACTGATTTGGCTCAACCAGGACTACCTAACCACCGAAATCAATTCACACCTTTTGCTTGCGGTTGGTGGTCTGATGCTGGCTATCAGCGGCTTTGAGCTCTTCCCCGATGGACTCAGGTTGCTACGCGAACCAAAGGCCGGCCGCAAAACCCCTAGTCACCACTAAAAACCCGGTCGACAGGGCAAACCCCGCCAAAAGGTAGGGGCCAAGCGCAACACTAACCCCAATGCTGGTTCGACCAAGTGCCAGCTGGCACAGAACCAACGCTCCGGCAATTACAAACGCCAAGAACAGCGCCAGCACCGGCAGCACTCCCCCAAACCAGCCAAGCGAAAGCGTCATAGCCGCTATCAGTTTCACATCGCCCATGCCCAGGCCCGCAAAGTGATTTAGCAACAGGCCAACTCCAAAAGCAAGAGCCGCGAACCCCATTGCCAACCAAAGACTTAGCCACTGATCTAAAAGGGCGCTGGCCACAAAGTGACCGAGTATGGCGATTGGGAACGCGGGAAGAACCAACTTGTTGGGCAGCCTACGCTCGCGGAGGTCGATTTTAGTAAGTGGCCAGGCAACTGCAATTAGGTACAGCGGTCCGGCTCCGGCAAATAGGTATCCAGCGTTCATGCCAAAAACCTAACGACGATAAAAATCCCCCGCCGGAGTTATCCACAGGCGCGAACTGCGACGCAAGGCGTCAGCGTGCAAAGTTAAGAGTGCAGAGTTCAGACTGCAGGTTAGGCTGACTCGCCCACCTTTTCCCACATTTTTGCCATGACCCACCATTGACCATCGAGGAAAACAATATTCAAGTAATCCTGCATAACGCCGCCAAACATTTCTAGCTGCGGTTTGACTAGGGCCAAGGTTGGCGAAATCTGGTCGAACATAAGAACCTCATCACGTCTGGCATTACCAAGCTCTGCCGGAGACTGTCGGTTGGCCACAGCTTCGCGATAAACGGCATAGGGGCGAATTGACAACTCGCCACCCTGCGCGGAATAGAGAACGCAGTCTTTGTGAAAAACCTTGTCGAAGAGCTGCATATCTTGAAAGTGCAAAACTTCGAAGTAGTTCGAGATTAGCTCCTTGATTGCCGGATCGGCCTGTTCAAAATTCATCTGATCAGCCTAGTTGTCGAGTAGGTCGGTTACCAATGCCGCAATTGCCGAACGCTCTGAGCGCATCAGCGTGATGTGCGAGAAGAGCTCGTGGTTCTTGAGCGCCTCGATGACTGCAGCCACACCATCGTGGCGACCAACGCGAAGGTTGTCGCGTTGCGCAACGTCGTGAGTGAGCACAACCTTTGCGTTTTGACCAATGCGTGAAAGCACGGTGAGCAGAGTGTTGCGTTCTAGCGATTGTGCTTCATCGACAATCACGAAGGCGTCGTGCAGCGAACGACCACGGATGTGAGTTAGCGGCAAAATTTCGAGCAGACCACGGTCGACCACGTGATCAACGACTTCCTTTGATACCAAGGCCCCCAAGGTGTCGAAAATTGCCTGACCCCAAGGGTTCATTTTCTCGTTTTCGCTGCCGGGTAGGTAACCGAGCTCCTGGCCGCCAACAGCAAAAATAGGCCTGAACACAATGATTTTCTTGTGCTGCCTGCGCTCAAGCACGGCCTCTAAACCAGCCAGTAGCGCCATGGCCGATTTACCGGTTCCGGCGCGACCACCTAGCGAAACAATGCCAATCTCTGGGTCTAACAGGGCATCGATGGCCAGGCGCTGCTCTGCAGAGCGCCCCTTGACACCAAACACATCGCGGTCTCCCCTGACCAACTTGATCTTGCCGCCCTTTTCGACTCGTCCAAGTGCTGCACCTCGCTCGGAGGTGATGATCAAGCCCGTGTTCACCGGCATATCGGCGACACCCTTGTGCTTGATGACTTCGGTGTCCCAAAGATCCGACATTTCATCGGAAGTTAGGTTTATTTCGGCGGTACCCGTCCAACCCGAATCCACCGCATTGTCGTTCCGGTACTCCTCGGCGGCCATGCCCAAAGCCGCAGCCTTGACGCGCATCGGTAGGTCTTTAGAAACCACCGTGACTTCTTTGCCCTCGCGAGCTAGGTTGAAGGCGCAAGCCAGGATGCGTGAATCGTTGTCACCAAGTTGGAAACCGGCCGGCAGCACCGACTGATCGATGTGGTTGAGTTCGACTCGGAGAATTCCTCCGTCGCCGACCTCCATAGGAAAGTCGAGTCTTTCGTGCTGAGTTCTGAGGTCGTCTAGGTGGCGCAGCGCCTGTCTAGCGTAGTAACCAATTTCTGGGTCGTGACGCTTCTTCTCGAGTTCGTTGATCACGATGATCGGAATGACAACTTCTTGCTCTTTGAACTTGAATAAAGCCCTTGGATCTGAGAGTAAGACCGAGGTATCGAGGATGTAGGTCTTGGTCGAGACATCGGCTTTTTTGGCACCACCTTTTGCAGACTTGAGGTTTGATTCTGCTGAGGTTGCCTTGGCCATTGATGCTCCTTCATTGACGCTTGAGCCGAGATTACGCCCATATTTTTAGATAAATGCGCCAAGACACGCCCGAAGGCGTGGGATGTTATCGAGGGTTAATCTTGCCGTTACTTGCCGAAGCGACGGTGGCGAGATTCGAATGCTCGAATTGCACGCAAGAAGTCGACTCGGCGAAAATCTGGCCAGAGTGCTTCTTCGAAGTAAAACTCGGATTGAGCGCTTTGCCAAAGCAAAAAGCCCGATAGTCGCTGTTCGCCGGAGGTGCGAATCACCAAGTCAGGGTCTGGTTGACCCGAGGTGTAGAGGTGCTGGGTAATCAGGTCGGGGTCGAGCAACTCGGCCAAGTCATCGATGCTTGTGCCCTCTTTTGCGTGCTGCTTCAAGATTGAACGCATTGCATCGGCGATTTCTTTGCGGCCACCGTAGGCCACGGCAAGATTCACGTGCATGCCTTCGAAAGAGGCTGTTGCCGACTCGGCGGTTTGAATGGCCTCGGCCAAGGCGCTTGGCAGGGCCTCACGATCACCAACCAACTTGACTCGGTATTTGCCAGTCTGCGCGATGTCGTTGGCCAGTTGCCCGATGATGGCCTGAAGCTCCTCGAGCTCGGTGCTGGCACGACCCTTTAGGTTGTCGGTAGAGAGCAGGTAGAGGGTGACAACACCGATGCCCAGCTCTTGGCACCAGCCAAGGAATTCGAGTGTCTTTTGCGCACCCACGGCGTGACCATGGCTAACGCTTGCAGAGCCCTTGCGCTCGGCCCAGCGACGATTA
>JACCDQ011937093.1_pt1 | contig 10484 bp, 5 predicted proteins | sample 7446031 | NCBI WGS metagenome assembly JACCDQ01 (sample SAMN15323442, study PRJNA562643) | freshwater metagenome | isolation source: river surface water | place: USA:Blue River Watershed | collected 2017-08-17
GCGAAGCCGGCTTTGCGGCCAGTCGCGTGCGCACCGAGGGCATCGGCGTCTTGTCCGTCACCACCCAGTGCGGGGTGGCGGCGGCCGCCGGCTGGTCGCGCTCGTAGAGCTGCCAGACGTTGCGGGTACGCGCATGGGTCATGCGCGCTGCCACGAACGTGTTGTCGCCCATCGGCTTGCGGTGCGGAACCGGTGCCACAGGAGGTTTCCTGCCTGCGAGCCGGTAGGCCACCTGAACCATCGCCCACGTATCGTGGGCGCAGTAGGCGAGCAGGCCGTCACGCAGCGACTCGAAGAAGGGGCGGTTCAGCCCCGCCGTGATGGACGACAGATACGCCATCTGCGCATCGACGCCGTTGCGGGCCCCGGGCAGGGTGTCGTACGTGAAGTCCGGTGCGAGTGCCGGCAGCACCTTCTTGATGGAGTACGAGCCTCGCATCATCGGGTGGTAGTAGTACTCGTGCACCCACTTCTCCAGGTCGACCAGGCGCGCGTTGATGGCAAGCAGCGCCTCGGCGAGGTCGGGGAAGCGCTCGGCCATCTCCTTCAGTCGCGTGCTCTCGTAGGCGGCATGGTAGGCAAGCACCGGTCCGCGCTTGCCCATCGTCTTGATGAGCGCTTCGGCACAGGCCCGTGCCGGGTCGTTGCCCGACAGGTCCAGGAATGCCTTGTGCGAGAACTTGCCGCCCCGTCGCTCGATGTGCACCGACCACTGGAAGGGTACCTGCTCGTACGGCCGGCGATTCGCCCAAGCCGGCAGCGCGAGCGCCACCGCCTCGAAGTCGAACCAGTAGCGCGGGTAAGGCAGCGCATCCAGCAGCTTCTTCGCCTGGGCGCTTCGATAGGGCTTGCCGGTGAGGGTCGCCTTCACGATGCGCTGGACCGCCTTGGGGGCGGCTTTCACGGCCCAGGCAGGCACGTCCTCGAGGTCGTACCAGCCCATCTCCGCCCACTCGTCCTGCAATCTCCAGTGCTTGCCCGGGATGTCGTAGATGGTGGCTGCAGGCCGCGACGGGTGGTTGCGGCAGCGCTCCATGAAGGGGCAGGGGAACGGCTTCTTGCAGTGCCGCGTCATGCGGGTCTCGGGCTCGGGTCCTGCCACGACCGCCCTCAGCCGGGCGAGCGTCTCAGGCATCGAATCGCGCTCGACGATGGCGTCTCCCGTGATGTCGATGCGCCGCAGGATGCCTTCGTAGGTCGGGTCCTTTCCGTCCCAGACCGTTTCGCGGTCCAGGGCGTGTGCGGCGACCGCGGAGACCTTGTGCCGGCGCAGCCCCAGCACGTGCAGCGATGCGCCTGCGCGCAGCGCCACCCGCTCGAGCTTGTCGCGCTCGAGCAGGCCCCGGTCCGAAGTGGACGCGGTCAGCTCCGAGACGACCGAGCCGGTGCGACGAACCTCCAGCACGTCGGGCTGGACCTGCAGGCCGCCCGCCACGAACGCCGGCTCGAAGAGCGTGGGGCGGTCGTGCTTGGCGAGCAGCTCATTGGTCTGGGCCACGGCTTGCGTGAGGTCGCCGTGCACCGTGAAGGCGCCCACGAACTGACGGCGTGCCGCGCGGTTGACCGCTTCGGCTTGCAGCTGCCAGTACTGTGCGTCCGAGGGTGCCTCCTTCGACTGCGGCTCGTTGACTTCGAGCCACGCCCGCAACTCGCACTGGCGAAGCGATTCGACCAGGCTCACGGGAATGACGGGGATGACACGCGCGGAGCGCGAGCGCCCCTGGGTGCGTTGGGTCATGGTGTCCTTCGACTTTCTGGTGTGCGCAGCCGCACACCGAATGACGGCCAGTGAGGCCATCGGGTCATAGATGTGTCTGTGCGACAGGGCGTGCTTCGTTAGAAGCCGTCCCCGTTTCACATGGTTCCTGCACCCGTATAGGCAACGAAGGCGGGTTGCGCCTCGCGCCCGCCGGTCCACCCCGAGCGCGTGCCCGGGGTCACTTCTGGCGCAGGCAGGGCTCTGCGAGGAACTGCGCCAGCGAGGCGGCGGCCCAGCTCGCCTGTGCGAGCCGCCGTGCGCAGGCCGGGTTCGCCAGCATCCAGGCGCACAGCGCATCGGCGGCTGCCCGGTAGACGAGGCGGCGCATCGGGAGCTCCTGCGCATCCACCGCATCGAGGTAGGCGGCCAGGGCCATTGCCTGCTCGAAGTGCTGCAGCTCCGAGCGCAGCACTGTCTGCGCACGCTGCTCCAGCCCGAGCAGGTAATCGGCGGCAAGTTCGGGCACGGGAGAGTCGACGACGCGAAGGACGAGTTTCATGGCGATGGTTCGGTTCGGCTGCAGCACTTCGAGTCTCGGCTGCGGATGCCCTGCATCGTAGGCGGGGGCTTCGTGTGCGGCCATCACCAAGCAGGGGGCGCTGTGCGGGTGCGCACAACGGCGAGCCGGTGTGCGGACGGGATAAGTGGTCCCCGCTATACGAGACTTTCTTCACCTTCGAGCGCGCCGGACTGTGCATCCGGCGCCACGCCGAGATGACGGCAACCCGACACATTCCCCTGTGCGTGCCGTGGTGGGACGAATCCGATGCCCTTGGCGAGGGGGCCCGCTACGACCCGCTGAACGGCTTTTACGCACCCGACGACAATGTCGCCCATCGGTGCTGGAAATGGCTGCCCAGGATGTACGACCCCGACGCGCCCCGCCCGGTGCTCGTGCCGGAGATGCTGCCCGTGACGACCTGGGAGCAGAACGTTCGCCACTTGATGGGCACCGAGCGGTGGGACCGCATCCGCAAGCACGCCTACAAGGCGGCCGGGTTCCGGTGTGAAATCTGCGCGGCGCGCGGGCGCCTGGAGGCTCACGAGCTCTGGCGCCTGGAAAACGAGACCCAGGTCCAGAAGCTCGAACGCATTCTCGCGCTGTGCCCGCTGTGCCACAAGGCGCATCACCTCGGCATCGCCCGTCGGCTGGGCATGTACGGCGAAGTGCGCGAGCACCTGAAGCGGGTGAACGGCTGGAGCGAGCGCGAGCTCGAGGCAGCCATTGCCGACACCTACGAGACCTGGCAGCAGCGCTGCGACTGGCCCTGGCAGGTCGACCTGTCCTTTCTTCACGACAACGGCTATCTCTACGTCTGAGCCCGACCCCTACGGGGGCCTGGTTTCAGTCGGAACCTCTTGGGGCCGGACGGCTCTCACGACCATGACTCAGCTCCACATCCTCAACGACCTGCACCTGAAGCACGCCCCCATGGCGCCCGCGCCGCTGCGCGGCGACGTGCTCGTGCTGGCGGGCGACATCTCCGACGGCGGGGACCCGCAGGCGGTGCTCGAGCTCGCCGCGCTTTACCGAAAGGCGTCCCGGCCCGTCGTCTACGTGCTCGGCAACCACGAGGGCTACGGCCGTATCTGGAGCGAGATGGTCGAGACGATGCAGGCGGGCCTTCAGGGCAACGGCGTGGAGCTGCTCGATGACCGGACGGTGGTCTTCGGGGGTGTGCGCTTCTTTGGCGCGACGCTCTGGACGGACTACTTGCTGCTGGGCGAGGACAAGCTCGCCGACAGCATCTCGATGGCTCGCCACTTCATGGCCGACCACAAGTGGATTGGCGTGAAGGACGACCGCTACCCGAAGGGTCGCCGTGTCTTCGACCCCCTGGACGCAAAGACGATGCACGAGCAGTCGGTGCGTCGCATGCGCGAGGCCCTCGGCACCCCCTTCGAGGGCCCGACCGTCGTGGTCTCCCACCATGCGCCGAGTCCGCGCAGCATCCATCGCCAGTACGCCGGTCATCCGGCCAACGGCGCCTTCGTGAGCAACCTCGAGCCGCTCATCAACGAGCTGGCCCCCACCCTGTGGGTGCACGGCCACGTGCACAACAGCATGGACTACGTCGTGGGCGCCACCCGCGTGGTGGCCAACCCGCGGGGCTATCCGCTCGGACGCAGGGTCGGCGCGAAGGACCTCACCTTCGAGAACCCCGAGTTCAAGGTGGGCTGGCTCGTGTCGGTCTGATTCGGCGGGCCGGGCGGCTCCCGCAGCCGCGCTTCACCTCTCGCGCCCGGACGACTCCGGGCGCGCCTCTTTGTGCGGGGCGATTCGCGCGCAGCGCGGCCGCGGGTGCGGAACTTCCGCACACCGTTCGCTTCAGATGCGCACGCCCCGGGTCGGCCGGGGCAGGTTCGATGCGGGTTGGGCTGCGTCGGCCCCTGCATGCCTTTGTGCGGTTGCGCCGACACCGCCACCAATCGAGACCCGATGACCCTGAAGACCTACACCGCCCAGACCGTGGGCGCGCCCGCCCACGTTCGCCATCCCGCCCTTGTCGAATGGGTCGCGAAGATGGCGAGCCTGTGCCAGCCCGAGCACATTCACTGGTGCGACGGCAGCCAGGCCGAGTACGACGCGCTGTGCGACCAGATGGTGGCCGCGGGCACCCTGAAGCGGCTGAACCCCGCCAAGCGCGCCCGCTCGTTCCTCGCATGGTCCGACCCCTCGGATGTCGCGCGGGTCGAGGACCGCACGTTCATCTGCAGCGAGCACAAGGACGACGCAGGCGCGACCAACAACTGGATGGCGCCAGCCCGGATGCGCGCCACGCTCGAGCCGCTCTTTGCAGGCTGCATGCGCGGGCGCACGATGTACGTCGTGCCCTTCAGCATGGGCCCGCTCGGCAGTCCCATCGCGCACGTCGGGGTGGAGCTCTCGGACAGCCCCTACGTGGTCGTGAACATGAAGCTGATGACGCGCATGGGTCGCGCCGTCTACGACGTGCTGGGCGAGACGGGCGAGTTCGTGCCTGCCGTCCATACTGTGGGCGCGCCGCTGCTGCCCGGCCAGGTCGACAGCGCCTGGCCCTGCAACCCGACCACCAAGTACATCGTCCACTACCCCGAGACGCGTGAAATCTGGTCCTACGGCTCGGGCTACGGCGGCAACGCGCTGCTGGGCAAGAAGTGCCTGGCGCTGCGCATCGCCTCCACGATGGGGCGCGAGCAGGGCTGGCTTGCCGAGCACATGCTCATCCTGGGCGTGACTTCGCCCGAGGGCCGCAAGTACCACGTGGCCGCTGCCTTTCCCTCGGCCTGCGGCAAGACGAACTTCGCGATGCTGATTCCGCCGGCCGCGCTCTCGGGCTGGACCGTGACCACCATCGGCGACGACATCGCCTGGGTCAAGCCCGACGCCCAGGGCCGGCTGCGCGCCATCAACCCCGAGGCGGGCTACTTCGGCGTGGCCCCCGGCACGAACTTCAAGACCAACCCGAACTGCATGGCCTCGCTCGCAGCCGATGTCATCTTCACCAACGTCGCGCTCACCGACGACGGCGACGTCTGGTGGGAAGGCATGGACGGCGAGCCTCCGGCCCACGCGCTCGACTGGCAGGGCCGCGACTGGACGCCCGCCATTGCCAAGGACACCGGCGCCAAGGCCGCCCACCCGAATGCCCGCTTCACGGTGGCCGCCACCAACAATCCGGCGCTCGACCCCGAGTGGGACAATCCGGCGGGCGTGGCCATCGATGCATTCATCTTCGGCGGTCGCCGCTCGGACACGGTGCCGCTGGTGACGCAGGCCCGCGACTGGACCGAGGGCGTCTACATGGCCGCCACGATGGGTTCGGAGACCACCGCAGCCGCCTTCGGCGCCCAGGGCGTGGTGCGCCGTGACCCGTTCGCGATGCTGCCCTTTTGCGGCTACAACATGGCGGACTATTTCGGGCACTGGCTGGCGATGGGCGAGCGGCTGCAGAGCCAGGGCGCCCGGCCTCCGGCCATCTTCTGCGTGAACTGGTTCCGCAAGGGCGCCGACGGCAAGTTCGTCTGGCCGGGCTACGGCGAGAACATGCGCGTGCTCGCCTGGATGCTGCGCCGCCTGGAAGGCACGGCCTCGGGCGTGGACAACGGCTTCGGCATCGCGCCCGCCTACGAGGACCTGGACTTCACGGGCCTGGCCTTCAGTCGCGATGCGTTCGAGTCGGTGAGCAGCATGGATGCGGCCCAGTGGGGCCCGGAGCTGGCGCTGCACGAGGCGCTCTTCGACTCCCTGGGCGCCCGGGTGCCCGCGGCGTTGCGCGCGGCGGCCCGTGCCCTGGCCCAGCGGCTCGAGGGCTGACCCGCGCACGCTTCGTCTGTGCGTCCTTGAGCGGGGGCCTCATCGCAAGACGAGGCCCCTTGTTGCGTCCGTAACGGAGGGCGTTCGCGTGGGCGGGGCTGGCTACACGAGAGAACTCCTCTTTCTTCGAGACCTCGATGCTGGCCCCCCTTGTCTCGGCGCTCCTGCTGTGCGCAGTCGCCCTGTCCGCGCAGGCACAATCGCCTGCGTTCACCGTCCGAGTGCCGGTGGCCACCGCGCAATACACCCCCGGACTCCAGCGGTTCGACTTCGGCCGCGTGTCGGTCGGGAGCACGCCGTCGCGTGCGTTCACCCTCACCAACCGTACGGTGCTGGTGCAACCGGTCGGAGACCCCGTCCTTTCGGGCCAGGCAAGGCTCGTGGCCAACGGCTGTCCGGACAGGCTCGCCCCCGGGCAAAGCTGTCAGCTGACCGCGGGTCTTCTGGTGGCGGCCCTTGGGGTCGGCACAGGTTCGGTTCGTGTTCCGATGGGCGCGCAGGGGGCCGAAGAGGCCCTTCAGTTGTCCGCAGAAGGCATCGCCGCCAACGCCGCCCTCGAGGTGTCGAGGACTCGGGTGGATTTCGGGGCGGTGGCCGTGCGGCAGGCGGCGCCCTCGGTGCAGCTCACGCTCACCAACGTTTCGGCGGCTGATACTACGCTCAGCGGACTCTCCCTGGTCGACAACCCCCGGGGTGCGTTCAGTCTCAGCTCTGCCTGTCCGCGCACTCTCGCACCCGGCTCACGCTGCACGGTGGGCATTGGGTACACCCCGGTGGCCCCGGGCTTCGTGCAGGCCCGACTCGCGCTCGCCGACCCCGTCTCCCGGCACATCGTGGCGCTCTCTGGCGAAGGGGTTGCGGCCGAGGTGCAGTGGTCCGTGCCCCGTGTGTCCTTCGACGGCGCCTTGCCCGGGGTGCAGAGCGAGCCTCGCACCGTCACGCTGCTCAACAGCGGGCGCGTCGCGGTGCCGATTGCGGGTCTGGCGCTCAGGGGCGACAGCGCGTTCTCGATGCCCTCCCACTCTTGCGGCGCGCAGCTGGCGGCAGGAGCCTCCTGCCAGGTGCAGCTGTCCGCGCGCGTCGCGGACAGCCGACCGCGCCAGGGGGCGCTCGTGCTGAGCTCTCCGGTGCTCGCCCAGGGCAGCACTGCCCTGGCCCTGCAGGCGCGCCCCCAACTCCCCGATGCAGTGCTTGGAGTCGAGCCGTATGAGCTCGATTTTGGAGACGTTCCGGTGGGCACTCGCAGCGCTTCCAGGACATTGACCCTCACGGCACGAGGCAGCACGCCCGTGTCGGTGACGCGCCTGGCCCTGCAGGGGGTGTCCGCTCGTCAGTTCGAGCTCCTGGACGCGAACCGTTGCCTGGGGCTCCTTGCCCCCGGTGCCCAGTGCACGCTCTCGCTTGTGGCGAGTCCGTCGGCCCCTCAACGCGCCAGCACCGCGCTGGCGGTCACGACCACGGCGTCGCAGCCTCCGCTGCCGGTCGTGCTCAAGGCACGGGGCACTCAGGGCGAGCTGCTCGCGGCGCCCTCCAGCCTCGTGTTTCCAGAGCAACTCGCGGGGGAGTCCTCCGAGCGCGCAGTCACCCTCGTGAATGCAGGCACAGCGGCCGTGCGGACCACGACGCCTTCAGTGAGCGGCACGAATGCGGCGCAGTTCTCGGTGAGCGGTTGTGCGGCCACGCTCCTCGAGCCCGGTCAGAGCTGTCAGGTGCTCGTGCGCTATCGGCCGGCGCTGCCCGGCTCGCACGCGGCCAGTGTCTCCCTGGCCCACGGGGGTGTTTCGGGGCTTCTGCGCGTGGGCCTCTCGGGTAAGGCTCGCGGTCCGTCCGTCGGCGCGCTCGGTGCGCCGACGTGCGGTGCGCCGGTGGTGCCCAACGTGCCTGTCCGGTGCTCGGTGACGCTCCTCAACACCTCGGCCGTTGCGCTCGCGCTGCCCCAGGCGCCCAAGGTGGGCATCAACATCGACCCGCGAGGGGTGGCTCCCGGCGCTCGCCCTGGTGTGACGGCCCTGGCTCGCTGTCCCACGGCCAGCACGTCGTTGGCGCCCGGGGCCTCGTGCACGTTCGGCTTCGACGCCACGTTCCCCCGGACAGGTTCGAATACGGTCTCCTTCGTGCTCGAAGGAACCAGTGCTGGCACGCTCTTCACGTCGGCCTCCGTGCAGCCCCAGGCGGGAGCGGCCCGACTGGTTGCCTCCGAGCACCCGCCCACCGCGCTGTCGCAGGCAAGCCTTGCCCAGCACCGGCTGGTGAACATCGGTGCCGTACCGCTTCAGCTCGCGGCATCCGGCGGCACGGCCTTGTTTCGCCTGAAGGGGGCTTCCGGGCTCTTCGCCGACACGAGTCCGACGGGCTCGAACTGCCCCCTGACCCTCCTGCCCGGGGAGAGCTGCCTGCTGCAGACGCGATGCCAGTCGAATGTCGCGGGCACGCTCGCCAGCTCGCTCGAAGTCTCGCTGGCCACGGGCGACCTCTTGAGGGCCCCGGTCTCCTGTGTCGTTCAAGGCCCGGATGTTCGTATCGAACCGGCGGGGCCGCTCACGGGTCAGGTGGGCGGCTGGTCCAACTCGGGCAACTTCTACAGGGTCACGAACACGTCGGCGGCCTCGGTCGTGTTCAGCTCGCTCACGACCGAGCATGCCGGCTGGCTCGCGATTGCCGACTCGTCCGACCCGACGCATTGCGTCAAGGGCCGGGTGCTGAGCCCCGGGGGCTCGTGTCTGTTCATGACCGAGTTCGTTGCGGCGGTGCCTGGCACCACGGCAAGCGCGGTCCAGCGTGTTCGTCTTCAGGCGGGGGCCTCCGTCCTCGAGAGGACGCTCACCGACCGACAGACCGTCGAGGGCGCCCACCTCGCGCTCTCGAAGCCGTTTCCGGAGATGTCGGCCAACGTCTGGCGTGAGGCGACCTACGTGCTCACCAACCTCGCCGCTCACCCCTTGAGCGGTATCGGATTCGAGCTCGATGCCACGTCGGTCTTCGTCATCGACCGCCACACCTGCGCCTCGGGGCTGGCGCCGGCCGGTCAGCCCGGAGCGTCGTGCTTCGTGGCCCTTCGCGCTCGAGCCCCTCAGGCGGGACGGCACGAAGGCGTGCTGCACGTGAACGGAGGCTACCCTCAGGTTGTGAACGGTCAACCTCGCTCGGTCGTGCGAACCGGCCGGCAGGCCAGTCTCGGCGTCTACGTCGTCGCGCAGCCCGACCGCATCCTGGCCCAGGAAGGCGTGCACGCGCCGGCGTTGCCGGGGTCGTTCTCGTTGGCCACCCATACTGTCACCAATGTCGGCGTCGGTCCCGTCACGTTCGGCGCCGTACAACTGATGGCCGGCCCCTTCAGGCTCGAAGGAGGAAGCTGCGCGCTTGGTCTCGTGCTCGAGCCCGGCGCGAGCTGCACGCTCCAGACCCGGTTCTCCCCGAGTGCCGCAACTCCGTCGCTGACGCAGACGGGCATGACCGTCAATGCCGGCAGCGCGAGCACGATGCTCGTGCTGCGCGGCCAGCCCACCCCGTCCGGCGACGTCTCGGTCGCGCTTCGTGCTTCGCACAGCGCCGTGCTCTTCCAGGGCCAGGTCCTCTTCGAAGCCGTCGTCACCAACAAGGGCACGGCGCCTGCGGTCGTGCGCATCGCCATGACCAGCGCGTCCTCGGACCCCGCCGTCATCCAGGGCCTTTCGGTCTTCCACTGGCGGACCGATTCAGGGGTGAGCGCGGTGCCTGGGGAGGCCGGCACGTATACCCTTCCCGCGGGTCAGCGCTGGATGGGCTACATCACGGTCAACACGGCCAGCGTGCCCGGAACGGTGTCGGTGCAGGCTCGCGCCGAATTGCGTGACCAGGTCGACCGCAACCCCGCCGACAACGCCGCGACCGTGACCACGAGCGTCATCGCCTGCTGCAGCGCCCGCTGAGGGCCGCGGCCGGCCTTGCTGCTGCGCAGGCAAAACAAGAAGGGGGTCTCTGCGAGAGACCCCCTTCTTGTTTCATGCGCCACCTCCACGCGGAGGAATCGCGAGGCGCTCACCCCTCGGGCGAGCCGCCCTGCAGGCCCTGTCAGCGAATGACGATGCGTCCGTGGCTGCCCCAGTGGCCGGGCGTGAGCGCGCCCATGCCCGCGCCGCCGTTGTCCGGGTCCGCGGCCGCGGCCGCGGTGCGCGAGGCCGTCGCGGCCACAGCGCTCGCCGACTGCAGCTGACCGGTGCTGTTCTGGCCGGCCGCACCGCCCGGGCCGTTGGCGTCACGATACGGGTAGCTCGTGACCGCGGCACCGCCGGGGCAGCCGCCACCGCCGCCGCCCGCGCCACCCCCGTCGGTGGCAGGAGCCGGGGGCTGTGCTCCCGAGAAGCTCGTGCCGTTGGTGCCAGACAGGGTGTTTCCGGGAGAGTTGGTGTTGATGCCGACATACCCGTCGCCACCGCCACCCCCGCCACC
>JACCDQ012208075.1_pt1 | contig 10484 bp, 7 predicted proteins | sample 7446031 | NCBI WGS metagenome assembly JACCDQ01 (sample SAMN15323442, study PRJNA562643) | freshwater metagenome | isolation source: river surface water | place: USA:Blue River Watershed | collected 2017-08-17
CTGCTCGGCATCGCGCAGCTTGTCAGCCACGAACCGAACCATCTCGCGCGACTCGAAGACACCCTGGCGCAGGAACGTGTTGAGGTTCATGCGCGTCTGCGTCCAAGACGCCTGACGTGCAATCTGCTCCCAGTCGGCCTTGGACAGCGGCAAGGACGTCAGCAGCTCGAACGGAACCTTCGGCACGCTCACGCTGTCGCCGCGGCGAAACGCCTCCAGGGAACGCACCAGCTCCGGCAGGGCCTCCTGCTCGACCGGCCGGCCCAGCAAGTGCTTGAAGAACGCATCGCGTTGCGGCGTCGCCGCCTTCACGTGGCACAGCTTGATGACGTCAGCCAGGGACGGGTTGCTGCCCACCGAGGCGGCCAGCAGCTGAGCGTCGGTCGCCTTGTTCAACCAGGCAGCCACCAGCTTCTTCGGACGCGTCCCCAGGGAACGACGTCCCGCCTGACCGGAGCGAATCATCTGGACGAAGTTGCGCAGCATCTTGCCGTTGTCGATGACACGGTCGAACACCACGGCCAGCCGGGAGATGTCCCGCTCCGCCAGCACGGCACACAAGTAGGCCGGCAGGTCCTTCATGTAAGCCTTTTGACGTGCGTACACCGCCAGCTTTGCCAGGAACTTGGTATCCACCTTGGCCACCAGAGCCTTGATGTCATCCAGCTGTTGCGCTCCGGTCGTGTAGTAGGTGTCGTTGAACACACCGGTGACCGCCATCTGCGCCAGCGCGGCCTTGTCGGTCATCGAGTATGCGCGGCCGCCAGCGTTGTTGACCGTGTCAGCAGCCTGGGCGCGGCGGGAGGAGCCCGTAGAGGCCGAAGCAAAAATCTTCGAGTTAGCCATGATGTTCTTCTGAATTTAGGTGTTGATACCTCCTCTATTGCAACGCCCGTGCCAACTCGGCAGAGAGCGCTCAACAAGTCTGTAAGTCATTGATATTTCAGCGGAAATTGTCGGCTTGACGCTGCTTAATCTTGTCCTGCCGCCTTGCTAAAAGCTATCTTTTAAGATATACTCTAGACCAACGACTACTTAAAGGAAGAATCATGGGCATGAACATGTCGGTTTACGTCGGCGCTTACGTTTTGGTGCCTCACGCCATGCAAGACCAGGCGCAGGAGGGCTACGCCTGCTCTGCCGGGTGTGGTAATCGAAGCGTGAACCGGCAGACGAAGTTCTGCAGCGCCTGCGGAGCTCCCGTGGTTCGCCGCGACACCGTCATCCAACAGTGCGGGCCCTGCCTGGCCTGGCGCCTGAAGGATGGCGCCTACGAAGACCTGTTCTGGACACCAGAAAGTGGACGAGGAACGTCCTCCACCCTTTGGATTCCCAACCGGCGAGGGTATGGCGAGACCATCGACGAGGAGCGGTCGGTGGACAGCCTGGACGATTTCGACCCCGACCAGTTTCAGCGCTGGAAGACTGCGGTGCACCAGGACCACCCGCACTTGCTCGAAGACATTCGTGCTCAGTTCGGGGTCGAAGCACGTATTCGAGCAGGCATCCTCACCTACTGGAGCTGACGCGCAGGGGCCTCCCGGTGCAGGCACCGGGCGGTTGCATACTCCAGCGGCAACAAGAGCAGGGCCAGCAGCACCATGCCCACCAGCAAGGCGTGCTGGCTGAGCCCCGCGGCCCACAGGGCAGCGAACACCCCCAGGGTAGTGATGCGCGCAGTCATCAGCAGCAGGGAGCGGCCGACAAGGTTGCTCTCCAGGGGCACGGAGGCCTTGACCATCCCGGAGAGCGTGACGCCGCTTTTCTGCGCAGTGACCAAGGGCAGCGAGACCGCGTAGAGAAGGATGAACAAGGGGAAGACCCAAGGCAGCCACAGCGCCAGCAGCAGGCTCAGCCAGGCCAACGCGAGCAAGGATTGGAAGCGCTTCAGCTGGGGCAGGCTGGGCCCTGGCAAGTTGACCCGGCTTTGAACCAGCAGCCACGCCGCGGCACAAAGGGAGGCGCCCATCTCGACAGCGGCGTACCCCTTCAGGGAGCCCACCACGGCCATGGCTCCGGACACAAAGAGGGCCGTGCGCAGGGCGTGGCTCGCACCCTCGACGAGAAAGTACGGCGCGCTGGCCCAATAAACCCGTTGTCGCCACATTCGGCCCAACTGCAGTGGCCCGGGCCGGCGCAGACTCTCCCAACGCCCGGGTCGCGTGAGCACCAGCACGAGCAGGAACAATGCACCTGCCAACAGGTAGATGGTCTCGAACCGGGGTGTCAATGCAAGGACCACGAGCGAGAAGGAGGGGGCAAGCACCTTGAACAGGGTCGAAGAGGCCTCCACGAGAGACAGGTACTGCTGTCGGACCTGAGCGGACTGCAGGTGTGCCTCCATCCAAAGCCGACTGCCGTAGGTCACGCCCCTCGACAGCCCGCCGGCGCTGCTGAGCAGGGCCAGCAACATCTTTGTGTCCAGGGGCAGCGTTCCCGCCAGAAGCAGGCAGCTTGCCAGGCCGGCCACGCCCCAGCGCTGAACTCCGAGCGGCCCGGCTGCACAGCGGCGCATGAGGGTGTTGGACAGCAGGTGCCCCGCCGACGTGCTCACCTGCTGCACGGGGATGAACGCCAGCACGCCAATGACCCCCGCAGTGGAAAAGGCATACGCGCCGACCAAGCCCGTGAAAAACACATCCAGCGCGATGAACATCAGCGTTCCTCGCCACAAGACTGCCTCGGGACTGGAGCCCCGCAGCCAGCGCCACCAGGCGGCTTGACCCGCAGAATCGCTCACGCGCCAGTCCGCAGGCGGCGGGCGACGTCTTGGGCCAGCTCGAAGCCTTCGACGTCGGAGGGCACAGGCGCCACCAGCTCGCTCAGGGGCAGACTTCCCCAAGCCTGGGTCTCGTTGTCCGGGGCCAGGTGACTCATGGCCGCGTCAATCTCCTCCCGGGAATGCATGCGCAAATCCAGGACCGACACGAGCGTCCAGGTGTAGGAGCGCGGCAAGAACAACAGGCCGACAAACCGATGCTCTCCCAGCTCTTGAAACGCAGGCAACTCTTCCTGCGTCAGCCGCTCCAGCAGGTCCTCCAGACCCCAAGGCGAAACGTCTGCGGGCTCGAGCACCTCCGTGAACACGCAAGCCCATCGCCCCGGGTTCGCCTGGAGGTGCGCTGCGCGTTGTCCCAGCAGTACGCGCTCTCCTGGCAAAAGGACGACGGTGGTCAGCGAGCTGCCCCAGCTCCATCCTTCTGAGGGCTGGGAAGGCGGCGTCGCGACGGCATCCGAGGACAGCGAAGCTTGTGCCAACGTCTGCGCGACCATCTTCTTTAGGGCCGTGCCTTCGCTGTAGGTGCGAAAGCCAGTGTTGAACACAAGCTCCTGCTGCCCAGTGCGGCGGTCACGCCCGGCGAGCCCCCACTCCAGCAGGACCGCTCGCTCTCCGTCAAAGCCCCCTGGAGTGCTCAGCACTCGTTGACGAACTTCTTCCCAAACCCTGGGGTGCTCCACGGCAAAACAGGCGTCTACCGGCAATCGCTTGCCAGAGTGAGTGCCGCGAACAAAAAGGCCTTCAGGGTTGAACACAACCCAGACGAACGGTGAGAACGAGGAGGAAGACATGCTTGGTATAAGCACGTCTTCTCTAAAGTCAACTGGACTTTAAATTGACTTTAGGATACAATGTATCCAACAAGATAATTGGCACTGACCATGATTGAAGACCAAGGACAACACGTCATCGTTTCGCGCAGCTACGGCAACTACGAAACCTATGCCTGCACGCTCGCCAATGCTCATGCGCTGCTGGCGCAGCATGAAGAACAGTTGAACGCAGACGTCAAGCAGTTGGCCGAGCTGGACCGCGAGACGCATTACGTCGTCAACGGGCAGCGACTGGTGAAGGCAATGCGGGACGTGATGGCCAAGGAGGTCGGCGAAGCGTCGGCGCAGCTTCGGGCGCAGCTCTACGGCAACGGGCCGCGCAAGGCAGAGGATGACGAGCGGCCTCAGGCGGTTGTGACGCAGGAGCTCAAGGACGAGGTGACGCTGTGGTGCGTCAAGCACCGCATCAACCCGCTGTCCATTCCGGACATCAACGCCGAACGCATCAACAAGGACCTCGCCGGCACCGAGTTTTCCTTGCTGCAAGGGGTCAAGGAGCGCGCCAAGGGCCGAGCGCTGGTGTTCGTGGACGACTGGGCCCTGCAGGCGGCCGAGGAGTACACGCAGCTGAAGACAGGCACCTGGAAAGCCGAGGCTGCCGAGAGCCGCGTCGTGTCGCGGTATCTGCAGTTCATCACCGAGTATCTGGTCGACCGCAGCGACGTGACCTACGAGGTCAGCCAGCTGAAGCAAACCGTCTGAGCAGGCGTTCCCGGCGCGTGCCTCCCTCCTAAACAGCCAACAAGGCTCATCATGAAAAACAAGAAGTCTGTCGTGTTCGGGTTCCTGGGCACCAAGCTCGATGCCGGAGTCACCGACAAGCGGTGGGAGCGCTGGCGCCCGAGCGTCGCGCTGTTTGGACATGACGGGTTCTCGCCGGACCGCCTGGAGCTGTTCATCTCCAAGCAAGAGCACATGGAGCTGGCTCAGCAAGTCGCCCACGATGTCGTGAGCCTGAAGGAGAGCACGGAAGTCAACGCCCACCTGCTCGACATTCCGGACCCGTGGAACTTCCAGCAGGTCTACGCGGCGCTGCACGATTTCGCCAGGGGCTATGAGTTCCAGGACGACACGGACTACTACGTGCACCTGACCACGGGCACCCACGTCGCGCAAATCTGCCTGTTCCTGTTGCTGGAAGCCCGTTACTTCCCTGCCCGCATCGTCGAGACTTTCTCGCACGGCGGAAAAGGCGACGCGGGCAACCTGTGGCGTGGCAGCTTGGAGGTCATCGACCTGAACCTGTCGACGTACGACCAACTCGCCAAGCGGTTCCAGAAGGAAAGCCTGGACAGCCAGGATTTGCTCAAGGGAGGCATTGCCACGCGCAACGCGGCTTTCAACGCCCTCATCGGCCGTGTCGAGCGGGTGGCCTTGAAGTCCACGGCACCGATGCTGCTGTGCGGGCCGACGGGCGCGGGCAAGAGCCAGCTGGCCGCCCGCGTCTACGAGCTGCGTGCCCGTCGCCATCTGGTCCAGGGTGCCTTCGTGGAAGTCAACTGTGCGACCCTGCGCGGCGACAACGCCATGAGCGCACTGTTTGGCCACAAGAAGGGGGCGTTCACCGGCGCTGCGGCCGACCGCCCGGGCCTGCTGAAGGCTGCCGACAAGGGCGTTCTGTTCCTGGATGAAATCGGGGAACTGGGGCTGGATGAGCAAGCGATGCTGCTGCGTGCGCTCGAGGACAAGCGATTCATGCCGCTGGGTTCTGACAAGGAAGTTCAGAGCGACTTTCAGCTCCTGGCCGGAACCAACCGCAACTTGGCTGCTGAAGTCACGAAGGGGCGGTTTCGCGCGGACCTGCTTGCGCGCATCAACGTCTGGCAGTTCACGTTGCCGGGGCTTGCCGAACGGCGCGAGGACATCGAGCCGAACCTGGACTTCGAGATGGAGCGCGCCGGCAAGGACCTGGGAACGCGCATTTCGATGACGGGGGAAGCTCGTCAGTTGTATCTGGACTTCGCGGCCAAGGCGCCGTGGCCGGGCAACTTCCGAGACTTGTCGTCCTCCGTGACGCGCATGGCAACGCTGTGCGACCGGGGCCGCATCGGAGAAGACGACGTGCATACCGAGTGCGACCACCTGCGTTCGACCTGGGCTGTGGCTCCTGCTGACCAGGATGTGTCGCATCGCGCGCTGTGCGCGAAGGTGGCACCGCAGCTTGAGGGCAGCCTGGACGAGTTCGACCGTGCCCAGCTGGAAACGGTGCTGCAGGTCCTGGCTGAGACGGACAGCATGGCAGAGGCAGGCCGCCGCCTGTTCGCCGTCTCGCGTGCCGAAAAGGACAACCCGAACGACAGCGACCGCGTTCGCAAGTTTCTGGCGCGATGGAATCTTGACTACAAGACCCTCAAGCGGCAGCTGTCTGCCTTGTAGGCCATAGCCGCTGACCCAAGCAAGAAGGCCAAGCACTCGCTTGGCCTTCGTCGTTTCGACTCGCTGCCTCAGGCGCCGCCGAGGCGGAACCGGTCAATCACGTCGCCCTTTTCATCGACGCTCTCGAGCTGGACCTCGTAACCCCACAGGTAGCGCAAGTGCCGAAGGGTGGCGCTGGCCTCGTCGTTGTTGAGGGTCTTGCCCCGGTAGGACTGGTGGCGCAGCATCAGCGCACGGTCGGTGTCTCGTCGATACCGAACCACAGCAATCTCGGGCAGGTACACCTCCATGCGGTGTGCCGCGGCGAGACGCTCGCGCACTTCCTCGAAGCCTTCCTTGCTGGCGGTCTGGTTGACGACCCAGGCGTCGAAGTCTTCGTGCGTGAGGATGTGCATCATCTTGAAGTCGCGAACCACCTTTGGCGACAGGAACTGCAGGATGAAGCTCTCGTCGCGGTAGTTCTGCATCGCGTCGTGCAGCGTCTCGAGCCAGTCCTTGCCCGCGATGTTGGGCAGGTAAGCGCGGTCCTCTTCAGTCGGGCTCTCGCAGATGCGCTTGATGTCGGTGAACATCGCAAAGCCCAGCGCATAGGGGTTGAACTGGCTGTAGCCGCGTTGGGCGATGACGTTGGTGTGGGAGTGCATGCACTCCAGCAGAATGCCGTCGTCGATTTCGTCAGCGTCCCACATGTCGTTGAGCAGCCGGTGGTGCCAGAACGTGGCCCAACCTTCGTTCATGACCTTGGTCTGACGCTGAGGGTAGAAGTATTGCGCAATCTTGCGGACGATGCGGCACAACTCGCGCTGCCACGGCTCCAGCTTCGGAGCGTGTTTCTCGATGAAGTACAGCAGGTTTTCCTCCGGCTGCTCCGGGAAGGTCTTGACCCCGGCAATCCGGGCCGCTTCCTGGGGCACCAGGCTGTAGTACTCGCTCTGACGCATCGTCTCTTGGGCCGCTTGCAGTCGCTTGGCTTGCTCCTCACGCTCGCGGCGGGAGTCCAGCCGTCCGGGACGCTTGTACTTGTCCACCCCGTGTTCGCGCAATGCATGCAGGGCATCCAGGGTGGCTTCGACGCGTTCGTACCCGTAGCGGTCCTCGCACTCGCTGATGTAGTTGCGAGCAAACACCATGTAGTCGATGATGCTGTCGGGTTGGGTCCACTGGCGGAACAGATAGTTCCCCTTGAAGAAGCTGTTGTGGCCGTAGCAGGCGTGCGCGATGACCAAGGCCTGCATCGCCAGAGAGTTGCCCTCCATCAGGTAGGAGATGCAAGGGTCGGAGTTGATGACGATTTCGTAGGCAAGGCCCTGCTCTCCTTGCTTGTACGCTTTTTCGTTGGCCAAGAAGTCCTTGCCGAAGCTCCAATGGTGGTAGTTCACCGGAAGCCCCACCGCCGAGTAGGCGTCCAGCATCTGCTCACTGGTGATGACCTCAATCTGGTTGGGAAAGTAATCCAGGCGGTAGCGGGCGGCGTGTCGAGCGCAGGCCCGGTCGAGCGCCTCGATGTGGTCAAAGGTCCATTCGCTGCCGCTGGCAATCAGCTTGCTGGTATCGCGCATCTCAGTATTCCTTTTTGAGTCCCGCCGGTGGTCTCTCAGGACCGCTCACGGTTGAAGAGCTTGACCAGTGCAGGGTAGACGTCCGAACGGGAGCACACCGGCGCCATGTTGAAGTTATCGGCTTGCAGCCCCGCATAGGCTTGCCAGAGACTGGAGGTCTCGTTGGAGTGCTCGTTGGTCTCGGCGTAGACAAAGTAGCGTGTCAAAGGCAGCAGCTCCGCGGCCATGTAGGCCTGGGACTCCGCCGGGTCGTGGCCAAACGAATCGCCGTCGCTGGCTTGCGCCCCGAAAATGTTGTAGCGGTGCGGCGGGTAGCGCTCGTCGATGACCTCTTTCATCTTCTTGAGCGCAGCCAGCACCTTGGTTCCACCCGTCTTGGGGTCGTAGAAGAAGGTCTCCTCATCAACCTCTTCGGCGTCGTCCGTGTGCCGGATGAAGACCAGCTCGACCTTCTCGTACTTGCGCGTCAGGAACAGGTAAAGCAGCGTGAAGAACCGCTTGGCCAGGTCCTTGCGGTCTTCGTCCATCGAACCGGACACGTCCATGAGGCAGAACATGACGGCGGCCGTCCGCGGTGCCTCGACTTCCATCAGGCTGCGATGGCGGAGGTCAACCGGGTCAATGAAGGGAATGTGGGCGCTGCGGCGCTGGACCTCTTCCAGCTCCAGCTGCAAGGCCTGGACGCGCTGGGCATCTCCTTGGGCCTCGGCTTGCGCCAGCTGAGCGAGGATTCGGTCCCGGTCGTCGGCAACTGCGCCGGCGGCGGCCACTCGGCGACCGATGGAAGCGCGGAAGGTTCGCAGCACCGACATGTTGCCGGGGTTGCCGTGGCGCACGATGCCGCCACGTTTGAACTTCTTTTCGCTGACCTCCGTAAGTTCCTTCTTCAGCAACTCCGGCAGCTCCAGGTCGTCGAACAGAATGGACAGGAATTCTTCGCGGGACAGCATGAAGCGGAAGCTGTCCTCGCTGGCCTCACCCTCCCCCTCTCCGGCGCCACCGCCTTGCCCGCCAACCCCGCCCGGCGGCTTGGGAATGAGGTCACCAACCTGGTACTTGCCGTTACCTGGCAACACCCGGTCAGACTCTCCGGAGCCCTGGTTGATTGAAAAGCTCGGCTCGGAGACGTCCTGGCGCTGGACTGTCACTTCCGCAGACTGGTCCATGTCGCCCATCTTTCGCTGGTTGACAAGCTGGTCCACCTGTCGCTTGAGCATCTTGTTCATGCGCCGAAGCACGCGCTGTCGGTTGGCAGCACTCTTGCCTTGCTGAGGTCGGCGGTCGATGATGACGGAGGCCATGACGCGATTCCTTGGCAGTCGAGGCGACGGGCCTCGTTGCGATGTGTAGAGAGGGCTGTGGCCCTGGTTCTTGTTGTTCGAGCTGACAAAAACGGGCAGCTTTTGAAAAGGGCTGCCCGTTCGTCTCACGTCATCACTGGCGACGGGTCATCATCCACCACTCAACCAGGCGGCGAACCTGCTTGGCGGTGTAGCCCTTGCTCACCATGCGCTCGACAAACGCCTGGTGCTTCTTCTCCTCGTCGGCCGAGCTCTTGGCAGCAAAGGAAACGATGGGCAGGATTTCGTCGGTGGCCGCGAACATCTTCCGCTCGATGACCGTGCGCAACTTCTCGTAGCTCGTCCACGCGGGGTTCTGGCCGTTGTTCTTGGCCCGGGCGCGCAGCACAAAGTTGACCACCTCGTGGCGGAAGTCCTTCGGGTTGGCGATGCCGGCAGGCTTCTCGATTTTTTCCAGCTCGATGTTGAGCGTGGACTTGTCGAACGCCACCCCGGTGGCCGGGTCCACGTAGCCTTCTTCCTGAATCCAGAAATCGGCGAACGTCACGTAGCGGTCAAAGAGGTTCTGGCCGTAGTCCGAGTACGACTCCAGGTACGCGGTCTGGATTTCCTTCTGGATGAAGTCCAGGTACTTGGGAATCAGGAACTCCTTGAGGTGCGCCTTGTAGGCTTTCTCGGTGTCCGCGTCCAGGTCGCTGCGGGCGATGCTCTCTTCGATGGTCTTCAGCAGCGTCACCGGGTCGGCAGAGACTTCGTCGGGGTCGCGGTCGAAGGCCTTGGCAATGAGCTTGTAGGCATGCCGGGTGGACAGGCCGTTCATGCCCTCGTCGTTGCCAGCGTAGTCCCGGTATTCGGTCACGCTCTTGGCCTGGGGGTCGGCCTCACGCAGGTTTTCGCCGTCATAGACGCGCAGCTTGGAATAGATGGTCGAGTTCTGCGGCGCCTTCAGGCGAGTCAGCACGATGTAGCGCGCCAGCATTTCCAGCGTGCCGGGAGCGCAGCTGGCTTTGGACAGGGTCGAGCCGCGCAGCAACTTGCGGTAGATGGCCACCTCTTCGGTGACGCGCAGGCAGTACGGCACCTTCACGATGTACACGCGGTCCAGGAAGGCCTCGTTGTTCTTGTTGTCCTTGAAGGACTTCCACTCGCTCTCGTTGGAGTGGGCCAGCACGAGCCCTTGGAACGGCATGGCGCCAAAGCCTTCAGTGCCCTTGAAGTTGCCTTCCTGGGTGGCGGTCAGCAGTGGGTTCAGCACCTTGATGGGCGCCTTGAACATTTCGACGAATTCCAGCAGGCCCTGGTTGGCCAGGCACAGGCCGCCCGAGTAGCTGTAGGCATCCGGGTCATCCTGACTGAGCTTGTCGAGCTTGCGGATGTCGACCTTGCCCACCAGCGCGCTGATGTCCTGGTTGTTTTCGTCGCCCGGTTCGGTCTTGGCAATGCCGCACTGTCGCAACACCGAGGGAAAGCGCTTGACGACCCGGAAGCGCCGGATGTCACCGCCATACTCTTCCAGCCGTTTGACGGCCCAGGGCGACATCACCCGCCCCAGATAACGCTGGGCAATGCCGTATTGCGATTCCAGCAGGGCCCCGTCTTCGGCCATGTTGAAGAGCCCCAGCGGCGACTCGTTGAC
>JACCDQ010222296.1_pt1 | contig 10482 bp, 15 predicted proteins | sample 7446031 | NCBI WGS metagenome assembly JACCDQ01 (sample SAMN15323442, study PRJNA562643) | freshwater metagenome | isolation source: river surface water | place: USA:Blue River Watershed | collected 2017-08-17
GGAATATGAGCGTATCTTCAATGGTGAATGGGCTGCTGAAGATAAGACTCGTGATTCTGAGCGTTCAAGAATTGTCACTCCCGCTACCCAACAAGCTGTAGAAACCCGCCATGCCGAGATCATGGAGGCTATCTTTGGTCAAGGTGAATTCTTTGACATCCAAGACGATATTCGTGATGTCAACAACAATCCTCTAGATGTTGCCGCTATCAAGGCTCAACTCATGGAAGACTTTAAGGTCGATAAGATTCGCAAATCTATTGACCAAATTGAGCTATTGGCAGAGATTTACGGCACTGGTATCGGTGAGATTGTTGTTAAAACAGAGAAGGTTTATGTTCCTGCAACACAACCAATTCCTGGTCAAACACAAGCCGCTATTGGTGTTGTTGAGCAAGACCGCATCGCAGTAAAGATTGTTCCTGTTAACCCACGTAACTTCTTGTTCGACCCTAACGGCACATCTATTGATGACTGTATGGGTGTTGCGATTGAGAAGTATGTTTCCATCCACAAGATCGTAAAAGGTCAAGAAGATGGCATCTATCGTAAGGTTCAGATTACGACTGACTCTATGGATACGGACTTAGAGCCTACCCAAGAGATTAGCCAGTACGAAGACGATAAAGTTAAGTTATTGACCTACTATGGTCTGGTTCCTCGTGAATACCTTGAACAACTGGAAGATGAGGATGGTGAAGTCGAGGATTTATTCCCTGAAGACACCACTCAAGACGAATATGCCGATCTGGTCGAAGCAATTGTCGTGATTGCCAATGATGGAACACTTCTCAAAGCAGAGAAGAATCCATACATGATGAAAGATCGCCCAATCCTTGCTTATCAGGACGATACAGTTCCTAATCGCTTGTTGGGTCGTGGTACTGTCGAGAAGGCTTACAACTCTCAAAAGGCTATTGATGCCCAAGTTCGTAGCCATTTGGACTCTTTGGCGCTGACTACAAGCCCAATGATGGCTATGGATGCCACACGCTTGCCACGAGGTGCTAAGTTTGAAGTTAAACCAGGCAAGGCTATCCTGACAAACGGCAATCCTAATGAGATTCTGTTCCCCTTCAAGTTTGGCAATACTGATGGTTCTAACCTAACAACTGCTAAAGAGTTTGAGCGTATGCTTTTACAGGCTACTGGTACGCTTGATTCACAGGGAATGGTGTCTGCTGTGTCCCGTGATGCAGGTCAGGGTGGTATTTCGATGGCTGTCGCCTCGATTATCAAGAAGTACAAGCGCACATTGGTGAACTTCCAAGAGGATTTTATGATCCCCTTCATCACCAAAGCCGCTTATCGCTATATGCAGTTCGACCCAGAGCGTTATCCTACTGTGGACATGAAGTTTATTCCGACTGCCGCATTGGGAATCATTGCTCGCGAGCATGAACAACAGCAATTCATCTCTCTCTTGCAGACTCTTGGCCCTAACACTCCTGTGTTGCCAATCATTCTCAAGGGAATCATGGCTAATTCCTCTCTATCAAACCGCTATGAGTTGATTGAGATGCTAGACAAGATGGCTTCTGGTGATCCACAGGCTCAACAAGCGGCTCAAATGCAACAACAATTGGCTATGCAACTGGCACAAGCCCAGATTGCTGTCCAAACTACTCAAGCAGAACAGAATAAGGCAGAGGCTCAGAAGCTGTTGACAGAGGCTCAATTGATGCCTATTGAGTTGCAGGCTAAGAGCATGGCTGCTAACACTAAGAATCTACCAAATGAGGCAGATTTAGCTGCTCGTGAGTTTGATAAACGAGTAAAAGTTGCAGATTTGCTACTCAAAGAGGCTGATATTAAGAATAAAGCCAAGATCGTTGAAAAACAGATGACTAAACAATGACACCTGAACTTCAAAAGTACTACGAAGAGAGATTTTCCACAATGTCCACACAAGGTTGGACAGATTTGATGGAAGATGTTGACAAAATGATAGAGCCTTTGAATAATATTTCGACAATTGCAGATGAAAAGACTCTACAATTTCGTAAAGGTGAGTTATCAATACTTATTTGGCTGAAAAACTTGAAACAAGTCAGCGAGAGAGCGTTTGAGGACTTAAATGAAAAGAATATATGAATTCGCCTGTGCAAACGGGCATAAAACAGACAGATTTGTTGATTATGAGGCAACAACTCTAGTATGTGAGTGTGGTGAGGAAACTCATCGCATTTTATCCGCACCTGCTTTTAGATTAGAAGGTTGGTCTGGTTCCTTTCCTACTGCTTACAGTAAGTTTGGTAAGAGCCACACAGATAAGCTAAAAGCGGAGCAAAAAGCCAACTCATAAGCAATAGTGCCGAGTTGAATGTCCTACAACCGATTGACGGCAGGAAAAAGGAAAAAGTATGTTGATTGATGATGACAAAGAAGAGTTTGGTGAATTAGAGATCGAAGAGCGAAAGGCAGAGGCTAAGCCTGAGCTTCCTGAGAAATACAGGGACAAAAGCGTAGACGAGATTGTGAGAATGCACCAAGAGGCTGAAAAGCTCATTGGTAAGCAGGCACAAGAAGTAGGCGAAGTCCGAAGATTGGCTGATGAACTCATCAAACAGAACCTGGTGTCTAAACAGCAACAGACAAAGCAGGAAGAGCCTGAAGTAGATTTCTTTGAGAATCCACAGAAAGCAATTCAAAGGACTGTTGACAATCACCCTGACGTTCAAGCAGCTCGCCAAGCGACTCTTGAGATGCGTAAGGTGCAAGTTCAGCAAAGGTTAGCGCAAGAGCATCCCGATTTTGGCGACATCGCAAAAGATCAGGAGTTTGCAAACTGGGTGAAGTCTAGCCCTGTTCGCTTAAAGCTCTTTCAAGAAGCCGATGCTGGATATGATTTCGACTCTGCCAATGAATTGATTTCTACTTACAAGCAACTACGGACTGTAAAAAGTCGCCAAGTAAGTGAAGAGGGTGAGGCAACTCGCAAGCAGAACTTGAAGGCAGTAGGTGTAGATGTAGGTGGTTCTGGTGAATCATCAAAGAAGATTTATCGTAGGCAAGACCTTATTCAGCTTCAATTGAAAGACCCAGATCGCTACATAGCACTTGCTGATGAAATTATGCAAGCCTATGCTGAGAAACGGGTTCGTTAAACATCGTTTTTAGGAGATTTAATCATGGCAAATACCGCCTTTTCCCCAACAAATAGCGTTACCACAACATCCGCAGCTAACTTCATTCCAGAGATTTGGAGTGATGAAATTGTTGCTGCCTATAAGAAAAACCTCGTATTGGCCAACTTGGTCAAGAAGATGTCTTTCAAAGGCAAAAAGGGTGACACTGTTAACATCCCTAGCCCAGCTCGTGGTTCTGCTTCTGCCAAAGCCGCTACTGATGCCGTTACTCTGATTGCAGAGAGCGACACCAATATTCAAGTGTTGATCAACAAGCACTATGAATATAGCCGTTTGATCGAAGACATCGTTGAAGTTCAAGCCCTAACATCACTGCGTTCTTTCTACACAGAAGACGCTGGTTATGCTTTGGCTAAACGCATCGATACAGACTTGGTTCAATTGGGCCGTGCTTTCAATGGCGCTACAGTTGGTACTGATGACTACGCTACTGCTACTTCTACAACAAAGGCTTACATCGGCTCTGATGGTACAACTGCTTATAACAGCTCTACCTCCAATGCCGCTGCTTTGACCGATGCTGCTATTCGTCGCACTATTCAGCGTCTGGATGACAACGACATTCCTATGGATGGCCGTTTCTTCATCATCCCTCCTTCAAGCCGCAACACTTTGATGGGTTTGGCTCGTTACACTGAGCAAGCATTTGTCGGTAACGGCAATGCAATCCGCAATGGTGAAATCGGTCAACTGTACGGCATGGCTGTGTTCGCCACATCTAATGCTGACTTCGGTGCTGGTTCTTCTGGCGCTGACCGCATTTGCTTGATGGGCCACAAAGACTCTATGGTCTTGGTTGAGCAATTGGGCATCCGTTCACAGACTCAGTACAAACAAGAGTACCTCGGTACATTGTTCACTGCTGACACTCTGTATGGTGTGAAAGCTCTGCGTACAAACGCTACCAGCTCTGCTGCTAACGCTTCTGGCGCATTTGCTTTGGCAGTTCCAGCCTAATGTTGCCACTTTCCCCTCATCCTAACGGGTGGGGGGATTTTTTCTTAATCTAGGAGGAATTTATTATGGCAACCGCTTCAGCAGTAGTATCTCGTCGTGGTAACGACCAGTTCCGTGGCTTGTTTAGCGATACATGGGCAGTCACAGCAACTTTGAACGCAGGTTCATTGGTTGATGGCGCTGGCGAAACAGACGACATTACAGTCCCTGGCGTAGCCTTGGGCGATATGGTTCTGGGTGCATCTTTGGGTGTGGATTTGGTAGGTTTGATTGTGTCAGGATATGTTTCTGCCGCAGATACTGTCAAGTTCCGTATTCAGAATGAATCTGGTTCAACAGCAGACTTGGCTTCAACAACAATGCGTATTGTTATTGCTCGCATGGTCTAATAAAAGGGGGCTAATAACCCCCTTTTTAATGGAGTTCTTATGGCAACCTTTAAGTGTTTAACAAGTGGACAGACAGTCACTTTTACCTATCAACATGACATTGATTCAATGAAGGGTCACCAAGGTTATGTGAGAATAGATACAGAAGAAGTTGTCGAAACTCAAGAAAAACCTTTGGAGTTCACAGCTCCACCCAAGAAAATGGGTCGTCCCAAGAAGGTAGTTGAAAATGTCTGAGATTGATCCACGAGAATTCGGTAAATTAGAAGCCCAAGTTGAGGCTCTTCAAGCAGAAGTCCACGCACTTCGCCAAGATATCAAAGCGCTTTTGGAGATGGCTAACAAGTCCAAAGGCGGTATGTTCGTTGGTATGGCTATCGCTTCAGTAGTAGGCGGTATCATTTCATTTATTGCAACCAAACTTGTAAGGTGATCTTATGTACGGAAAAACCAAAATGACTAGCGCCAAAATGCCTAAGAAGGAAAAGAAGGCTATGCCATTGGCAATAATGATTGCTGTTGGTAAACCCATGCCAAAACGAGGTGAGCGTACTGCGAAGAACATGGCAAAGAAAGCCAAGAAATGAAAAAGACCAAAGCAGAGGCCAAGATCAGCAAAGTCATGCGTGAGTATAAGGCTGGAACTCTGCACTCTGGCAAGGGTGGCGCTGTTGTTAAAAAGCCTAAACAAGCCATTGCCATTGCTTTGTCTGAGGCAGGCATGAGCAAGCCAAGGAAAAAGAAATGAAACAAGGTTTGTATTCCAACATCGCAGCAAAGAGAGAGCGTATCAAGGCTGGTTCTGGCGAAAAGATGCGTAAGGTAGGCTCTAAAGGCGCTCCTACTGATGCGGCATTTAAAGCTGCCGCTAAGACTGCAAAAAAACCTAAAAAGGCAAAGTGATGAGTAAAACAGCAACTCACTATTTACCTGATGGCAAGGTTTACAAGGGGCCTGTCCACAAAGAAGGTGGCGTTTTGATGACTGGTGCAAAGCACACTCCATCTAGCCGCAACCTTACTCATACACCTCCAAAAAAGGTTAAGAAATGAAATCTCCCGTTTGGCAAACAAAAGCAGGAAAAAACCCAAAAGGGGGCTTGAATGCCAAAGGAAGAGCATCGTATAATGCAGAAACTGGTGGCAATCTAAAGGCTCCAGTAAAGTCGGGAGATAACCCTCGTAGGGCATCCTTTTTAGCACGAATGGGCAATATGCCTGGCGCTGAGATGAAAGATGGGAAGCCTACCCGACTCCTTCTATCTCTTAGAGCTTGGGGTGCATCGTCCAAGGAAGACGCTAAAGCAAAAGCTGCAGCGATCTCTAAGAGGAATAAGAAGTGAGAGCAGTATCCGTTGGAGTTGAACCCACAGCCGCTACGCTGACTACTGTTTACACAGTACCAACGGGATATTACGCTCTCTTCAATCTCTTGTACGCCCACAATGCTTCTGGGTCTACCAAACACTTCACGGCTCAATGGTATGACGCAAGCACGACTGCTTCTTACGATATTTTGTTTGAGTACTCTTTGACAGCAAAAGAATATTTGAAGTTTGATGGCGGTGCTTATATTGTCTTGGAAGAAGGCGATCAAATTCGTGTGACTACTGAGGCAGGAAGTTCCTATACATTTATTTGCACATTTGAGATTTATGGAGCGCAACGAGCATGACCTACCTAGAATTAGTTAACGATGTTCTTGTGCGACTGCGTGAGAGTACTGTTTCTACTGTTTCAGAAACAACATATTCTTCTTTGATTGGCAAGTTTGTCAATGATGCCAAACGTCAAATTGAAGATGCTTACACTTGGAATTGCCTCTCTCAAACAGTCACAATTACAACTGCAAGTGGCACACATTCTTATGCTTTGACTGGTGTTGGTCAGAAGTTTCGTGTGATGGATGCTCTGAACACAACTAGCAATGTTGTGATGGGAGATGTTCCTTTTATAAGCATGAACCGCAAGTTGAACTTTGTGACTCCAGTTCAAGGCATACCTTCTGAGTATTGCTACAACGGAGTTGATTCTAGTGGCGACACAAAGATTGATGTCTACCCAATTCCTGATGGCGTATACACTTTGATGTTTGATGTGATTGTTCCTCAAGCATCATTGAGTTCTGACAGCACATCTGTGAAAGTTTTAGATTATTTAGTGACACAAAACGCTTATGCTCGTGCTTTGATGGAGCGTGGCGAGGATGGTGGTACGACTACTTCAGATGCCTATGTTTTATACAAAGGTATGTTGTCAGATGCGATTGCCATGGAAAGCACTCGTTATCCAGAAGATAACTTTGAGGCTGTTTAATGTCTGCACCACTACAAAGTAACAGTGTAAGCGCACCAGGCTTTTACGGCCTGAATACGCAAGATTCGCCATTAGATTTGGCATCTGGCTTTGCTTTGGTTGCAACTAATTGCGTGATTGACCGCTATGGTCGTATTGGTGCTAGAAAAGGTTATACGCTTGTAAATCCTTCATCTGGTAACCTTGGGAATAATGATGTTACTGTCATCCATGAATTAGTCCAAACTGATGGCACATTAACTGTTCTGTTTGCTGGTAACAATAAGTTATTCAAGCTAGGCACTTCTAACGCTGTAACTGAATTGACTTATGGTGGTGGTGGTACTGCTCCTACCATTACTGCAAGCAATTGGCATTGCGCTTCATTGAATGGAATCGCATATTTCTTTCAATCAGGGCATGATCCATTGATCTACGACCCTGCTGTAAGTACTACTACTTATCGCAGAGTTTCTGAGAAGTCTGGTTATGCTGGAACTGTTCAACAAGCAAATATTTGTATATCTGCTTTTGGTCGTTTATGGGTAGCAAATACGACTTCTAACAAGGTCACAATTTATTTCTCTGATCTAATTGCTGGTCATGTTTGGTCTGGTGGCACTACAGGTTCACTAGATGTATCTCGTGTATGGCCTAATGGTTCTGATGAAGTGATGGGGTTGGCTGCTCACAATGATTTCTTGTTTATCTTTGGTAAACGACAAATTCTTGTTTATAGCGGTGCTTCTACCCCTGCAACCATTCAATTGAGCGATACAGTAGGCTCTATTGGATGTATTGCAAGAGATACGATTCAAAGTGTTGGTACAGATGTAATCTTCTTATCAGACTCTGGTGTTCGCTCATTAATGAGGACTATCCAAGAGAAGTCTGCTCCATTGCGTGACCTTTCTAAGAACATTCGCTCAGATTTGGTATCTGCGATTTCTGTTGAGAATCTGGATAACTTAAAGTCTGTTTATTCAGAGAAGAATGCGTTTTACTTGTTGATTCTTCCTGCATTGACTCAGGTTTACTGTTTTGACACAAAGATGCAAATGCCTGATGGCGCTGCTCGTGTAACTCAGTGGAATTCAATGAATCCAACTTGTATGTACTCACTCAGGAATGGTGATTTGTACATTGGTAAGACTGGTTACATTGGTAAATACAATGGATATTTAGATAACACATCTACATATCGTTTTGCGTACTATACGAACCATGCTGACCTTGGTAATGTAGACCAAATCTCTATTTTGAAGCGCATTAAGGTGATTGTTATTGGTGGTTCAGACCAGTATGTAACGATCAAGTGGGGCTTTGACTTCTCAACAAATTATTTGTCCAATAATGCGTATATTCCAACTCAAGGAACATACGAATATGGAATTGCTGAATATGGAATTTCCGAGTACTCTAATGGTGTTTTGATTAAGACCTTAGATGTAAGTGCGTCTGGTGCAGGTAAAGTTGTCCAGAGTGGGTATGAAACGACAATTAATGGAACTCAATTGTCAATTCAGAAGATTGAACTTTTAGCCAAGAATGGCAAAATAGGATAAGTATGTCAAATTACACAAAAAGTACTAACTTTGCTACTAAAGATAATTTACCTACTGGCGATCCACTGAAGATTGTCAAAGGTACTGAGATTGACACTGAGTTCAATAACATTGCTACTGCTATTTCTACGAAGACAGATAATGCTTCTGCTGCGATTACTGGTGGTTCGATTACTGGTATTACAGACTTAGCGATTGCTGATGGTGGTACAGGAGCTTCTACAGCTACTGCGGCTATCAATAATCTATTGCCTAGCCAAACAAGTAACGCAAATAAGTATCTTCAGACCGATGGAACCAATGTTTCTTGGGATGCAATCAGCATCAATACTGGCGACATTACAGGCACTCTTCCTGTTGCTAATGGTGGTACTGGTGTTACTTCATCTACTGGTACAGGTAGTGTAGTTCTGTCAAACAGTCCTACTCTTGTGACGCCTGCTTTAGGAACGCCTGCATCTGGCGTAGCTACTAACCTAACTGGTTTGCCATTGTCTACAGGAATTACAGGGCTTGGCACTGGTGTAGCGACTGCTTTGGCTATCAATACGCCTAATACAGGTGCTATTGTTGTTAATGGTGGTGCATTGGGTACGCCTTCTAGCGGTACTGTAACTAACCTTACAGGTACTGCCTCTATCAATATCAATGGTACTGTAGGCTCTTCAACTGCATATAGTGGTGCTTTTACATCACTAACAACATCTTCAACAGTCACTATCAATGGTGGTACTGCCAATGGTGTTGCTTACTTAAATGGCTCTAAAGTTCTAACAACTGGTAGCGTCATTAAGTTTGATGGAACGAACTTCACTTCAGATCGTTCTGCATCTACTGCTTACTCAGGAACAAACCAAGCTACATGGGCAAATGGTATTGTTTTAAATAACAGTGCAACTCCTGCAACTGGAATTCTTGACTCTATCTATTTCTCAAACAATGCTAATATGCAAAACGTATTTGGTGTTGCTCAGAACTCTAGTGGTTATGGTGATTTTGTTTGGGCTGGATATTCTGGTACTTATACAGAATGGATGAAGCTAACATCCTCTGGATTGACTTTGACAAGCAATCCAACCCTCTCTGGAGGCACAGCCAACGGAATTACTTACCTGAACGGCTCAAAGGTTCTGACAAGTGGCTCTGCGCTTACTTTTGATGGGACTAATTTAGGTGTTGGTACTGCTGCACCCACAGGCTCTGGAACATATCGTTCTATCAATGCTGGCGCGGCTTTGTTGTATGGAAATACAAGTTCTGCAATTGCATCTTTAAATAACAATGGCGATATAAATGACAAATACATTGTTAATGGTGTTGCAAGTTCATTTGTTCAATCGTCTGGAAATCATCTTTGGTACACAGCAGGCTCTGGAACTGCTGGTTCTGCAATTACATATTCTGAGTTAATGCGCCTAACCTCGACAGGTCTGGGTATTGGGACGAGTTCGCCTTCTACTCGTCTTGAAGTTGCAGGTGATGCAAGCCCGATTGTTCGAATTACTAGCACTAGCGGCCCATATTCACAGATTCAATCCAATACTGCTGGCACTTTGCAGTTAATGGCAGATGAAGGCAACACAGGTGCAAGCACTTCTATTCGTTTTCGTATTGATGCCGCTGAAGTTGCTAGATTTGACAGCGCAGGTAATCTAGGTATTGGGACTACTTCGCCTACTTCTGCTTCTGGTTATAAATTTCTCACAATTAGCGATGCTGGCGGGGCAAATGGCGCTGTATTTGAAAGCATCTCAACTGGTGTAACTTCTAGGTTCTTTTCAAGAAGTTCAGACGGCACTTCTAATATTGGAACTTTTAGTAATCACCCATTAACATTTACTACTAACAGCACAGAACGTGCCCGTATAGACTCAAGCGGTAACTTGCTGGTGGGGACTACGAGCCAACTTTATGGAGCTGCTGGATCACGATTAAATGTTGATGCTGGTTCTAATGGTGGTGCAACAATAAAAACATCAGGTGGCTCTGCTCAAGCATCTGTATATTGTTTTAATTCTGCAACTAGTGGTGATAATGCTTTTATAAGTTTTGGAACAGAAGCAACATGGACTTCAAGGGGTGGCATTACATACAACCGAGCAGGTGGTTTAGTTGTCTACAACACGAC
>JACCDQ010883567.1_pt1 | contig 10482 bp, 8 predicted proteins | sample 7446031 | NCBI WGS metagenome assembly JACCDQ01 (sample SAMN15323442, study PRJNA562643) | freshwater metagenome | isolation source: river surface water | place: USA:Blue River Watershed | collected 2017-08-17
ATAATTTAAGTGAAGGATTTTTAGGTAATCTCTATTGAAAAAGTTATTAATGTATTACTTTTGATATACCTCGTCCGAGAAACTTTAACCTTAAAAACAATGATTAGAAAAGTTACAAACGCTTTTGCAGCGTCTTTGATGCTTGGATTAACAATATCCTCAACTGCTTTATTGGCACAGAATAATGTTCCTTCGCCAACAATTCAGTCGTTGGTTCTTACACCAGATGCTCGTTCAGCGGCAATGGGGGATGCAGGGGTTGCACTTTCTTCACAAGATGGTGATGCCAATGCTATTTTCTGGAACCCAGGGAAACTTCCTTTTGCTGGTAAAGATATGGGCGTGTCTCTTTCTTATACTCCATGGTTGCGTCAACTTGTAAACGATATGGCATTGTTGAATGCTAGCTTTTACAAGAAAATTAAGAACAATCAGGCAATTGGTGCTTCCATTCATTATTTTGATATGGGGCTATTCCAAAAAACAGATATCAGTGGTAACTCATTAGGGACATTTAACTCTAAAGATTATGCTATTTCGGTTTCTTACTCAAGAAAGTTGTCTGAAAAATTAGGCTTAGGCTTAAATATCAAATATATCAACTCTTCATTGTTTGAAGGTACAGTTACAAGTTCAACAGGAAGCTTTACAGCAACACCTGCCTCAACTGTAGCGGCTGATTTAGGCTTGTTCCATACTTCAAAAGGAGATAAAAACTGGAGTACAAACTGGGGGGTTATGATTCAGAACATCTCAGGCCGTGTTTCTTATGGTGGAACAGAATCTAACTTTATTCCAACAAACTTTAAAGCAGGTTTTGCCGCTACTAATAACATTGACCAACATAATAAGTTAACGTTAACAGTGGACGTAAACAAATTAATGGTTCCAACTCCAAGAGGAGCAAATGGAGCACTAAGAACGGTAAACAATGCCATCGGTGCTATCTTAGGCTCTTTCAGTGATGCTCCAGGTGGATTTAGTGAAGAACTAAAAGAAGTAACCCTTTCAACGGGTGCTGAATATCTTTATAACGATATGTTTGCTGCTCGTTTAGGATACCGCTATGGTTCGGCTGAAAAAAGCGAAAACAGCTACTTAACAGCAGGTTTTGGGGTGAAAGTCGATAAAAAATATGGCATTGACTTCGCTTATTTAATTCCAACAACGGGAGGAAGCCCGTTAGCACAGACGCTTCGCCTATCGCTACATGCTAATTTTAACAGTGGTGCAGGGCTAGGAGCTAACTAGTTAAAAGACATAACACAGTTTGAGAAAAGTGACATTTCGAAAGAGGTGTCACTTTTCTAGTATTATAGGGAGTCAACTTGTGTACCTTTAGCAACAGGATTAGACTTTATTTCAATATTTATACCTATTTTGAGGTTACTTTCGCAAGTGTGCATGACATTGCTAACATCGTTTATATCCATAACAATATGACATTAAATAGAACCACCAGTCCAGACTTTCAGACAATCCAAAAAGTAGTTATCCCTCCTATTCACACCATGGCTCTTACTAATGGTACTCCTCTGCATGTGGTTAATGTAGGAGAACAACCTGTGGTTAGACTTGAAATTGTCTTTGAAGCAGGGGCATGGTATGATACTCAGCAAGGGGTTTCTTTATTTACTTCTAAAATGCTAAATGAAGGAACTTCTAAACATTCCTCTAATCAGATTAGTGAGTTTTTTGATCAGTATGGGGCATTCGTCGAGTTTGGCCATGGGTTAGACAGAGCCAACTTTACGCTTTATGGACTGACAAAGCACTTACCAACGCTATTGCCTCTGATTAAAGAAATTTTGACAGATTCGGTGATACCTGAGCGAGAGCTAGAAACCTTAAAGAAAATACAACACCAAAGCCTAAAAGTTAATCAAGAAAAAACGGCTTTTGTAGCTGGTCAAGAGGTACGAAAGGCGATTTTTGGTGTACATCATCCTTATGGAAACCCACTTTCAGAAACAGGTATTGCGAGTATAGACCGAGATGTCGTGCTCGCTTTTTATGAGTCGTATTGGAAAGGAAAACAGTATCGGATTTTCCTATCTGGCCAAGTAGGAGATACAGAAATTAAGTTAATTGACGAATATTTTGGGCAAGAAAAGCTACAGATTGTTCCTGCTAAATCGCAAGAACAAGTTTCTCTGCAAGCTAATTCTCGTATTTTTATCGAAAAAGAAGGAGCTCTCCAAACGTCAATTCGCATGGGAAAACAGCTCATTCAACGAGGTAATCCAGACTACTTCAAAATGTTATTAGTTAATGAAATCTTTGGTGGGTATTTTGGCTCTAGATTGATGAAAAATATCCGTGAAGACAAAGGATATACGTATGGGATTTCATCTAACTTGGTATCATTAGTCCACGGAGGCTACTTTATTTTGGGTACTGATACTAAACGAGAGTTTACAGAGCAAACAATACACGAAATTCATGTTGAATTAGAACGTTTGCAAACAGAATTGGTTGGCGAAGAAGAATTACAGGTCGTAAAGAACTATATGATTGGTTCATTTGCGGGTTCTTTGAATACTCCTTTTGAAATTTCAGATCGTTATAAAATAATTTTATCAGAAAATTTACCTTTAGATTATTATGATAATTATGTTGAACGAATTAATAGTATTACAGCCGTAGATATACAAGAGATTGCAACAAAATACTTAAATGTAGACTCAATGACGACTGTTTTAGTGGGAGGAAAATAATAGTCTTTAATTTGTATTTTTGAAATATTATTTATAACTTAAATAATGAAATACAAATGGTAAGACTATGAAGAAAGTTTCCCAATTATTACTTCTAAAAGGAAGTGCTGTAAAAACGATTGAATCGTCGAAGACAGTGTATGAAGCTCTTGAAATTATGATAAGCAATGATTTCGGAGCGTTGATTGTGAGCCAAAATGGCAAATACGCAGGGTTATTAACAGAACGAGATTATGCACGTAAAGTGGCATTGTTAGGTAAAAATTCACATGATACTTCTATCGCAGAAATCATGCAGACACAACCTACTAGTGTGTCACTAAACGATTCAATCGAAACGTGTATGGCTATCATGTCTGCAAAACATATTCGCTATTTGCCTGTCTTGGTAGAGGAAAATGTCGTCGGATTAGTATCGATGGGAGACTTAGTACGTTTTATCATTGATGATCAAAAAAATACGATTAGCCACTTGCAGAATTTTATCTCAGGAGGCGTTTATTCGTAAAAAATCATAAGCGTATTTTTTCGTTTGAAGATTTGATTAATAGGTAAATAAGGGGTGATGCATAATTCCCGAGTTTTATAAAAACTCGGGAATTATTGTGTCTAGCTATTCTTGAATTCCATCTGCCCAGTTAAAACGATCTGAAGAGGCAAATTTCCAAGGTGCTTGGTTATTCTCAATATTGGAAAACATCGCATTCCACGAACTTGGAGCATTCGATTCTTCCATAATCTGATAACGTCTTAATGAAACAATGATATCTAAGGGAGAAATCAGAATGGGGCACTCCTGTACACAAGCGTTACAGGTGGTACAAGCCCTTAACTCTTCCGCACTGATGTAATCACCATAGAGCGATTTGCCGTCATCTACAAATACTCCCTTATTAGCCCGTAAATTGGCTCCTACTTCTTCCAAACGGTCTCTGGTATCCATCATGATTTTACGAGGAGATAAAGCTTTGCCTGTCAAATTTGCAGGACACTGAGAGGTGCATCTTCCACATTCAGTACACGAGTAGGCATCCATTAAGTTTTTCCAAGTCAAATCCATTATATCTTTCGCTCCAAAGCGAGGTATTTCCTCTCCTTCTGCTGGGCTTGCTTCTACTAAACCTAGCATAATGTTTACTTCTTTGGTTACTTCAGGCATATTGGGCATTTCTCCCACAGGATTCAGATTGGCAAAATACGTGTTTGGAAAGGCTAAGAAAATATGCAGATGTTTGGAATAACTCACATAGATTGCAAAGCCTAAAATTCCTACGATGTGAAACCACCAAGTAATACGTTCATAGATGATTAAAGACGTGTTTGTCCAAGTTGAAAACAATGGTTTGAAGTATTCGCTGAAAGTAAATGTTCCAACAAAGTGATAATGCTCACTTCCTCTTTCTTGCAAAATACTATCAGTGGCATTCATACTAAGTAAGGCCAGCATTAATACAATTTCTGAGACGAGGATAATGTTGGCATCTAAGCTAGGAAACCCTTTTAATTCTCGGTGACTATCTGCTTGTAAGCGATTAACATGCGTTATATTCCTACGAATAAGAAAAACAATGCAAACGAAAATAACGCCCAAAGCTAGAGCCTCAAAAAACGAGATGAAGATTGGGTAGGATTCTCCCAACAATGGGGCAAAAAGGCGATGTGTACCCAACAAACCATCTAAAATGATTTCTAAGACTTCTATATTAATGAGGAGAAAGCCTACATAGACGACAAAATGTAATAATCCTACGATAGGTCTATCAAACATCTTTTTCTGTCCGAATGCGATACGTAACATCGTTTGTAAACGTATAGAGGGTTCGTCTGTTCTATCTAAAGGCTTCCCTAGCTGAATAGTTTGTTTAATCGTAGTGATTCTTTGACTGATTAAATATCCTGCGGTAGCTAAAAGGAGAGCAAAGCTAATCTGTTGTAAAATGTACATGGCAAATCCAGATTTTAGTTTGATTATTCCTGAGTAAAATAGTACTATGTAAATATCTTTCTTTTTAAATTATTATGCAAGCATACGGTTAATTTAATCTACAGTTGCTTTGTAACTAGTATTAGACATTTGAAAAGTCTATATGTCGTGTTTTTTAAGAATTATAATTGCTTGAATATGAAGTAGTAATATTTTTGTTTTCTAAAAATGAAAGAAATCTGCTGGTAAAATTTGATTTTTTAAAATTAAATTATCAAATTTGCACTCCCGAATGACGCATCGGGTTTAAGTAAGCTGGAGAAATAGCTCAGTTGGTAGAGCATCGGACTGAAAATCCGTGTGTCGGCGGTTCGAGTCCGCCTTTTTCCACAAAATTATTTCAAGTCAATTGAAACAATTTTATTAGAGTGATTAAGTTTGTCCCGAATGACGCATCGGGTTTAAGTAAGTTGGAGAAATAGCTCAGTTGGTAGAGCATCGGACTGAAAATCCGTGTGTCGGCGGTTCGAGTCCGCCTTTTTCCACAAAAAAAGTCTTTCAGATTCCTGAAAGACTTTTTTGTTTTATAAGCCTAATGATACTGTTGCTACCCAAAATAGGACTTGTTCTCAGTCCTATGCACCTCACAAAGCGAAGTTCAAATACCTATCGAAAATGCCCTTTACTTGCCATAGCTTGAGATTAGTTAATCTGAAAGAAATGCTTGTATGATTGCTTCTCGAATGTTCGCAACTAACACAGTCCACTCAGTTTTATTGTCATCAATGATACATATATCAAATTTAGGAATATCAAAAAAACGTTTTGGAAGATAATTCGTTGCATACCATTATTGGCTGTGAACAAGATACAAGGAGAATGTGAGATAAAAATGGTCAATAAAAAGGAATCTAAAATAGAACCTTTTTATTGACGTGTAGCAACTACTTGATAAGGATTATGTAAAGGCTCTTTGGGCAACATGAATAATCATTATTGCCTACTATCTTTCTAAGTAAAGGAAGATGTGTGTAAATCGATTAGTGGCCGACTATCTATTCTACTGGTACAAAAGTAGTCAAAACAAAAGAGTATAAATACTCATATTATACCAATATTAATAAAAGTCACCCAAATGACTGGTTTTTTAATGTATGTATAATTGTTATTTTTTGCATAGAAAGTAATTCGTTGTGTGCTCAATCATGCGGGTATGCCCAGAGTCTAGTAAAATGAGACGACTATGAGATAATTGCTGGTGAAAGCTTTTTACTTTGGTAAGTGGGAGAAGTTTGTCAAAACGTCCAATAAAAATACTTGTTTTAATAGCATATTGATTGAGTTTTTCGATAAGTACTTTTTCTCTCTTCAAGGCTCTAAACGCAATCCAAGAAGCAAGAATTTGCCTTTTCTTAGCTGGTGTGTCAAGCATGATTAGTGAAAATCGTTGAACACTCGGATTTAAGACTTTTAAGGAAACCAGAAGGTTACTACCTTTATTCATCAAATTAGGGTGTAAAATAACTTTCTTGAATAAAAAACGGCTAAATTTCCAGCGAGTCGCAAAGGTAAATAATGGATGTTCTTCAACGCCATCAGGAGCGATTAGGATAAGTTGTATAAGGCGATGAGCGAAGCTATTAGCTGCACTCAGAGCAAAGCGTCCACCCATGCTAAAACCAATGACAGAAAATCGATCAATACCTTCACGCAGAAAGACGTTCTCAAGACATTGAGCTAACTGTTCGTGTTTAATCCAACTACCGAGTGTGTAGTGTTGATTTTCTCCATGGAAAGGTAAATCAAAGAGTAGCGTTGTATAACGCTCCCGAAAGGTAATGGCAAAGTCTTTAAAAGCAGAGAAATCCTGCCCAATCCCATGAAAGGCGAGCAGGATTTCTGTACCATGTCCTATTTTTTTATAAGGTAGGTTCATGTTATTTTAGTGGCCAGATTTACCTCCTTTTACCACTTCTTTATCAAAGTCAATACCTTGTTTTTGAAGAGACTTTTGTACTGAGATACCAAAGAAGAATAAGTAGGCAAAACAAGCAGTTGCTAGTAAATACGATAACTGGATACCCACTTTGTCAGCAATTACTCCCTGAACAACAGGTAATACCGCTCCTCCTAAAATCATCATGATTAAGAAAGCCGAACCTTGGTTGGTATATTTTCCTAGACCAGCAGTTCCCAAAGAGAAGATACATGGCCATAATACAGAACAGAATAATCCGCCACTGATTAGCAAGAAAAGAGCTATTTTACCTGTTAATACTACCCCAGCGATAGAAGTAACTACCCCAAGAGCTGTGTATATTAACAGTGTTCTTACAGGCTTTTCCTTCGTTACGAAGAAAGCTGCAATCATCATAAATACACAGAAAACGTAAGGAAGTAAGTCATCGATTTCACTTCCCCCTAATTTATTCACACCTAATACAATTGCAAATGCTACAAGCGGAACAATAACCGAAAGGATTTGTTTAGTCGATTGTTTCATTTCAAAGTTACCGATAGAAGCTGTCCAGCGACCCACCATCATACTTCCCCAGAACAAAGAAACATATTTTGCAATTTGAGATGAATCTAAGTTTTCAGTTACTTTCAAATATTCCCCTAAGTTGCTACCTACGGTTACTTCAACACCTACATAAACAAAAATGGCAGTCATACCCCAAACCAATTGAGGGTATTTTAAAGCTCCTGTTCCGATTTCTACTTCTTCTTCGTTTGTGATACGAGGAAGTTTTGACATTTTGAAGAAAAGGGCAAAGATGGCAAATACAGCCCCTAGAATTAAATAAGGTGCTTTTACAGAATCAATAGAAGCATTTTTAGCAGCATCAGCAGAAGTTGAACCAAAGATGGCAAATGAAATTAGAGCTGGTCCAATTGTTCCACCTAAGTTATTGACAGCACCACCAAGGTTGATACGTTGAGCACCTGTTGCTGGGTCGCCTAGTGCAATCATGAAAGGTTGTGTAGCTGTTTGTTGAAGAGAAAACCCTAAGCCTACAATAAACAAGGCTGCAAGTAAGATTGGAAAGGATTTTAATTCGGCTGCTGGGAAAAATAAAAGCGTACCAACCGCTGAAATCAATAGCCCATAAATGATACCATTTTTGTATCCAATTTTATTTAAAATATCTCCTTTGATGAATCCAGAAACAACAAAATATAAAATAGAGCCTACAAAATAAGCTGCATAAAAAGCAAAGTCAACTAACTGAGCTTGCCACTGTTGTAATTCAAATTTATCTTTAAAAAGAGGAATTAAAATACCGTTTGAAGCGGCAACGAAACTCCAAAAAAACCACACTGTCATCAGTGTGTAGAGAGCAGATTGATTACTTTGGGTTGATTGATTAGTCATAATTCTTTATAGAATGTTTATTTTGGGATAAATTATCTCATAAAACTAAACGATTATTCTGAATTCTCGCACTGAATGCTTGAATACTTTCGATTTTTTTAGTTCAACTGGTAATTCGTTGCCGATTTGGGATAATCGTCGGTAAGATACTACTTAGTGAAGAATGAAAGAAACGAAGATAGGGTAAAAAAGGAGACAAGCTTGTACTTTTGTATCTGAAAACAAACACTTTAATTTTTGTTTATACTTTCCGTTTAGGCTCAAACAATTAGCACTCAAAAGAGTACTTTATATAAGTAACGATATTTAACATAAATTCTTCTATCCATGAACATCACTATTATCTCGACATCACCCCGTAAAAAAAGTAATTCATTACGTTTTGCCAAATACCTGCAACAGACCTTGGCTTCTTTAGCCTTTTCAGAGGTAGCTTTAATTGATTTCGAAAGTTATGATATTCCTTTTTTCGGACAAGGTTTTCTAAACAAGGATAATTTAACGGAATTTCAAACCAACTTAATTAATCAATGGGGAAAAGCCGATTTGGTTTTTATCGTAATGCCAGAATATAACTGGTTTCCAGATGCTGAATTAATCAATGCGATTAATCAATTGGGAGGTCCCACATTTGGTCATTTGTTTAACAATAAAACCTTTGCTTTAGCAGGTGTCTCATCAGGACGAGGAGGTAAAATGCCTGCTGTAGAAATGAGTACGATGTTGAACAAGGTTATTAACTTCACTCAAAATTATTCGATTGTATCGCCTCGTTTGTACGAATCGCATGAAACACCTGCCAATTTAGACGAAAATGGATTATCAACGGGTAATGAGGTCTATGAAGCAAGTGTAAAGGCTTTTGTCGAGTATGCTTTGACAGTTGCGAAACGTTGGAAGGAATAGTATCCACTTGAGATTCAATTAGATTTTAAAAGAGGTCGGGAAGAGTTCCCCGACCTCTTTTACGTTAACTGTAGTGTGTGAGGTTTTCGAAATCTAGTTATAATAAAATTTATTCTTGAATAAGTACGATATAGCTGTTTAAATTATATTTTATTCGAGATATGAAATTGCACTTTCACAATTTGGTTAAATTTAGGCAACGATGCGTAAGGACTATCTTTTAGCAGATAAATAGCTTATGATTTGATTTACAGAAGCTTACAAATAGTCTTATTCCATGTGAAAGTGCATTAATAGTTCGTTATTTTTCGATGTGTATAGAATTTTTCTAAGAAATTATCCGTAGCTTTGCACCTTGATTACCAGAGAAAGAGTTAAGCGTAATGGTTTATTCGTTAATAAGGGAATAGCTATGGACGCTTGACACATAACAATTAACGCATAACGAAAAAATGCAAAGTATTCGTAACATCGCTATTATTGCCCACGTTGACCACGGTAAAACGACCCTTGTTGACAAAATCATCCACGCATCGAAATTATTTCGTGATAACCAAGAATTCGGTGATTTGATTCTTGATAACAATGATTTGGAACGTGAACGTGGTATCACAATTGTATCTAAGAACGTATCGGTTCGCTACAAAGGCGTAAAAATTAATATCATTGATACTCCTGGTCACTCCGACTTTGGAGGTGAAGTGGAACGTGTATTGAAATTGGCTGATGGTGTTTGCCTTTTGGTGGATGCTTTTGAAGGACCAATGCCTCAAACTCGTTTCGTATTAGGAAAAGCGATTGACTTAGGTCTTAAGCCAATTGTAATTATCAACAAAGTTGATAAAGAAAACTGTCGTCCTGACGAAGTACACGAGCAAGTATTCGACTTGATGTTCAACTTAGGAGCAACAGAAGATCAATTAGACTTCCAAACACTTTACGGTTCATCTAAACAAGGATGGATGAGTACTGACTGGAAACGTCAAACAGAAGATATTACTGAATTATTAGATGTAATCATCGATAATATCCCTGCTGCACCAATCAATGAAGGCCCTGCTCAAATGCAGATTACATCATTAGATTACTCTTCATTCGTTGGCCGTATCGCTATTGGTCGTGTTCACCGTGGTACATTCAAAGAAGGACAGCAAGTTGCTTTGATGAAGTCTGACGGTACTGTGAAGAAAATGAAAATCAAAGAACTTCAAACATTTGAAGGTCTTGGAAGAGCAAAAACAGATCAAGTTTCTTCTGGCGAAATCTGTGCAATGATGGGTATTGAAGACTTTGAAATTGGTGATACAATTTCAGATGTTGAAGTTCAAGAGGCATTGCCACGTATCTCGATTGATGAGCCAACAATGAACATGTTGTTTACAATTAACAACTCTCCATTCTTTGGTAAAGAAGGTAAATTTGTAACATCTCGTCACTTACGTGATCGTTTGTTCAAAGAAACTGAGAAGAACTTAGCACTACGTGTTGTTACAACAGATTCTGAAGATAAATTCTTAGTATTTGGTCGTGGTATCCTTCACTTATCTGTATTAATCGAA
>JACCDQ010142347.1_pt1 | contig 10481 bp, 10 predicted proteins | sample 7446031 | NCBI WGS metagenome assembly JACCDQ01 (sample SAMN15323442, study PRJNA562643) | freshwater metagenome | isolation source: river surface water | place: USA:Blue River Watershed | collected 2017-08-17
CATGTTGTAGGCAATCACCATGGGGCGCTTGAACAATGCAGCTTCTAGTGTGGCCGTGCCGCTGGCAATGAGCGTGACATCGCAAGCGGCCAATGCCGCATGCGATTGGCCGTTGAGCACCAAGACATTGGGCACTTCACCTACTTCTTTTGCGATGGCTTCAATGCGCGCACGCAACGCTGGCATGGCGGGCACCACAAAGTGAATGCCTGGCTGCTGTTTAGCCATGCGCTGCGCAGCTTGCAAAAAGCGATGCGCCAAATATTCAATTTCAGAACTGCGGCTGCCTGGCAGCAATGCCACCACCGTGGCGTCTTGAGGCAAGCCAAGCGCTGCACGCGCAGCAGCGCGGTCTGGCACATCGGGAATGTTTTTGGCTAAAGGATGACCCACATACGTGGCATCAATGCCGTGCTGCGCGAGCAAATCCGTCTCGAACGGGAAGATGCACAACACGTGGTCCACGCTTTGGCGGATCTTCTCGACACGGTCTGCTCGCCACGCCCAAATCGAGGGGCACACAAAGTGAATGGTGGGAATACCTTGGGCTTTCAGGTCGCGCTCTAAATCGAGGTTGAAGTCTGGCGCATCCACACCAATGAAAGCGCTGGGTGGATTGGCAAGCAAGCGTTCACGCAGCTGAGTGCGAATACCCACAATTTCACGGTAGTGGCGCAGCACTTCGACATAGCCGCGCACGGCGAGTTTTTCGTAAGGCCACCAAGGCTCAAAACCCTGTGCCGCCATACGGGGGCCGCCGATGCCAGCGCTGTGCATATCAGGCCACTTGTCGCGCATGCCGCCCAGCAAGAGGCCAGCCAGCAGATCGCCCGAGGCCTCGCCTGCGACGAGCGAGAAAGACAGGGCCTCGGCCATCGTGTTTAGCGAATGATGCCGCGTTGCGGCGAGGTGTGGTTCAAGAAGTCCAGCATCATGGCCACATCGGGTGCAGCCTCTGGTTTTTCTTGGGTCAAAGCAGCAATGCGAACTTTGGCTTGATCCAAAGTCAAGTCATCGCGATACAAAGCTTTATGCATGGCCTTGACCGCGCTGATGCGCTCAGCAGAGAAACCGCGACGGCGCAAGCCTTCGAAGTTCATCGAGCGAGGCTCAGCGGGTTGACCTTGGCACATCACAAATGGCGGCACGTCAGCAAACAACAACGAATGCATGGCCGTGAAACTGTGCGCGCCAATGCGCACAAACTGATGCACCACGGTAAAGCCGCCCAAGATGACCCAATCGCCCACATGCACATGGCCTGCCAACTGCGCGCTGTTGGCGAAGATGGTGTGGTTGCCCACCACGCAATCGTGAGCCAAATGCACGTAGGCCATGATCCAGTTGTCGTTGCCAACTTGGGTGATACCTGTATCACCGGGTGAGCCGATGTTGAACGTACAAAACTCGCGAATGGTGTTGCGATCGCCAATGATCAACTCGCAAGGCTCGCCTGCGTATTTCTTGTCTTGCGGAATTGCACCCAGCGAGTTGAACTGGAAGATGCGGTTGTCGTTGCCAATCGTGGTGTGACCTTCGATCACGCAATGCGGGCCAACTGTCGTGCCCGCGCCGATGCGCACGTTGGGACCGATGATGGTGTAAGGCCCCACCTGCACCGAACTATCGAGCTCGGCCTTGGGGTCAACAATGGCGGTGGCGTGAATGAGGCTCATCGTCTGCTGTGTGGCTTGTTGATTGATCTTTTAAGCGATAGAGCGCATGGTGCACATCAAATCGGCTTCGGTCGCCACCACATCGCCTACTTTGGCGCGCGCTTTAAATTTGAAGATACCGGCCTTCATGCGGTCCAACTCAACTTCTAAGATGAGCTGATCACCTGGCTCAACTGGACGCTTGAAACGTGCGCCATCAATGCCAGCGAAGTAATACACGGTTTTGTCATCGGGCGCAGCGCCCAAGGTGTCGAATGCCAACAAGGCAGCGGCTTGTGCCAATGCTTCCAAAATCAAAACGCCAGGCATCACGGGATGGTGCGGAAAGTGGCCGCCAAAAAATGGCTCGTTCATGGTCACATTCTTGAGCGCCTTGATGCTTTTGCCCTTTTCAATTTCCATCACACGATCCACCAACAAAAATGGATAACGGTGCGGCAATTGCTTCAAGATTTGGTGAATGTCCATACTCATTTTTTTTGACTTTCTAAAACGGATTCGAGAGATTTGATGCGGTCGCGCAAACGATGCAATTGGCGCAGCGTGGCGGCGTTTTTCTCCCACGACGCATTGTCGTCGATCGGGAACACGCCACTGTATTGACCAGGCAGTCGGATAGAACGCATCACCACCGATGCGGCAGAAATATGCACGCCATCAGCGAGTTCCAAATGACCCAACACAATCGCGCCACCACCTACTGTGCAGTTGGCACCAATGCGTGCACTGCCCGCCACACCAGCGCAACCGGCCATGGCAGTGTTCGCGCCTACGTGCACGTTGTGACCGATTTGAACCAAGTTATCGAGCTTGACGCCGTCTTCGATGATGGTGTCATCCAAAGCGCCACGGTCGATGCAGGTGTTGGCACCAATTTCGACATCATTGCCAATGCGAACCGCGCCGAGTTGTTCAATCTTTTCCCAGCGGCCTTCAAACAAAGCAAAGCCGAACCCATCGGCTCCGATGACCACGCCCGCATGCACGATGCAACGCTCACCGATGCGGCAATCTTCGCCCACGGTGATGCCTGATTTGAGCCATGAGTTTGCGCCTATGGATGCACCACGCTCGATCACGCACAGCGGACCAATGCGCGCACTGGCGTCTACATGGGCTTGAGGATGAATCACGGCACTGGCATGGACCAAAGGTTCATTGCTTACTCGCGTGTGTTGACGCCACAGCTGGGTCAAACGTGCAAAGTAGTGATACGGGTTGTCTGCCACGATCAATGCTGTATTGACCTTGGCAGTCTCGGCAACTGCGGGAGACACAATGACACAACCCGCCTGCGTGGTGGCGAGTTGTGATTGGTATTTGGGATTGCTTAAAAAGCTCAGCGCATCGGCTTGAGCAGTATCAAGCGGCGCGAGTTTTTGGATGATGTGTTGAGGATCGCCAATCAGGCGACCACCCAAACTTTCAACGATCTGGCCGAGACTCAGTGCCACGGCAGATTATTTAGCGGCGTTGATGACCTTCAGCACTTTGTCGGTGATGTCGTGCTTGGGGTTGATGTAAACAGCTTCTTGCAACACCAGGTCGTATTTTTCAGCTTCCGCCACTTGCTTGATCACGCGGTTGGCGCGCTCGAGCACTTGCTGGAACTCTTCGTTCTTACGCGCATTGAGTTCTTCTTGGAACTCGCGGCGTTTGCGTTGGAAGTCGCGATCTTGCTCGCCCAACTGTTTTTGGCGAGTCATGCGTTGCGAGTCAGACAAAGTTGGCGCTTCACGCTCAAACTTTTCAACTGCTGATTTAAAAGATTTCTCAGCATCGACCAGATCTTTTTCGCGCTTGGAGAATTCTTGCTCAAGCTTGGCTTGGCTTGTTTGGCTGTATTCGCTTCTTTGAAGATGCGGTCAGTATTGATAAAACCAATACGAATTTCATCAGCTTGCGCACAAAGCGCAGCCAAACCCAACACAACAGCTAAGGAAATTTGACGAGTAATAGTCATCAGAAGGATGTCCCGATTTGAAATTGCAATCTTTGGATTCTATCGCCTGCAAAGGCACGACCTGGTCTAGCCCAAGCAAATCGCAAAGGCCCCATAGGAGAGACCCAGCTCAAGCCAACACCGTATGAGGTACGCAGCAAACTCATGTTCATTTTTTCGAACTCGCCGTAAACGTTACCCATGTCATAGAAGCCGTAGAGACGTAGGCTTCGGTCATTACCAGCGCCAGGGAATGGCATCAAAAACTCACTGTTGAATGTCAGTTTTTTAGCGCCGCCAATCACAGGGCCTGTGATATCGCGAGGACCCAGAGTTCCTTGCTCAAAACCACGAACAGAGCCTAGACCGCCCGAGTAGTAGTTTTTATAGAACGGCAAAACTTGACCTTGCAAACCTTTACCTAAGCCAAGGTCAGCATTAAAAGCAAACGTGTATTGCTTGGTGATCGGGATGTATTGCTGATATTGCGCACCAAACTTGGCGTAGCGCGCATCTCCCATGGATCCCAACTCACTGTTCAATCGAATGAATTTACCGTTGTTAGGGTTCAAATAGCTGTCGCGACTGTCTTTGGCCCAACCCATCGTGACGGGAATATTTTTAGCCACGCAACCAAACTTTTGGCACAAGTCAGCATGGACACCCAACATATTGGTACCTGGGACCAGTTCCGTCGATTCCGCCGCCGCGCCCACAAACACACGATCTAATTCACTGAAAGGCAAGCCAAAACGCAAGCCCAAGCCTGAGGTCACCATGCGGTAGTTACCACCCTGCTCGATGTAGGGCTTGCTTGAACGGTGATAAAACTCAAACGTACGCGACACGCCATCTTCTGTGAAGTAAGGATCAGTCGTGTTGATGACGTAGTACTGGTTGAACTTGCTGGTGCTGACTTGCAAGCCTAGGTTCTGGCCTGAGCCAAACACGTTATCTTGTTGAATACCGAAAGAAAAAGTGACTTTTTCTGCACTAGAAAAACCAGCACCCAAGGTCAACATACCTGTCGGCTTTTCAACCACATTCACGTTCAAATCAACTTGGTCTTGTGTCGATGGCACCTCTTGGGTATCAATATCAACGTCTTTAAAGTAGCCCAAACGATTCACGCGATCACGTGACAAACGGATTTTTTCACCGTCATACCAAGACGATTCGGTTTGGCGGAACTCACGGCGAACAATTTGGTCACGCGTTCTGTTGTTACCCACAATGTTGATGCGGCGTACATAGGCACGACGTGCAGGATCCGCCACTAATACTAACTTGACTCGATTGGTCGCTCGATCAATTTCAGGACGCACATCGGTGCGCGCAAAGGCAAAGCCAAAGTTGCCGAAATATTCGTTAAAAGCTTTGGTGGTGCGGGCCACTTCATCCGCGTTATAGGCCTTACCGGCTTGAATTTCAATGAGCGATTTGAACTCATCGTCCTTACCCAAGTAATAGCCTTCCATGGCCACTTCGGACACCACAAAGCGATCACCCTCTGTCACATTGATGGTGATGCTGATGTCTTGCTTGTTAGGGGAAATAGCGACCTGGGTTGAATCAATGCGGAACTCCAAGTAGCCACGCGCCAGATACCAAGCGCGCAAAGTTTCCAAATCAGCATTGAGTTTGGTGCGTGAATAGCGGTCTGACTTGGTGTACCAGCTCAGCCAGTTACCCGTGCCTTGATCGAACTGGTCCAACAATTTAGATTCGTCAAAGGCCTTTGCACCCACGACACGCATTTCTTTGATCTTGGCCAAATCACCCTCGACCACAGTGAAAGACAAGTTCACACGGTTGCGCTCTGCTGGCGTGATGGTGGTGATGATTTCCGCGCCATACAAGCTACGGTTGACATACTGACGCTTGAGCTCTTGCTCAGCACGATCGGCTAGTGCTTTGTCAAAGGGACGGCCTTCAGCCAAGCCAATATCCTTCAGCGCTTTCTTCAACGTGTCTTTGTCAAATTCTTTGGTGCCAATGAATTCAACAGCAGCAATGTTTGGACGCTCTTCCACAATCAGCACTAAGACATCGCCGTTCACCTCAATGCGCACATCTTTAAACAGGCCCAAGGCAAACAAACTGCGAATGGCAGCAGCGCCTTTTTCGGCGGTGTAGTCATCGCCCACGCGAAAAGGGATGGATGCAAACACGGTACCTGGCTCTACACGTTGCAAGCCCTCGACGCGGATGTCACGCACATTGAGAGGATCTGCGGCCATCGCTTGGAAAGCAATCACTGAACCTGCAATGAATGCTGCAGTGCGAGCCAGTGTGGTGCGACGAAATTGTGAAAGTTGCATGTTCGTAGGGTATTTCGAAGGACTTATGGCAGCCAACCTAGGCGAACCACGTCGTTAAAAAGAGAAAAAACCATCAGTGCCACAAGTGCCGCCAAACCCACACGCTGCATGGTGTCTAGCCATTCGGGCGAAGGAGGACGCCCTGTCAAGGCCTCATAAAGATAATACAACAGGTGCCCACCGTCGAGCACTGGCAATGGCAACAGGTTAAACACGCCAAGACTGACGCTCACCAAGGCCAAATAGCTCAAATAAGCGCCAATGCCGAGGCTGGCCGAACGGCCTGCGTAATCGGCCATGGTGAGTGGGCCACTTAAGTTATCCAGAGAAGCATTGCCTGTCAACAAGCGGCCCAACATGTCAAGCGTCATCACAACAACTTCCCATGTTTGAATCACAGCCTTGTGCAGCCCATCCACCAAGCCAGATTGAACCCAAACCTTGGCAGGCGGCTCACCCACTTGAGCACCGATGCGGCCGATGAACTGAGCGCCTTCTGCCAAGCGCTCAGGGACTACCTGCAGTTGTAAGTGACGACCTTCACGTGAGATATCCCATAGCTGTGTGCTGGGTGCTTGGGTATTTCCACTGCGTCGAACCATGGCTCGCAAAGAGGGCCCATCACTCACCCATTGACCGTCAACGCGCAACACTTCGTCACCACGTTGCAAACCTGCAACTTGTGCGGGCAAGCCAGTTTGCACATCGCCAAGCACGGCGCGACTCCATGCGCCCGTGAATCCACGCGCTTGCCACGCGTTGCTTTCTTTCGAGATGGCGTCATCAGGCAACTCGACCAAGTGCACCACATGCGGCGTTTGCTTGCCTTGCGTTTGCACTTCCAAATACACAGGCGATACATCTTGCTGCAACATCCACCAACGCAAGGCATCTAAAGAAGTGATGTCCTGCAGATCTTCGATATCGACACCTGCGCGCAAAACGGTGTCACCACTTCGCAAGCCCGCAGCATCTGCCACCGAACCAACCACAGGCGCGGCCAGTGTGGCCTGCGTCTCGAACTGCCCCACCCAAAACGTAGCGGCATACAAACACACGGCTAACAGCAAATTAGCCAACGGCCCTGCGGACACAATAGCCCCCCTCGCCCACAAAGGCTGACGATTAAAAGCCATAGGCAGATCTTGATGTGCCACATCACCTTCGCGCTCGTCGAGCATCTTGACGTAGCCACCCAAAGGGATGAGGCTGATGCAAAACTCAGTGTCTTGACCTACATGGGGTTTGCGCGACTTCCAACGCAGCAATGGCTTACCAAATCCAATCGAGAACGTGAGCACCTTTACGCCGCATGCCACAGCCACACGGTAGTGGCCCCACTCGTGCACGGTGATCAGCACACCGAGTGCGAGCAAGAAGGCTAAAAGCGTCATGGTTTATTGGGCCATTAGACGCACAGCGTCTTCAGCCACAGCGCGAGCTTGCGTATCCAAAGCCAGCAGGTCATCCAAGCTATGAGGAGCCTGAGGCGACAGGTGCGCCATGCAGCTTTGGTTCACCGCATGAATTTGGTCAAATCGAATGCGGCGTTCCAAAAATGCAGCCACTGCAATTTCATTGGCCGCATTAAGCACAGCGGCTGTACCGCGAGGACCACGCAGTGCATCCCACGCCAAATGAATCCCGGCAAAACGCTCGGGATGGCCATGGTCATCCAAGGCTTCAAATGTCATGGCCGACAGCGCATGAAAATCCAAGGCTTGTGCGCCAGAAGCCATGCGCTCCGGCCAGCTCAAACCATAGGCAATGGGCACGCGCATATCGGGTGTGCCCAACTGCGCCACCACCGAGGTGTCGCGGTACTGCACCATCGAATGGATGATGCTCTGCGGATGAATCACCACCTCTAAGCGCTCGGGTGGCATGCCAAACAAATAACGCGCCTCAATCACCTCGAGTGCTTTGTTCATCATGGTGGCGGAATCCACCGAAATTTTGCGGCCCATCACCCAATTTGGATGTGCGCAGGCTTGCTCAGGCGTGACGTCTTTGAGCGTGGCTAAATCGCGTGTGCGAAACGGGCCACCGGATGCCGTGAGGATGATTTTTTCAACACGTGCATCCCAAGTCGATGCATCTTCTGGCAAGGACTGAAAAATGGCTGAGTGCTCGCTGTCAATCGGCAACAGTGTGGCGCCGCCTTGTTTGACTGCGTCCAAAAACACTTCAGCCCCCACCACCAAAGCTTCTTTGTTGGCCAAAAGCAGACGTTTACCAGCGCGTGCCGCTGCTAGGCAAGGCGACAAGCCTGCGGCACCCACAATGGCAGCCATGACCGCATCGACTTCTGGGTGTGCAGACACCTCATCTAGGGCCGCGGCACCGCTGAGCACCTCAGTGCGCAAGCCTTCGGCTTGGATTTTGTCTTTGAGTTGCTTGGCGGCATCCGCATGCACCATCACCACAAAGCGCGGTTTGAACTGGGCACATTGGCGCAGCATCAAATCCACTTGGGTTGCGCCTGAGAGTGCGAAGACTTGAAAACGATCGGGGTGACGTGCAATCACATCCAAGGTATTGGTACCAATTGAGCCCGTAGAGCCCAGCACCGTGATGCGTTGTAGCTTCACATTTGCGTGCATACCTGTGTGCATGTGTGTCAAACCGATTGCGCCAACATCATGGCTAATGGCAGCGCGGGCAGCAATGCGTCAACGCGGTCCAACACACCACCATGACCAGGCAGCAATTGGCTGCTGTCTTTCATGCCGGCACTGCGCTTGACCAATGACTCAACCAAGTCACCGGCCACGCTCATCATGGTTAAGAACAAAACGGCCAGCATCAAAAACGGTACGCCACGGCTATACAAACGCGAGTACAGGCTCAGGCTGTCAACCGCGTATTGCGTATCGACCCAAATCCACACACAAGCCATCAGCAAAACACCCACCATGCCGCCCCACACACCTTCCCAGCTTTTGCCAGGGCTGATGGCGGGGGCCAACTTTCGACGACCAAATGCGCGACCCGCAAAATATGCAGCAACGTCGGCCATCCACACCAAGAAAAGCACCGACAACAAGAAGTTCACGCCCATGACCTTGGCTTGGTACATGGCCACCCATGTGAGCCACAAAGCCAATACGCCCACCACCAAACGCAAGGCACGCGAAATGGTGGCCCAGCGTTCCACGCCGTGGCGAATCAACCAGCCAGCCACCAGCACCCATGCAGCACCTGTGATGATCCAGATATTGACAGGTGCTTGATATGCCCAGCGTGCAGACCATGCGTACAAACACAAGGTCACACACACTGCAGCCACGCGCAACGAGCCACGCATGGCGAAACCGTTTAATCGGCCCCACTCCCATGCACCGGCAGCAATCAAAACGAGGGTGAGCCCAGCCAAAGGCTCAGCGGTATCCGCCAACAGAGCCGGCAGCAACAGCGCCAACAAAACCAGCGCGGTGATGACGCGTTGCTTGAGCATCTGGCTTAAACCGCCATGATTTCTTGCTCTTTGCTGGCGATGAGCTTGTCAATCTCAGCAATGTGGCTGTCTGTCACTTTTTGTGTATCGGCTTCTGCACGTTTTTGGTCGTCTTCAGAAGCGAGTTTGTCTTTCACTAATTTCTTCACAGATTCGTTGGCATCACGGCGCAAATTGCGCACGGCAATCTTGGCGTTTTCGCCTTCGGTGCGAACCACTTTGGTCAACTCTTTGCGGCGCTCTTCCGACATCGGTGGCATGGGCACGCGAATCAACTCGCCCATCGATGAAGGGTTCAAACCCAAATCGCTGTCACGGATGGCTTTTTCAATCTTGGCACCCATAGGCTTTTCCCAAGGCTGCACGCTCAGAGTGCGCGCGTCCAGCAAAGACACGTTGGCTACTTGGCTGATCGGCACCATAGAGCCGTAGTAATCCACTTGCACCGTGTCCAGCAAGGCTGGGCTGGGACGGCCTGTGCGAATTTTGGTCAGGCTATTGCTAAAGGCCGCAATGGATTGGCCCATTTTGGTTTCTGTGGTTTTCTTGATGTCAGCGATGGTCATGTTGAGCTCCTGGTGCAGCGCAGTGTGAGGTTCGAAAAACTGGGGAATTAAGCGTGCACCAAAGTGCCCTCGTCTTCGCCCATGACGACACGCTTGAGCGCGCCGTTCTTGAAAATAGAGAACACCTTGATCGGTAATTTTTGGTCACGGCACAACGCAAATGCGGTGGCGTCCATGATGCCGAGATTTTGGCCAATCGCGTCGTCAAAACTGATATCGCTGTAACGGGTCGCGTTGGGGTCTTTCTTGGGGTCGGCTGTGTAGACGCCGTCCACCTTAGTGGCTTTGAGCACCATCTCTGCACCAATCTCAGCGCCGCGCAGTGCAGCAGCGGTGTCAGTGGTGAAGAAGGGGTTGCCAGTACCGGCCGCAAACACCACCACTTTGCCCTCTTCGAGGTATTGCAAAGCTTTGGGACGCACATAGGGCTCCACCACTTGGTCAATCGCGATGGCAGACATCACGCGTGCGGTCAACCCTGTTTTGTTCATGGCATCGGCCAAAGCCAATGAGTTCATC
>JACCDQ011850041.1_pt1 | contig 10481 bp, 10 predicted proteins | sample 7446031 | NCBI WGS metagenome assembly JACCDQ01 (sample SAMN15323442, study PRJNA562643) | freshwater metagenome | isolation source: river surface water | place: USA:Blue River Watershed | collected 2017-08-17
CCTTCCCATGTCTGCCTGGGTTCTCCCGGATCAAATTGCCGACGTGCTGCCTTCCGAGGCGCGGCACATCGAAGACCTGCGCCGTGCCTTGCTCGACACGGCGCGCGGTTACGGGTATGAGCTGGTCATGCCGCCGCTGCTGGAGCACCTGGATTCTTTGTTGACCGGTACCGGTGAAGCACTGGATTTGCAAACCTTCAAGCTGGTGGACCAGCTCTCGGGCCGTTCGCTGGGGCTGCGCGCCGACACCACGCCGCAGGTGGCCCGCATCGATGCCCACCTGCTCAACCGCCCCGGCGTGACCCGGCTGTGCTATTGCGGGCCGGTGCTGCACACCCGGGTGGACCGTCCGCACGCCACGCGCGAACCACTGCAACTGGGTGCCGAAATCTACGGCCACGCGGGGCTGGAAGCCGATCTGGAAGTGCTGGAGTTGGCTTGTGCGTCGTTGCGCGCCGCAGGGCTGACCGAACAGATCGTGGATCTGGGCGATGTCCGTCTGGTGGATGAGCTGCTGGCCGGTGCCGGCTTGTCGCCCCAAACTGTGTCGGCATTGCATTCGGCCTTGGCCGCCAAAGACGTGTCCACGCTCGGCGCCTTGAGCCAAGGGTTGCCGACCGAGGTGCGCGAAGCTCTGCTGCGCTTGCCGTCTTTGTACGGCGATGTTGGGGTGCTGGATGAAGCGGCCCGCTGCCTCCCCGCCAGTCCACTGCTGCAACAGGCGTTGGCCGATTTGCGCTGGCTGGCTGCGCAACTCGAAGGCGTGCGCGTTTCTTTCGATCTGGCCGATTTGCGTGGCTATGCCTATTACACGGGCGTGCGTTTTTCGCTGTTCGCGGCGGCCGCGCCCGAGGCCAGCCCGCGCGAACTGTTGCGTGGCGGCCGTTACAACGAGGTGGGTGCGGTGTTCGGCCGCAAACGGCCCGCTGCGGGTTTCAGCCTCGACCTGAAAGAGGTGGTGGCGGCGCTCGATGCCCAGCCGTTGCAGCCCGCCATCCGCGCGCCCTGGGGCAGCCGTGCCGATTTGCGCGAAGCGATCGGTCGCTTGCGGGCCCAAGGCGAGACGGTGGTATGCGCCTTGCCCGGCCACGAACACGAAGTGGATGAATTCCTTTGCAACCGCGCCTTGGTCGAGCGTGGTGGTGCCTGGGTGGTCGAGCCGTTGACGGCCTGATCGCCCCTATTTTTCCTGAAGCGTCTGAACGGAACACGATGAGCGAAAACACTTTCAAAGCCCCTGCTGGGCGCAATGTGGTGGTGGTGGGCACCCAGTGGGGTGACGAGGGCAAAGGCAAGCTGGTCGACTGGCTCACCGAGACGGCCAAAGGCGTGGTCCGCTTCCAAGGCGGCCACAACGCAGGGCACACCCTGGTCATCAACGGTGTCAAAACCGCGTTGCACCTGATCCCCAGCGGCATCATGCGCGCGGGCGTCAAGTGCTACATCGGCAACGGCGTGGTGCTGTCGGTCACCAAACTGCTGGAAGAGATCGCCGGTTTGGAAAAGGCGGGCGTCGAAGTGCGCTCGCGCCTGCGCGTCAGCGAAGGCTGCCCGTTGATCCTGCCGTTCCACGCCGCGATTGACGTGGCGCGTGAAGCTGCCAAAGAAAAGGCCGGTGCCGCCAAAATTGGCACCACCGGTCGTGGCATTGGCCCGGCCTACGAGGACAAGATTGCCCGCCGCGCGTTGCGGGTGCAAGACCTGAAGCACCCCGAGCGTTTTGCCGCCAAGCTGCGCGAGTTGCTCGACCTGCACAACCACCTGTTGGTCAGCTACCTGGGTTCGGCCGATCTGGATTGGGGTCCGGCCTTCGCCGATTTCATGCAGGGTGGGCGCATCCAGTTCGAACCGGTGTACGCACAAGCGATGCAGCAGGCCGAGCAGCTCAAGCCCATGATCGCCGACGTATCGCGCGAACTGAACGAGGCGCACAAGGCCGGTGTGAACCTGTTGTTTGAAGGTGCGCAAGGCACGTTGCTGGACATTGACCACGGTACTTACCCCTTCGTGACGTCCAGCAACTGCGTGGCCGGTAACGCGGCGGCCGGCGCTGGCGTTGGCCCGGGCATGCTGCACTACGTGCTGGGCATCACCAAGGCCTACTGCACCCGCGTGGGCGGCGGTCCGTTCCCGACCGAACTGGACTGGGAAAAGGAAGGCACGCCCGGCTGGCACATGGCCACCGTGGGCGCTGAAAAGGGCACCACCACCGGGCGTGCGCGCCGTTGTGGCTGGTTCGACGCCGCGCTGCTCAAGCGTTCGGCCCAGGTCAATGGCCTGAGCGGGCTGTGCATCACCAAGCTCGACGTGCTGGACGGTCTGTCGGAGTTGCAGCTTTGCGTGGGCTACAAGCTGGACGGCGAGATCATCGATATCCTGCCCATGGGCGCCGATGAAATTGCCCGTTGCGAGCCGATTTACGAGACCCTGCCGGGCTGGAGCGAGTCGTCGGTGGGTGTGACCGAGCACGCCAAATTGCCGCTCAACGCGCAGCGTTACCTCAGCCGCATTGAGGCGGTGACGGGCGTGCCGGTGCATGTGGTGTCCACCAGCCCGGATCGCGACCACACCATCCTGCTGCACCACCCCTACGCCGCCTGACAACCCACCCACGGAGCCCGCCATGCTGACCGAAGACGGTAAACACCTGTATGTGTCCTATGACGAGTACCACAACCTGATCGAGAAACTCGCGATCAAGGTCCACCAGTCTGGCTGGGAATTCGACACCATCCTGTGCCTGGCGCGTGGCGGCATGCGGCCCGGAGACATCCTGAGCCGGATCTTTGACAAGCCGCTCGCCATCATGTCCACCAGCTCCTACCGGGCCGACGCCGGTAAGGTGCAAGGCACGTTGGACATCGCCCGTTACATCACCACGCCCAAGGGCGAAATCGCGGGCAAGGTGTTGCTGGTGGACGACCTGGCCGACTCGGGTCACACCCTGAAGGCGGTGCTGGACATGCTGCGCAACAATTACCCGCCCATCAGCGAGCTGCGCAGCGCGGTGATCTGGACCAAAGCGGTCTCGGTGTTCACGCCGGATTACTCGGTCGAATTCCTGCCGACCAACCCCTGGATTCACCAGCCTTTTGAGGCTTATGACAGCATGCGCCCGGCGCAGTTGCTGTCGAAATGGAAGATCTGAACGCCTCCCATGGCGGATTCATCCCAGGCGTTGCAGACGCAGCTGGTACACCACCCGTACCAGCCACCGCAGGACTTCGAGGCGCAGCCGGTCGGGGTGCACAAGGCCTCGACCGTGTTTTTCCCCAACGTTGCGGCCATGCGCTCGCGCGACTGGAAAGACAAGTCGGCCTACACCTACGGCCTGCACGGCACGCCCACCACCTTCACGCTGGAAGCGCGCCTGGCCTCACTGGAGGGCGGTGAACACTGCGTCTTGGCGCCCAGCGGACTGGCCGCCATCGCATTGGTGGACATGGCTTGCCTGAGTGCTGGCGACGAGGTGCTGTTGCCCGACAACGCCTATGGGCCCGGCAAATCGTTCGCCGAGGTGGAACTGACCCGTTGGGGCATCACCCACCGCTACTACGACCCGATGAATCCGGCCGATCTGGCGGCCAAGATCGGGTCCGCCACCCGCGTGGTGTGGCTGGAGGCGGCGGGGTCGATGACGCTGCCATTCCCGGATTTGCCTGCGCTGCTGGCCGTTGTGCGAGCGGCTGATCATCGCATCGTGGCCGCACTGGACAACACTTGGGGGGCGGGCGTTGCATTCGCCCCGTTCGAGCTGGGTGTGGACCTGTCCATGCAGGCTTTGACCAAATACCCCAGCGGTGGTGCCGACGTCCTCATGGGGTCCGTCGTGACCCGCGATCTGGGACTGCACCGGCAGTTGTTGCTCACCCACATGCGCCTTGGCTTGGGCGTCGGTGCCAACGATGCCGAGCTGGTGCTGCGCGGCTTGCCGTCCATGGTGTTGCGCTACCACGCGCAGGATGCGGCCACGCGGGCGCTGGCGGCTTGGTTTGCCGAGCAGCCCCACGTCGATCAGGTGTTCCATCCAGCGTTGCCCCACTCGCCAGGGCACGCACACTGGTTGCGCGATGCGAAAGCGGCGGCCTGCTTGTTCAGCGCGGTGTTCGATCCAACGGTGCCGGCGGAAAAGGTGGATGCATTCTACGATCGCTTGCGTTTGTTCCGGCTGGGTTACAGCTGGGCAGGGCCAGTGAGTCTGTGTGTGCCCTACGACATCGCTTCGTTGCGGCCCCAGACTTGGCCGCACGCCAGCCGCCTGGTCCGTTTTGCCGTTGGCCTGGAGGCGGTGGACGACCTCAAGGCCGATCTGGCTCAGGCACTGACGGCGCTTTCCTGAGCCAGAATCCAGCGCGCCAGATCGTCCAGCGCCGCGCCCGAGCGATCGCTCAAGATACAGGGGCGTGCCTGGGCGTACTGTGAAAAGTTGCGTCGAATAGACGCGGCGTACACCGGGTCGTAGTGGGTTGTCAGCAGCGCCCGAACCACGTCCGCCACCTCGCCAGCCCGCACTTGGGCTTGCCACCCATCAATCACCGCTTTGCCCCGGAGCTCGGTCAGCGCGCCCAGGCGGGTGCAGAAAAACTCGGGGTCGTGGACGAAGAAGGCGTAGTCCTCCAGCAACAAGGCCACCCTTTCCTCGTCGTTCAATTGCAGATCGAGGCAAGGGCTGGACCGCATCGCGTCCATCAGCGCGTCGGGTACCCGCAGGTTGCCCACTTTCTTGCTCTCGCTTTCCACGTAGACGGGCCGCGTTCGGTCGAGTTGGCGCAGCGCGTTCCAGACCAGCGAGTCAAAATGCTTTTGGCTGGGTTGAGGTTGGCCGGGCACCAGACCCAGCACCGAACTGCGGTGGCACGCCAGGGCTTCCAGGTCCAGCACCTGCGCGCCTTGGGCTGCCAGGGCGTGCAGCAGGCGGGTCTTGCCCGACCCCGTGGGGCCGCACACCACGCGAAAATCCAAGCCCTGCACCTGTGCCGGAAAGCTCTCCAGCAGCGCGTTGCGCCATGCCTTGTAGCCGCCCTCAATCAGCGTGACCTGAAAGCCGATCGCACTGAGAATGGTGGCCAGCGCACCGCTGCGGTTACCGCCACGCCAGCAGTACACCAAGGGTTTCCAGTTTTTGGGCTTGTCCAGCACCTCGCGCTCAATGTGCGCCGCGATGTTGCGGGCCGACAGCGCAGCGCCGCGCTTTTTCGCCTCGAAAGCGTTGACCTGCTTGTACATCGTGCCAATCACAATGCGCTCTTCGTTGTTGAGCGTGGGCCAGTTGATCGCGCCCGGCAGGTGGTCTTCGGCGAATTCGGCCTCGGTGCGGGCGTCGATGATGGTGTCAAAGTCGGCCAAGCGCGCGGCGGCGGCCACGGCGGGCAAGGTGTTCAGGGGCATGGGGTGTCAGCGGCGGGGCAGCAAGGGGCGCAGTGCAGGCCACACATTGTCCAGCATTCGGGGTTGCGCTTGTTCGTTGGGGTGGATGCGGTCCGCCTGAAACAGCGCCAGAGCGTCGGGGCCGTCCGCCACGCCCTTGAGGAAGAAGGGCACCAGCGCGGTTTTGTGTTGGCGGGCCACGTCCGCAAACAGTTGCCGAAAATCAGCCGCATAACGGCTGCCGTAATTGGGCGGCATTTCCATGCCCAGCAGCAGCACTCGAGCGCCGGTGGCCAGGCTGGCTTTGACCATCTCAGCCAGGTTGGCGCGGGTCATGTCCAAGGGCAGGCCCCGCAGCGCGTCGTTGCCGCCCAGCTCGACGATCACTACAGCGGGCTGATGCTGCTTCAGCAACGCGGGCAACCGGGATCGGCCACCTGACGTGGTGTCGCCACTGACCGACGCGTTGACCACCCGGATGGCTGTGCCTTGCTGCTGCAGCCGTTGCTCCATCAAGGCGACCCAACCGCTGCCGCGCCGCAAGCCGTACTCCGCGCTCAGGGAATCGCCCACCACCAGCAGCACCGGCTCGGTGGCAGCGCTAGCCCAGGAAGACCCCAGCACCCAGCCCAGCGAGGCAATCGCGTTAAAGTGTCGTCGTTTCAACAGGGTCCACCTTTCATGTCGAATGTGATGATTGCGGTGCGTGGCGTGTCCAAATCGGTGGCGGATGCCACCGGTACCCTGGACATTTTGCGCGACATTGATGTTGAGTTGCTGCGCGGCCAGACCGTGGCCATTGTGGGCGCGTCGGGGTCGGGCAAAAGCACGCTGCTGTCCATCGTCGCGGGGTTGGATACCCCCACGGCGGGAACGGTTCACATCGACGGCGTGGATATTTTCGCGCTCACCGAAGACCAGCGAGCGGCCTTGCGTGCGCAAAAAGTGGGCTTCGTGTTCCAGAGTTTTCAGTTGCTGGGCAACCTCACCGCGCTTGAAAACGTGATGCTGCCGCTGGAACTGGCTGGCCGGCGCGATGCCCGTGCGCTTGCGACCCAGATGCTGCAGCGGGTCGGCTTGGGTGAGCGCCTGAGCCACTACCCCAAGGTGTTGTCGGGCGGAGAGCAGCAGCGGGTGGCGTTGGCCCGCGCGTTCGTGGTGCAGCCGGCGGTGTTGCTGGCCGATGAACCCACGGGCAGTCTCGATTTCGCCACCGGCGAGCGCATCATGGCGTTGATGTTCGAGCTGAACCGGGAGCAGGGCACCACGCTGGTGTTGGTCACCCACGATCAGGCGATCGCCAGCCGGTGCGAGCGCCGCATCACCATCGAAGCGGGCCGCGCCACGGCTTCGGGGGGATAATCGCCCCCCATGTCCTCTCCCAAAGTTTTGTTCGGGTTTCACGCGGTCGGCGTGAGGCTCAAGACCGCACCGACGTCCATCATTGAGATTTACGTCGATCCCTCGCGCCGCGATGCGCGCATGAAACAGTTTCTGGACCGCGTGCGCGAAGCGGGGGTGCGTTTGATCGAAGCCGACAGCCTGCGCATCGCCAAGCTGGCGGGCAGTCATGGCCACCAGGGGGTAGCGGCTCGGGTGGAACCGGTCCAGCAGGCGCGCAGCCTGGACGATTTGCTGGACCAACTGGAGCAGGGCGGTGCCGAGGCGCCCCTGTTGCTGGTGCTCGACGGTGTCACCGATCCGCACAACCTCGGGGCTTGCCTGCGGGTGGCCGACGGGTCGGGGGCGCATGCGGTCATCGCGCCCAAAGACCATGCCTGCGGCATCAACGCCACCGTGGCCAAAGTGGCCAGCGGCGCAGCCGAAACCGTGCCTTACTTCATGGTCACCAACTTGGCGCGCACCTTGAACGAGCTCAAAGAGCGCAATATCTGGATCATCGGCACCAGCGACGACGCACCCAAGACGCTGTACCAAGTGGACCTGAAGGGGCCTGTGGCGTTGGTGCTGGGCGCCGAAGGGCCGGGCATGCGCCAACTCACCCGCAAGACCTGCGACGAACTGGTCAGCATCCCAATGCGTGGCGCGGTGGAAAGCCTGAACGTGTCGGTCGCCAGCGCAGTCGGCCTGTACGAGGCCCTGCGCCAACGGACCTGAAGGGCTCAGGCCGTCAAACCGTCATCCCGCCTGCCACCTCCAGCACGGTGCCGTTGATGTAGCTGGCTTCGTCGCTGGCGAGGAAGGCGTAGGCGTTGGCGATTTCCTCCGGGCGGCCCAAGCGGCGCAGGGGTACTTTGTGCTCCATCTCGGCCAGCACCTTGTCAGGAATAGTGTCAAGGATGGGCGTGGCCACGAAACCTGGCGCCACCGCGTTGACCCGAACCCCTTTGGGCCCCAATTCGCGACTCCAGGTTTTGGTGAAGCCAATCACCCCGAACTTGCTGGCCGCGTAGTTGGTTTGCCCAAAGTTGCCGTAAATGCCCACCACGCTGGAGGCGTTCAGGATGGCGCCGCTGCCTTGCGCCACCATCACATCGGCCACGGCCTGCGAGCAATGGAACACGCCGCGCAAGTTCACGTCGATCACGCGGTCAAACTGCTCGATCGTCATTTTCTGCAAACGCGCGTCTTGGGTGATGCCCGCGTTGTTGACCAGCACATCGATGCGGCCAAAGCGCTCCAGCACCGCAGCCACCATCGCGTCCACCTGCGGGCGGTCGGTCACATCCACCACCCAGCCCATGGCGGTGGTGCCTAGGGCGCTGCAGGCTTGCGCCACCTCGTCCACGGCCGCCTGTTTCACATCACAGGCGATGACGATGGCGCCCTCCTGCGCGAATTTGCGGGCAGTGGCCGCGCCGATGCCCTGGCCCGCGCCCGTGATGATGCAAACCTTCTGTTCCAGTCGTTTCATGGTGCCTGATTTTCCGGTGTGAATGACAAGGTGATGGCATCTTACGCCGCGGCCCTCCCTTTTCTCCCTACAATCGTGAGAGTCGCCTGCTTGTCGCGGGCAACCCTGGCCGCATTTTCACAGGAGCAGGATCAGTGCAGACCCCAGAGGCCGATTCCGAAGCCGCGCCCGCCGGCAAGCCCGTGCGTGTGATCAAGAAATACCCCAACCGCCGTCTGTACGATACCAACACGTCGTCCTACATCACCTTGGCCGAGGTCAAGGCGTTGGTGATGCGCGCCGAGCCGTTCGTGGTGCGCGATGCCAAATCCAACGACGACCTGACCCGCAGCATCCTTCTGCAGATCATTCTGGAAGAAGAAACAGCTGGTGTGCCGCTGTTCACCGAGAACATGCTGGCCAACATCATCCGTTTCTACGGGCACTCCATGCAGGATTTCATGGGTTCTTACCTCGACAAGAACCTGCAGATCTTCATGGAAATGCAGCAGAAAATGACCGACCAGGCCAAAGGCCTGACGCCCGAGCTGTGGCAACAGTTCATGGCCGCGCAGACGCCCTTGATGATGGGCAACTACTTCAGCCAGTCGCAAAACGCCTTCACCCAGATGCAGGAGCAGATGCTGCAAGCCTTTGGCATGAAGCGCTGATACGGCACAACCGGGGTGGACCTGAGACAATCGGGAGATGAGCGACATCATCTCCCCGGCACTTGCTGCCACCGCGCCCAAAGTGGGCTTCGTCAGCCTGGGCTGTCCCAAGGCCTTGACCGATTCCGAACTCATCCTCACGCAACTGAGCGCCGAGGGGTACACCACCAGCAAAACGTTTGAGGGCGCCGACCTGGTGATCGTCAACACCTGCGGCTTCATCGACGATGCCGTCAAGGAAAGCCTGGACACCATCGGCGAGGCCCTGGCCGAAAACGGCAAAGTTATCGTGACCGGTTGCTTGGGTGCCCGGCAGGCCGACGATGGCAGCAATCTGGTGCAGCAAATGCATCCGTCAGTGCTGGCCGTCACCGGCCCACACGCGACCCACGAGGTGATGGAGGCGGTGCACCAACACCTGCCCAAGCCACACGATCCCTTCATCGATCTGGTGCCGCAGCGCATGGCCAACGCCATTGACGGTGTGGGCGTCAAACTCACGCCGCGCCATTACGCTTACCTCAAGATCAGCGAGGGTTGCAACCACCGCTGCACCTTCTGCATCATCCCGTCCATGCGGGGTGATTTGGTCAGCCGCCCGATTGGCGAGGTGCTGGCCGAAGCGCGCAAGCTGTTTGAAGGTGGCGTCAAAGAACTGCTGGTGGTGAGCCAGGACACGTCGGCTTATGGGGTGGACGTGCAGTACCGCACTGGTTTCTGGGACGGTAAGCCAGTGCGCACCAAGATGTTTGACCTGGTGCGCCAACTGGGCGAGCTGGCCCGGGCTCACGGCGCTTGGGTGCGGCTGCATTATGTGTATCCCTACCCGCACGTGGACGACATCGTGCCCTTGATGGCCGAGGGTTTGTGCCTGCCTTATCTGGACGTGCCGCTGCAGCACAGCCACCCCGATGTGCTGCGCCGCATGAAGCGCCCTGCCAGTGGCGAACGCAACCTAGAGCGCATCCAGCGCTGGCGCGAGATTTGCCCCGAGATCGTGGTACGCAGCACTTTCATCGCAGGTTTCCCCGGCGAGACCGAGGCCGAGTTCCAGCACCTCATCGATTTTGTGGCCGATGCCCAGATTGACCGTGCGGGTTGCTTTGCCTACTCGCCTGTGACGGGCGCGGCAGCCAATGAGTTGCCGGGCGCCTTGCCCGACGTGGTTCGTGAGGAGCGCCGTGCCCGCTTCATGGCCGTGGCGGAGCAGGTGTCTGCACAACGTTTGCAGGGTCGGGTGGGCGCCACCATGCAGGTGCTGGTGGACCAATCTGCCGGTCTGGGGAAAAAGGGTGGGGTGGGGCGCAGCTATGCGGATGCGCCAGAAATCGACGGCACCGTGCGCCTGCTGCCGCTGGAAAAGGCCAGCAAGAGCTACAAGGTGGGTGATTTTGTGAAGGCGCGCATTGTCGGCGCCGATGGGCACGACCTGATTGGTCAGGTGGTTTGAGAGTTCGGCGCCGAGGGGGCGCCGCATTTCCCTGATCCAGGTCGTTTGTCCATAAAAAAAGCTTGCATTGCTGCAAGCTTTTTGAATTTTTGGTGCCCAGGAGAGGACTCGAACCTCCACGCCTCGCAGCGCTAGTACC
>JACCDQ011948431.1_pt1 | contig 10478 bp, 4 predicted proteins | sample 7446031 | NCBI WGS metagenome assembly JACCDQ01 (sample SAMN15323442, study PRJNA562643) | freshwater metagenome | isolation source: river surface water | place: USA:Blue River Watershed | collected 2017-08-17
ACTAGATTCACCTGCTAAGGGAAAAAAAACGCCGTTGTCTGTGTCTTCACAGACAGCATTCTCTCCATTGTCTGTGTCTGCACAGACAACCCTGTTAATGGTCTGTGAGACACAGCAAATGGCGTTCGATGATAGTGACTTATTGAAATCTTTGAACATTGAACTTTACACTGACAACTACTTAGTACATCATAATCAGATGAAAAAATCCCTTCTCCTCTTACTCTTCCTTGGCCGAATTTTGGATAGCTTTTCCCAACAACCTGTCCAGTTATGTACGGATAAACTACAGCATTATGTCCAGAAATTCAATGACTTAGATAAGGAAGAAGCCGTCATTAATTTTGTTCCTAATAAAGAAGCATTTACATGGCTTTCGACCAACATCCCTTTGTTTGACTGCCCCGATTCACTTTTGCAGGAAGTCTATTACTATCGTTGGTGGGCATTAAGAAAGCACTTAAAACAAACGCCAGACGGTTTTATTTTTACAGAATTCATTACGAGTGTAAAGCACGCAGGCAAGCACAATGCCATTAGCAGTGCTTTGGGACATCATATTTACGAAACCCGTTGGTTACATAATCAGCAGTATTCGCAAGACTACATTAATTTTTGGTTACACGTTGATCCGAATCATAACGTACAGCGTTTCCATGCTTTTAGTAGTTGGATTGACGATGCGGTCTATCAGCGTTATTTGGTTAATTTGGATAAAAACTTTCTGGAAAAAAATCTACTTACCTTATCAGACGATTATCATAAATGGGAAACAGAACGCCAGTTGCCTAGTGGAATGTTCTATCAATTTGACGTAAAAGATGCCATGGAGGAATCCATCAGTGGGGGGAGAAAAGTCAAAAACGTCCGTCCGACCATCAATAGTTATATGTATGGCAATGCGATTGCTTTGGTCAACATGGCAAAATTACTTGGTAATGACAGCATTCAACGTATTTACCAAGCCAAAGCCGATTTTTTACGCAAAGCCGTAACAGATTCGTTGTGGGACAAAAAAGCAAGTTTCTATAAAGTGAAGTTAGAAAAGGAAGGTGTTCTTTGTGATGCTCGTGAAGCACTTGGTTATTTTCCATGGTACTTTAATTTGCCAGCCGATAAAGCCAATTTTGTGGCTCAGTGGGATCAGTTGGTAGATACTTTAGGCTTTAAAGCCAAATGGGGAATCACTACCGCAGAACGTCGTCACCCTTTGTTTAGAACACATGGCTCTGGGCATGGTTGCGAGTGGGATGGAGCGGTTTGGCCTTTTGCTACAAGCCAGACGTTGAAGGGATTAGCCAACGTTTTGACAAATTATAAGCATCATGGAAAAATGAATAAAACCGTTTTTTATGATGAATTACACAAGTTTGCATGGTCGCATCAAATGAATGGGAAATTGTATTTGGGAGAATACCAAGACGAAAAAACGGGCGAATGGTTGAAAGGCGATAACCCACGTAGTAAGTTTTATAACCACTCTTCTTTTGCTGATTTAGTGATTAATAATTTGGTAGGACTACAAACTCGTGAAGATAATCTATTGGTTATCAAGCCACTGATTCCGAATGGAAAATGGGATTGGTTCTGTTTAAGTAATGTCTTATATCATGGGAAAAACCTAACCATTCAGTGGGATAAAACGGGAACGCATTACGGAAAAGGAAAAGGCTTCCGTGTGTTTGCCGATGGAAAAGAACTAATGGTTAGTGCTAAGTTGAAGGATATTTCGGTGAAAATGTAGAAACGAGCGTTTCGTATTGTTCTGTGAAAAGTTTATAAAGCTGTTTAAACGATTCCACTTAGCGGGTGAATTATTCACCCGCTAAGTGGAATCGTTGGTCAGAGACTAGTTATGTTGTTAATTTAAACGCTAAATCCGTGTTGAGTTTTAAGTTAAGCATTTTTGTCACAAACAATAACGTTTGAATAGCTTCCGCCCTAGTATGTTTTTAGACAAGGACAAAGGACATCTTTACACTTTCAACTCATAAACGTTACACTTTTACATCCCACTCTTCATGGTATTATAACAGGATGCAATAGGACAGATGAGCTTAGATGAATGGTTATTTTTGATTTTTAAATACGTCTTGTATTTCATCGTTATATCAACAATTATCATAATGAAAAGTAATTATTTGTTACGTTTTAGCTTCCTGTTAGGCTTGTGTATCTTGGCTAAATCGTTTGTAATCAATGCCCAGACGGAGAAGTGGCAAACGAAGGTAGGGGCAAAAACTTTCCCTGCTGTTACCAAATTGTTTGTAGTAAAACATACGAAAAGCACCGATCATACAGCCACCATTCAAGGAGTTATTGATGAATGTAGTGCAAAAGGTGGGGGGATTGTGGCTTTCCAATCGGGTAATTATTTGATTGGCTCTGTATTCTTGAAAAATAATGTACACTCGCGTATAGACAAAGGGGTGAAGTTGTTGGGTATTCAAAAAGAAAGTGCCTATAAACTGATTAAAACCCGTGTGGCAGGAGTGGAGCTGACATGGCCAGCCGCTATGTTGAACGTGATTGGACAAAAAAATGTGGCCATTTCGGGTAAAGGAATTATCAATGGTCAAGGAAAATACTTTTGGGATAAATTCTGGGCTTTAGTGCCTGACTACCAGAAAAAGGGACTTCGTTGGGCGGTTGATTACGATTGTCAACGTCCTCGTGGTATTTTAGTACAAGAATCGTCGCAGGTGACGTTGAAGGATTTTACCATTCAAGAACCAGGTTTCTGGACAGTCCATTTATTGTATTCTAAAAATGTAACGGTCGATGGCATTGTGATTCAAAATAACATTCATGGTCATGGTCCAAGTTCGGATGGCTTGGATATTGACTCGTCTTCTGAAATCTTAATTCAAAATTGCGATATTGATTGTAACGACGATAATTTCTGTTTGAAAGCAGGGAAAGATGCCGACGGCTTACGTGTAAATCGAGTTTGCGAAAACATTTTAATTCGGAATTGTGTTTCAAGAGCAGGTCATGGTTTACTGACTTTTGGAAGCGAAACCTCTGGTGGAATTAGGAATATAGAAGCATATAATTTAAAAGCACAAGGAACTTTGTACGGAATTCGATTAAAATCAGCCAAAACAAGGGGAGGAATAATCGAAAATGCTTATATTCACGACATTGAAATGAATGATGTTTTTGTGCCAATTTACGGCTCATTGAACTGGTATCCACTTTATAGCTATTCAATCTTACCAGAAGGCTTAAAGGAAATCCCAGAACATTGGAAAATTTTATCTGAAAAAGTACCAGAAGAGAAAGGAATACCGACCTTTAGAAATTTCGTTATCGAAAACCTTCATGCAGTAAAGTCGGGTTCGGCTATCGAATTAGAAGGCTTAGAAAACTCGTATTTGGATAACTTTGTATTGCGTAATTGCAAAATTGATTGCAAACGCCCAGGATTTGTAAAATATGCTTCCAATTGGTTATTCGATAAAATAGAAATCAACGCATTGTCGAATGAAGACATAACCGAAGATAAGTGTAAGAATAACCGTTGGGTTTATAAGGATAAATAAGGTCTTCAATAGGCTCCGATTCGGGGGTTATTGTTGTTTTTGCTAAGTATTTTGGAAAGGCTTCGTTACTAAAACGATGCCTTTCTTGTTTTACAGGACTAGCTCTCTCTATAATCTTCTTGGGAATGGCAAAATTGTATAATATTCAGAGAAAATGGTAGAAATAAAGGCTTGGTGGATGCTGTATTTTTGTAATTAACAATCAGACCACTTGTCTTTTTTTTCATGAACAAAGTAAAAACAATTCTCTTACTTCTAATTTGCTTGATTTGTCAGGCAAAAGTATCTTTTTCTACCAATGAGTACCTTGCCAAAAAAGGGCTTGTTCGTATTATTACAGGACAACAAGCTAACCTTCGTCGTGACTTTGGGGTACTCAAATTAAAGGATGCCCTTACGCTTGCAGGCTACGAAGTACGTCTTCAAAATACCGTTCCAACAGCTCTGAATCCTAACGATATTGTACTAGCTTTACCTACCGAAGAATGGTTTGCAACCTTGACAAAAACGAATCAAATTACGCTCCCTTCTTCTTGGAAGAAAGAAAGTTTTTTTATTGAAAAAAAGTCAAATAAACCCTTTTTTCTGGCTGGAAAAGACGATTCTGGACTTTTGTATGCCTGTGTTGAATTAAGTAATCGCTTAAAGGATACCCCAAAGCTTCCTGAGACTTTAACGCTCAATGAACAGCCAGAAATGGTGTTGCGTGGTACGTGCGTAGGCTTGCAAAAACCAACCTTATTACCAGGTCGTGAGGTATATGAATATCCTTATACACCCGAATCGTTTCCTTGGTTTTACGATAAAGATTTATGGATAAAGTATTTGGATATGATGGTCGAAAACCGTTATAACTCCCTTTATCTTTGGAATGGTCATCCCTTTGCTTCCTTGGTAAAAGTGAAAGACTATCCTTATGCTTTAGAAGTGGATGAAGCGACTTTTCAAAAGAATGAAGAAGTCTATCGTTTCTTAACTTCGGAAGCCGATAAGCGAGGCATTTGGGTAATTCAAATGTTCTACAATATTATCGTTTCAAAGCCTTTTGCCGAATACCATCACATCAAAACGCAAGACCGTAACCGTCCTATCACACCGCTTTTGTCAGATTATACCCGCAAGTCAATTGCTGCTTTTGTTGAAAAATATCCCAATGTAGGTTTATTGATTACCTTGGGCGAAGCTATGGAAGGGGTAGGACAAGACGATGTAGATTGGTTTACCAAAACAATTCTGTCTGGGGTAAAAGACGGATTAAAGGCTATCGGTAGCACTACCGAACCTCCTGTTGTCTTGAGAGCTCACGATACGGACGCTCCACGAGTAATGAAGGAAGCATTGCCGATGTATAAGAATTTATATACCATGGCGAAGTTTAACGGGGAAGCCTTAACGACCTACGCTCCAAGAGGTTCATGGGCTGAGTTGCACCGAAAACTGAGTCGCATTGGAACTGTTCACGTAGAAAATGTTCACTTATTATCGAACCTAGAGCCATTTCGTTATAGTTCGCCTGATTTTATTCAGAAGTCGGTACAAGGAATGCACAACATTTATGAAGCCAATGCCTTGCATTTATATCCACAGGCTTCTTACTGGGATTATCCTTACACGGCAGACAAAACTCCCAAACGTTTATTGCAACTTGACCGTGATGAGATGTGGTATAAAACATGGGCAAGATATGCGTGGAATGCTCACCGTGACCGAAAAGGGGAAGTTATTTTCTGGGATAATTATTTAGGGAAAAAATTTGGTTTGTCGTCAACAGTCGCCAATAAGGTCTTGAATGCGTATGAAGAAACAGGCGAAATAGCTCCTAAATTATTAAGACGTTACGGCATTACCGACGGCAATCGTCAGACGCTTACCTTAGGAATGTTAATGACTCAGTTAATCAATCCGTATCGTTATGGTTTATTTACGATGTTGTATGAGTCGGAAGCTCCTGAGGGTGAGATGATTATTGATTATGCCGAAAAAGAATGGAAAGGCGAAAAACACATTGGTGAAACTCCGATGCAGATTGCCGAAGAAGTGGTTGTGCATGGTAAAAAAGCCTTTGATGCCATCAATCAGGTAAAGCAAGTCGGGAAGAACAAAGAAGAATTCGCTCGCTTGAAAAACGATGTCTATTGCTATTACTACCTAGCGAATCATTTTAGTGAAAAAGTGAAAGCTTCCTTAGCCGCTCTACGCTATAAATACAGTAATAATATTCAAGATTTGAAGAAAGCCCTACCGCATTTGGAACGAAGTGTGGAACAATATTCCCAATTGGTGAATGTCACAAAAGACCGTTATTTGTATGCCAACAGTATGCAAACGAAACAACGGAAAATTCCAATGAGAGGAGTGGATGCCACTTTCATTCACTGGAAAGAAATGCTTCCAGTTTTTCAAAAAGAATTGACTCGTTTCCGTTTTGTGATTGATTCATTGGAGCATCATACGGGGCAAAAAAATACGGTGGTTAAGTATATAAAACCAGCAAAAGTAACGCTTTTGTCGAAAGTAGCTACTACCTATTCTTTGGCGATTGGGCAACAAGCGTTTACAGATACGAGCGTGAAAATTACCGCCATTACTCCTGAGTTAAAGGACTTACAAGGACTAAGTTTTGCTAAAGAACAACAAATTACAGATGGTACAATCCTCGAATTTAAAACAGAAGTTCCTGTGAAGTTACTCGTTGGGTATTTTAACGAATCTGTTGGTTTGTTCAGTACGAAAAAACGCCAATTTTTACAAAAACCAGAGCTAGAAACCGATGCCAGTGCCAACAATTATGGACAATCGGAAATCAAAATATCGAATGCCCTTTTGTTGGGTGATTTACCACCTGTAAACATTCATACCTATAGTTTTGCTGCGGGAACACACCGCTTAACGATGGGAAAAGGAGCTTGCTTATTACTAGGTTTTATGGACGGAAATCAAGAAATAAAACCATTTGACGCAGGTTTAGCAGGAAATAAGAAAAACATTGATTGGTTGTTTGAATAAAATGAAATGTTGGAAATATCGTCTCCCCAACCATTCCCCTTAGCGGGTGAGAATTCATTCACCCGTGTCGAGAAGGTTGAAACAGCTTCGTTAATTTAACATTGAATAAACCCTACTTATGAAAATATTAGCAAAAATAGCTTTAGCGATTAGTGCCTTGGCATTATTGGGCTTACTCGTTGGAATTACCACACAAAATCAAGCTCTTTGGCAACCTTTTGCGTTGTTGACAGCCTTCTCGTTTGCCATCGGGATGCGTGAAATTTCGGCACTAAAAAGTTATCAATATACGGCTTGGATTATGGTGGCCGTACTAGCAGGAATGCTTTATCCAGCCGCTTTTACGAAATGGGGCGATTTTGATTTGCGAAACAAAGCCTTGATTTTAGTCATTATTCAGCTTGTGATGTTTGGGATGGGCATACACATGCGTATCAGTGACTTTTCGGGTTTGGCTACTACGGGAAAAGGTGTTTTGATAGGCTTGTTTTGTCATTTTTCAGTCATGCCTCTTATGGGATTTTTATTGACAAAACTCTTTCATTTCGATCCCGAAATTGCGGCAGGAATTATCCTAATTGGCTCATGTTCTTCGGGTTTAGCATCCAATGTAATGGTGTATTTAGCGAAAGCAAATTTAGTTTTATCGGTGGTAGTTACGGCAATGGCAACCTTGGTTGCTCCTTTTCTGACTCCTTTATTAATGAAATTATTAGCAGGAACATTAATCGAAATACAGTTTATTAACATGATGATGGAAATCATTAAAATTGTCTTGATTCCCATCAGTGCTGCTTTATTACACGACTATTTAAAATCGGCTCATCCTACTACGAAACGGAATATTTATGTGTTAGCGGCCTTAATTGCATTGGTGTTAACGGGTGTTTTGACAGGTGGATGGAACGCTTTAGAAGAACAAATTGCGTCGAAAGCCATGCTTCAAAGTTTAGAAATTTTTGGTTTCATCTTAGGAGCAGTTGCAGTGGGTGCAGGTTATCATTTCTTGACAAATCTGTTACCTAAATTGGATTCGTGGATGCCTTATATTTCCATGTTTGGCATCATTTATTTTACGACGGTAACTACTGCGGCAGGACGAGAAAATTTACTTAAAGTTGGCTTCTTGTTGTTTATCGCTTCGGTGATTCATAATGCAGCGGGCTATTTCTTTGGTTACTGGTTAGGACGATTATTTGGTTTAGACAAAAACTCGGCTCGCACCATTGCTTTTGAAGTGGGCTTACAAAATGGAGGAATGGCATCTGGACTAGCAGGAAGTATGGGCAAACTGGGTACGGTTGGTTTACCTGCTGCTGTTTTTAGTCCATGGATGAATATATCAGGTTCTATCTTGGCGAATTATTGGAGGAAGAAGGAGGTAACTGTAGGCATAGAGGCAATTGTAGGCACAGAGGCAGAGGGGCAAGGAGGCAAAGAATAAAAAAGTACGGAATACCCTAGCCTTGAAGGGGTGACATCTTATAGGCTAGGAGGCAATAAGGTAGAGAGGCAAAGAGTGAAAAAGCACGGAATACTCTAGCCCTGAAGGGGCGACATCTCATAGGATAGGGTGAAGCCCTATCGTTGAGGAAACAAGGCACGAAGGCAAAGTGTTTTTAAGCAAGGTAGAATAATGATAAAATAGGGATAGGCTTGTTCGCCCTTTAAGGCTAGAATATTTCGAGCTTTTTACTCGTTGCCCTCGTGCCTCTTTGCCTCTCTGCCTTATTTTTCACTCCTTCCCTCTTTGCCTACGTGCCTCTCTGCCTTTTAAAAACAACAAAAATGAAAATCACATTAAAAGGAATTACTTGGGGACATAGTAGAGGAATTACCCCATTATTAGCTTATTCACAGCGATTTACAGAATTGAATCCTGAGGTAGAAGTTATTTGGAAAAAAAGAACCTTGCAAGAGTTTGCCGATTTCCCAATCGAAAAACTAACGGAGGAATACGATTTATTAATCATTGACCATCCTTGGGTAGGTTGTGCGGCCGCTACGAATTGTGTGTTGCCTTTAGATGAATACTTACCTCAAGAATACCTTGATAATCAGCTCGAAAATACCGTTGGTTATTCGCATTTGAGCTATCATTATGGTGGCCATCAATGGGCTTTGGCAATTGATGCTGCTACGCCTTTTGCGAGTTATCGACCTGATTTACTGGAAAAAAATAAGGTTGCTGTTCCGACTACTTGGAATGACTTAATCGCTTTGGCAAAAAAGGGTAAAGTTGCCGTTCCTGCCATTCCGATTGATACCTTGATGAATTTCTATATGTTTTGTATTGCAAATGGTACAGCACCATTTTTATCAAAAACGGAGGTTATTGACCAAGAAACAGGCTTAAAAGCATTGGCAACAATGCGAGAATTATATTCTTTATTAGACAAATCAATGTTTAGCCGTAATCCTATTGCGGTTGCTGAATTGATGACAAAAACAGACGATTATTGGTACTGTCCTTTTGCGTATGGATACAGCAACTATTCTCGTGAAGGATATGCCGATAATTTATTGCTCTACACGGATTTAGTATTTTTTAAAGAAAATCAGCGTTTACGCAGTACCATCGGAGGAACAGGAATTTCTGTTTCTGCTTTTAGCGAACATAAAGAATGGGCGGTAAAATTTGCTCAAGAAGTAGTTTCTGAAAAATGCCAATCGACCTTGTATGTAGAGCATGGAGGACAGCCTGGGCATAAAGCTGCTTGGACGAGTGAACGAGTAAATAACTTGTGTAATAACTTCTTTAAGAACGTGTTACCGACGATGGAAAACGGCTTTGTTCGTCCTCGTTACAACGGATACTTGCATTTTCAAGATCACGCTGGCGACCCAATTCAAGCTTATTTAATGAATGGGGGCAATCCCGAAGAAGTATTGGCAACGATTAATAAAATGTATATAGAAAGTCAACTTGGTAGCTAGTCATTTTTCCATTAGCGGGCGACTTAAGTCGCCCGCTAATGGAATTACTCTAAAACAACCATATCCTTAAAATATGAATTTACCTTTGAAAGGACTTCTTGTTCTTGAATTTAGCCAGTATCTCGCAGGGCCTTCTGCGGGTTTACGATTGGCAGATTTGGGGGCAAGAGTGATTAAAATAGAACGTCCGAAAGGTGGCGATGCTTGTCGGCAATTGGCGATTAAAAACCTTTGGGCAGACGATGGAAGCAGTCTTTTGTTTCATACCATTAATCGTAATAAAGAGAGCGTTGCTGCAGATTTGAAAAACCCTGAAGATTTAGCATTCATCAAACAACTGATTGCTAAAGCGGATGTGATTACGCACAATTTTAGACCTGGGGTAATGGACAAAGTGGGGTTAGACTATGCTTCTGTGAAAGCACTAAATCCTAAGCTAATTTATGCGGAAGTAAGTGGTTATGGAAAAGAAGGAGCATGGAAAAATCGTCCAGGGCAAGATTTGCTGCTCCAATCCATGACAGGATTAGTACATACCACAGGTAATCAGGACGATAATCCAATGCCTTTTGGGATTGCAGTGGCTGATATTATTTGCGGAACTCACCTAGTACAAGGTATTTTGGCAGCGTTGATTCGTAGGCATAAAAGAGGAGTTGGGGCTTTGATTGAGGTGAGTCTGATGGAATCGGTATTAGATTTTCAGTTTGAACTCTTGACAACTTATTTCGCAGATAAAAAGAATCCAACACGTAGCAAAATCAGTAATGGACATCCTTTGTTAGCTGCTCCCTACGGGATTTATCAGACCTCAAACAGCCATTTAGCGATTGCGATGGTTGCCCTTGATAAATTAGCCAAAAGCCTACAATGCGAGGCTTTATTGGCTTATAGTCAGGAGGATGCTTTTTCAAAAAGAGATGAAATAAAAGCTCATTTAGCTGATTTTTTACAAGAAAAAAACACACAAGAATGGCTTGAAATCTTACA
>JACCDQ012103068.1_pt1 | contig 10477 bp, 6 predicted proteins | sample 7446031 | NCBI WGS metagenome assembly JACCDQ01 (sample SAMN15323442, study PRJNA562643) | freshwater metagenome | isolation source: river surface water | place: USA:Blue River Watershed | collected 2017-08-17
GACGACTGGCAATTCATGAACTTCGGTGACATTAAAATTGCTGAATTGCCTTTTTCGTTCAATGCAGTGAAAATACGCACCGCCGCTATCACCATTAAAGGTGACACCATAGAAATCAATGCCTCCAGATTTAAAGTACTTCCGGGCAGCGATGTGGCCCAACTCTTTAAAAAAATACCAGGTTTTGAAGTCAATGTCAAAGGCGAAATTAAAGTCAATGGTTCTGAGGTCAACAAAATCATGGTAGACGGCTCTGATTTCTTTGGTAATAATCCAGGCCTGGTTTCCAAGAACCTAAGCGCCGACATGATAGAAACAGTGCAGGTTTTCGAAGACAAGAACATCGACGGCTCTCCAAAAGAAGGTGCCACTAAAATCATCAACTTAAAACTTAAAAAAGGAAAGAAAAACGGCTTATTCGGCGATGTTATGGGAGGATATGGTACGCAAAAACGTTATGAAAGCGGACTAAGGCTAAACAATTTTAAAAACGATCGTAAAATGTCCTTTGTATTGAACGGAAACAACACCAACGAAACTGGTTTTGATTTCGGCTTCAGCAACTGGCACAACGCCCGCAGTTACGACAGAAACGGAGGATCTAACGATGATGAAAACTGGTTTGTATACTCCAATGACAATCAAGGTGAAGGTAATATTAACAATAAACTAAGTTCGGGACTGACCTATTTCAATGAGTTCAAGGGCAAAAAGAAATTATCATTCAATGTCTTTGGCGCAAGAAACAGTTACAACAGTATTTCCTCGAGTAACACTTTATTTGCCCTAAACGATAGCACCAGAAGAACCAGTAAAGACACCATATCTACTACTGGGCTTTCCAAATCACTCAATGCTGAAATTAATTTCACGAAAGTCATAGACAGTACCGGAAATTTTGAATTCGGCATCAATGGCGCTTATTACGACAACGAAACCAATAGCAAGGCACAGAATATTATTGCCATTAACAATAACTTAATCAATACTGGTATTACAGACATCTTACAACAAAACAACACCAACAACATCAAGGCCAATGTCTCTTACCGCAGGGTTTTAAGAAAAGACAAACGTTATTCCTTTATTGCATTCGGACAGTACAAATTATACGCCTCTGATGGAAACAACTATCAGTTCCAGCAGAATTTCTCTGATACTTTCAACAATAGAAATACCATTACCAACAACAGTCAGCAATCTCTATTTAAACTCTTTGGAGTAATGCCTCTTTATAAGAAATCTTTGTTCTTGAATATCTCTATGGACCGCTGGCAAGAAAACAACAACTCTTCGCAACTCAGCACCACTGCAGGAAATCAATACCAGAACATCTTTGAACAAACTTATAGCAACAAAGTAGATTCCTTGAGTCTGGAATTCGACAACAGACTGGTACAGTATACTATTAAACCGTATATCAGTCTTGATCGCAAATATTTTTATGCCACTGCGGGAGCTACCTTCATGCAGTTTGATTTGTACAACAACAACATCACCAAAAACATTCCATTGAACAGACCTTACAGCAAATTTCTACCATATGCCAGTCTAAGTTATTATCCGCAAGGCAAGGGCTACCTATATGCGAATGTATCTAAATCAACCAGCTTCCCTACTCTTAATGAGCTTCAGCCAGTATTGAACATTTACAACAACTACAACAGACTAAAAGGTAACTCAGATTTAAGTCCACAGGATAACTTAAGTTTCAGGGTTTATGGTAATGTTTATAAATCGAAGTTTTTCAAATATGTGTATACCAGTTTTGACGGTAGTATGTCTGACAACGCAAAAATCTGGTCCAAGCAACAAACAGAAAACGGAATCATTATCAGCACACCTGTAAACGCAAAGGGTTTGAGGACTTTAAGTGGATGGTTCAGTTTTCAGAAAAAACTTTGGAAGATTATGAACTTCGACTTCTCTATAAGCGGCAGTCATAATAAAAACCCATTGCTGATTGATAATATCAGTTCATTTGGAACCTCCAACAGTTTCAATCTTCGTCCAGGCATCAACTTCACAAAATCTGACAGTTTAGAATTTTACTTTGGTTTTAACTGGAGCAATACAGATTTTAAGAACTCCATCAACAGCAGCGTCAATTACCAGCAAAATGTATTTGGATATAATGCTTCTGTAAGAACTGTATTAAAGTATGGCACTGAAATTAATTCGACATTAGACATCAGCGACCAGAGAAATGTTCCTAATATTGGAAAGATCATCCCTGTTTGGTCGGCTTTCATTCAGCAGCCATTGGGCAAAAAGAGTAAATACTTCTTAAAAATATCAGCATATGATATCCTGAAACAGAATACAGATATCAGTCGTTATGCCAGTGATAACTTTGTTGTTATCAACCGAAGCAACCGCTTACAACAGTATTTTATGCTTACCCTAATTTACAAAATCAAAAAGATGGGTGAAGAGAATCCGATAGAATACACCTATTAGCAAGTAGTTTGAGAGATTGGAATTAAATTCACCATCCAATTCCTTAACACTAAACTTCAAACTATAATTTTTAATTAAAAGACAATTAATATGAACTTAATGTAGTACCTACAATTTTGCATCATAAATTAATTGTAAATAAAATGACAACTAACATTTTCAAAACAGGCTTATTAACTGCATTAGCAGTAGCCATTACCTTTTCTTCATGTAAAGATGAACCACCAGTAACTCCGCCAGTAGTTACCCCTCCAGTGGTAGAAAAAGAAGTTATCTTAAAAGGTATTTTAGGTTCTATGACACTTGACTCTTCTAAAAGGTACACAATCAGCGGTACTGTAACAGTTGATGCTGGTGACACTTTAATTATTCCTGCTGGAACAAAATTATTTGGTCAGAAAAGCACTAAAGGTACATTAGTAATTAAGCCAGGTGCAATGATCATTGCTGACGGAACACCAACTCATCCGATCATTTTCACCAGCAACCAGGAAATCGGTGCCAGAGAGCAAGGTGACTGGGGTGGATTATTAATATTAGGTAAAGCTAATTGTAACCAGAACAATCCAGCTATCGAGGGTATCTCTCCAGCTGCTAACTATGGTACATTCAATAGTTCTGCTAACGACAATGACAATTCAGGTATTTTAAGATATGTTAGAATCGAGTACGCTGGTATCGCCTTAACGCCAAACAACGAGACCAACTCATTAACAATGGGTGCTGTAGGTAGCGGAACCACTATCGATTTTGTACAGGCTACTTATGGTGGTGATGACAACTTCGAATGGTTTGGTGGTACAGTAAACTGCAAACACCTTATCTCTTACGCTGCATGGGACGATGATTTCGATTGCGATTTCGGTTTCAGCGGTAAAGTTCAGTACGCACTTGCAATCCGTGATCCATTCAACGCCGACCAATCAGGTTCTAACGGTTTCGAAGTAGACAACGACGCTTCAGGTACAACTGCTACTCCAAAAACTGCAGCAGTATTCTCTAACGTAACTATCTTAGGTCCGGTTTACGACTCAGCTAAAGCCTCTTTCAGTGGTAACTATCAGCATGCAATGCACCTGAGAAGAAACTGCGAATTATCAATCTTTAACTCTGTAATCGCTGGATTCCCTATCGGTTTAAACTTAGACGGTACTTTAGCTAACTACACATCAGACTTAGGTGTATTAGAAAACAACATACTTGTTTGTTCTGCTGTAAAAGGTACTGCTACTCGTCCATACTTTAACGGTAAATCTGCAAGCACTGCTGTAGGTGACTACTTCACTAAAACTAAAAACAACGTAGCATACACCTTAAGCACTCCAACATCTGGCACACCAGCATTCTCGAAAGCTTTATCTGATGCAGGTATCAATGCAGAATTAATGATGGGTTACAACACTACTTCTGGTGCTTCAGGTAACTATCCTAAAGATCCAAACTTCTCTACCTTCACAGGTGCTACTCAAACAGGTGCATCTTTCTCTAACGCTAAAGTTAGCACATGGTTCGAATCTACAACACACAAAGGTGCTTTCGGTTCTAACGACTGGACCAATGTGTGGAGTAACTTCAACCCACAAACAGAAGTTTACTAATATTTATAAAGTAAGTTTTTTTTCATAGGCACTAAAGCCCTTCTTAACCGGAGGGCTTTTTGCTTTTAGTGGATTTTATAAGCTCCTCTATTTTTTATAACATGACAATAATCTCTTTAAAAAATAAACAAGTTTTTGATAATTTTCTTTAAGTTTGCTACAAGACATTATGAGCAACAGAAGAGATTTTATTAGAAACAGTGTATTGTTTGCCGGCGCCATCAGCATCGGCAACAATGACCTATTCGCGCATCCTCCAATGCCTGATGACGGAGATGATGATCAAGTTTATTTTTCTTTTTTAAGAAACCAGTTTCCACTGAGCAAGAATAAAATCTTTTTAAATAACGGCACTATGGGACCATCGCCTTTTGTCGTACTTAACGAAGTCTATCAAGACATGCTCGATGTAGACACCAATGGTCGTTATGGCGGCCATGAAGACATTGCCATTAAAGCCCTATCGCGACTAATAGGATCCAGGGACACAGAGATTACATTAACACGTAATGTCACCGAAGGCATTAATATTTCGTGCTTCGGACTGCCCTTAAAGGCTGGTGATGAAGTTATACTAAGCACCCATGAACATGTCGGAAATGCAACACCATGGCTTAACAGAGCCAAATTACATGGCATTGTAATCAAAGCGATTCCGCTGGGAAAAACAGCAGAAGAAACTCTGGACATAGTAAAATCGGCTATCACTAAAAAAACAAAAGTTATTGCCCTACCCCATATTCCGTGCACCATAGGACAGGTATTACCAGTAAAGGCCATCTGCACTCTGGCACGCGAACGTGGCATTTACAGTTTTGTAGATGGCGCTCATCCTCCAGGCATGTTGCAGGTGGACGTGAAAGATATTGGATGTGATATGTATGCAGGCTGTTGCCATAAATGGTTAATGGGACCCAAAGGCACGGGTTTTTTATATGTATCAGAGAACTTCAGAAATACTTTACAAGCCTATTATGGTGGCGGTGGTTTCGATACAGGCTGGGATATGCTGAGCAATCCTCCTGCGCTTAAAGGATACATCGATAACGGACATCGTTACTACTATGGCACTCAAAACGCCTCACTTTTTAAAGGTATCGCTAAAGCGGTTGAGTTCCATGAAAGCATAGGGCATGCGAGAATTGAACAACGAGTAAAATCTTTAGCTTCTTATCTGCAAGATCAACTAATATATCTAAGTAAAGATATTGAAATGCTGACACCAACAGAAGACATTTCAAGAGGAGCACAAGTCTCCTTCAAAATCAAAGATAAAGATGTGGCGAAACTTCAAACTCAGTGTAATGAGCAAAAGATCACCACAAGATTTGTAGCAGAGAACAATATTAATTGTTTGAGAATTTCAACTCATATCTATAACCAATACTCAGAGATTGACACCTTCATCAAAGAAGTTGACAAATTTATAAAGGCTTAATGTCGAACGAACAAGCTATAGCGTTTTTAAAAGACTGGAGAGAAGGAAAAACAGAATTTACAATTCACAGTTCAGGTAGCACAGGAGATCCAAAACCAATCGTTCTCATGCGCGAATGGATGGAATGGAGTGCAAAAGTGAGTGCCGAAGTTTTCAAACCTCAAACCTCTGATTCTTTGTTTTGCTGTCTTCCTTTGGATAAGGTCGGCGGACTGATGATGCTGGTGCGATCGGAAGTATGGGGCATCCCCGTACATATTGCTGAGCCCAGTGCCAATCCATTGTTAACAGATGTGCCAGGCAATATAATATCACTCACCCCCTACCAGTTACACTTCATCTTAAAAAACGACGAATCCACTGACCGTTTATTACAATTCAGAGAAGTGCTGATTGGAGGCGCCAGCATCAATTCTGAATTAGAAATAGCTTTACAAGAACTTGGCTATAGCACTACCTTTAGGCACAGTTATGGCATGTCGGAGACCTATTCGCATGTAGCATTGAGAACAATTAATGGAACAGAAGCTTCTGATTATTATTCGCCGTTAAGAGATATAAGAGTTGAGCAAGGTTTAGATCATTGTGCCATCATCTACACGCCCTATTTCCCAGACGGCTTACATACTAACGACATCATAGAAGTGGATAGCAAAGGAAGATTTAAAGTTACAGGACGAGCAGACTTTATCATTAATACAGGCGGTGTTAAAATCAGCACAGAAATGGTTGAGAAATTAATTGCCGACAATTTAAAAACCGACAACCCATTTATCATAAGTTCTGTTAAAGATGATGTATTGGGAGAAAAGATAGTTTTAGTATGTACGAATCCTGAGAAATTTAATTTTAGCGACTGGGCATTTCTTGAAACCTACAGTCCGTATGCCAAACCGAAAGACATTATACAAATCCGAGACATTCCAATCAACAAGAGCGGTAAGGTAGACCGTCTTAAAATTAGAGAAATATTAAATACGATAGATTAGTAGGTAACTGATTCCAACAATAGACCGCTGGCATCAAATGTTTTCCAAATACCAGTCTTAACACCATTTTTGTAATGAGACTCAGAGCGAAGAACACCGTTTGCGTCCCATACCTTCCAGGTACCGTGTTTAGCATCATTTTTATAGAAGGCTACTGACTGAACATTTCCTTTCTCGTCGAATGCTTTCCATTCACCATTCTTAACACCATTGTTAAAAGAACCTAATTCTTTGGTAACACCAGACATATAGTAAACTGTTAACTTACCGTCTTTATTTCCATCGATAATATCGTAGGTACTTTCAACTTTACCGTTGGCATAGGTTAATGTCAGATTACCGCTCAGTAATTCACCATCGGCATCAACATACTTCCCTGCCGTGTTCTGGAAAACTTCAGAAGATTGAGCAGATACATTATAACTGGCAAACACCAGAGCAGCGATTGAGAATAATACCTTTTTCATAATAAATTAATGATTTATTAACAAAGATACAAAAAAAAATTATCTAAACTCCAATATTATTTTTGAAGAAGTGTCGAAATTTTTCACTGTTTGAGTTTTGTAAGAGATACACTCAACAACTAAACCTTTACCAGACTTAAGAAGATTGGCAGGTATAAAACACTGACCTTTAATGTTGGTATAGTATGTTCTATCAGATCCAGCTAATTGAACTTTTGCTCCAGCGATAGTTTCATTTTTAACATCTAATACCTGAATCACCTGCATTGGTTGACGTTCTTCTGCCAGCAAGTTGCCAGTCAGTAAAACAAATAACAGTGCTAATGATTTCATGATACAAAAATGATGGTATACTGTTAAGTGAGTTTGATGCCTGTATTATTAAAATGTTATCAAGATGTTTTATAGCTTAAACCCTTGATACTACAATAACTTTAAGTTATTTTTCTATTCCATTTTATGTTTTTCAAAGTTTCAAGTGCTAACTGATTGTTCATCTCGAATTAAGACAAACTTAATATTGCAAAGCCATTTTTGTGGCATGGAATTTACCAGTAAAAAAATCATATTTTTCTTTTTGTTTTTCTTAAGTTTCAAAGCCTTTTCACAAACAGAAACAGGCTCTATTAAAGGCCTGCTTAGAGACACTCTCAGAAAAGAAGCGATTGATGATGTTGTTGTAAGCATTAAAAACTCTTCCATCAAAAGTACCATGTCTAACAAAAATGGTAATTTTGAATTCAACAATCTCCCTTCAGGCTATTACAGTTTATCTTTTAAAATTAGCACACACAAATTACTAATTTATGATAGTATAAAAGTTACTGAAGGTAAAATCACCGATCTTGGATTAATTTATTTAGACGCCAAACTGACAGGAGTTGGTGGTGGTGGAATAAAATTCACCAAGCCTAAAGCTACAGTTACAGCGGCTGTTCAGGATGTAAAAAAAGCCGATGTTGTATCTAATGTTATGAGTGCCGAGCAAATTGGCAAAACCCAGGATAACAACACCGCTGCAGCTGCTGCCAGAATACCTGGCGTTACGCTAATGGAAAGTAGATTTATTATGTTGAGAGGTTTGAGTCAGCGATACAACAGTGTCCAAATCAATAATATCAATGCTCCCAGTACTGAAGTTGATAAAAGAGCTTTCTCGTTTGATCTTGTTCCTTCAAGCATGCTGGATAAGATTGCCATTTTTAAATCTCCATCAGGTGATATCGCCGGCGACTTTGCAGGAGGTGTAATCAAATTGCAAACGAAGGGCGATGTAGAGAAAGACTTTGTGAGTTATTCAGTAGGACTTGGATACAGAGTTAACACAAGCTTGTCAAAACATTTTAACAACTCTGTCGGTTCAAGAACTGATTATTTTGGATTTGACGATGGTACCAGAGCTTTACCATCAAATTTCCCTGAAAACCTTTCACTCTATTCAAATGCGCAGAAAATAGAAATAGGAAAATCATTGAACAACAATTTCAGTTTAAAAAACACCAATACACCACTAGATTTTGGAGCAGGATTCGGATTTGGGAAGAATATTAAAATTAAAAAAATGGATGTGTTTACTGTCAATAATTTCAGCTATTCAACCAATTATCAGTATTCTCAAATGAAAAGATACAGATACCAGAACGATCCAGTAGAATACGTCAGACAAATGTTTAATTACACTGATGATAATTTAGCCATTGAATCTAAAATTTCTGTATTAAGTAACTGGATTTTAAAGGTGAATAAAAAGACCAATTTCACTTTCAAAAATATATTCAATCAGATTGGTGAAAACGAAACGACTATCAGAACTGGCGTAAACCCTACTGAACGTCCTAACGACGAATTCAAGAATTACGGTTTCCATTACACCTCCAGAAGTATCTACTTCGGACAGTTTGAGGGCAATCACAAACTTAAAAACAAGGGCGAGAAACTTGTATACACGCTTGGTTATAGCAATATTGGAAGAAATGAACCAGATTATAGAAGGTTTAGAACCTACAGAGCTGTTGGCAGTGATGCCAATTATAGCCTTATAGATCCACCAAGTGCAAGTTTATTTGATGCGGCCCGCTTTTATTCTAAATTAAAGGAAAATACTGTGGCTGCTAATCTGAACTACGAACGTGTTATCCCTAATCCTTTGGATTCAAATAAAAACATTATCATCAAAGCTGGTGGCTATGCAGAAAGCAAAAACCGTAGTTTTGATGCCAGATGGATTAGCTACAGTTACTCAGGCGATCCATTAAAGAAAAACGATTTCCTACAGACACCTATCGATCAGATTTTCGCTTCTTCTAACCTTAATACGACATCTGGATTTAAACCTTTAGAGGGAACCAACCCTAGCGATAAATATACCGCCGCCAATCAACTTGGAGCAGGGTATTTAAATTTAGGTTTCCCTATCAATAAATTAAAAGTTAATGCTGGCTTAAGAACTGAATATTTCAATCAAACCCTTAATAGTGCCACCAACAATGGTCCGGTTAACATTACATTAAACAACTTAAATTTACTTCCATCATTTAATGCTGCCATGTATATCGATAGTAGCGGCGACAAAACACTTATAAGATTTGGATATGGAAGAACTGTTAACCGTCCGGAATTCAGAGAACTTGCCCCATTTGTTTACTACGATTTCATGTATGACGTTAATATTGTTGGTAATGAAAATCTTAAATCTTCTACCATCAGCAATTACGACCTGAGATTTGAGCATTATCCGAGCAGTTCAGAAACTTTTAGTTTTGGCTTGTTCTATAAGAAGTTTTTAAACCCTATTGAGAATTATGTTCAACCAGTGGGACTGAGTCAACAGTTCACATTAAAGAATGCGGCAAGTGCAACCAATTACGGACTAGAAATGGAAATCAGAAAATCATTCAGTCAGCAATCTCAGAACAAATTCATCAAAAAACTATCGACGCTCATCAATGCCTCATACATTATCAGTAAAGTAGACCTTGGAGATGACAGTACATTAAGTCAGGCTCGCACCCGTCCACTTCAGGGACAATCGCCATACATCGTAAACGCAGCAATTCAGTATGTGAGTGACAGTGGTATTACTATAAATGTGTCATACAACATTATTGGTAAGAGAATCGTCTACGTTGGTAACAATATTTTCCCATCAGTTTACGAAATGCCAAGACATTCGTTAGACATAACATTTATCAAAGAAGTAAGTAAAACACTAACCCTTAAATTTGGTATAAGTGATGTATTAAATTACAAACATCAATTGTGGCAGGACACTGATGGTGATGGATCGATTCACTACACAGGCAATAAAGATCATCAGTTATTACAATACAGAAGAGGACAGATGATCAATTTTGGTCTTTCTTTCAAATTCAGATAGATAAAACATAGTTTCAAAAGACGGCATTTTCCACAAATTGGGGAAATGCCGTTTTTTTTTGAGTTAATATTCTTAATTAGAACCATTAGAACTATAGTAAAACATAGGCTTTACAGCATATAACCAGTAGTGACAAGTAAAAAGTACTA
>JACCDQ010365360.1_pt1 | contig 10476 bp, 23 predicted proteins | sample 7446031 | NCBI WGS metagenome assembly JACCDQ01 (sample SAMN15323442, study PRJNA562643) | freshwater metagenome | isolation source: river surface water | place: USA:Blue River Watershed | collected 2017-08-17
CTCTGCATACTGAAATGAGGTACTACGACGTTTGGCGCGGCGATGAGTATCTCGGCGTCTATTACGAGGATGAGCTATGGCAGCTCGATGGTGAGTCTTGGATTTGCCTCATCGACATCAGCACGTAACATTCGTATTCATGGGTTCTCTAAGGTGTGAGGACTGTGATACAATGGCATTCAAATCTGGAGAAAACATGGGTTCCAATCGTTCCGTCAAACTCGCGGGCCAATCGAACTTCGTCGAGGTCATCGAGCAATGTCAAGCCGCATCTGGCGCTGGCTCGAAGAAGGTCATTCAGGATGCGCTCGGCATGGCCGACCCGCTGGCTCGCGACCTCATCACCGCCGCCCTCGACCCGTACCAAGTGTTCGGCGTGAAGCAGTTCGACATGCCAACTTCGTTTCAGAAGCCTGGCTACGCAGGCATCAATCAGTTCCTCGACCTGCTGCAAGCGCTCTCGAGTCGGTCGCTGACCGGCGATGCGGCACGTGCTGCGGTCACCTCCAACCTCGCGCTGTACGACGAACGCACTGCGACGATGCTGGCCCGCGTCATCGACAAGGACCTTCGTGCCGGCTTCAGCGCTGACAGCGCCAACAAGGCTTGGAAGGCCAATCCGATCCCTGGTGACATGGGTCGCACGCTGGTTCCGACCTTCGAGGTGATGCTCGCCGACAAGTGTGACAGCACCGACGACTTCGAGACGTATGTCACGTTCCCGTGCCAAGGCGACTGGAAGTACGACGGTCAGCGTACCATCTGCTTCGTGCGCAAGGGTCAGCCGGTCGAGTATCGCGCTCGCTCTGGCAAGTTGTCCGAGCATCTGAATGGCCTCTTCGACGAGGACTTGCAGAACGTGCGCGCCATCTACGGTCAAGACATCGTCGTCGATGGAGAGGCATTCGCCACCAACTTCACCGAGACCATCAATGCCAAGAAGAGCGGCAACGATGAAGCGAAGAAGAACCTTCGTCTGCGAGCGTTCTTCCTGATGCCGCTGAGCCACTGGACCGCCCAGAAGACCGACATCACGATGCGCCAGAACCGCGCAACGCTGAAGGGTCTGCTCGAGGACTGCCAGTGCGACACGGTGATTCTTTCGCAAGGTCGCGAGGTCAAGGACTTTCAGGACATGACTGAATACTGCAACCACGTCATCGACGTGGAGAAGCAAGAAGGTCTGATTCTGAAGGACTGGGATGCCGTCTATACTTGGGACCGGACCTACGCTTGGACGAAGGTGAAGCGGTTCTACGATGTCGATTGCAAGGTGGTCGGCTTCTACAAGGGCAAGCCGAAGACCAAGAACGCCAACCGGCTCGGTGGCATCAAGGTCTGGGGTCGCACTGAGGACGGAACCGTCGTCGAGAGCGATGTTGGTTCTGGCTTCACCGATGCGCAGCGCGAGGAGATTTGGGCGAACCAAGCCAAGTATCTCGGTGCGACAGCGGTCATCAAGTATCAAGAGGTCTCGAAGAGCAAGAACAAGGATGTTGCTTCGCTGCGCTTCCCGACGTTCGAGCACTTTCGCGACGACAAGATTGTTGAGTGAGACATGGACGAAGAACTGACTGAAGACGAATGGGATGAAGTGTTTGACGCCAAGGACTCGTTGGAGGACCGCATTCGAAGCCTCTTCGAAGAGGCTTGTGAAAAACTTACACCCCACCAAACCGCTGTGCTCGCTGAGTTCTTGAACAACTCGATTCGTTTTGGATAATATCATGGACAAAAACTTCGTCATTCTGATCTGCACAGTCGTGCTCGCTGGTTTGTCGTTCATCGCGACAATGACATGGCAAGATGCCAAGGTCGCAGTTTCGTGCAATGAGCTGAAGGCGGTCGCCATTGCCGCTTCAGCTCCAGAACCGAAGTGCGCGCAATGACACCAGGCATCGCACCGCTCTGGCAACCGCCGCAGACTGCTCGTCCGCCGATGGACAAGTGGTTCGCGCTGATGATCATTGGCGTTGTGCTAGCAATGTGCATTCCGGCATCGGTCAAGATCTACTCACAGGGTCAGGTCGCTGCCTCGTGCAACAATCTTCAGGCCATGGCGATTGCCATGGAAGTTCCACCACCGCGCTGCGTGAAGCCATGACATCTCAACTGTTGTTCGTCATCACCTCAATCACGGTTCTGTTCCTGTGCATCTACTCGCATTGCCTGACGCTGGCGGTGCGTGAGCACATGAACGCCACCGGCATCGCCTACGAACGCGAGGTGGTTCTGCCGACTTGGGTGAAGATTGCTCTGATCATCTTCTCGCTGGTTTGCACCGGCATCATCTATCTTTTTACGGCGCTCATCTACAATGTCATCAGTCGATTCGCCTTCCTCTTCTGACCGCGTCAAGGTCATCGAGTATCTCATCTCGTTTAGCGACGCGATGAAGGTCATCAAGGGTCTGAAAGTCAAGCGACACGCGAAGCTTGGATTCTCGTATGAGCTCACTGACCTGAATCTGCCGCGCTCACGAGACAAGATGCTCATGCAGGCGTTGCCGGACCTGGTCAAGGGCTTTCGAGTTGTGGATCCGGTCGACGCGCATTTTAGAATGCAAGCTTATCCGTCTCGTTCTCTTGAAGTCCCAGAGTTTCGTGAGTTCAATGACTACAAACCGTCCGAGCCGATGTTTCACCTTGTTGTCTATCGAGACGCTGTAAATAGCTGATGATTTACAGGTTGGAGTATGAAGCTATACGACTTTTCAATCTTCGCTGAACGGCGAAAAGAACGCCAGGCCGCTGCGGCCGTGGCTGAAGTTGTGGAGCATCTCGACCAACCTGGCTCAGTCATCGAGCTGAAGCAACGCGTTCATCACTGGCTAAACCTCCATTCACAGGTGCTGCACAAAGCAGCAAACTCATGATGTTCATTCGAATCGCCTCAGACTTGCATCTCGAGCAGTACTTCGGCCGCAAGGCTGGTCTGCTCATCGAGACCATGATTCCGGCTGGTGAGCTTGATGCTCAGTCAATGCTGGTGCTGGCTGGCGACATCTCGTCTCAACCTGACCAGCTGGTGGATTTCCTCGAAGCCTGCTTGAAGCGCTTCAACGGCGTGCTGTACATTCCGGGCAACCATGAGTTCTATCGTCATGACTACTTCGAGTGGTGCGAGCAGATGGAGCAACGCCTGCAGCCGCTGACCGAGCACGGGCTGCTGTTCAGCACGAAGGATGTTCGCGTGACCGAGTTTCCGGACGCTCGCTTCGTCTATGGCACGCTGTGGGGTGATGGCGGCTTCACCTTGGCTGATGCTGGCCAGGTTGGATTCTACCTGAACGACTTTCGGTTGATTCAATACGGCGTTCATCCTGACCATGGCGCGCCGTTGCGCTTCAAGGTCGATGACATGGTGTCCATCTTCAAGGCGCAGCGCTCGGACATCAGCGCGGCGCTGCAGCAGAAGGTCAGCGTTCCGACTGTGGTTGTCACCCATCATCTGCCGTCGCGACGGCTTGTGTCGAAGCGCTTCTGGCCTGGCGATGGCAGCGATGGCTCGAACGGTGGCTTCGTTGGCGACTGCGAGAACACCATCTGCACGCTCGAGCCGGCGCTGTGGATTCATGGCCACACGCACGATTCGATTGACACCATGCTGTGGCGGACTCGCATCATTGCCAACCCGCGTGGCTATCACGGCGAGTTCAAGGGTGTTCAGACCATGAACTCCTACAACGACGGTCCCAAGTACATCGAGTTGTAATGGGCAACGTCATCGATTTATCCACGCGCTTCGCGCGCAAGGAGGAGCCCGCTCAAGTAAAGATTGAGCGGGCAATCGAAGACGTCATCGCGAACTGGCAGCGCTGCGCTGCTAAAAATCAGTTGAATGACTTCATCATTCAAAGTATTCCAAGCTGGGCCGAGCCGGACATCCATTACCTATCGGATGTAACGGCGCTCGGCTTCCTTGAGACGCGGCTTGGCATCGATGTTCAAATCCAATCACCCGCGTTTGTTGAGGGACAAATTGGTTGGGTTGTTTCATTTCGAGTTGGCGACTACCTAGTCGCGACGCCACCGATGCCGTTCGAAGCCTACGCTCGGTCGTTTGCCGTCGTCCTCTGCCTCATTCTTCGGCGTCGCCTCGTTACAGAATCCTAAGTCGTTACAATTTGACTATGTCAAATCACAGGATTTAGGATACAATGCTATTCTGTTCTACGAGGAGTACTAAATGTCCTACCTTCCTTACACCATCGTTTTTCAAGATGCCGAGGGTTCTGAAGACATGATGTACCTCTGCAAGCCGCAGGTTGGTGATGTCATCAAGACCGGCATCCTCGACCCCGATGAGCATCTGGAATACTTCGTGGTTGAGAAGGTTGTGGGTGACCTCGTGTTCGTGGTAAAGTCGTAACAATCTTCGAGTCGTTACAATTTCACGGTGTTCAATCACGAACCCTGTGTTATAGTACATCTATCGACAACTGAGGAGCTACGCATGGCACGTGACAACGGACAAGGCATGTTCTCGATGGAGTTCATCAACGAATGCGTGAGCATTCGTGACATCGCAGCGCTGAAGGCGAAGGTCATCGCTCACATCGACGCGTCCGGTGCTACCGACGCCAACAAGCAGAAGGCGATGCGCATGGTCCACAATGCTCGCACCGTCAACAACCTCATCTTCGGCATGAGCAACTTCTCCCTCGCCCACCAAGGTCTGAAGGTCAACTGAAATGCAAGACACCCCCATTCATCTCAACGGCCCGTTCGTCCTCTATGAGTCTGACACGGACTTCTCCATCCGCGGTCGCGACGGTGTGAGGATTCTTCGCATGTCGAAGAAGCTCATCGATGAAAGTGGTCGCCGTGACCGCTATCCCGACGGCATCATCCGGTCCGAACAAGCTCGACGGCAAGAAGCCGAGTTCGTGCTCGCCGCAATGAACGCCCGCTTCGAACGGAAGGACGGTCGCTGAGCGACTCGTCATCATCAATCAACTCGGTGCAAAATCCAAGTGTCAATGTTCATCTTCTACAAAGAGCTGTCGCTCGCTGACGGCTTCGACGTCGCCGACGCTCCGAAGGCCAGCCGCATCGTTGGCGGACGTGAGGTCAGCCTCTGCTCCGGCATCGAGCTGTTTCAATCGCTGCGTGAGCAGCCGATCAAGTGCTGGAGGTGCAAGTGCGTCGCTGATCGCTGGGTCAGCGTCCGCCATTACAACGATCATCGCACCAAGCCGGTTCTCAACCTCTACGGCATTCGCACGCGCACGATCAAAGGCGGTGCCGTCAAGCAGGAGCTCGTCTTGATGACCCGGGACCACATCATCCCGAAGAGCCTCGGTGGTGTCGACGACATCGCCAACCTTCGGCCTGGCTGCGAGGTGTGCAATCGCGACCGCTCCAGCAACATGAACAAGCAGGACACGAAGTTCATGAACGACCACCCAGAGCTCATCGACCCGATTCGCGCAGCAGCGGCACAAGAAGCAGCCGAGCGCATGAAGGCGGCGACAGCGGCTGCGGCCGAACAGAGCCGAATCCGCAAGGCGGCCATCGCGAACGCAAAGGCCATTTCGTCCACTGGCGGCTGGCAGCACTTCATCGGGCAAAAGGTCACCAAGTCTCGCAAGCCGTTCAAGAGCGGCAGCAAGGTCAACACCGTCGCAGGCGTGGTCATTCATCATCCGACTGGTCTGCCTGGCTTCACGTTCGTCGAGGATGATAGCGTTGTGGAATGCTGGCGCTGCCAGCCGTTCAAGGGAGAAGTCTGATGTCGCCGCAAAACAAAGCCTTCGCTGGAGCCGTGGACCTCTGGCGCGCTACGATGATCGAGTATCTGGCACGTGCTGGTGTGAAAGACATCGTCTACATGTCCAAGCACTTCGCTGAGCGCGCCGTCGAGCGCAACATTGACCCCATCGACGCCCTTCAGCTCGCTGGACCGGTCATCAAGGAGTTTCGGCAGAGCACCTTCAACAGTCGTGAGTTTCTGGTCTCGCGTGGCATCATCAGCCTGGCGGCATCCTTCGATGTCGGTCCTGTGACTGGCAAGCGCCGCGTCGTGCTGAAGACCATCTACGACAAGGTCTGCAACGGCGACTTCGACGTGGTCATCAAGCTCTGATTCGTTACAAGTTCCGCGGTTGTTACAATTCTTCGATGTACAAGTCCTAAAAATAGGATAGAATTGTTTCTAACAACTGGAGAACAACCATGAACGGCAAAGTCAAGTTTCACCCCGCCAAGAGCCCCGCCTTCAACGAAGGCGAAGTCTGGGTTGATAGCACTGGCCGTAAGGTCGAAATCATCGATGTTCAGCACTTTGGTGATGGCAAGTTCGACGGTCAAGTGTTCTACAAGTGCGACATCGGTTCGGTGTATAACAAGGACGTCTGGAACTTCCAAGTACGCTACACCCACCAAGCTGACCTGGCCCTGTAAGTCGAGGAGAACCATCATGAACGAAGCCACCATCGCTGCACTGACCGCCTACCTCGTCGCCCTGAAGAACGACGGCTTCACCCACATTCACATGACGAATGTCATTCCGGCTCACCATCCGATGACGTCGCTCGAGCGACGAGAAGCTGGTCTGCCGTATTGGACGCAGTTCCCAGACATCGCGTTCGCGCCTGAGACCGGCATCTTCTACCATCGGTCCAGCGGCATGGTCTTCTTCGATGAAGCCATGTACAAGAAGGTCGCTGGCTGACATCAAAAGGAAATCACATGCACAACTACCTCTCCATGTCCTACGCAAGCGCCAACGAGAACGGTCAGGAAGAGATCGTTCTCGAGCGCCACCGCACCATCGCCGAGCTGGCATGGGCCGCGCTGGGCGGCGACTTCGACCTCTCCAAGACGGTGGTCAAGAGATACGTCAGGCTTGGTCTGTTCAGCTGGGTCGAGAAGGACACCGGCATTGTGCCAAATGAGGACATGCAGCTCGAGCTGTCCGAAATCGAGCTTCATCTGAAGCAGACGAGCCAGCACGAGTTCTGAAGATGTGCTGGTGCCTTTGTAACAGGTCCTGCAATCGTTACAATTTAACCGTTTACGCATCTTGATTTCGTGTTAAGATAGCATCATCGAAACAAGGAGCAACATCATGGGTGTGAACTACGAACGTCAGATGGTTGAAAAGGCTGAAACGTCCATCGACTTGGACGGTATGACGTTGTCCGAAGCCTACAAGCACATCAGTGAGCTGATTGCCATCTACGGTGGCGAATCCAAAATCTCGTTCCACACCGAGATGTACGAAGAGATTGACCGCTTGCACTTGATGCAGGCTCGATTCGAGACCGATACCGAGATGCAGCGTCGCATCCATGTGGAAGAGTGCGCTGAGGAGCGGCAGCGCGAACGCGACCGTCGTGAATACGAACGGTTGAGCAAGGTGTTCGGCAACACGTGAAATGTGTAACGGGCTACGGCTCGTTACAACTTTGCTGTTTACACGACGCGTGTTCGTGTTAAGATAGCATCATCGAAACAAGGAACGCATCATGGCCTACACCCTCCGCGACGCTCAGAAGATCATCCCGACAATCTCCAAGGACACCATCAAGTGCATGGACCAAGAAGCGGCGGTGCTCGGTTTCGTCATCTTCATCCTGCTTCTGCCGACCGCCATCATCCTCGGTCTGCTCGCCTTCATTCCCGCGATTCGCCAACGCTGTGTTGAGGCCATTCACGACCTCGCCGACATGAAGAGCCGCATCTGCCAACGCTACCTCATCAATCGCATCTGCGACAAGAACTAAGACATCGTTTCATCGGAGAAACACATGAGCACCATTCAACGTAAGCTCGTCACCATTCGCACCATCGACGCCATCAATCCGATTCCGGATGCTGATGCCATCGAGGTCGCCACGCTCGGCGGCTGGAACGTCGTCGTCAAGAAGAACGAGTTCAAGGCCGGCGACAAGGTCGTCTACTTCGAAATCGACAGCTTCCTGCCCGACGGCAATCCTGCCTGGCAATTCCTCGTCGACAAGAGCGGCCGCACCTTCGAGGGCGTCGTCGGTCACCGACTGCGCACCGTCAAGCTCCGCGGTCAGGTCAGTCAGGGCCTGATTCTGCCAATTCTCGCCTTTGCTGGTCGCGAGGTGATTCTCGACGAACATGAGTACGACTTCGCCGACGTCACGTGGAACGATGGTGAAGATGTCACTGACCTGCTCGGCATCAAGAAGTGGGAGCAGCCGCTGCCCGCTGAGCTGGCTGGTCAAGCTGAAGGCCTGTTCCCGAGCTTCATCCGTCGCACCGACCAAGAGCGCTGCCAGAACCTGGTGCGTGAAATCTTCCAGTACGAGGACCAGAAGGTTCTCGTCGAAGGTCTCGACCCGCAGGTGGTTCTCGACGGCAAGGTCAGCGGCATGCCAGTCGTCATCGAGGACGGCCAAGTGTTCGCCATCCGCCGCGGCAAGGCCGATCGCGACGCTCGCTACGAGGTCACCATGAAGATGGACGGCAGCAGCATGACGGTCTTCGCTCGTGCGCAGTTCGCTGAGCCGCTGATCGATGAGCTTGGTGTTCGTCAGAATCCGATCGAGACTGGTGTCTGCAGTCGCAATCTGCAGCTCAAGGTCAACGAGGTCAATGCTGACAACACGTTCATCAAGCTGGCCATGCAGAGCGGTCTGATGGGTGTGCTGGAAGAGCTGGCCGACGGTGGTCGCGATCTGGCGGTTCAAGGTGAGCTGATGGGTCCTGGCATCCAAGGCAACCGTGAGCAGTTCAAGGACTTCAAGATGTTCATCTTCGACGTGCAGGACATTGGCACGCGGACGTACCTGACGCCGGCTGAACGCATGGACCTGATGACCGAGCTGTACAGCCGCGGCGTCAATCCGAACATGGTTCAGCATGCGCCGATCCTGCATCACAGCACCACGCTCGACGAGCTGGGCATCACGAACGTCAAGGAGCTGCTGGCCTTCGCTGAAGGTCCGAGCCTGCACCACGCCGTTCGCGAAGGCCTCGTGTTCAAGCGGGTCGATGGTGGCTTCAGCTTCAAGGCAATCAGCAACGCTTACCTGGCAAAGGAGAAGGACTAATGGACACGAATCTTCAACTGAATGCGGTTGAGTTTCTCAAGAGGATGAAGGCCGACATGCAAACCGATGTGGAGTTTGCATACCCGCCGCCGTTCAATCGCATAGACCACAATCGCACGGATGCAGCCCTGCAGCGCATCTCATCGAAGATCGAGGCGCTTGGAGCATTTCTAGCTGCTTTGGAAAGCAAGCCAGAAATCAAGGGGAAGGGCTGATGGAAATCGTACGAGATGCATTCATCTGGGCCGTCGGCTTGTTCACAGCTGGCATCGTGATTTACCTCTGGTTCAACACGAACAACGAACGGTGACGTTACAAGTTCGCTAGACGTTACAAAATTGTACCACAGCTTCGCAAGAACTGTGGTACAATGCTTCATCGTCAACAAAGGAACACCATGCTGAAGTTCATCGGTCCCAAAAACGAAAGCCTCGACCTGCTTGCTGAAGAAATCGAGCTGGGCGCGGCAGCATGTGAGGTGGCGCTGAAGCGGCAACGAAATCTTCGTGAAACCCTTTCCAAGGAGCATCGCGAAGCTGTTGCGGCGTACGAAGCGCTGCCGTTCTTCAAGCGGATCCGGACTGAAAAGCCGGAGATGGACTACTTCATCGTGCGCAAAAACGTAATGGCCATCGATCGCTTCGAGAAGCTCGTCGCATTCGCCCAGTTCGCCTTGGACGTCATTTCGCGCGAAGGCCCGAACGTTGAAATCACGTTCAGCAGCAATGAGACGCAAATGCTGATGTCCATCATCGGCCAGCACAAGCTTGATGTGGAGCTCGCACGATGAAGGTCGATCCGTTCAACCCTGAAAATGGCGACAAGCCGTTGTGGGTCGTGTATGGCCACGATGCGTTCCCGTCGATTCTGTGCTGCAAGATTCGACACAATCACGCCGACCTCGGTCCAATCATCTGGGGCTTCAGCATCTACAAGCGGTCGCCCGGTTTCCGCACGCTCGGACTGCAAGTTCAGAAGTGGATCGACCAGTACGACATGGCGAAGTTCTTCGATGACCATGCCGAAGCAATCGCCTACATCACCAAGCTGACTACCCCAATGGGAGCCAAATAATCATGACCACCGCACAACTCGTCATCGTCGTGGTCATTGTGGTCGTAGCTCTGATTTTGACTGAATCATGAAGGTCGCCGTCCTGTCAATCATCACCACGATCGTCTGGCTTCTCTGGATGGTCGCTTGGTGGGCTGGCGTCATCGGCGGTCTCAACGGTCTGTTCCACATTCATCCAGCCATCGGCTTCGTCATCACGTTCGTTGGCACAATGCTGGTGCCGCGAATCACTGGTTGGGTTGGTCTGGTTCTCGGCATTTGGTGCGCCATCACCGTCTGGCACTGGTCGCCGTGGGTCGCCGTGCTGCTCTACGCTTGGTCCATCTGCCTCATCTTCGCCAAGCGAACTTTTCGCATCATTCTGGCAGCACTCA
>JACCDQ011315278.1_pt1 | contig 10476 bp, 10 predicted proteins | sample 7446031 | NCBI WGS metagenome assembly JACCDQ01 (sample SAMN15323442, study PRJNA562643) | freshwater metagenome | isolation source: river surface water | place: USA:Blue River Watershed | collected 2017-08-17
CCACCTGCGCGGCTACACCATCGCTTCCGAAGTGCTGGGCATCCCGGTCAAGACCGAACCCACCGAGTCCAACGGTAAGCCTGAACTCGTCAAGGCCTTCCAGGATGCGACCGCCGCGTTTGATTCGGCCGGTATCTGCATCTTCACCAGCTTTGCCTGGACGCTGGCCGACGTGGCCCCCCAGGTGCAAGCCGCTTGTGGCGAAGAGTTCACCATGGAGCACCTGGCCCACATCGGCGAGCGCATCTGGAACATGGAGCGCGAGTTCAACAACGCTGCGGGCTTTACCAAGGCCGATGACAACTTGCCCAAGCGCCTGTTGACCGAAGCCGCCAAGACCGGCCCGGGCAAAGGCATTGTGAGCAAGTTGCCTGAGATGCTGCCCAAGTACTACGACGTGCGCGGCTGGGATGGTGAAGGCCGTCCGACCGCAGCGACCAAGGAACGTCTGGGTTTGTAAATCGCCCGGACTTGCAGCAAGAAGCGGCCCGAACAGGTCGCTTCTTTTTTGGAGAACACACCATGACCCATCATGTCATTTTGGGCGCAGGCCCTGCAGGCGTCATTGCCGCCGAGACCCTGCGCAAACACGCGCCCCGTGATCGCATCACCGTCATTGGCGATGAAAACGAAGCACCGTACTCGCGCATGGCCATTCCCTACCTGCTGATCGGCAAAGTGGGTGAAGAAGGTACGCACCTGCGCCACACGGCCGGACATTTCGAGAAGCTGGGCATCACTGTCTTGCGGGGCGTACGGGCCAAGGTGCTGGACTCGGCCAAGCGCACCCTGGAGCTGAGCGATGGCAACACGCTGGGCTTTGACAAACTGCTGATCGCCACCGGTTCCTCACCCTTCACGCCGCCTATTCCCGGCATTCAAGGTCCGGGTGTGCACAGCTGCTGGACACTGGCCGACGCGCGCGCCATCGCCGCCCTGGCCCAACCGGGTGCCCAGGTGCTGCAGATGGGGGCGGGCTTCATCGGCTGCATCATCATGGAAGCGTTGCAACTGCGCGGCGTGTCGCTGTCGGTGGTGGAGATGGGCGACCGCATGGTGCCGCGCATGATGGGCCCCACCGCGGGCGGCATGATCAAGCGCTGGTGCGAAAGCAAAGGCGTCAAGGTCTACACCGGCACGCGGGTCGAGGCGATTGAGCGTGGCACATCGGCCGACAAAGGCCTGCTGGGCAAAATTGCCCAGGCGGTGGGCATTGGCCAGTCCAGCATGCCCACTGGCCCGTTGCAAGTGCGCCTGTCCACGGGGCAGACGCTGCAGGCCGACCTGGTCATCAGTGCCACGGGCGTGAAGCCCAACATCGGCTTTCTCGAAAACTCGGGCGTGCGTTGCCTGACAGGGGTGTTGACCGACGAGCGCATGCAGACCAATGTATCCGGCATCTACGCCGCCGGCGATTGCGCCGAAGCCTTCGACAAGATCAGTGGCCAGACCATCGTGAGCGCGATCCAGCCGAACGCCGCCGAGCAGGCCCGCGTGGCCGCGCTCAACATGGCCGGCCAAGACACCACGCTCAAGGGTGTGACGCAAATCAACGTGCTCGACACCCTGGGCCTGATCTCCACCAGCTTTGGCAATTGGGAAGGCGTGGCGGGGGGCGAGCATGCGGCATTGACCGACCAGGCCGCAGGCCGTCACCTGAGCCTGCAATTCAAGGACGATGTGCTGATCGGCTGCAACAGCGTGGGTTGGACCGAGCATGTGGGCGTGATGCGTGGTTTGGTCGAAGGTCAGATCCGAATGGGCAAGTGGAAAGACCGCTTGTTGCAGGACCCGACCCGGCTGGTGGATGCCTATCTGGCCTGTGCCCAAGGGCAGGGTCAGTGGGCGGGGGCACAGGATGCGCGCCGCCGCTGAGGTGACAATGTCAGCATGAACATCACCTTCAAACTGTTCGCCACACTCACGGACTATTTGCCGGCCGAGGCACGCCGCAGCAACCAGATCACCCTGGATGTGCCGTCGGATGTCAGCATCGAGCAGATCATCGAGCCCTTTGGCATGCCGCCCAAGCTGGTGCATTTGGTGCTGGTGAACGGCAAATACATTGCGCCCGAGGCACGTGGCACCACCACACTGACCGAAGGCGATGTGCTGGCCATCTGGCCGCCTGTGGCCGGTGGTTGATCGGCACCATGCAGTCAAGTTACGCCGAAGAATTCCAGCGCGACATGGGTTGCACCGAAGCCGAGTGGTTGGGGTGGTTGCCTGTGGCTGTTGGAGATTGCCCGTGGCAGCGTGACGGCGATGCGGCGCTTGTCACGATAGGACGTGGTTCATTGCGCCTGCAATGGCAGGTCTTGCCGCCGCGTGTGATGGCCCTGATCCGTCTGCCGGTTTTGCGCATGCATTTTCGGTTTCAGGGACTGAGTGCGTCAGAGCGTTACACCTTCATGCGGCGTTTTGACTTGTGTACGCAACGGGGGGGTGGTTAGCGCAAACTCGGGGGACTGGTGGTGTGACCGAACTGCGGCATCACACCGCAAGATGGCATAAGCTGTGCACCAGAACTCACGAGGATGGACCATGAACAACGAGGCCACCGAACTCAGGCCTGAAGCATCGGAGCAGCAAAAACGGACAGACCTGCGCAAGATGCAGGGGTTGGCTTTTGCGCTGTTTGCTTTGGCCGTCTGTGGTCTGGTGCTCAGCCAGACCATGAGAGGCCATGGCGGGTGGTGGCCTTGGATCCAGGCTTTTTGCGAGGCGGCTGCCGTGGGCGCTTTGGCCGATTGGTTTGCGGTGGTGGCTTTGTTCCGGCAGCCGATGGGCTTGCCCATTCCGCACACAGCCTTGATTCCCCGTAGCAAGCCTCGCATTGCCGACAGTTTGGCGGTCTTTGTGCGTGATCATTTTTTGAGCCGCGACAAGTTGATGGATCTGGTTGGGCAGTTCAATGTGGCCCAGCACCTGGCCGATGGCTTGAGACAACCCAAACGGGTGAACCAGTTTGTGGCCGAGGCTCGGGTGTGGGTATTGGGGCTGGTGAGAACATTGGACGATGACCGGATTCAGAAAGCGCTGTTCGAGATGTTGTCAGCGCAAGCGCTGCGTTGGAATGCCGCGTCGACCTTGGGGGAAGTGCTGGCGCTGGTGACCCAGGACGACAGGCACCAGGAGGTGCTCGATGCGGGTTTGCACAAACTCTCGCAGCAACTGGACAAGCCCGCCGTGCGTGCGCGGGTGGGCACTGAAATCCATGATTTCATCCAGAGCGAATACCCCAAGATTTACCAGATGCTCAACATCATCCCGAGTGTGTCGGTGGAGAAGATGGCCGACGCGTTGTCGCAACGGCTGGCCCACTCGGCACTGGATAAATTGCAGGCCGTTTTGCAGGATCCGGCGCACCCGTGGCGTGCGGAGTATTCGGCCTGGGTGCAGGACCGCATGACCCGTTTGCGAGCGGATGAGGTCTTGCAAACGGATTTCAATGCCGTCAAGGACAGGCTGGTCCAGGATCCGGCCACGCGTCAATTTGTGGCGGGCTTGTGGGTTGAAATCAAGCAGCGCCTGATGGTGGATCTGGACAAGGAGGATTCGATCTTGGCCGGCTACACCGCACGGGCCTTGCAGGCTGTGGGCGAGCGCATGGCCTCTGACGCAGGCTTGCGTGATTCGGTCAATGAGCATGTGATGCAGGCCATGGCGCATGCCACAGGCCGTTTGCGCAGCGGCGTGACCGCGCACATTGCCAGCACCATCAAGGCTTGGGATGACCGGCAACTGGTGACCGCGCTGGAGCTCAGCGTCGGCCGTGATTTGCAGTTCATCCGCATCAATGGCACATTGGTCGGTGGCGCGGTGGGGGTGTTGCTGCATGCGGCCTTGCAGTGGCTGCCTTGAGTTGAAGCAAGGGCCTGCATCAAGTCGCGAGGTGTCCTCAGTGTTTTTTCTGAACGACGCGCTGGGCTTTGTAAATGCCGGTGTGCCCGGAAACCAGGTAGCTCAGGACGCAAGCCAGCAAGGCATGGACACCGATGCCCCCTCCGAACAATTCGATGGCCATCAGCGTGCAGGCCAGCGGTGTGTTGGCGGCACCGGCAAAAACGCCCACAAAACCAAGTGCAGCCAGGAAGGGGTAGGGCAACTGGAGCCAGGGGGCCAGCGCATTGCCTAGGGTGGCACCCATGTAGAACAGGGGGGTGACCTCTCCGCCTTTGAATCCGCTGCCCAATGAAGCGATGGTGAAGACCATCTTGCCCAGAAAATCGGTGGCAGGCAGTGGTTGCGCAAAAGCCTCCACGATCACTGGAACACCCAGACCGGCATAACGCCAAGCGTCCAGAAACCACAAGGCGCTGGCCAGCACGATGCCGCCAACGAAGGGCCGCATGGGGGCGTAGGCGATGTGTTGCTTCATCCAGCTGCCGGTGCTGTGCACACCGTGGACAAACAAGCGGCCCACCCCGCCGAACACCAAACCTGCTGTGGCGGCTGCACCCAGGTTCCACAGTTCCAGTGGGGGGATGGTGCCAGCCGCATAACTGCTGTGCTGGATGCCCCACAGCAAGGTGGTCTGATCACCGACCACGGCCGCCACCGTGCATGCCCAGAGGGCGTCGTAGCGCATGCGGCCGACGGCCAAAACTTCGAGGGCAAAAATCGCACCCGCCAAAGGGGTGCCAAACACCGAGGCAAAGCCGGCCGAAATACCGGCCATCAGCACGATGCGGCGGCTGTCTCTGTTTAGGCGAAGTGCATGGGTCAGTTGATCTGCCAGAGCGCCGCCCATTTGCACGGCGGTCCCCTCGCGGCCGACCGATGCGCCAAACAGGTGAGACACCACGGTGCTGATCAGGATCAAGGGTGCCATGCGCAAAGGCACGGTCTTTTTCGGGTCGTGGATTTCATCGATCAGCAGGTTGTTGCCGGCATCGACGGTGTGACCAAACTTCAGATACACCCAGGCCACAGCAAAGCCCGCGAAAGGCAAACCCCAGACGATGTAGCGGTGTGATTCACGCCAGGCGGTGACCCCATCCAGTGCCCAGAGAAACAAGGCCGATGCCGACCCGGCCAACACCCCAATCACCGAGGCCAGCCCCAGCCAACGCAGTGCAAAGCGCGCGAGCGCCAAGTGTTCAGCGGATCGGTGCATGGCTCATCTTGGGCAGAATTTTTCAGGCCTCAGAAGGGTGGGTCGTCGTCTGTTTCGGCACTGGGACCTGAAGCAGAGGCGGGGGCAGAAGGCGGCTGTGCAGCACCCAGTTCCATCTCGCCGCCCAAGGCTTCGACCAGGCTGTCCAGCAAGGGACCGAGCAGGCCGGTCGACAAGGCCACGTCGCCATCAAACCGGTCTTCGTTTTTGTCGGTGCCCGATTCGTCCATGACGCCATCGAGGAACTGCACTTTTTTCAGCTGCAGGGTCTCGGTCAGCACAAAGGCCACGCGGCCGTCCCAGCTGAGCGCCAGCTGGGTGGGCAGCTTGCCTTCCAGCACGTGTTTGCGCACATCATCGTTGGCCAGGTGGTGGCGGGTAAAGCGCACACTGGCGGCGTCTTCACCGGTGGACTTGAGCACGGTTTCGCGCTCCACCGTCAGGTCGGCTGGCCATTCGTCTTCGCTGGGGGCCAGCAGCCATTGGGTCATGGCGGCCTGCGGCGAGGTCACGGTCTGGATCAATGACACCGACAAACCGCCCAGTACATTCATCAGCGCAGAGACCACTTCGTCGGCTTTGCCCTGGCTGCCCGAGTTGAGCACCAGGCGGCGGTTGTCCAGGTCCATCCACACCACCACGGTGGACTGGCGGGCGAAGGCCTGGGGCAGCAGCGACATCAGCACATCGTCCATGATGTCGCGCTTTTCTTTTTTGCCGGGCTTGCGGCCGGTGGCTGCTTCAATTTCAGCGATGCGCTCGTCGGCTTTGCGGCGCACCACATTGCCAGGCACGGCTTTCGACTCGATCATCAGTTTGAGTATCCACTGACCGCCAACCGATTCGACCAGCGGGCCGTAGGCCTCCCCGCGGGGTGGAATCCAGCCGACGGACTTTTCCTGGCCGGCGCCACATTCCACAAACTGGGCGGGCTCCAGTGCCGCCTGCACATCCGCCAGGGTCGGGGCAAAGCCCTCGCCGATGCGGTAAACCATCACATTTTTAAACATCCGTCACTCTTTCATGCCTTGTCAGGCCAGCGCGGCATCTTACCGGAGTGAAGGCTGGTGCTGGTTGATTTACTTGGCCGCACCCATCAACAAATCGGGGACGCTGGTCACAATGCCGGGAAACACCGTGATCAGCACAATGCCCAGGATCATGCAGACAAAGAACGGCACGGTGACTTTGGCGATGCGGTTGCTGTCGATGCCGGTCATGTTTTGCAGCACGAACAGGTTGAAGCCCACGGGCGGCGTGATCTCGGCGATCTCGACCAGCATGATGATGAAGATGCCGAACCAGACCAAGTCAAACCCGGCTTTCTGGATCATGGGCAGCACCACCGCGCTGGTCAGCACGATCATCGAGATGCCGTCAAGCGCCGTGCCCAAAATCAGATACACCACCACCAGCACACCAATCAGACCAAAGGGAGAGAGGTTCATGCTGTGCACAAACTCGGCCAGCTCGCGCGGGATGCCGGTGAAGGCCATGGTCTTGGTCAAGAAGGCCGCGCCTGCCAGGATGAACATGATCATGCAGCTGACGCGGGTGGCGCCGACCAGGCCTTGCCAGAAGTTTTCCCAGGTCAGGCTGCGTCCGGCGGCAGCAATGGCGAGCGACCCCAGCACACCATAGGCTGCGCATTCGGTGGCAGTGGCAATGCCTGCCACCAGCACCCAGACGATGAACACGATCAGCAAGGAGCAGGGGATCAGGCTGCCCGAGCGCCGCATTTTTTCCATGAAGGTGGTGGGTGCTTCGGGCGGCGGTACTTTGTCGGGATTGCGCAGGCTCCACCAGATGATGTAGCCCGAGAACAGGCCCATCAGCAAAAAACCGGGCAAAAAGCCTGCCAGGAACAGGCGGATCACGCTGGCGTCGGCCGCCACGGCATACACCACCATGGTGATGGACGGCGGAATCAAAATGCCCAGGCCACCGGCTGCAGCCAGCGAGCCCAGGGCGATGTTGCGGTCGTAGCCGCGCTTTTCGAGCTCGGGCAAAGCCACCTTGGCGATCGTGGCGCAAGTGGCGGCAGACGAACCCGAGACGGAGCCGAAAATACCGCAACCCAGAATGGTGGTGTGCATCAGTCGGCCTGGCACTTTGGACAGCCAGGGCGAGAGGCCGTCGAACATCTGCTCGGACAGCTTGGTGCGGTACAAAATCTCGCCCATCCAGATGAACATGGGCAACGCCGCGAGTTCCCAGCTGGACGAGGTTTCCCAGAACGACGAGAACAGGTTTTTGCCAGGCAAGGTGTTGGTAAAGAATGCCTGACCGACCCAGCCCACAATGGCCAGCGTCATGGCGATCCAGACGCCACCACTGAGCATCAACAACATCAAAAAGAGGAGCAGGCCTCCGATTTCAAGCAGGCCCATCAAAGCTCCTCTGAAAAATCACCGCGGGCGTGCCGCTCTTCGACACGCGCCACATAACTGGGTTTGCCGCCCCTGAATACACAGATGCATTCGTCGAGCACGGCAATCACCAAAATGGCCGAGCCAATGACAAAGCTCATCTGCGGAATCCAGATCGGGATCGCCACCATGTTGCCTGCGATGTCGTTGAACTCGTAGCTCTCCCAGGTGAAGCGCGCCGCCCAGTAGCCCAGGTAGCCAATCGCCACGGCGGCCACGGCCAGCGAGACCAGTTCCAGCCAGCGGCGCACGGGGGCCGACACCGATTCGAGCACCAGCGTCACCCGCACAAAGTCGCCGTTGCGAAAGCTGTAGGCCATGCCCAGAAAAGCCGCTGCCGCGCACAGCCAGGCCACGATGTCGTTGACCCAGGAGACGCGCCACTCGAACACACGTCCCACCGAGGCCCCGATCATCAAGACCAAAATGGCCAGCACGCACAGGGCGGCCAGGTTGCCCCCCAAGAGGTACAAACCGTCCAAAAAACGCCTGCCAAAGCTGGCGCTGGCTCTGCTGCTGGTGCTCATGTGGGCTTACTTCTTGTTGTAGGCGTCGACCAGGGCTTTGCCTTCGGCGCCCGCTTTGTCCAGCCATTCCTTGAGCATGGTGTCGCCCACTTTGGCCATGTCGGCTTTGAGTTGCGCCGATGGGGGCGTGACGGTCATGCCGTTGGCCTTGAGGGTGGCCAGGGTGGACTCGTTGACCTTGCGTGATTCAGCCCAGCCACGGGCTTCGGCGTCCGCTGCGGCTTTCATCACCGCGTCTTGCGTGGCCTTGTCGAGCGCGTCAAAAGCCTTTTTGTTGGCGATCACCGCGTTCTTGGGCAACCAGGCTTGCACGTCGTAGTAGTACTTGAGGTGTTCGTAGAGCTTGCTGTCCACACCGGTGGCGCCAGACGTCATGGTCGACTCGACCACGCCGGTGGCCAAGGCCTGGGTGAATTCCGCCGCCTGCACGGTCACGGGCTGCGCACCGACCAGCTCGGCGATGCGCGCAGTCGAGGGGCTGTAGGAGCGCCACTTGATGCCCTTGAGGTCGGCCGCGCTGTTGAGCGGCTTTTTGCTGTAGATGCCTTGCGGTGGCCAGGCCACCGAGTACAGCAGCACCATGCCTTGCTCGGCCAGTTTCTTGTCCATCAAGGGCTTTTGGGCTTTGTAGAGCTTCATGCCTTCGTCATAGCTGTCGGCCAAAAAGGGCAGGCCGTCGGCGGCATAGATGGGCCACTCGTTGCTGAAGTTGGCCAGCAAAATTTCACCGGCCTGGGCTTGGCCGCCCTGCACGGCACGCTTGATTTCCGGGGCTTTGAAGAGGGACGCGTTGGCATGCACCGTGATCTTGAGCTTGCCGCCAGACGCCTTGTCCACGTCGGTGGCGAACTGGGCCAGGTTCAGTGAGTGGAAGTTGGTGGCCGGGTAGGCGGCGGGCAGGTCCCATTTGGTTTGGGCCGAGACAAAACCGGAGAGGGCGAGCAAGCCAGCCAAGAGGCTGAGGTGAAGGGCGCGACGTTTCATGAAAACTCCTGAGAAGGTGGGATCAAGCCTTGAAGCACAGCAAAAGCTGTGCCTGTGATGTGCACGCAGCTGGTGCATCGGCTGTTGTTCACTGTAGGCAAGTTGCCCGTGCTTGGGATCGGTGATTTCCCTTAATGTCAACAAATTGTTGGCAAATTGTCATGATGGCGACTAGACTTTCTCACCATTGCTCAGAAAGCGTGTGCCCATGCCCAGCAAAAACTCAGCCTCCAACAAAGCCGCCAGCCCCATCGTGTCCTCGGCCCACCTGGTCTCGCCCGACAGCGCCGAGATGAGCGAGTTCGAGTTCGGCCTGATCGTGGCGGGCAACGCCTTTCACCGCTGGATCGTGCACTGCATGAGCGCGGCGGGCCTCAAAGACCTGACGCCTCTGGATGTGCTGGTGCTGCACCATGTGACGCACCGCGCCCGTGATAAACGGCTGGCCGACATCTGTTTCATCATGAACATCGAAGATACCCATTTGGTGAATTACGCCCTGAAAAAGCTGCAGGGCTTGGGCGTGGTGGCTTCGCAAAAAAACGGCAAGGAAGTGACCTATGCCGCCACCGACGAGGGGCGCCAATTTGTGCAGCGTTACCGCGAGATCCGCGAGAGCTGCCTGATCGACGCGCTCAAGGCCGACGATGGTCTGAACCGCGACATTGGCGAGTTGGCCCGATTGCTGCGTGTGCTCTCGGGCATGTATGACCAGGCGGCGCGTGCTGCCGCTTCTTTGTGAAACTGGATGTGTGAGCCTGTCATGACCGAATCAAAGACTTCTTTACCTGGCAAAAACCGTTGGCAATTCTGGATCGACCGGGGCGGCACCTTCACCGATGTGGTTGGCAAGCGGCCCGATGGCACCTTGGTCACGCACAAGCTGCTCTCTGAAAACCCCGAGCAATACCGCGATGCGGCGGTGGCGGGCATCCGCCATTTGCTGGGCTTGAAACCCGGTGAGCCAGTCACTCCGCAGCTGGTCGAGTGCGTGAAGATGGGTACCACGGTGGCCACCAACGCGCTGCTGGAGCGCAAAGGCGAAGCCACGCTGCTGGTGACCACGCAGGGCTTTGGTGACGCGCTGCGCATCGCCTACCAAAACCGCCCGCGCTTGTTTGACCGCCAGATCGTGCTGCCCGAATTGCTTTACAGCGCGGTGGTCGAGGCGCAAGAGCGTGTGGCGGTGGATGGCGAGGTTTTGCAGCCTTTGGACGAAGCCCATTTGCGCACCCAATTGGCCAAGGCGCATGCACAAGGGGTGCGGTCGGTGGCGGTGGTGTTCATGCACGGCTGGCGGCACACGGCGCACGAGCAAGTGGCGGCGCGTCTGGCGCGTGAAGTCGGCTTCACGCAGGTCAGCACCTCGCACCAGACCAGCCCGCTGATGAAGTTCGTGAGCCGGGGCGACACCACC
>JACCDQ010337015.1_pt1 | contig 10475 bp, 5 predicted proteins | sample 7446031 | NCBI WGS metagenome assembly JACCDQ01 (sample SAMN15323442, study PRJNA562643) | freshwater metagenome | isolation source: river surface water | place: USA:Blue River Watershed | collected 2017-08-17
CTTTTTTGCGATTACTTTTTATCGTTTGGCACATGAACTATATTTGTTGCAAATACCAATTTTACCTCGTATTCTGACAGAATATGCTCATTCTAAAACAGGTATAGACATACATCCTGGAGCCACCATTGATGAGTATTTTTTCATAGACCATGGCACGGGAATTGTGATTGGTGAGACCACTATTATTGGAAAACACGTCAAACTTTATCAAGGTGTGACGCTTGGGGCATTGAGTGTCGAAAAAACTTTGGCAAATACCAAACGTCATCCAACGGTAGAAGATTACGTGGTCATTTACTCTGGGGCAACCATACTCGGCGGCAATTCGGTCATTGGCTGTCATTCGATTATCGGTGGAAATGTATGGCTCACAAAGTCAGTTCCAGCGTATTCTACGGTATATCACAAGCCAGAAATTAAAGTGGTGGAGCGAGTGATGGACTAATATAATATTAAATTAACAAACAATGAGTTCAATAATAGAATTGGTGGGAAATACGCCAATGGTAGCTTTACAGAAGCTCAATCCTAATCCTAAAGTAAAAATTTTAGGTAAATTAGAAGGGAATAATCCTGCTGGAAGTGTAAAAGACCGTGCTGCTTTGAACATGATTCGAAGTGCCGTCGAGCGAGGGGATATTAAACCAGGACAAAAATTAATCGAGGCAACGAGTGGCAATACGGGCATTGCTTTAGCAATGATTGCTCGTCTTTTTGATTTGGAAATTGAGCTAATTATGCCGTCTAATTCTACTCGGGAGCGAACACTCACGATGGAGGCTTTTGGGGCAAAAGTGGTTTTGCTCGATAATATTGAAAAATGCCGAGATTATGCCGAAGAAAAAGCGGCAAATGGAGATTATTTTCAACTGAATCAATTCTCAAATCCCGATAATTATTTAGCCCATTACAAAACCACTGGTCCAGAAATATGGCGAGATACTCATCAAGAAGTAACACATTTTGTAAGCTCCATGGGGACAACAGGTACAATTATGGGTACTTCTATGTATTTGAAAGAAGTAAATCCATCGGTACAAATTGTTGGTTGTCAGCCGACTGATGGTTCTTCGATTCCGGGTATCAGACGTTGGCCCAAAGAGTATTTACCCAAAATATTTGACCCATCGAGGGTGGATAGAGTCATGGATGTATCGGAAGAAGAAGCAAGTGAAATGGCAAGGAAATTGGCTAAAATCGAGGGTGTTTTTGTTGGAATGAGTTCGGGTGGGGCAGCAGCAGCAGCGATAAAATTGGCTCAAGAGCTCGAATCTGGTGTGATTGTATTTATTTGTTGCGATAGGGGAGACCGCTATTTATCGAGTAATTTATTTGGATAATTTCAGAGGGCAGATGTAACCGAACATCTGCCCTCTGAATAATTAGGCAACTTGCGTGATAATTTGGTTGTTTTCCAAATAGACAATCATCATTTGAATATGTTTGTAGCCCATTTGTTTGTACAAACTACCATAGCCAGATATTTGTTTCAAGTATTTTTCATGCAACAAATCGTTCATTTTCCCAGTTTTATAGTCTATAATATAGACGGTATCGTCCTTGATAACCACCCTATCGGGTCTTTGGGTTTGAATAAATTTCCCTAAAATATCTCTTTCATTGTGTACGATTAATCCTTCTTCAAACAATTTGGATAATTCGGGTAAATTCAAGACTCTATTGATAGATGCTCGTAGTTCTTCCTCCTCAACTGGAGAAATAATACCTTCAAAAAGCATTTCGTTGATTGCCCTGTCCACATCTTTTTTACTATAAATTTTGGCAAAGGCGGTGTGTACAATATTTCCTTTTTCAACGCCTTTTTCCAATAGATTATCTCCATAAATTTTCGCTGAGGCTCGTTTTAGGTTTAATTTGTTCCATTTATTGTCAATAACAATATTTTCAAGCAAAATTTCGGGATTTGATGCTTGTTTTTTTGGAGCAGATTTTTGCACATCGCCCTCAAACAAAGTGAAGGTTTCTTCTTGACTTTGATAAAGGTTCAATGATTCTAAGTATTGAATAAAAATATCTGAAATATTTTTTATCGGTTTATCGGCATTATTCCTCTCTTTTCGTGACGAAATAATAAATAATTTTTCTACCGGACGAGTCAAGGCAACGTATAGCAAATTAATATTTTCGATAAAAATAGCTTCTTCCTCTCTTTTATATTGGTCGGCTAATGTTTCTGGAATTAATTTTTCTTTAGGAATTTCGTTTGTCCCCATCTTTAATTTGAAAGGGGCGGTGCTTAATTTTATACCTTTGGAGCTAAGTTCTGAATAATTTAGATGGTTTAAATCCGCCCAAAATTCAGAATATTGATTAGGGGAAACTTCCCAATCGGCGAAAGGCAAAATTACAATGGGGTATTCTAATCCTTTTGAGCGATGAATGGTAGTGATAGTGACGGCATCTTGGTCGGATGGAGATTTAACAGACATCGTACCCGAAAATTTCTTTTTATCCCAATGATTCAAGAAATCTTGTAAATGATTGCTTTCTCGGATACCAAAATCCATCACCACATCTAAAAATCTAAATAAATAATTTTTTTGGTTGGTCAGTTCAAAAAGATTAAAATATTTGATGGTTTTTTCTGTTAATTCATAAATATTTGATTTTAATAAGTCCGCCCAATCAATAGGTTTCTCGTTTTTAGAAGATAAAATGACTAACATTTTCTCACAATTATTATTGGAAATGGCATCATTTATCAACAAATTATCCGTTTCAACAGGTGTTTTTTGGAGAATGACCTGATAATACAAATAGAGCAATTCTGATTTAACAAGCGTATTTTCTGGTGAATCGACAAATTTAAGAAACGCTGCCAAGAATCTGATAATAGGCAAATTATTCAACAAAAGCGAATCCCGTGAAATCAAAGGAATGTTGTTTTTATTTAGATGATTGGCAATAATGGCTGCTTTAGCATTTTTTCGACATAAGATTGCAATATCTTTAAACGCAAAATTCTTGGCTTTAGCCTCTTGGATTAGGCTAAGAACTTTGTTGAGACTTGTTTCGTCATAGCCCAATACCCCTTCCGATTCGTCGTTGGTATTTTTTTTCGAGGTGGATTGCTCAAGGAATGTGATGCTTACTTCGCCTCCTTTTTTTACATGGGGTGGTTTTTTTTGTTCAAAAGTTCCATAAGCATCTTTCATCAGGCTAAATTCGCCCTCGGATTGGGTTTTGATAAATTCAAACAAGCTATTGTTAAAGTCGATGATATTTTCCGAACTTCGGAAGTTGGTATCCAATGATTTTGGATTGATATTGCTATAAATACCAGACCCTATATGGCTTTGTTTTTTGGAGTTTTTTTGATATAAATGAACAATGAGTTCCATTTTTCCACCTCTCCAGCGATAAATGGCTTGTTTGGCATCACCGACTAATAAATTAAAATTGTTTTCTCCCAATGAATTTTCAATCAAAGGAAGAAGATTAGAAAACTGAATTTCTGATGTATCTTGAAATTCATCAACCATGATATGCTTGTATCGGTTGCCGATTTTTTCATAGATAAATTCAACCGGTTCTTTGGCTAATAATTCTATGATTTTACGATTGAATTCGGCAATATAAACTTGGCCCTTATCTCTCAATACTTGCTCGAATTCGGTCTTTAATTCATTTAAAAGAATTAATTTCTTGAGATTTGGCTTTAATAATTTGAAAAGCTGGTATTTTGAGCGATTCTCTTCCGATAGCTTCTTGACTTGCTCATGAATATCAATCAAATCTTGTTTGATACTATCAATATTCTGTTTTGCTTGGGGTGTAGTTTTCCCTCCAAACCATTTATCGTTTAGCAATGTTTCTGTTTGACGATTATTTAAGCCATTATCATACCTTGACACAAAGATTTTATCAATAAAATTATCTCTAACATTCTCGAAGTACTTACCAATTCCAGTGCTTGAATAATAAAAATCATCTATTTTGATGCCATTATTTTCGATTAGCTGGCATGCTTTTTCCCCAAGTTCCTGAACATCTTTCTCAAATTTTGCCATAAATTCGGCAATTTGCTTAGAGATTTTTCTAATATCCTTCGAGTTGAGCGAATGAATTTGAGAAGTCATTTCAAGAAATTGGTCATTAATGAGGTGTTTTCCGAATGAGCTTATTTCATTGGCGATGGAATTCCAACCTATGCCATTTTTAATAGATTCGTCGATGAAATACCGCAGATTTTCGGTGATTTCATCTTGATTTTCTAATCCTGCTTTTTCTATGAGTCTTTCTGCTGCTTCACGAAGAATCATTTCGCCGTCCAAGGAGGTTTCAAAATTGAAAGGTAAATCAAGCTCTTCCGAGAAAGAATTTACCAATTGATTGACAAAACTATCGATGGTTTTGACAGAAAAATCCGAATAATCGGCAATAATATTTTTAAAAGCTTTTGCTGCATGATTCTGAATGATTTCTTTGGTAAATATCGGAGCATTCGATTTTACTTGCGTTTCATTCAATTCTTTGAGTACATTTTCGTACATTACCCATGAGCCAGATGTTTCATCGAACGACTCCACCTCGCTGATTGCCTTCAAAGAATGTAGAATTCTTTCTTTCATTTCTTGAGCGGCATCATTGGTAAATGTAATTGCCAAAATTTGCTTGAAAAAATTGGCATCATTGTTTGCCAAAATTAGCTTCAAATATTCTTTTGTCAAGGTGAAAGTCTTTCCCGAACCTGCAGATGAGCTATAAATATTAAAGTTTGCCATAGAAAAAAACAGGATTTAGTGTTCAATGATATGATATTAATGAGATTCCCTTTTTACTTCATGCCCAGATTTGCCAACCAAGAAATCCAAATCTGCTCCTTTGTCAGCTTGCATGACTGTCTCTATGTAAAGTTTTACATAGCCTCTGTCGTATCCAAGATTCAAGCCTTTCCAATGTTTGCGTCTTTCGGCGAGTTCTTCGTCTGATACATGCAAATGAATGGTACGATTCGGGACATCGACTTCGATTTCATCTCCATTTTTGACTAAAGCCAAATTACCACCAACCGCAGATTCTGGAGAAGCATGCAAAAATACAGTGCCGTAAGCCGTTCCGCTCATGCGAGCATCAGAGATGCGAACCATATCTGTGATACCTTTTTCGAGAAGTTTTTTCGGAAGCTGCATATTTCCCACTTCTGGCATACCAGGGTATCCCTTTGGCCCTACATTTTGTAGTACCATGACTGAATTTTCGTCGATTTCCAAGTTAGGGTCATCAATTCGGGCATGATAATCTTCGATTGTTTCGAATACAACGGCTTTGCCACGATGTTGCATCAAGTGAGGCGAGGCAGCAGATGGTTTGATGACGGCACCATTTTCGCATAAATTTCCTTTGACGACCGCAATACCTCCTTCTTTCAAGATTGGTTGGTCGATAGAAGCAATCACGTCGGTGTTCCATATTTTTGCTCCTTTAGCATTTTCGACCAAACTTTTACCATTGACAGTAATCGCTTCTTTGTGCAAATGTCTTTCCATTTCCTTAATAACAGCCGGCAATCCTCCTGCATAATAAAAATCCTCCATCAGGTATTTCCCAGATGGCATTAAGTTGAGTAAGAAAGGCATTTTACTACCAACACTGTCGAAATCTTCTAAATTAATATCTACCCCCATTCGTCCTGCAATGGCCAATAAATGCAAAACCAAATTGGTAGAACCACCTACGGCAGCGTTCATCATGATAGCGTTTTCGAATGCTTCACGGGTTAATACTTGAGACATAGTCAGATTTTCTTTGACCATCTCCACCGCACGCATCCCCGATAAATGAGCTAATACTTTTTTTCTTGAATCAGCAGCCGGAATAGCAGATGCTCCCGGAAGAGTCAAGCCTAATGCCTCAACCATAACCGCCATGGTGGAGGCAGTACCCATAGTGGAGCAATGCCCGACACTTCGACTCATACACGACTCGGCTTCTTCAAATTCTTCTGCCGTCATTTTTCCAGTTTTCAAGTCATCGGCAAATCTCCATACGTCTGTTCCCGAGCCAATGGTTTTTCCTTGGAAACGCCCATTGAGCATTGGTCCTCCTGGTACCACGATGGTAGGCAAATCGCAACTAGCAGCTCCCATTACCAAAGACGGGGTGGTTTTGTCGCAGCCGGTCAAAAGGACGATTGCATCAAAAGGGTTTCCTCGAATACTTTCTTCTACCGACATGGCAGCCAAATTTCTATATAACATGGCCGTTGGACGAATAATGGTTTCGCCCAAAGACATCACCAGAAATTCGAGGGGAAATCCTCCCGCTTCGTAAACGCCATTTTTTACTACTTGTGCCAATTCTCTGAAATGCCCGTTACAAGGAGTTACTTCCGACCAAGTATTACAGATTCCTATCACAGGTTTGCCTTTGAATTGATGAGCAGGATAGCCTTGGTTTTTAATCCAACTACGGTAGATAAATCCGTCTTTGCCATCTTTTCCAAACCAATCTTGGCTTCTTAAATGTTCTTTTTCTTGATTCGACATGGTATTAATTTTCAAATGTTTTATTGGATTGAATATTCCTTGAAATTGAGATGTAAAAGTAGAATATAATCTTTAATTTCGGTAAAAAGAAATGAAAAAACTATTGAGTGGCGAATCACGAAAAAAATGAATGTAAGGGCTTTCAAAGGCTATTTTCTTTGAAAAATGGTAGAAAAGCTTAGAAATGTAATACACCAATTATTTATTCTAAAATATTCAAAAAATATGTGCAATTTGCTTTAAAATTTATTAGTTTTGCAACGTTTTTTCATTTCATAATTATTTTCTAATATTAAATATTAACTCTATGAACTTATTTGATACGTTGAACGAGGCTTTGACAGATGACGTGGTATCAAAAATTGCCAAACTGACTGATGAGGATTCTGAAAAAACAAGAAAGGCTTTCAACGGAATAATTTATACTTTTGTAGCCGGATTGATTCGAAGAACAGGAAGTACGATGAGCCTCAATATGCTTTATAACCAAATTCAACGTGGGAGTCAAGAAGGCGAATTGGTACGAAACATCCCATCTTATTTAGGAAATAAGGAGAGTTTTGATAATACTCTTAAGTCAGGGGATGGTTTGGTCAGTCAGGTTTTTCCTGCTTTCAAAGGTCCATTGGTTAGTTTGATGGGTTTTTATGCAGGTATTAAAAAAACATCTTCAACTACTTATGTTACTTTTATTGCGGCTGTTTTGGTTGATGCAGTAGCGAAAGAAATGAGTGTCAAGAAAATGGATGTGCAGGCATTATCTGATTTTCTATGCGACCACCATGAGGAGTTGTTTAGAATTTTGCCAGCTGATCTTGGGGAGAAAATGATTCCTCAGCTTGGGTTACAAGAATTATTGACACCAAAATTTACTTCGGGTAAGAAAAATAAAAATATACTCAAGAATATTACTTCAGCGAGTATTGGTACAAATGCTGAAGAAAAGAATAATTCGGAGCCTGTCGATAATGAAAAAGCTGAAAGTACTACCGATGCAGGAGGAATTTCTAATAAAGTCATTATGATTGTTGCTGCATTGTTGGTGGCAGTTTCGGCAGGTGTGTATTGGTATATGAATGTTTATATTCCTCAAACACAAGTGAAGATTGAAACGGTAGAGACAGATACTACTGCTGCTATTACGGATACGGTTGGTGTCGCTCCTGTGGATTCGATTGGTACGGCAGCCAAAGATTCTGTTGCGAATAAAATAGCTACTCCTGAAGAGCAACTAGGTTCATTTTTAGATGAAATTAACAAATACGCAGAGGATAAATCGAGTGAAAGTGGCAAGGTGTTTGCCAATTCGGGAATAGTATTTATCAAAGGCTCTCAGGCTCTTGATTCGGCATCTGATGAAAGTATCGCTGCTATTGTTTCTATCATGAAAAAATATCCTAAAATAAAAATCCAAATCCAAGGACATTCGGATAATGCTGTTGGCATGGATAATAAAACAATGGCAACCAAGCGAGCTTTTACGGTGAAGAAAAAGCTGATGAATAAGGGAATCTCTCAGAAACGAATTGATGCTGTGGGTATCAGTGGTTCTGGAAATAATACGGATATCAAGGTCGTATCAAAATAATTTTTGTTTGAAATAAAAAAAGGCTTTTGGAATATATCCAAAAGCCTTTTTTTATTATAAAATATACTGACTCAGGTCTTTGTTTTGAACAATTTCGCTTAACCTACTCACCACAATATCCTTGTTGATAATAATGGAAGAATGGGCTTGTATTTTATCGGGAACATCAAACATAATTTCATTCAACAAATGACTCATGACTGTTTGTAACCTTCTGGCTCCAATATTTTCAATTTCTGTATTTGCTAAAAACGCAATTTTGGCTATTTCTCGCAATGCCTCTTCCTCAAAAACCAAGCTAACTCCTTCAGAAGCAAGCATGGCTTCGTATTGTTTGGTAAGGGCATTTTTAGGAGATTTTAGTATCTGGTAAAAATTATCCTCTGTCAAGCTTTCCAATTCCACTCTGATAGGGAAACGCCCTTGGAGTTCGGGTATTAAATCTGATGGTTTCGATACATGGAAAGCACCAGCGGCTACAAATAAAATATGGTCAGTTTTGATAGTTCCATGCTTGGTATTGATTGAGCTTCCTTCTACTATCGGCAGCAAATCTCGTTGTACGCCCTCTCTACTCACGTCAGCTCCCCCTGATTTATTGCCAGATGCCGCAATTTTATCAATTTCATCAATGAAAATGATGCCAAGATTTTCAGCTTTCCAAATGGCTTCTTCCTTGACTTCATCCATGTCAATTAGTTTTGAGGCTTCCTCTTCTACCAATAATTTACGAGCTTCGGCAATACTTAATTTTCTTTTTTTTCCTTTTTTTGGAATCATTCCACCAAGCATTTCTTGAATATTCATCATCGACATCTCATCTATTGGGCCTCCCATCACACCAATGTTAGGCAACGACGATGTTTGTATGTCAATCTCAATTTTTCGATGGTCTAGCTCTCCTTTTTTTAATTTCTCTCGAAAAGCTTCTCTTGTCTTTTCGTTCAATAGTGTTTCTGTATAATCTTCGACTTCTCTTTTTGATTCTGCGGGTACAAATCCTGTTTCTTTTTTATCTTTGATTGGGGGAATCAAAATATCCAATAGTATTTCGTTGACTGTTTCTGAGGCTTTTGAGCGAACTTCTTCTTTTTTAGAAACCTTCACCATATTGACTGCCTGCTCTACTAAATCACGAACCATGCTTTCGCAATCACGACCAACATATCCTACTTCAGTAAATTTAGATGCTTCTACTTTAATAAAAGGAGCTTCGGCAATTTTGGCGAGTCTTCGGGCAATTTCTGTTTTCCCTACTCCTGTAGAGCCTATCATTAAAATATTATTGGGGATGATTTCTCCAATCATTTCTTCTGAAGCATTCATTCTTCGCCATCGATTTCTCAAAGCAATGGCTACATTTCTTTTGGCTTCTTTTTGCCCGATAATATATCTATCGAGTTCATCGACAATCTGTTGGGGGCTTAAGTTTTCAATTTTCTTCGACATTTTTCTATTATTATCTTAATTCAAATCATTTTTTTTGACGTATCAAACCAAACATCCATTGCCCACCATAAGGCAGAAATGCACTGTAAGCTGCCTGAAATCTCCAATATCGTAGGGTAGATGCTATTCCACATGAAAATCCAGCAAGACCGGAGTAATGATCAAAGCTCAATTCTTTTCTTCTTAAATGATTATAACCAAATAATACACGGATTGGTTTATCTGGAAATAATTCTCCTCCAAAAATAATATGACTCAATAGCTTATCCAATCGGTTGGCATCTTGGAGTATTTTGTTTCCAAAAGAATCATATTTGTATTGTTGCATGGCATTGCTGTCTGTGATGTCAAATTGATAAATATGGTGAGCGGTTATGTGCATTCGCAAGGGGAGTTTTTGCACTTTAAAAGTCGTTCCTATTTGCAAGTCAAACGGATAATTTGGCGTTGTATTGCCAAATTTCTTCAAAATAAAGCCTATATTTTTGGCAACCAAACCCAAACTAAAATCTTTTTTTGGGTGCGTAAAAGTTCCACCCCAATCGGTCAATAATGCCAAAGAACCAAAGGATTCAATGGTAGAGCCAACTATTTTTGAGGAGATTCCAAAGGAAATATTGGAGATTTTGCGTGCGTATGCCACTGATATTGAAAAATCATTGGCGGAAAATTCCCCCGTGGGATTTCCCAAAGCATCACGACCCTGAAAGGTGCCATAATGTAAATTTTGCAAATTTACACCCAAGATTCCTTTGGCAATCACCCTCGCACCTGCGATGCTGGTATTGTTGCTTTGGGCAAAATAAGGCGAAAAATTTAGCCCCCAAGTACGATGCAAGGAGCTGTCTAATAAGGCGGGATTAGCTGAGAAATAAAGCACATCTGCCCTTGAATCGGAGACGTTTATCCCTCCTAAGGCATGAATA
>JACCDQ010924269.1_pt1 | contig 10474 bp, 8 predicted proteins | sample 7446031 | NCBI WGS metagenome assembly JACCDQ01 (sample SAMN15323442, study PRJNA562643) | freshwater metagenome | isolation source: river surface water | place: USA:Blue River Watershed | collected 2017-08-17
GCTGTGATCGTGACCACGCCGCAGGACATTGCGTTGCTGGACGCGCGCAAGGGCATCAAGATGTTCGAGAAGGTGGGCGTGCCCATCCTGGGCATTGTGGAAAACATGGCGGTGTACTGCTGCCCCAATTGCGGCCACACCGAGCACATTTTTGGCGCGGATGGCGGCAAGCGCATGGCGGGCGAGTACGGCATGGATTACCTGGGTGCCCTGCCGCTGAACATGCAGATCCGCGTGCAGGCCGACAGTGGCCAGCCCACCGTGGTGGCCGACCCGGACGGCGAGATCGCCGGCATTTACAAGACCGTGGCGCGCCAGGTGGCGATCACCGTGGCCAACAAGGCCAAGGACTTCTCGTCCAAGTTCCCGAGCATCAAGATTTCCAAGGACACCTGATGGATCGGTGCACCGTGGCGACCGAGAAGCCCGTGCCCGCCTGGCGGCGCATGGGGCCTCGCACCCGTCGCGTGGTGCAGGTTGCGTTGTACGAAGCGATCGCCATCGCGGTGGTGGCGTTGGCGTTGGCGCTGGCGTTTGACGAGCCCGCGCCGTCTGCCCTGGGCTTGTCGGTGCTGACATCCGGCATTGCGGTGACGTGGAACTACCTCTTCAACACCTGGTTTGAGCGCTGGGAAAGCCGCCAGACCGTCAAAGGGCGCTCATGGCAGCGCCGGGTGGCGCACGGCGTGGGCTTTGAGGGTGGGCTGACCGTGTTCCTGGTGCCGGTGATGGCGTGGTGGCTGGACACCACGCTGTGGCTCGCCTTCGTGGCCGACTTTGGCCTGCTGCTGTTTTTCCTCGTCTACACAATGGCGTTCACCTGGGCGTTCGACAAGGTGTTCGGCCTGCCCCAATCCGCCTTGGCCCAGGCGGATTGAGCGTTCTGCCTCAGACGATGCGGAACACGCGGACCAGCACCGCGTTGCGCTTGGGACGCAAGCTGTCCAGCGTGCCGGTGTACACATGGTCGTTGAGCCAGCCGTACTTGCCGCTGGGGGCATTGAGCGTGATGTGCGACGCCGCGTAGCGGGGCTGCCCCGGCGGGGTGCGCACCAACACCTGGTTGTGCACGGTGATGATCACGCCGTCGTCGGTTTTCAGTTCGTACAGCGCGTCCAACAGGCGTGAACCGTCTTTGCGGACCAGTTGGCGGTCGGCGCCGCCCGCCATGACCGTGCCTTTGAGACCGGCTCCGGCAAATTCACCGCCGGTGATGGGGACGATGCGCCGCTCGCCCAGCGGGCCGTCGCCGATGGTGACGGAGGGCGCGATGTCCACGATCGCTTCGTAAACAAATTCGGTTCGGGGCGTGGCCATGGGCACGTCGGTGCCCAGCGGCGAGGTGGGCGTGCTGCTGCCTGTTTGGGCTTGGGCGGGGATGGCGGCCGCCGTGGCCGTTGCAGCGGCGCCGATCAGCCATTGACGGCGGGATGCGGTGGTGGTCATGTGGGGTCTCCTGGTGTTTGGGGTGGATTCACTCGCAGCGGAAGCTGCTGGCGTTCTCGGGGTTGCCGCTGACGTAGCGGGCCGTTTGGGGCCAGGCGCACAACGGGCGGCTGCGCGCCGGGGACCAAGTTTTGGGCAGTTCGGGGTTGACGCCTCCGGCATTGCCCGCGCCGCGCACCTGGGCCGTGGGCGAGTTGGGGGTCTTGCCTTGTTCCACCCATTCCACCAGCGGCTGCAGCAGGTTGAACTGGTCCGTGGACGGCCCGCTGCCGCAGTGGCCCATGCCGGGCACCAAGTACAGTTGGGCAAAGTCTTCGGCTTGGCCGTTCGAGTGTTTCTGCACGTCGCGGTACCAAGCCACGCTGGCGTCGGGCGAAAACACGCCGTCGCTCATGCCATGCCACACCATCAGTTTGGCGCCGCGCTCGCGCAGGCGGTCCAATTGCGCCGGTTTCGGCGGGGTCATGAAGTCCATGGCCGACTGGGTGTAGGTGGCGTCGGTGCGCCAGATGCCCGGTGCATCGCGGTCCATGCTGTAGTTCATCGCGTAGCCCAGCGTGTCCTTGAGCATGTCCTTGGGCGCGGGTGGCACCATGAACACGTAGCCCAGCGCCACCGGGTCGCGGTTGGTGACCGAGTTCACGAACTTCCAGTTGGCCCAGTCCTCGGAAGCGATGCCCGGGTCGATCGGGAAGCTGCTGTACAGGGCGCGACCGCTGCTGTCACGGGCGCCGGTCAGCACGTTGCCGAGCGCGGTTTTTTGCGCGGTGGTCAGGCACAGCCCGGTGCGTTGTTCATCTGGGCAGGTGGGCACGTCGCGCGTCAGGTCGAATTTGCGCTGGCAACTGGCGCTGTCCTGCACCATGCCGTCGGTCAGGCCATCCAGCGCGTCGCACTGGTTGATCACTTGCTGGGCCACGAACTGCCGCTCGGCCGGGGTGATGGCGGTTTTGAGGTCTTTGGGGTCGGTGGCCACCTTGGCGAACTGTTGGGCGCCGTAGATTTGCGCCACGGCGGCTTGGGGCAGGTTGTAGCCCGGCGCGCCTGCCAGGATGCCGTCGTAGGCGTCGGGCAACCGGGCGGCGGTGACAAAGGCGTGGCGGCCGCCATTGGAACAACCGGCGAAGTACGACCGGTCGGCTGGGCGCCCATAACCCGCCGCCACCAGGGCCTTGGCCATGGGGGTGAGCTTGGCCACGGCCTGATAGCCGTAGTCCAGCCGGGCTTGCGGGTCCAGCCCAAACAGGGGCAGTTGGCGGGTGTTGTGCCCGGCGTCTGAGCTGATGACGGCAAAACCCATTTGCAAGCCGCTGGTCACCGCGCCGCGCTGCGGACCGACGGGGCCCAGCGCGGGCGCCACGATGCCGTCGAGCCCGCCGTTGGCCTGGTACAGAAAACGGCCGTTCCAGTTTTGGGGCAGACGCATTTCAAACCCGATGGCGTAGCTTTGCCCATCGACCGGGCTGGTTCGTTCGTGCATCACCCCGGTCACGCGGCAGTGTGGGCCGACCGGCTGGCCAGCCACTTTCAATGCATCGGCGGCCATCTGTTCGGCGGCAGTGATGCGGGTGGCGTCGAACTGGAAGGCGTTGGCGAGTCCGGCGCAGCGTTGCAAGATGCCCGGTTGGGCAGCGGCCATGGGCGTGCTTGGGGCGGTGCGGCCGCTTTGTACGGGCAGGGTGCAAGCCGTCAAGCTGGCCACGGCCAAGAGCGACAAGGTGTGTGTGCAGCGCATGGCAGAGTCTTTCCTTGAAACCTAACAAATGTTTGGTTTTATTCTAGAGAAGCCGTTGGTGAGCCAGAATGGGTGTAAACCCTGTAGCGAGGCACTGCCTACAATGGCCGATCATGGCCACCATTCCACCGCTCGCCCCTGAGCGCTTGCCGCCCGCCGCGCACGAGCCCTCAGCGCGCAAACAGCATTTGCTGCAAGCGGCGGCCAGGGTGTTCGATGGCTGTGGTTTCAAGGCCGCGACGCTGCGGCAGATCGCGGACGAGGCCGGCATTCTGGCGGGCTCGGTGTACCACCATGTGGCGTCCAAAGAGGCGCTGTACCTGGAGGTGCACCGCACCGGCTACCTGCGCATGCAGGCGGCGGTGCAGCAGGCGCTGGACGGCGTACACGAGCCTTGGGCCAGACTGCAGGTGGCCCTGGTAGCGCATTTGGAGGAAATGCTCGGCGGCGACCCGGTGGCGCGCGTCACCGGGCAGGGTCTGGCCGAGCCACGCGACGGCCCGGTTCACGTGGCCTTGCGCCCTTTGCGGCGCGAGTATGAAATGCTTTGGGCCGGGCTGGTGGAGGCGCTGCCGCTGCCGCCTGATATGGACCGGCGCGTGTTGCGGCTCAACCTGCTGGCCGCCCTGAATGGCACGCGGGCCTGGTACCGCCCGGACGGGCCGCTTCAGCCGGCCGATCTGGCGCGGCAATTGGTGCGGATGCTGGGCGGCCCGGTTTGATCAGGTCCGCTGCGCTTCCCGTTCGCGCAGTTTGAAGCGCTGGATCTTGCCCGTGGCCGTTTTGGGCAGCTCGTCCACGAATTCGATGTAGCGCGGGTATTTGTAAGGCGCTAGGTGTTCCTTGCAGAACGCCTTGACGCCATCTTCGTTCAGCGCCTGCCCCGGTTTCAGCACCACGAAGGCTTTGGTTTTGACCAGGCCGTCGGTGTCCGTTTTGCCGATCACGGCCGCTTCCAGCACGGCGGGGTGCTGCACCAGCGTGGCCTCCACCTCGAACGGGCTGACGTAAATGCCGCTGACCTTGAGCATGTCGTCGTTGCGGCCGGCGTAGGTGTAGTACCCCTCGGCGTCGCGGCTGTACTTGTCGCCGCTCTTGGTCCACGCGCCCTGGAAGGTGTCGCGCGATTTCTCGCGGTTGTGCCAGTACATCAGCGCGGCGCTGGGGCCTCGCACGTACAGGTCGCCAATGTCGATGGAGCCGTCGGCGTTCGGGGGCTGCGGCAGGCCGTCCTCCCCGCGCAGTTCCACTTCGTAGCCGGGCACTGGTTTGCCGGTGGTGCCGTAGCGCACATCGCCCGGGCGGTTGGACAGGAAGATGTGCAACATTTCGGTGGAGCCGATGCCGTCGATGATTTCAGCGCCAAAGCGCGCGGTCCAGCGCTCGCCGATGTCGCGCGGCAAGGCTTCGCCGGCGGACGAGCACAGCCGCAGCGCCACATCGGCCTTGGCCGGTAGATCGGGCTGGGCCAGCATGCCGCCGTAGCCGGTGGGGGCGCCGTAGAACACGGTGGGTTTGCGGCCGGCCAGCGCCGGGGTGCTGCCGGTCAGCCGCTTGAACACGGCCTGCGGGGTGGGGCGCTCGGCCATCAGCACGACGGTGGCGCCCACGCTGAGCGGGAAGGTGAGCGCGTTGCCCAGGCCGTAGGCGAAGAACAGTTTGGCGGCCGAGAACACGGTGTCGGCCTCGGTGAGCCCCAGCACCGGCTGGGCATACAGCGCGGCGGTCCAGTACAGGTTGCCTTGGGTGTGCACCGTGCCTTTGGGGCGGCCTGTGGAGCCGGACGAATACAGCCAGAAGGCCGCCTCATCGGCCAGGGTGGGCGTTGGGCTGGCTTGAGGCGCGCTGCGGGCCAGCAGTTCGTCCACCGACACCGCTTGGTAGCCGGGGCCAGCCGGTAGCGGCAGCGTAGGTTGGGAGACGATCAGGTGCTGGACTTCGTGCGGACCTTGCTCCAAGGCGGCTTCCAGCGACGGCAGCAGCGCTTCGGACACCAGCGCCGCCTGCGCGCGGCAGTTGCGCAGCATGAAGGCGTAGTCCTCGGCGGTGAGCAGGGTGTTCAGGCACACCGGCACGATGCCGGCGTACAGCGCGCCCAGGAAGCCCACGATCCAGTCGTTGTTGTCATGCATCAGCAGCAGCACACGTTCTTCGCGCCGCAGGCCCAGCGATTGCAGGCCGTTGGCCATGCGGCGCACGCGCTCGGCCAGCTCGCCGTAGGTCAGTTGGCCGTGGTCGTCGATCAGCGCCACCTTGTCGGCGCGTTGGGCGTTCAGGCGGATCAGGTCTTGCGCAAAGTTGTAATCGGCTGGGGGCGGGGAGGGCAGGCGGGTGGTCATGGTTGTCTCCTCTTGTCGTTGATGCGTGCGTCAGAGGCTCAGTGGCGTGGCGCGGTCGCCCCACTGGTCGAGCGCGGCGGTGCTCGCCTGCACGGCGGTGCGGCGGTGGTAGAAGTTCAGCGCGCGCAGGCCACCCAGCTCTTCGCCGCCACCGGCTCGGCCGGGGCCGCCGTGCAGCGACATCGGCATCACGTTGCCGTGGCCGCTGTGCAGCGCGGCGATGTCGGGCGAAATGGCGTGCACCCGGCCGTGGCTGGAGCCCAGTTCGGCGGCGGTCTGGGCGAGGAAGGCCGGGTCGGCGCTGTAGACCGACATGACCAGCGAGCCTTCGCCGCGGCGGATGAGTTCGTAGGCCTGTTCGATGCTGTCGTAGGCCATGAGGGTGGCCACCGGGCCGAACACTTCCACCTCGTGCAGCACTTTCGCGTCGGCGGGCTGGCGGCTGCCCAGCAGGGTGGGGGCCACGCAGGCGGCCACGGCAGGGTCGGCGTCCACCAAGGGCGTCTGGCTGCCGTCGAACAACACCTCGGCCTCGGTTTTCAGGTGGGCGATGCCGGCCAGCACCGTGTCGTACTGCTCGCGGCTCACCAGGGCGCCCATGCGCACGCCTTCGCTGCGCGGGTCGCCCACGGTGGTCTTGGCCAGCTTAGCGGCGATGGCCTGCGCAGCGGCGTCGTACAGGGCGCGCGGCACGAACACGCGGCGGATGGCGGTGCACTTCTGGCCGCTTTTGACGGTCATCTCGCGCACCACTTCGCTCACCATCAGGTGGAAGGCTTCGCTGTCTGCAGTGGCGGCGGGGTCCAGCAATGCAGAGTTGACGCTGTCGGCCTCGATGTTGCAACGCACCGATCGCTGCGCCACGGCGAGGTGGGAACGGATGATGCGGCCGGTGTCGGCCGAACCGGTGAAGGAGACCACGTCGAAGGGCTGCAGCTGGTCCATCAGCCCGGCGGAGGAACCGCACACGACGGACAGCGCGCCGGCGGGCAGGATGTTGGCATCCACCACGTCTTGCACCATGCGCTGCGTCAGCCAGGCGGTGCTGGTGGCGGGCTTGACGATGACCGGTACGCCCGACAGCAGGGCCGGCGCGGCCTTCTCCCACAGGCCCCAGCTCGGGAAGTTGAACGCGTTGATGAACAGCGCCACGCCGCGCGTGGGGGTGAGGATGTGCTGGGTCTGGAACAGCGGGTCCTTGGCCATGCGGATGCGCGCGCCGTCCAGCAGGAAGGTGGCATCGCCCAGGGCCGCGCCCTGTTTGGCGTAGTAACCCAGGGTGAAGATGCCGCCGTCGATGTCGACGGCAGAGTCCTTGGTCACGGTGCCGCAGTTGGCGGTGGCGATTTCGTAGTAGGCGTCGCGGTTGGCCTGCAGCACTTCGACGATGCGGCCCAGCAGCGCGGCGCGCTGGCTGTAGCTCAGGGCGCGCAGCGCGGCGCCACCCTGTTCGCGGGCAAAGGCAAAGCCTTCGGCCAGATCCAGCCCAGCGCTGGAGACGCGGGCCAGTTCGGTGCCGCGCACCGGATCGAACAAGGGGGTGCCGGCGCCTTGGCCGGTTTGCCAACGGCCGGCCCAGTGGTTGGGCAGCAGGGGGGTGGAGGAAGGCATGTGCATGTATCGGTGGTTGTGTGGGTGTTCAGCGCAAGGCAAAGGCGGTATAAATGCACTATCTTGCTTCTTTTGAAGTATGTATTAAAGTGCATGTTTTGGGGTGACTCAAAATTAAGGGTTTTCCTCAGTCCACGGTTTTTCAACGACAACGATATGGTTCACGACACCGCCGCGCCTCCCGACGTTCTGCCCCCCGGCGCACCGGCCCCGAGCGACTTGAGTCCCTTGGGCTTGGTGGCCGCGCCCCTGGCCGATGACAGCGACGAGCAGCGCAGCCCCTTCCTGGTGGCTTTGGGTGAGCGGGTGCGTACCTTGCGGTCGCGCCGGGGCATGACGCGCAAGGCCGTGGCCTTGGCCGCCGATGTGTCCGAACGGCACCTGGCCAACCTGGAATACGGCTCGGGCAACGCGTCCATTCTGGTGTTGCTGCAGGTGGCGCGCGCCTTGCAATGCTCCCTGGCCGAGTTGCTGGGGGACGTCACCACTTCGTCGCCCGAATGGTTGCTGATCCGCGAGCTGCTGCAGGGTCGCGAGGAGGCCGAATTGCGTCGTGCCCGCATGCAACTGGTGGACCTGTTTGGCAGCAGCGGCGTGGATGCCCAGGGGCGTCAGGCCCGCATTGCGCTGATTGGCCTGCGCGGCGCGGGCAAGTCCACCCTGGGCCAGCGGCTGGCCGACGACCTGGGTTACCCCTTTATTGAACTGAGCCGCGAAATCGAGCAGTTCGCCGGTTGCAACATCAGCGAAATTCACAACCTGTATGGCACCAACGCGTACCGCCGTTACGAGCGCCGCGCTCTGGAAGAGGCGATTCAGATTTACCCCGAGGTGGTGATTGCCACGCCGGGCGGCCTGGTGTCGGACTCGGCCAATTTCAACCTCTTGCTGCAGCACTGCACCACCGTGTGGTTGCAGGCCGACCCGGCCGACCACTTGGCGCGGGTGGCTGCGCAGGGCGACATGCGCCCGATGGCCGCCAGCCGCGAGGCGCTGGAAGACCTCAAGCGCATTCTGGACGGGCGCTCGGCCTTCTATTCCAAGGCCGACTTGTCGTTCAACACCAGTGCCTATGCGGTGGATGACGCCTTCCGTGCCTTGCGCCGGGAGGTGCGTCAGTTGGTTCGCCTGCCGGCTTGAGGGGTTGGATGATACGGGTAAATACCTAGTTAAATGCACTAAAATGCATTTGACTGCCCGGGGTGGCGTGCAGTATTATTCATCCATCGAATGCACTCCAGTGCATGCAGCCCCAGACACCCACCCAGGAGCCCGCCATGACCCAAAACCCCGCCACCAATCCCCGCGTGGATTACCAGACCACGCCTGCGCAATACAAGCACGTCACCCTGTCGTTCGACGGCGAAGTGGCCACGCTGGCGCTGAACATCAACGAAGACGGCGGCCTGCGTCCGGGCTACAAGCTCAAGCTCAACAGCTACGACCTGGGTGTGGACATTGAACTGCACGACGCGCTGCAGCGCATCCGTTTCGAGCACCCGGAAGTCAAGTCGGTGGTGGTTACCAGCCTGCGCGACCGCATCTTCTGCTCGGGCGCCAACATCTTCATGCTGGGTCTGTCCACCCACGGCTGGAAGGTGAACTTCTGCAAATTTACCAACGAAACCCGCAACGGCATTGAGGATTCGTCGAAGCACAGCGGCCTGAAGTTCGTGGCCGCCCTGAACGGCGCCTGCGCCGGCGGTGGCTACGAACTGGCCCTGGCGTGTGACGACATCGTGCTGGTGGACGACCGTTCCTCCAGCGTGAGCTTGCCCGAGGTGCCGCTGCTGGGTGTGCTGCCCGGCACCGGCGGCCTGACCCGCGTGACCGACAAGCGCCACGTGCGCCACGACTTGGCCGATATCTTCTGCACCAGCGTGGAGGGCGTGCGCGGCCAGAAGGCCGTCGATTGGCGCCTGGTGGACGCGATCGCCAAGCCGGCGCAGTTCCAGCAAGTGGTGCGCGAGCGTGCCGAGAAGCTGGGTGCCGGCAGCACCCGCCCGGGCGCTGGCGCCCAGGGCGTGGCCCTGACGCCGCTGCAGCGCACCATCGAAGCGGACAAGCTGACCTACACCCACGTCACCGTGGAGATCGACCGCGCCAAGCGCCAGGCCACCTTCACCGTCAAAGCCCCGACGGGCGGGCAGCCCACCGACATCGCTGCCATCGTGGCGGCCGGCGCCAACTGGTACCCGCTGGCCATGGCCCGTGGCCTGGACGACGCCATCCTGCACATGCGCACCAACGAGCTGGACATCGGCACCTGGGTGCTGAAGACCACGGGCGACGCCGCTGCCGTGCTGGCCAGTGACGCTACGTTGCTGGCCCACAAAGACCACTGGTTCGTGAACGAAACCATCGGCATGCTGCGCCGCACCCTGGCGCGCCTGGACGTGTCCAGCCGCAGCCTGTTCGCGTTGATCGAAGCCGGCTCCTGCTTCGCCGGCACCCTGGCCGAGCTGGCGTTCGCCGCCGACCGCGCCTACATCCAGGTGCTGCCCGACACGCCCGAGCAGCAGCCCACGCTGCAACTCAACGAGTTCAACTTTGGCCCTTACCCGATGGTGAATGGCCAGTCGCGCCTGGCGCGCCGCTTCTACGAAGAAGAAGCGCCGATGGCCGCCGCCAAGGGGGCGATCGGCCAGAAGCTGGACGGCGATGCGGCTGCCCAACTGGGCTTGGTCACCGCTGCGTTGGACGACATCGATTGGGCCGACGAAATCCGCCTGGAGCTGGAACAGCGCGCCGCCATGTCGCCCGACGCGTTGACCGGCCTGGAAGCCAACCTGCGTTTTGCCCAGCAGGAAAACATGTTCACCCGCATCTTCGGCCGCCTGACCGCCTGGCAGAACTGGATCTTCCAGCGCCCCAACGCCGTGGGCGAAAAGGGCGCCCTGAAGGTGTACGGCAAGGGCGACAAGGCCCAGTTCGACATGAACCGCGTCTGACCCTGTTTTGATCGTTGTGCGGCGGGTTTCCCGGTGGAGCCCGCCGCAACCGAATGCCACTTCCACCGCGTTTGTTCCTCGGAGACTTTCATGTCCGGCATCAACTACAGCGAAAAAATCCCCAACAACGTCAACCTGAGCGAAGACCGCACCCTGCAGCGCGCGCTGGAACACTGGCAGCCCAACTACCTGCAGTGGTGGCAGGACATGGGCCCGGACGGCTCGCAGAACTTCGACGTCTACCTGCGCACCGCCGTCAGCGTGGACCCGCAGGGCTGGGCCCAATTCGGCCACGTGAAAATGCCCGACTACCGCTGGGGCATCTTCCTGAACCCGGCCGAGCAGGAGCGCAAGATCCACTTCGGTGACCACATGGGCGAAGCCGCCTGGCA
>JACCDQ012053236.1_pt1 | contig 10474 bp, 9 predicted proteins | sample 7446031 | NCBI WGS metagenome assembly JACCDQ01 (sample SAMN15323442, study PRJNA562643) | freshwater metagenome | isolation source: river surface water | place: USA:Blue River Watershed | collected 2017-08-17
CAACACCAACTGGCGACCTTCCAAAATATGGATGCGGTCCATCACCTTGCCGAGGCGATGCTCGGAGCGGCGCACAATGGTTTGCTGACGGAAGGTGATCCATTCAGAAATCATTTGACGCAAAGACTTTTGCACGGGCTTGCCATCAATGCCAACCGAGGTCATGTTGATGGGCGACGAGGTCTCCAAGCTGGTGTGCGCCAGCAAGGCCGTGATCAATTCTTGCTGTTCAATGCGGCTGGTCTTGGGCTCAAACACCAAGCGCACTGCGGCATCTTTGCTGGACTCGTCGCGCACCACATCGAGGACTGACAAGATACTGGCCTTGAGTTGCATTTGGTCTGCACTCAGGGCTTTCTTGCCAGCCTTCACTTTGGGGTTGGTGAGTTCTTCAATTTCTTCCAGCACTTTTTGCGAGCTGACACCAATGGGCAACTCAGTGACCACCAATTGCCATTGGCCGCGCGCCATGTCTTCAATCTTCCAACGCGCGCGAACTTTCAGAGAACCACGACCAGTGCGATAGGCATCCGCAATGTCAGAGGCTGGGCTGATGATTTGACCACCGCCTGGAAAGTCGGGACCTGGAATCAGAGAGAACAATTCCTCGTCCGTCAATTTGGGCGACTTGATAAGGGCCACGCAAGCATCTGCAACCTCGCGCAAGTTGTGGCTTGGGATTTCGGTGGCCAAACCCACGGCAATGCCGCTGGCACCGTTCATCAATACAAACGGCAAACGCGCTGGCAGTTGACGCGGCTCTTCAGTCGAGCCATCGTAATTGGGAATGAAATCGACCGTACCTTGGTCAATTTCATCCAACAGCAAAGTGGTGATTTTGGAAAGACGCGCTTCTGTGTAACGCATGGCCGCTGCACCATCACCGTCGCGGCTACCGAAGTTGCCTTGACCATCAATGAGCGGATAACGCTGACTGAAATCTTGTGCCATGCGCACCAGTGCATCGTAGGCTGCTTGGTCACCGTGCGGGTGAAAACGACCCAGCACATCACCCACCACACGCGCACTTTTGACGGGCTTGGCACCTGTCGCACCAGAGAAGCCCAAACCCATGCGGGACATGGAATAGAGAATGCGTCGCTGTACTGGTTTTTGGCCATCGCACACATCGGGCAGTGCGCGGCCTTTGACCACGCTCAATGCATATTCAAGGTAGGCACGCTGTGCGTAAGTGGCCAAATTCAACGAGTCATCCGACTCGCTGTTTTGAAGGTCTAAAGTTGGTTGATCGTTCATGATTAAATGTCCACCTCAATGGCATCGCCATGCAATTCCATGAGTTCACGGCGGGCAGCAGCCTCGCCTTTGCCCATCAGTTGCGTGATCAAACTTTCTGTTTGTGCAAAGTCCAAAGTACCCAGTTGCACGGGCAGCAAACGGCGGGTGTCCGGGTTGAGCGTGGTCTCCCACAATTGCTCGGCACTCATCTCGCCCAAGCCTTTGAAACGGCTGATGCTCCATGCACCTTCACGCACGCCATCTTTTCGGAGCTTGTCCAAAATGCTTTGCAACTCGCCTTCGTCCAGTGCATACATTTTGGCAGCTGGTTTTTTACCACGTGCCGGTGCATCGACTCGGAACAGAGGAGGACGCGCCACAAACACATTGCCCGTTTCGATCAGCTTGGGAAAGTGACGGAAGAACAAGGTGAGCAACAAGACTTGAATGTGTGATCCGTCGACGTCGGCATCGCTCAAGATGCAAATCTTGCCGTAGCGCAAACCGGTCAAATCGGGTGAATCATTGGGGCCGTGTGGATCGACACCAATGGCCACTGAGATGTCGTGAATTTCGTTGTTGGCAAACAGGCGATCGCGATCAACTTCCCACGTGTTGAGCACTTTGCCGCGCAGCGGCAAAATGGCTTGGCATTCTTTGTCGCGACCCATCTTGGCGCTGCCACCTGCAGAGTCGCCCTCGACCAAGAACACTTCGTTGTGCGCAATGTCTTTGCTTTCGCAATCGGTCAGTTTGCCCGGCAACACTGCCACGCCAGAGCTCTTGCGCTTCTCAACTTTTTGACCTGCCTTCTGGCGATGCTGCGCCGCCTTGATGGCCAGCTCGGCCAATTTTTTGCCGTACTCGACGTGCTCATTGAGCCACAGCTCCATGGTGGGTCTCACGAAACTGGACACCAATCGCACGGCATCGCGCGAGTTCAAACGCTCTTTGATTTGTCCTTGGAATTGGGGATCGAGCACTTTGGCCGACAGCACAAAACTGGCACGTGCAAACACGTCTTCGGGCATGAGTTTCACGCCCTTGGGCAACAAGCTGTGCAGTTCAATGAAGCTCTTGACGGCCGTGAACAAGCCATCACGCAGGCCACTGTCGTGCGTGCCACCGGCACTGGTGGGAATCAGGTTGACATAACTCTCACGCACAGGTTGACCGTCTTCGGTGAAGGCCACCGCCCAACTGGCACCCTCGCCTTCAGCAAAGCTGTCGTTGTTGCCATCGGCAAAACCTTCACCTTCGAACAAAGGAATGACCGGGTCTCCGGTGAGTGTTTGCATGAGGTAATCACGCAGGCCCGCTTTGTATTGCCAAGTTTGGGTGTCCTTGGTTTTTTCGTTCAGCAATGTGACCGTGACACCAGGCATGAGCACCGCTTTGCTGCGCAGCAAATGCGTGAGCTCGGCCATGGGCAAGGCACTGGATTCGAAATACTTGGCGTCGGGCCACACGCGCACCGTGGTGCCCTGTTTGCGATCGCCCTCGCCCGCTTTGCGAGTCACCAAGGCTTCGACCACATCGCCGCCAGAAAACGCCAGCGTGGCCCCTTGGCCTTCGCGGTAGCTGGTGGCTTCCAGGCGTTTGGCCAAGGCGTTGGTGACACTCACACCCACGCCATGCAAACCACCCGAAAAGCTGTAGGCGCCGCCCTTGCCTTTGTCAAACTTGCCGCCTGCATGCAATCGCGTGAACACCAACTCAATGACGGGGGCTTTTTCTTCAGGGTGCAAACCAAATGGAATGCCACGACCGTCGTCTTCGATGCTGACCGAGCCGTCGGTGTGCAACACCACTTTGATCTTTTTTCCGTGACCCGCCAGCGCCTCGTCGGCCGCGTTGTCGAGCACTTCTTGAACGATGTGCAAGGGGTTGTCGGTGCGGGTGTACATGCCCGGACGTTGTTTGACAGGCTCTAAGCCTTTCAAGACTCGAATGGAGCCTTCGCCGTATTCGGGAGATGAATTGGAAGAGGTAGTAGTAGCCATGGGCGCAGATTGTAGTGTGAAATCAAACAAAATACTGGATAAATTCACAGTCCCAACCAACCCCAGGAGATACAGGAACATTCAGGCATCATGGCGGCAGTTGATAGAAACGCATTGGAAAGCAACACACATGCACGGAACCGAAGATCCTTCAGCCTGGGTCACCCGCTGGACTCATCTCCTGCCCCCTCAAAGCCAAGTGCTCGACTTGGCTTGTGGTGCTGGCCGGCACATGCGCTGGTTGGCGGGACATGGCCATCAATGCACTGGCGTTGACCGCTCAGCCGAAGCTTTGGCGACAGCCCAAGCCTATGGTCAAGTGTTGGAAGCAGACATCGAGGGCGGCCCTTGGCCTTTGGAGGGGCAGCTTTTTGACGCCGTGATCGTGACCCATTACCTGTGGCGACCTTTGATGCCGCGCATTTTGGAAAGCCTCAAGCCATACGGCTTCTTGATTTACGAGACCTTTGCCCTAGGCCATGAAAAAATTGGCAAACCGTCCAGGCCTGACTTTTTGCTCAAACCTGGCGAATTGCTGCAGACTTGCGCAAAGATGCACGTCATCGCCTACGAAGACGGCTACTCCGAGCAACCCCCTAAATTTGTACAGCGCATTGTGGCCACCCCTCAAGTCCCGGCATCTGGTCAACAGATTGGCCTTGGCTGTCGTTAGAATGCTTATTTGTCGCTTTATTCATTCGCCATGACGAAAACTTTCCAACCCATTACTGGCAGTATCCCCGCCCTCATCACCCCCATGCTGGAGGACGGTTCGGTGGACTACGCCAGCCTGCGAAAATTGATCGACTGGCACATTGCCGAAGGCACAGACTGCATTGGCGTGGTGGGCACCACGGGTGAGTCTCCCACCGTGAATGTTGAAGAGCACCGCGAGATCATCCGCGTGTCTGTCGAACAAGCCAAAGGCCGCGTGCCCATCATGGCGGGCTGTGGCGCCAACTCCACAGCGGAAGCCATCGAATTGGCCAAGTTTGCCAAAAGCGTCGGCGCCGACTGCCAATTGCAAGTGGTGCCCTATTACAACAAGCCCACCCAAGAAGGCATGTACCAGCACTTCAAAGCCATCGCCGAAGCAGTGCCTAACTTGCCCATCATTTTGTACAACGTGCCCGGCCGTTCCGTGGCCGACATGCAGCACGACACTGTGTTGCGTTTGGCTCAAGTCCCTGGCATCGTCGGTATCAAAGAAGCCACAGGCAACATCGAACGCGCTCAGTGGCTCATTCGCGATTTGCCCAAAGAATTTGCGGTGTATTCGGGTGATGATCCTACAGCGGTTGCATTGATGCTGTGCGGTGGCAAAGGCAATGTCAGTGTCACTGCCAACGTGGCGCCGCGTTTGATGCATGAATTGTGCGTTGCGGCCATGGCAGGCAATGTTCAAAAAGCCATGGAAATTCAATTCAAATTGATGCCTGTGCACAAAAATTTATTTGTCGAAGCCAACCCTATCCCAGTGAAATGGGCCATGAAACGCATGGGACTTTGCGGCGGCACATTGCGCTTGCCTATGACCGAACTGTCAACACCTCAGCAACCTGTGGTGGAAGCCGCGTTGCGTGCAAGCGGACTCATTTAAGGAATCCTCGTGAATCGTTTTGTAACTATGCCTCGTCAATTGACCACATTGGCCAGCGCTGCGGCCCTCACCTGTTTGCTTGCAGGTTGCTCTACTTTGGAAGAAAGCAAAATCGATTACAAAAGCGCCAGCCAGGCGCCTACGCTTGAGATTCCGCCAGACCTCACACAATTGAAGCGCGACTCGCGTTACCAAGTGGCAGGCTCTGCCAGCGCATTGGCCAGTGCAGCAGCACCGGCAGCCCGTACCGCCAACGATGCAGGCACCGCCACCAACCAAGCGGGCGATGTCCGAATTGTGCGCAATGGCACGCAGCGTTATTTGGTCGTCCAACGCAGCGCCGATTCGGTTTGGGAACCGCTGCGCGAATTCTGGAAAGACAATGGCTTTGTGCTCACCACCGATCAGCCTGAATTGGGCATCATGGAAACTGACTGGGCCGAGAATCGCGCCAAGTTGCCCCAAGACTTTCTCAGAAAAGCTGTCGGCAAAATGTTTGACTCACTCTACTCCACGGGTGAACGCGATCGCTTTAGAACGCGCATTGAGCGTACCGACAAAGGTCTGGAAATTACGGTCACGCACCGCGGCATGAAAGAGATTTATACCAGTACCTTGAAGGATCAAACGGTTTGGACACCGCGTGAAGCCGATGTGGAATTGGAAGTTGAATTCTTGCGTCGCATGATGCTGCGTCTTGGCGGACAAAACTTGTCCTCCGCTTCGACGGCTGTCGCTGCTGCCGCGCCAGCCGCCCGCGCCACAACTGGCATGGCGTCTGACGTCAAGCTTACCAAGCTCAATCAATTGCCCGCCATTGAGATTCAGGATGGATTTGACCGCGCATGGCGCAGAGTAGGTGTGGCCATTGACCGCACAGGCTTTACCGTCGAAGACCGCGATCGCGCGCAAGGTGTGTTCTTTGTTCGCTACGCGCCCCCTGGCACCTCAGACAAAGAACCTGGCTTTTTTGCCAAATTGTTCTCGAGCGAAAAAACCACGCCAGCCTTGGCCAAATACCGCATTGCTGTCACCAGCAAGGGCGATGTTTCAACGGTTCAAGTACAAGGCGCCGATGGCATTCCAGAAAGTTCGGCCAATGCCGACAAGATCATCAAGCTGCTGGCAGACGAGATCAAATAAATCAAAAATCAAGACGAAAAAAAACCCCGCACTGCGGGGTTTTTTTTGACTGCCAAGAATTACTTCTTAGGAGCTTCTGCAGGAGCAGCAGCGGGAGCAGCAGGTGCAGCCGCAGCGTCAGCAGGCTTGGCATCAGCAGCAGGTGCAGCTGGTGTTTCAGCAGCAGGTGCTGGTGCAGCAGCAGCGGGGGCTGGTGCAGGAGCAGCTTCTTCTTTTTTACCGCAAGCAGCCAAAGCAGCAGCAGCGATCACGGCAGCCAAAACGAGAGACTTGTTCATGATTATTTTCCTTAAAGTTAGTGAAAAAACAATTTCCGGGAAATTGCCATCAAGATTAGAATAAACCCTGTTGACAGAACAGCAAGCACTCGAGCTCTCACTGTCCAGCCTCAAATTATAGCTTTATATATCAAGCGCTTGGTGCACTGCTGGCCTCAGAGTGCCACCAACCCTCTTCCCACCAGACCTGCATCAATTCGGCCGCGTTATCACTGAGCTGAGCGGCCAAGGCCTTGGACAAGGTCTTTTCATTGGCCAACTTGCGCAATAACTTGGCATCTTTGCCTGCGGCCCTGAAGCTTTCCCCATTGATGAAAATGTGTTTGGCATCAAACAACATCTTGGTCCGGCGATCTAAACGTATCGGAGCTGGCCACTCAAAACTTGGGAGATCATCAAAATCCGGCGCATCAAACCAGACATTGGATTTGGGCTCGGTGAGCGATTCGCCCAGCAAGCAATTCAGAATTTGGGGGTCTTTCAGGGCTTTGGCCACAGACTGGGCTGCAAATTCCTGCAAAGCTTTTGGAACGCTGGCATCTTGAATTGCAGCGGTTTGGTGCGGATCTTGGTAGAGTAAATCGCTGGCGGTGCCCTGGTCTTCCGTCACTTCTTCGGACAAGCCCATCAACAACTCGCTGGCCAATTCAGCACTGCGCGGCACCCTGACACCGATCGAATAGGTCATGCACTCACCGACCGCGACACCGTCGTGTGCATAGCCAGGCGGCAAATAGAGCATGTCACCTGGATTCAAGACAAACTCGGCTTCCGGCTTGAAATCTTTCAAAATCTTGAGAGGCACACCCTCCTGCAATTCATACTTCTTTTGCCGTCCGATGCGCCATTTGCGTTGCCCATGCGCCTGCAACAAAAACACGTCGTAGCTGTCAAAGTGGGGCCCCACACCGCCACCCTCGGACGCAAAACTGATCATCAAATCGTCCAGACGTGCATCGGGCACAAAGCGAAACTGTTGCAACAAGCTGTGAACCGCGTCATTGTGCAAATCGACGCCTTGGATCAACACCGTCCAATCGGGTGTCTTCAGGGAGGGCAAGCTCTTGCGCCCCATCGGCCCTTTTTTCAAGGTCCATTTGGCGCCTTTGCGCACAATGAGACGAGACTCAACTTCTTCACTTTCAACCATCTCTAACAATTGGCTGCGCTCGATGAGCGGCTTCATGTCAGGTAGGGCTTGGCGAATCAACAAAGGCTTTTTCTGCCAGTGGCGTTTCATAAACTGTTCGGGCGTTAAGCCACCCAACAATGCTAAAGCTGTGTTTTTTTGCATAGGAACTTGATTCAAATCGATTTCAAAACTGCGACAATTCTGGGATGGATATTACTTCTCAATGTGTGGTCGAACTGACCTGGACGCTCAAAGATACTTTGGGCGAAGTTTTGGACGAACTCGACGAGCCCGTGGCTTTCTATGTGGGCGGTCATGATTTGCTGCCCAAAATTCAAGAAGCGCTACAAGGGCACAGCGTAGGTGCCAAAGTCGACCTGCACCTTGAACCCGAAGATGCTTTTGGCGATTTCGATGAAAACTTGCTTTTCTTAGAGCCGCGCGCCCTCTTCCCCAAAGACATCCAAGAAGGCCTCACCATTGAGGGCACCGCTTTGCCAGCGGCCTGCAACCCCGATGCGCCGCGCAATGTGCTGTACACCATCACAGAGATCTACCCCGAGCATGTGGTGCTAGATGGCAATCACCCTTTGTCTGGCATTGCCCTTCGTCTCAGTTTGAAGGTCAACCATGTGCGCATGGCCACAGAGCAAGAGCAAGAAGCTGGCACCTGCGGCACAGGCTTTTTCAAAATTGAAATTGGTGATGCGCCAGACACAGGCGGCTTGTTGCACTGAAGTTAAAGATTAACGAGCATCCGCACTTGCATGCGGAAGTTCCACACAACTCAACGTTTGCCAGTTGAGCCGTAACCACCTTCACCGCGCTCACTAGGCGCATCAAATTCGGTCACCACATTGAAGCGTGCCTGCACCACAGGCACGATGACCATTTGAGCAATGCGCTCCATCGGCTGGATCGTGAAGGCTTCTTGACTGCGATTCCAGCAACTCACCATGAGGGGACCTTGGTAATCGCTGTCGATCAAACCAACCAAGTTGCCGAGCACAATGCCGTGCTTGTGCCCCAAACCTGATCGCGGCAACAACATGGCGGCATAGCCGGGATCTTTGAGGTACACCGACAAGCCTGTTGAAATCAATTGCCAAGCATTGGGCTGCAGGTTGATGGGTGCATCCAAGCAGGCGCGCAAATCGAGACCGGCACTCCCCGGTGTGGCGTAGGCAGGCAATTGATCGGCCATGCGAGGGTCTAAGATTTTGACGTCAACGTTCATCATGATGGGTAAGCGCTCAGAATTTGCTTGAAGTGAAAGCGTTCAGGGTGTGCGAAGGCGGCTGGCAATGTCTTGAATCAAATCATGAGCCAACTTGGTTTTGGTATCGCGCGGAAGTTCTTTGGCACCTTGTGCATCCACCAACAACAAGGCATTGTCATCTTGACCAAAGGTGCTGGGGCCAATGTTGCCCACCAACAAAGGCACACCTTTGCGCGCGCGTTTGGCGGTGGCATGCGCCAGCAGGTCGTGGCTTTCGGCTGCAAAGCCGACGCAATACAACTCGCCACTTTGTGCACGGGGTGACTTGGCGACGGTGGCCAAAATATCAGGGTTCTCAACAAAGCTGAGCTCAGGCGTTTCACCCGAGCCGTCTTTCTTGATTTTTTGAGCAGCAGCCGAGGCTGGACGCCAATCGGCCACCGCAGCGGCCGCAATGAAGACGCTGGCATGCGGTGCAGCGTGGTTAACAGCATCGTGCATTTGCAATGCAGATCGTACATCCACACGCAACACCCCACGAGGCGTAGGCAAACTCACGGGCCCAGCGACCAAGGTGACCTTGGCGCCAGCGTGCTGCGCTGCACGGGCAATGGCAAAACCCATTTTGCCGCTCGACAAATTGGTAATGCCGCGCACGGGGTCAATGGCTTCGTAGGTGGGACCTGCGGTAATCAACACCTGTCGGCCCGCCAACACTTTGGGAGTCCAAAAAGCGCGCAGCTCTTCAACAATTTCCTCGGCCTCCAGCATGCGGCCGTCACCTGTTTCGCCGCAAGCCTGATCACCCTGTCCTACATCTAGGACATGTGAACCATCGGCCTTCAATTGCGCCACATTGCGCTGGGTGGCTGGATGCGCCCACGTTTCACGGTTCATGGCGGGCGCCAAAATCAAGGGAACCTTTTGCAGGGGTCTGGCCAGGCACATCAGGCTGAGCAACTCATCGGCCTTGCCATGAATCAGTTTGGCCATGAAATCGGCACTGGCCGGTGCAATCAAGATGGCATCAGCTTCGCGGCTCAAATTGATGTGCGCCATGTTGTTGCCCTCACGGGCATCCCATTGCGAGGTGTAGACAGCTTGGCCAGACAAGGCTTGCATGGTGACGGGGGTGATGAATTGGGCTGCAGCCTCGGTCATCACCACTTGCACTTGTGCACCCGCCTTGACCAGCGAACGACAAAGCTCCGCCGCTTTGAAGCAGGCGATGCCGCCGGTGAGTCCTAAAACAATGCGTTTTCCGTGCAAATCGTTCATGTTCGGCAATGTAGCAGATCAGGAGACCTTTATAATCTCGTTTTCCATCTCCCGGGTGCTCAGCATCCCGTCCTGGACATGACCAAATTCGTCTTCGTCACCGGTGGTGTGGTGTCTTCCCTGGGTAAGGGAATTGCCTCCGCCTCTCTCGCCGCGATCCTCGAATCGCGCGGCCTCTCAGTCACCCTCATCAAGCTGGACCCGTATATCAACGTCGACCCAGGCACCATGTCACCGTTTCAACACGGTGAAGTGTTTGTCACCGACGATGGCGCCGAAACCGACCTGGATTTGGGCCACTACGAGCGCTTCATCAACACCCGCATGAAGAAGGCCAACAACTTCACCACGGGGCAAATCTACAAAAGCGTGCTTGAAAAAGAACGCCGGGGTGACTACTTGGGCAAAACCGTTCAAGTCATTCCCCACATCACCAACGAGATCCAGGAATACGTCAAGCGCGGCGCCGGCATCGGCACCGACGACGCCGTGGACGTGGCCATCTGCGAAATCGGTGGCACCGTGGGTGACATCGAGTCCCTGCCGTTCCTCGAAGCCGTGCGCCAGATGAGTCTCAAGCTC
>JACCDQ010768895.1_pt1 | contig 10473 bp, 8 predicted proteins | sample 7446031 | NCBI WGS metagenome assembly JACCDQ01 (sample SAMN15323442, study PRJNA562643) | freshwater metagenome | isolation source: river surface water | place: USA:Blue River Watershed | collected 2017-08-17
CGACCTCCCAGCCCCCGCAGGGCTACCCAGCAAATATAGAGTCCCAACGCCGCGACAGCCCAGGAACCCTCACCCCATTGATGCAGTTGGCTGCCTAGCCAGGCCCCCAGGATGGCAAATGGCAGAACCCTGGGTACAACGCTCCATCGCACCTGCTGCAAATTCATGCCGGTGTGGGAGATCGAGGCCAGAACGTCCAGCAAGAGTACGGTGGGAACGATCAAACCCAAGGGCCAGGTCCACGACAGCAGCGGAATGATCACGAGCGCCGAGCCAAAGCCGGTCAAGCCGAACACCAGATAGCCCAGCAAGACCACAAGTGCCGGATACCACGACCATCCCGTCATCAAAGAATCGAGCATGAAGTCTCAGTAACCAGCGGGCGTCGTGATCCAGAGAACAACAGCCGGCTCGGTGGTGGGATTGAAGCAGCGGTGCGTTCCCTCGCGTGGCAGGCCGAAGCTGTCCCCCGCACGCAAGGTGAATTTCTGGCCTTCGGCATGAAGCTCGAGCACCCCGCTCAAGACCAGCCCGGCTTCTTCGCTTTTGCGCGTTCTGCCCCGGTCTCCCGTTCCGGTGCCGGGCGCGCAGGTGCTTTCGATCAGGAGGATCTGGCCGCTCAAGGTGGGCGAGAGGATTTCCTCGTGCACGCCGGTCCCGTGAAAGTCAAATTTCCTTCGGTTGGCTTTTCTCACGACTAGGCGGGCCTCCTCCGGGCTAGCCTGATTGCCGCTCTGGAAAAACCAACTGACGGTGACATCCAGTGCCTGCGCAAGCTCGTGCATGGCGGAAATGCTGACCTCCGACATACCCCGTTCAATCTGGCTGAGCCATCCGACCGACCGGTTGATGCGCCCGGCCAAGTCCACCAGCGTCATGCCTCGCGACTTTCGCAAGTCACGTATCTGCATGCCCAGGGCCAGCAGGGCCGATGCCGGCGACTTCTTGTTCTTGGTGTTCTTGGGGGTCTTGGTCTTCTTATCCATGTTGAAGCCCTGATTCGGGCCCGGAAAGCCGGGTCAACGCGTGGCGCAACCAATGGGACCAAGTGCGGACCAGGTCGCATCGATCCGAGACGCCGTTGCAGTTCTGTCCGACCAGGCGCCAGCGCCTGTCGGCCGGGGCATTGGCCGGATCGGTCGATTGCGCCGCTTGTGCAGTGGCAGCGGCGTGGCACGACGCCAGGCTGGACGGGCTCGGGTGAGGGTTGGCGTGAATCCGGCCTTCGAAGACGGTGGCCATGACACGAACCTCGCGCAGACCGTCGACGCCAAGCGCCTCGGGGTCTTTGTCCAGCGCCACGAAATCGGCGCGTTTGCCTGCAGCGATGGAGCCGATTTCGTCATCGAGCCGAAGCGCCCAGGCGGCGTCGATCGTGATCCCGCGCAGAGCCTGGTGCAGGGTGAGCCGCTCCGCCGGCGACATGACCTGGCCTGTTCGCGATTGACGCGATGCCGCGCACCAAGCCAGCGAGAGGGGCTCTGCGGGCGCCATCATGAAATCCGAGTGAAGGGAGACGCGCATGCCCGCCCGAACCATCGATCCGCAGCGGGTCAACTGCGTCGCGCGTTCAGGACCCAGGCCGAACCGGGAGTAGTCATCGCCGAGCGCGTACAGGTAGTACGGGTTCACGCTGGCATGCGCGCCCAGCGCGGCAAGCCGGCTGGTCTGGGCCTGCGCGTGATAGCCCACGTGGTGCACATGAAAGCGATGGTCGAATCGGGGATGGCGCTTCTGCGCCTCGGTCAAGGCGTCGAGTACGGCATCCATTCCGCCGTCGCCGTTCACATGGACATGCACCGTCCAGTCCTGTTTGAAGGCTTCGAGCACGCCGGCCTTGAGCACCTCAGGACTCATCAGCCATTCGCCCTCGTGGCCATCGAGGTAGCCGGGCCAGCGCATCTTCATCAGTTGCGAGAAGATCGCTCCGTCGGCAAACAGCTTGATCCCGCGTGCAAACCAGACGTTGCCCTGGGAGCCCTTGGACCACAGTTGCTCGATGGCTTCGAAGCCCCGCTCAAACGCGATCGGCTGATCGGGCGGCCCGAGTTCCGCACCGCTGGCTCGATTCGAGAAGCTGCGCAGGTCAAAGACATTGACCACCCGCAAGGGGGCCTGCCCCTCGGGCAAGGCCTTGTGGAGGGCAGCCAGCTCGTAATCGGGTGCGATGGCGCCGAACAGCATGTCGCCCGCGGTCGTGATGCCTCCCATGCGCATCAAGGCCACCATCTGCCGAAGCCCTTCGCCGTACCACTGCGGCTGAAGGAAGTAGGGCAGCAGCCCCATCAGGATAGGCTTGAAACCGGTCTCGTAAAAATGCCCGCGCGCCCAGTCTATCTGAGGATGGTCCTGCCATTCCCCGGCCTCGAGGCCGAGTTGCCGGACGGCTGCCGAGTTCAGGTAGGTCTCGTGAAATGAGCGTTGCCAGAGAATGACCGGTGTATCCGGAAACAGGGCGTCCAGCGTTTCGCGGTCATAACGCCCATGGATGTCAGGCTGATATCCCCAGGTGATGAACCAGGTTCTGGATGCATCCCGCGCCTCGAACTCCTGGCACAAACGCTCCCGATAGGTCTGGGGGTCACGAATCTCCGGCCGCAGCGTGCCGTCCACACCGCGCCAGGGCTCGGGCGCCAGGATCACCATGGGCAGCAGCAGCGCCCCTAAGAAGGGATGGATGTGGTTGTCGATCAGGCCGGGCATCAGGACCTGGTGCTCGAAGCTGCGATCAATGCGTGCATGACCTTCTTGCGTCCACACCGCCATCTCCTCGAGCGTGCCGACCGCCAGCACCCGCCCCTCACTGACCGCAACGGCCGTGGCCGTGGGCAATGTGTCATCCATGGTGATGATCTTCTTCGCGGTGAAGATCACGATGTCGCGCGGCGTCGGATGGCTCATGGATGCATGCTCTCTGGTCGGGAAAGTCGGCAGACCCCTGCCACGATTATTTCACCAAAGTGAAAAATATCGTGGAATATTCAACTTTGGGCCGCGTGGTCTCCATCCCCAGGGGCGTTGTGGGTCCTGACCACTGCGATGAGTTGCCCTTGTGGAGCGTCTGCCAGCAGATGGGCCAAGTCTTGCGCCTGCCGAAGCCTCACCGGGCTGTCCTGCCAGGTACGCCAGGCGCCTTCGTCGCTCCAAAGCACCGAGATCTGCACTTCGTCCGGGTCCGCTCTCGAGACCAGAACCTCGGCGCTTAGGAATCCTGGCACGTCCTCGGCACATTCCTCCAGGATCCGTCGCCGGAAAAAGGCATCGAGCAGCTTGTCTCTCTGCCCGGAGATGCTCCTGGCGGTGAGGGTGGAGCGTACGGCGCTAGGCGATGGAGGCTTCATGGCTTGCGGGCAGGGTTTTTCCGGATTTCGGCCTGGTTCATCGGAGTGAAAATTTTCACGCAAGTTTCATTTTTAGGCAATCCGCCCCTCCCCAGTCCGCAAGCACGCCAAAAACGAGGCAATTGAAATGAACGTACGAAAAATCCTGCTGGCCTTGGCATCTCCCCTGGTGCTGAGTGTTTCCGCTTTCGCTCAAGACTTCCCCAGCAAGACGGTCACGATCCAGGTGCCCTGGCCTGCAGGCGGGGCGGTGGACGTGGCCGTACGCGCACTGGCAGCCGAACTGAAAAACCAATGGCCGCAACAAACCGTGGTCGTTGAAAACACGGTGGGAGCGGGGGGGTCGATCGGCACCGCCAAAGCGCTTGCCGCACCGCCGGATGGTCACTCGCTGATCGGTAGTTCGCAGATGGAAATGATCTTCGCGCCTCTTGTCTACCAGTCGGCCACCTATAAGCCGCAGGACGCCAAGACGGTCTCGCTCCTGGGCTATTCCTCCATGATGATGGTGGTGCGCAAGGACCTGCCCGTGCAGAACCTCACGGACTTCGCCAAGCGGATCCAGAGCACGACGGAAAAGCCCCTCTCGTATTGCACGCCAGGCAACGGGACCATCTACCACCTGGTCATGGAGCAGATCATGACCAACATGAAGGGCAAGGCCCTGCATGTCCCCTACGCCGGCTTTGGCCAATGCCTGAACGACATGGCCGGTGGCATCGTCGATGTGGCGCTGATGCCCATCGCGGGCCCCATTCCCGGCTTCGTCGACAAAGGCGCGATCCGGGGCATTGCGGTTTTCAACGATAAGCCGAGTGTCCGCCTGCCCAACGTGCCCCTGGCCAATGCGACCAAAGGCTTCGAGAACTACAACTTCCTGCTCTGGTCCGCGCTGCACGTGAGCAACAAGGTGCCCGACGCCACCGTCGCCAAGCTGCACGCCGCCATTCAGTCGGCACTGAGCAAGCCTGAATTGCGAAAGGCCATCGAGGCGCCGGGCGCCACCGTCTTTGACCCGATGACGGTCCAGCAGGCCCATGCCTTCTATCTCAAGGACGCCGAGAGCATGGAAAAGATGGCCAAGATGGTGGGCGTGACCAAGCAGTGAGCCTCCCAAGACCGGTCGCGATCTGATCTTGCGCAATCTCAATCGCGACCGAGTTCGCCGCGAGCCGCGATGACCCAGTTCCAAACCGCCGAGGAGTCCGACCCGGTCCGACTGGGCTGGATGGTGGGTGCGCCGCCGCCGCCCGACAGGCAGATCAGCTTCCGGGACGGCGGCCACTATCAATTTCCGAAAACGCGCTGGAGCTTTTCAAACTTCCGGCAGTTCGGACCGACCAGGAATGTGTCCAAGGGCCTGCGTCCGCCTTCGCCGCTGGCGCGTCGTGAGATCGCAGAACTGGACGCCGTCGAGTTCAAGCCAATGGGATCAGACAAGCCCATGACCTGGGGGCAGGCGTTTGACGCAAACTATGCCGATGGCGTCCTGGTGCTGCATCGCGGCGCCATCGTCTACGAGCGCTATGGCGGGGTCTTCAAGCCGGAGAGCCAGCATATCGCCATGTCCGTCACCAAGTCATTCTTCGGATTGCTGGGACAGACGCTCGTCGAAGAAAAGCTGCTGGACGAAGATGCGCGGGTCGTCCACTACATCCCCGAGCTCAAAGGCAGCGCCTTCGCAGACGCGACGATCCGCCAGGTGCTGGACATGCGTACGGGCATCCGGTACAGCGAGAACTACGCCGACCCTGGCGCAGAAATCTGGACCTATGTCCGCGCGGGCGAGGTGCTGCCGCGGCCGCCGAACTACACCGGACCTCAGAACTTTTACGAGTTTCTTCAGACCATCCAGAGGGAAGGCAGCCACGGTGGCCAATTCGCCTACAAGACCGTGAACACCGACGTGATCGGTTGGGTCATTCGCCGTGTCTGTGGCAGGTCCATCAGCGAGATCATGTCCGACCGTATCTGGTCCAAGCTTGGCATGGAGCAGGACGCCTACTTCAGCGTGGACAGCGCAGGCACTGAATTCGCCGGGGGCGGGCTGAGCGCTGGACTCAGGGACCTGGCGCGGTTCGGAGAAATGCTGCGGAACGAAGGCGCCTGTGGTGGGGAACAGGTCATTCCCGCTTCCGTCATCGACGACATCCGCTTCCATGGCGACAGCGACGCCTTCGGCGCGCAGAACTTTCCGACACTGGCCGGGTGGTGCTACCGAAACATGTGGTGGGTCTCGAACAACGCAAACGGGGCGTATGCGGCGCGGGGAATCCACGGCCAGACCATCTACATCGATCCTGCCGCCGAAATGGTGATCGTGCGGTTTGCCTCGCACCCGATTGCCATGAACCACTTCATCGATCCCACGTCCTTGCCCGCCTACCAGGCCGTGGCTCGATTTCTGATGCATTGATCATGCACGGGCAAGAACAGTTCCTCCAACCTCAAACTCCACAACCATGAGCAATCGCCCCTGGCTGAAGTCGTTCGGCTCGATCCCCGCCGAAATTGATCCCGATCGCCATTCCTCCGTGGTCCACATGCTGGAAGAGGCCATGGAAGCCTTCGCGGAGAAAACAGCCTTCCGCAGTTTCGGCCAGTCGCTCAGCTATGCAGAGGTCGACACCTTGTCCGGCCAGTTCTGTGCCTTTCTGCAACACGAGCTCGGCGTCAAAAAGGGCGACCGCGTCGCGGTCATGCTGCCCAATATTGCCGCTTTTCCCATCGTCTTCCTGGGGATCATGCGTGCGGGCGCCATTCAAGTGAATGTCAATCCGCTCTACACGCCTCGCGAGCTCCAGCATCAGCTCAATGATGCTTCCTGCGAGGTCATCGTCGTCTTCAACGGCGTCACAGCCACGCTCGCCGAGGTCAGGGCGCACACCCGGATCCAACAGGTGATCACGGTCGCTCCGGGCGATGGACTGGCCAGTCCGCTACCTTCTCCGCCCGTCGACGAGCGGCTGTCCGGATCGATCTCGTTGGTCGCGGCGCTTGAAAAAGGCACGGCCAAGCCCCGCAACAAGGTCGACCTGCAGGGCGACGATGTCCTGTTCCTGCAGTACACCGGGGGAACCACCGGGCTATCCAAGGGCGCTACGCTCACGCATCGCAACCTGGTTGCGAACACGCAGCAATACAAGGCGTTCATGCCCGTGGCAACCAGCCCCGGGGAGGAGGTCGTCGTCACGGCGATCCCGCTCTATCACATCTTCGCGCTCATGGTGAACTTCATCACCTACTTCTCGGTGGGGGCGGAGAACTGGCTGGTGGCCAACCCGAGGGACATGGATGCGTTCATCAAGGTCCTCAAGGAGAGTCGCCCGACGGTGTTCATGGGCGTGAACACCCTCTACGCCGGTCTCACCATGCACCCCGAGCTGAAGTCCGTGGACTGGTCCCGGCTGAAACTGTGTGGGGGCGGAGGCGCCGCCGTGCTGGAGGCCACCAGCAAAAAGTGGGAGGAGGCCACAGGTCATTTCATTCGCGAAGGCTACGGTCTGTCCGAAACCTCACCCATCGTCTCCTTCAATCCGCACTTCATCAGCACGTTTTCCGGCACGACCGGGCTGCCGCTTCCGTCTACCGATATCAAGCTTCTGGACGAAGAGGCGCGCGAGGTGGATTTTGGCTCGCACGGAGAGGTCTGTGTGAAGGGGCCGCAGGTGATGCGCGGGTACTGGGAAAAGCCGCAGGCGAATGCGGAGGCATTCACGCCGGACGGCTACTTCCGAACCGGAGACATCGGCCAATTCACCGAAGAAGGCTATTTGCGCATCGTCGACCGCAAGAAGGACATGATCCTCGTGTCCGGCTTCAACGTCTATCCGACGGAGATCGAGGCCGTGGCCGCTTCATGCTCCGGCGTCATGGAGACTGCCTGCGTCGGCTTGCCGCACGACAGGACGGGTGAAGCCGTTGCCCTGTATGTCGTCAAGACGCCCGGTGCGGCATTGAGCGAAGAGCAACTCCTGGCACACTGCCAGAAAGATCTTGCAGCCTACAAAGTGCCCAAGATCATTCGCTTCGTCGAATCACTCCCGAAAAGCACGGTCGGCAAGATCTTGCGGCGCGAGCTGCGGGATCGAGCCTGACCGGCCTGGGAGGATCCGGCGTGGATCCGCCGGCTCAAGGCTGCTTCGCCAGCAGCGCGTTGATCTGCCCCAGGTCCTCGGCCGCCAGGGTGCCAGCGGCCTGGCGCAGCTTCAGATTCCCCATCAGCAGGTTGTAGCGGGCCACGGACAGGTCACGCTTGGTCTGATAGAGCTGGCTCTGCGAGTTCAGCACGTCTATGTTGATGCGGACGCCCACCTGGTAGCCCAGACGGTTGGCGTCCAGCGCGCTCTGGCTGGAGGCCTCGGCCGCTTCCAGCGCCTTGACCTGGCTGCCGCCCGAAACCACGCCGAAGTAGGCCGTGCGCACGCCCTGGGCGGTGTCGCGGCGGGCCTTCTCCAGGTCGGCCTGGGCCTTGTCCTCGAGCGACAGGGTCTCGCGCACCTTGTTCTGCACCGAGAAGCCGGCGAACAGCGGCACGCTCACGCTCACGCCGAGCTGGCTGTTGTAGATCATGCTCGAGGAGCCACTGGTGGTCGTGCCGCCGTAGTTGCGGTTCAGGCTGCGCGAGGCCGACAGGTCCACGGTCGGCAGGTGGCCGGTGTTGGCTTTCTTCGTCTCCAGGCGGGCCACGTCCAGGGCTTTGCGCAATTGGGCGATCGAGGGGCTCGCTTCCTCGGCCTGGCTCACCCAGGCCTCGGGGTCGGCCGGCTGCGGCATCGGCATGGCCGCCGGCAGCGCCAGCGGCAGGGGCTTGGCGTCCTTGGTGCCCGTCACCGTGTCCAGCGCCAGCTTCTTGACCCGCAGGTCGTTCTCGGCGGCCAGTTCCTGGGCATTGACCAGGTCGTAGCGGGCCTGCGCCTCGCGGGTGTCGGTGATGGTCGCGGTGCCCACCTCGAAGTTGCGGCGGGCCGAGGCGAGCTGCTCGCTCACTGCGGTCTTCTGGGCGCGCACGAAGGTCAGGGTGTCCTGCGCGGACAGCACGTCGAAGTAGGCCTGGCTCACGCGGATGATCAGGTCCTGGCCGGCGGCCTTGAGTGCGGCCTGCGCCGCCTCGACCTGCTTCTGGCCCTGGTCGTAGGTGTACCAGTTGGCCGGGCGGAAGACCGGCTGGCTCACCGACAGCGCGCCGTTGGCGGCGTCGAAGCTGCGGGCGGTGGCCGCGCCCGTGGGCTTGGGCACGCTGTCGAACTGGGAGGAGGTGCCGCCCACGCTGGCCGACACCGTCGGCAGGAAACCGGCGCGGGCCTGCTCGGCGCGGGCCTTCACCGCCTCGAAGTTGGCGGCGGCGGACTGCCAGGCCGCGTCCTGCGCGCGGGCCGCGTCATACAGTGCCGTGAGGCTCTGGGCCTGGGCCGGCGCGGCGAACATGGCGGCGAGTGCGGCGGCGAGGGCCACGGGCAGCAGGCGCTGGGCGGTTCGCAGCTGGGGCGACTTGGAATTCATGGTCCGTCCTTGGAGGGCTGGTGTCGTTTTGGGTGGGCGTCTCGGGGGCGGGGTTCCGCCCGCGGGCCTCAGAACTTGAATCGGGCCGGTTGCGGGAAGTGGGCCAGGCGCGGGGCCACGGTGTCCCAGCGCTGCACCTCGGTCCAGGTGGCGGCGGCGGTGCGGGTCACCAGGGTGGCGCGCATCACCGGCTCGTCGCCGACGATGGCCATCAGGCGGCCGCCGACTTTCAGCTGGTCCTTCAGCACCTCGGGGACCTCGGCCACCGAGCCACTGAGCACGATCACGTCGAAGGGGCCTTCCTTGTCCAGGCCCTTGGCGCCGTCGGCCTGGCGGACCTCGACGTTCTTCACGCCGGCTGCCTGCAGGTTGGCGCGGGCCTGGGCGGCCAGCTGCGGGTCGAGCTCGAGCGAGATCACGCTGCCGGCGCGGGCGCCGAGCAGGGCGGCCATGTAGCCGGAGCCGGCGCCGATCTCCAGCACCTTCTCGTGCGGCTGCGGCGCCACGTCCTGCAGCATGCGGGCCTCGACGCGCGGTGCCAGCATGCAGCGGCCGCTCTGGCGGGCTTCCTCGGCCCCCTCGACCAGCGGAATCTCCATGTCGACGAAGGCCAGGGCCTTGTGCGCCTCAGGGACGAAGTCCTCGCGGTGCAGCACGGACAAGAGCTCCAGCACCTGGGGATCGAGCACGTCCCAGGGGCGGATCTGCTGTTCGATCATGTTGAAGCGGGCTTTTTCGATGGATGCGGGCAGGGTCATCACATTCCTCTGGGAGTTCGGGTCTTGGGTGGGGACGGCGGGGTCAGTCCCCGGCGGCCGAAGCGGTCATTTTAGGTTCCGCAGGGGCCTTGCCCATCAGCCGGCGGGCCCAGCGGGCGAGGTCGTCCATGTAGCAGTAGGCCACCGGCACCACCACCAGGGTCAGGAGGGACGAGGTGATCACCCCGCCGATCACCGCCTGGCCCATGGGCGCGCGCTGCTCCGAGCCCTCGGACAGGGCGAAGGCCAGGGGCACCATGCCGAAGATCATGGCCAGGGTGGTCATGAGGATGGGGCGCAGCCGCACCTTGGCCGCCAGCAGCAGGGCCTCGGTGCGCTCCAGGCCCTCCTCGCGGGCGCGGATGGCGAAGTCGACCAGCAGGATGGCGTTCTTGGTGACCAGGCCCATCAGCATGACCACGCCGATCACCGAGAACATGGACATCGCGGAGCGGAACATCATCAGCGCCAGCACCACCCCGATCAGGGTCAGCGGCAGCGAGGTCATGAGCGCCAGCGGCTGCAGGAAGCTCTTGAACTGGCTGGCCAGGATCATGTAGATGAAGATCACCGCCAGGGCCAGGGCCGACACCGCATAGCCGAAGGACTCGCCCATGCTCTTGGTGTTGCCGCCGAACTGCCAGCGGTAGCCCGGGGGCAAGGAGAGGCGGTTCATCTCGGCCTGGATGTCCTTCGAGACTTCGCCGCCGGTGCGGCCGTAGGCGTTGGCGTTGATCGCCACTTCGCGGGTGAGGTCCCGGCGGTTCACCTGCGACGGTCCGGTGCCCTCGCGCACCTGGGCCACCTGCTCCAGGCGCACCACGCGGGGGCTGCCGTCGGCCTGGGTGCCCAGGGTGAAGGGCAGGCGGGCC
>JACCDQ010976055.1_pt1 | contig 10470 bp, 11 predicted proteins | sample 7446031 | NCBI WGS metagenome assembly JACCDQ01 (sample SAMN15323442, study PRJNA562643) | freshwater metagenome | isolation source: river surface water | place: USA:Blue River Watershed | collected 2017-08-17
ATAATTGCTTCTGTTAGTTACTTAGTTACTATTTACATACGTTTTAAGTTACAAAATAATTGCTTCTGTTAGTTACTTAGTTACTATTTACGTACGTTTTAAGTTACAAAATAATTGATTCTATCAGTTACTATTAATACCTCATCGGGTGACCTTCTTCGTACATTGCTTTAAATGGTATTTCTCCGGTATTATATTGGTCTTTTGTGCAATACCAAAGGCGATATATCGGGCTAAATTTGCACTTATATAGTTTCAATTTTGCCACATCTTTGAACTCACTTGACAGATATACGCGCTCTTTTTCAGGCACTTCATCCCACTGAGTTATATCACTTCGGACATATTTTTTATCATGAATTTCTGGCGTGGTACTGTAAAAGCATGCTTTATATCTATCGAATATTAGGCCTTCACTGCATGCCTGAACTGGGTCACTAGTAAGGTAATAAATGCGTTGTTGTTTTGCTTGGTTCGTCATAGGTACTTATTTTATTACTGTGTTACTAGGTATGTTTTTAAGTTGCTGTGTTAGTTACTGTGTAAGTTACTGATTCGAGTTGCTGTTGTTAGGTACTGTGTTACTGCTCTGCTCTGCTTTGCTTGTCCTATATATATGATTACAAAATTTTTATAGAAATAATTATATACACAGATACTGAGTAACTCTTTGAATCTACAACGTACGTAAAAGCTAATACACAGCTACTTTTTACGTTCCTTACTACTATGTACGTACCTTTAAAAGATAAACAACGTAAATATATGAATCCATCAGCATCTAGCAAAATAATAACTAAAATAAAGAATATAGTAAATTTATTATATAGTTATAAAACGTACTTAACACAGTAACTACATAGCATTTAACTCATCAATTCTGTCAATCATACTATTTATGAAATCTCTATATTGCTTCTCATCTGTCTTATTTCGTATAGTTTGAAAATAGTTAATTCGATGCTCAGATATATAAATTAATCTGAATAACTTTTTTATTAAGTCACGTTTATCATCACGTAGCTGTATTATTTGCCCAGCTAACTCATCACGTACGTTATTTGTTACTTTATTGTTACTTATATTATTTCTTTCTTCTGTGTCACTATCACGTACGTTATTTTTAGCCACATTATTTCTTTCTGTTGCTGTGTTACTATCTCGTACGTTATCTGTTTCTTTATTGTTACTTATAACGTACGTCCTTTGATTCTGTTGATTCTGTTCATTTTGTAATTTACTTATATAATATGTATCATTTTGTAGCTTATTTATTTCACTATCTAATAATTTTAATTCCTTAAAAACTGAATTATATGACATTACTAACCTTATATATTATGTAACATAATATTTTTTACTCATGAATTTATAAGGAGTAAAATAGAAGCTACAACATGGCAATATTATTAAGATAAAATATATACGTATTATATAAGGGAAGTAATAGAAGCAACAATATAGCTACTGTATTCCGTACGTAACAAAGAAAGTACTGAGTAGCTTCTAAGTAACTTTACAGTATCTAACAAAGAACGTACTGAATAGCTTCTAAGTAACTTATTACATCAGCAACAAAGAACGTAAGTAATTCGGCGACTGGGAAGTTTCTAACAGTTACAATAAACGCACCATATGCCTAAATCTTTACAGTTTGGCGGTAGTATTGTTGAGGATGGATTTAATGCAATTGTGGGATATAAGCAGAAATATCCAGGTGAGCACCATTTAAATGGATATTCGTATTTGGGACCAGGTACAAGGCTCGATATCCGTTTAAATGGAAACACTCCAAAACCAGGAGAAGAGCCAATTAATGATTTGGATAATGTTGCTTTAAGGCATGATATAGCTTATCGTGATGCTGGACAACAATACGACAGAACTAAGGATAAAAAGCAGTTTAATAGTTCAATACATAAGGCTGACGGTGAATTTATACAAAAGGCAAGACGTTCAGCAGATGCGCCAACTACTGGGGTTTTAGTTTCCGAATTAATGGAAAAAAAGAAGAATTTAGAAATTTTGGGATTGCTACCGACTCAAAAATTTTCAGGTAGAGGCCTGTACGCGATTAGAAGTAATAAGCTACAACATAGTAACTTAGAAGCTACTAAAAGAAACAGAAATAAGAAAATACAGCATTTAGAAATAACAGATGTACAAAGCTATAAAGAAGCTATAAATAAGAAGCTAAGGAAAAAATTACCTAAATATGTAGAATTGGCACTACAGAAGTAGAATAATAGCAACATTGTAACTATAACACACCTAATAGTATCAGAAAGCTAAGGAAAAAATTACCTAACTATTTGCACCCTTAAAATTACGGTACAAATAGCAACACAGTAACAACAGAAGTAGCAAAGTAACAATATAAGTACCTTATTGCTTCTGTTGTATTGCAAGCGTTATTTATTGTAGCTTTTTTATTTACATTATATAACATATGTCAGATACAGAATATTACGACATAGATTCAGACGAAGGCATTGAAGTAATTACAGAAATAGAAGCAACAAACAGCAATAAAGAAACCACACAACAGAAACAACAGAAACAAAGAACGTGCGATAAAGAAGCTACAAATAACGTACCTAATAGTAATAACATAACGCAGAAGAAACAAAGAACGTACGATATTGAAACATCTAATATTAGCAATATAGATACAATAAATGCAAAAAGAAAATATAAACTGGCTACCGGAAAACACAGCAAAAAAACTATTATCAGGGAAATACAAGCTTCAGAATTTGATATTCGCGAAGGACAAATTTACGACGGAACAGGCAAGAAGATGGATTAAATTACATAAGTTTACACCATTGAAAAGGGTTGATATACAAGCTAATTACTATAGATATAGACTTGTTGAACCAGATCCAAAATATAAATATAGTTATTGGCACTTAGCTCACGGTATTACTTCAGATGTAATAATAAACGCAGATACATAAATAAGTATCTTAGAAGCAACAATATACGTACGTTATTCGGTTCCTAGGGTATTACGTCAGATATGATAATAAATTATTAGTTGCTACAATGTTGCTTATTTTGTTACGTTCTTTGTTGGTGTCGTATGTTATTAGGTTCCTAGACTAATGGAAGAAATATTATTTCTATATATAAAAGGTCACTTCATAGAAACTATAAACGTACTGAGTAGCTATTTGGTTACTATGGTTGACTTATTCGATTATAAAGAGATGTACATTGTTTATATTTTGATTGTAATTTTATCCTGTTTATTCTGTTTTATATTATATTTTATTGTTGACTGTTTTAGATTCAATAAAGGACGAATTTACGAGGAATATGATACAAAAAATGAACCTCTTATAAATCACAGAACATTAAGATATAACCCCAGTAGCTTTTTGGGAGAAGATACGTAACAACAGAAGTGACTGAGTAACTTATTAGGTTCCTATGTTGCTACTCAGCTACAATGTTGCTACTTCTTTGTTTCAAGCCATCACCATACTAGCGAGTAGCAAAAAAGTAACTTAGAAGCTACAATATTGCTACTTTCTTTGTTTCAAACATTATCTAACGCATCAACTCCGTATTTTTGTACCATTAATAAAGCCGTCATCCCGCGTTGCCCGCAATTACTTTGGTTATATCTTTGGTCAGGTATACCATTCCCTAAATCATTACCTGGGAGATTTCTATTATATGAATCATAAGTATATTTTTTGTTATCAGTCGGATTATGATAAACAGCAATCCAATGCCTGCCAATACTTCCACGATTCATATCGTTATAAATATACGAATCTCCTGGTTTTGTGGTTGGTTGTGTATCTTTCGAAAATGTTCCAAGATAATTTTTAATGTGTTTGAAGCCGTAAGCGTCCAGCTCTACATTACTGGTGGTAGTGTTACCAAGTGCTTTGGTTACTTGTTTCAGTATTGTTTTATATAGATTCTTATAAATTGCTGTTTGCAGTCTCTTAGTTACTGAATCAGTTTCTTTATCTTTTACTACATTGTTACTCATTTCGTACGTTTTTTGTTTCTGCAGTTTAGTAGCTTTATCAGTTACTTCATTGTTACGTACGTTATTACTATGCTTCTTTGTTACTTCCATGTCACTCATTTCGTACGTTCTTTGTTTCTGTAATTTTGATACTTTATCTGTTGCTTTATTGTTACTTTCTGTTACTTTTTCAGTTGCTTTATTACGTACGTTATTTGTTAAGCTACTTTCTGTTGCTTTTCTTTGTTTCTGTATATTTGTCACCGATTCAGTTACAGCTCCTTCATCACGTACGTTATTTATTACTTTATTTGTTACTTTATTGTTACTTATGTTATTTCTTTCTGGTTCTTTACTGTCTACACTGGTGGGTTTTCTATCACTGGCTTCGTTTTTTTTGGTTTAGCTTCTGTGTTGCTACTTTTTTTGTTACTTCTTTGCTTCCTACTTGTAGCTACCTGCATAGGTGTACCTGTGGAGCTATGTAGTTCCTCATTTCGTACGTTATTTGTTCCTGTACTACTTGTTCCCTCTAATGCACTAAGTTCAACAACTGTCGCCCTTGGTTTGGCTGAACGCTTGGGAGCTGGACCCGTAAGCATCAAACCCTGACCAGATAACTTAACTCCAGAACCTAGAACCTTACGAGCTTTATCGGCGATAATTGGAGCCATAAGCTTGCCAAGTTCAGACACTAGAGCGGTCAAACCTGCAACACCAAGACCAACCAAAACAGGAGGAAGAAAACCACCTTCCTGGGGTTGTGCTCTCAACTGCTTAACAATCTTACTAACTTCTGATTTTGATAATTCCATTAGTTACTGTGTTACTGATTTTGTTACTTTGTAAGTTACTGTGTTTTTTAGTTACTTACTATTACTTTCAACGTACGTTATTTGTCTCTCTATATATTAACAGTAACAATAAATTTAATAATAAATAATTAGGTACAAAGATGGCACCATAATACTTCTATTTTATAACTTGGTAGCTTTTTCCTTGTGTTACTCTGTAGCTTCTTTAGTGCTATAATGTTACTCTGTAGCTTCTTTCTTTTGTTACTAACAACCTAAACAACATTCTCAAATGACTTAATACTGGTACGATATTGCGCATCCATTTCCAAGTCTAATTGTTTGTCAAAATATTGAGCAACAACACAACTAACCTTTTTGAATGCTTCAGGAAATGGGTTTCTGTTCCATTGAAGTGACAACGAAGCATTTTGAGATGGAAGTCCTGAACTAGTGACCAAATTCCAGCAAAAGATTTTAGCATTATCCCACTGCTCAAATGACAACTGTGGTGCTGTTCTATCTCGCACAACTGTGTCAAGTGATGAGAATCGGACAGGCATCTCAGTCTGCTCCAAGAAGTCACAATATGCACGCCTATTATCTTCCAATGTGAAATTATTGATTGTATTCGTTGCAATTGTTGAGCTACCTCGTTGCATGTTATACTCAACGCTGGGATATTGAGAGCCGTCATATCTCAAAGTGATTCGGTTCAATGAACGCAATAGCAAATCACGACCAAGAGCTGAAGCCGTTGTACCATCATCAGCCACACAGATACCAGTAGACAAATCAGTGACCGAATTGGTTCCATTCAACGGACCATTTGCATCAAGGGGCCAGGTTCCAATATTGGACGATTGGAAGTAAATCGCTACCCGTTTACAACCACGCTCCATATTGATAAAGTTGGTTTGTTGTGAACTTGTGAGACTAAATTGCTGGTATGTTACTTGTGGTGTAATGTACGACCTGAACATATTCGGCTCAGGTGACACCTTTTTAAGTTTGCATATAATTAGTTCAATTGTCACAACATCAAAAAGATACGTAGGATCAGCAGAAGCCTCAACGAATCCGATAGCCGTTTTAATTGGAACAGCCCCAATCATTGTATTATTAAGAAGTCTACCCCTGTACGAGTTAGCTACTTGAAGCTCAATTTTTGCATTAGTAATGCCACCGATCAACATATCAGAACTTGCCAAACCACCACCACCGAAAAACGAGGGAAGTTTACACTCAAAATATCCAGTTGAACAGTTTACCAAATCCTGATTATTGTGGGATGTTCTAGCTGTGAAGTCTTGGACAATGTTACCCGCTGTATTTGTTACTTTACTAGCCAAAGACACAAGAGGATTAACAGCCTCATCAGCTGAGGAAAATAGAATATCATTAACGTACTTACATTGAGCAGGTTCCTGGATATATGTGATATCACGACCACAAAGATACTCGCGATAATCTGAGAACAATGAAAGCAAAGCCTCGGAAGACATACAGGGAAGTGCAACGTCAGTATTTGCATCAGTGTGCGACCTACCTTGTACCTTCATCCTCAGCCTTGTTTTTTGTGGGATAAGCATCTCAGCCGAGTCAATGCTAAAATTAAATGTCTGGATACCTGACAAATTCGATGAGACTGGGGTATTTGTCTGAATTACTTCAGTGACAATCGCCCTAGTATCCTTAAAATTGCTATAATTTAGGCACTCGCGTTCCATTGTATTTATATATTAGGAACGTTATTTTTTGTAGAAAATAATTAATTAATATAGGAACCTAATAAGTAACAATATTGCATCTATTAGAAGTAACACCAAAAAGTTACAAAAATAATTAATTAATAGGTGCAATATTGTAACTATAGGAAGCTTCTGTTATTTTTTGTAGAAAATAATTAATTAATATAGGAACCTAATAAGTAACAATATTGCATCTATTAGAAGTAACACCAAAATGCTACAAAAAATAATTAATTATTAGGTACGTTCTTTGTATCTATATTGTTACTATAAGAAGTAACACCAAAATGCTACAAAAAATAATTAATTATTTAGTAGCTTATTTGTTACTTTAGGAAGCTTCTAGTAGCTTTATATGTATCTATATTGTAACTATAAGAAGTAACACACTAATTAATACCTCTTACTGGGTCCCCTTTTACGTAATTCGATGGGATTATAAACAACTGATTTTTCCTTTAGAACATACGGCACATTACGCTGTTCGAGGTCAGCATCTTCACGTTCTAATTTAGCTAAATCAAATAATCTTGTCAACGTTTCACCTTTGTCCAGTTGAGGGTCTGATAATATCGCTTTTCTGTAGTCATCCATTAACTTGCTCGCTGTAGTTTTTGATATGGATTTTATAGTCTTAAGGAATGCAACACGGTCCTCATATGATGGTAATTCCTGAAGAATTGAACGGGTTGATATTGTTGACAATGCTGTGCCTCTTGTTCTTGTGGTTCTTGCATCGTCTTCGGTCGTTGTTTGTCCTTCATCCTTATATACTTCATCGGTAACAGCTGGTGATGTTTCACCTGCCGATAATCCTGCCTTTGATAATACTGCCAGATCATAATCAGGTTTTCCAGCTGTAAATTTAGCCTTAAATAAATCTGACTTAATTATATTATCTTTCCAATTAATAAAAAGACTCGAATATCCTTTTTCTCCAGCTGATCCATTTGCTGGAATATATAATTTTTGTCCAAATATATTATTTAGATATTTTGATAAGTCGGTGGCGTTTTTTCCAGATAATTCCACTGACATCCTATTGGGCATTTTTATAGTTATAGGGACATCCTCATAAAATATTTTGGTAGTTGTTGTAACTGGTTTTAATTCACTAGGAACATCCGATATAAATTCTAACTCCATTGCTATATAAGATATAAACAAAAAATTTAACCATAAATAACAGTATAAATTATTATAACTACTAGGTTGTAACAATATAAGTACGTTTTAGCTACTAGATAACTTATAAGCTACTAGGTACTTATTGACGTAAAACATGGTGTAAATTCTTCGTAATTCTTGGCGCATCAGTGTTATAATAGTTTATATGAATGCAGTCATATTTTGATTGACAAGCATGCTCAAAATAATACTCCAATTCACACCGTCTTATTCCTGCTTTTCTGGCTAATAATACAATATCCTCAATCTGTCCGCCTGGTTTCCATATAAAACAGTGGTGCATCATTCTCCTACAACCTACAGGGATAGCAATGCACTGCTGGGCTGATATGAATACTGAACAGCCCATATGTGAGGAAATGCATCCCATTGCTCTATCTATAAAGGTTTTTTGATTCTGCTTTAAGTTTCTTACGTCAATATCTTCGAATATTAGGGCTGTTTTTTCTCCCTTCTTTAAATTCAACTCGTCTACAGATGAGGGGACTTCTGGCAATATTTCTAGCATATCGCTGAACATATCATACTCACGAGACAAAGAACCAAGATAATGACATAACAATATACGTTGAAATGGTTTATTAACTCGATAAGCGTCAAGAATGATATTAGCAATAAGGTTGCTCTTCCCGTGAGAAGTTGGAGCGATAAAGCAAGCTGTAAAAGGGTGAAGCATATACGTCGGTTCATTGGGCATAAATTTCTCATGGTCTGATTTGTCTGCATTATCGTAGACATAAATTTTTTTATCTATTTTTACCATTGGCGACAATATAGATACTACAGAAGTAATTATAAGTAACTATGTTATATATGTAGTTACAAAAAGATATTTACAATATTGTAACTGTGTAGATGCTACCATGTTTTTCTTCGTTCCGAGCTACTTATATCGTACGTAGATGCTACCATGTTTTTCTTCGTTCCGAGCTACTTATATAGTATCTATATTGTTACTTATATCGTACGTAACTGAGTAACTTATTAGGTAGATACTTACAGTTACAAAGTAAGTACGTGGAAAGCTAATATGTTTTTCTCCGTTCTTTATTGTTACAATCAGTTACATTTTTCTGCATTCTGTACCATTTACCTAATTCTTCGGTCGTTCTGCTTCTAATTCTATAGACTCCGATGCTTGTCTCTCTTCCATTGCGAACATCATTAAGATAACATATATAATTAGTATGGTCACAGACTTCATTATAACAATCCTCGCAAATCATCATTATAATACCAGAACGTAAATAAGTAAAACAAGACAAAGGACATATATCTCTGCAACGTTTACAGTGTAAAAACATGGTGTAGCTTTGTTGTTACTACCTATATAACTACAAAAATATTACATTTTTGTATCTAATTGTAACAAAGAACGTAGAAAAATACATTAACGTACGTGGTAGCATCTAAGTAACTTAAATAGTCACAAATAACCTACCTAGATAGCATTTTCCTCATATTCTATAACCAATAACATCGAGAACTGTTCATTTTGTAAATCCATATTATCCACACCGTTAGACTTCATAATTGATATAGTTATTTCATTGATATTGTTCGGCATAATTGGGATTTTTAGAAGGTTAGAAGGTTCAAATATGATGATTCCAAGAGGTCCAACATTTGGATATATATTTGCTATTGCGTTACTTGTTGATGCTGTATTTAAATACGTATTTGTGATAATATTACATAGAATTACAGCATTAGTAATATCGTTATTTATACGCGGAGCACTGTCAGCGTCATAAGTCACATCGTTACCAATTTGTACCAAGTTCGTTTGTCCTTGGAATCCTAACATTTCAGCAATGGTGTCTAGCGTGTTATTTGGTAGATATTCCAACCTAAGCGATGCAGTTGCTTGAGCTGGCATTATCAATATTAAACGTCCATCAAACCCATTATAAGACAACTGAGGGACTTCATTCGGTTGTATTGCGTAATTATCCACAAATGCATTATAAATTGCATCATTTAGGAAGTCAATGCTATAAATTCCCTTTGCAAATGTCAACTGGATTAATGTACCTGATAATGTAAATCTCCACATCATGATATTATTTGTCTCGTTGATGTTCACCCATGTGTATGGTATTGTAGCAGATTGAAGGCAACACGTCGGATTACGTACACCAATCAAATTTATAGGGGCGTCAAATCTCCAAGTGTGAACGTTTCCGATACTGTTGCTTTTTGAGGATTTGGTGCTGTCTAGGAATATTGGGACTGTTTTACGAAAGGCCATTAGCTACTTGGAAGCTACTCGGTACGTTATTTGTGACTAGGTTTATATATACTGTGTAAATTAATTTATATTACATTATATAATACGTTACAAACTGATACGAAAAGTTATTTTATTACGTTACTTTTAAGGTTAGTAACTATATAGATACAGACAAAGAAAGTACCTAAAAGCTTCTATTATTGTAATAATGTCCATACTTTTACAAGGAAATTCCAACGCAAATACCAACCTCTCAAACTTAACCAGGACAGGAAAAGCGAACCTATCCAAATACGTATCGGAAGATAATGATATTACTGCTAGATGTAACAGAATAGCAACCGACGATTTTGGTGATGTGTTGATTAACGGAGACGCACCGAGTGGGGCAAATCAGGTATTATTAACATCAAACGCAACAAATGCCAGATGGTACGATTTGAGTGGTATTATAGCAGGCGACCCCGTTGATATGCTAGATGAGTTGACTGATTGCCAATTAACAGCACCAACAAA